>JADMIO010607052.1_pt1 | contig 43760 bp, 60 predicted proteins | sample 8958161 | NCBI WGS metagenome assembly JADMIO01 (sample SAMN16585339, study PRJNA669376) | soil metagenome | isolation source: Crop rotation soil | place: USA: Cullars Rotation, Alabama | collected 2011
TCGGCAGCAGAGTCGGCAGCAAGGTCGGCAGCAGAGTCGGCAGCAAGGTCGGCAGTATGGTCGGCAGCAAGGTCGGCAGTATGGTCGGCAGTATGGTCGGCAGCAGAGTCGGCAGCAGAGTCGGCAGTATGGTCGGCAGCAGAGTCGGCGGAAATTCAACAACAAGCCAAAGACCTCATCGACTTGTTGCGGAAGGCCAAACAATGAAACCCAACTGGCTCGCGCACAACATTGAATGGACTTACCGCAACCGCTGGCCCTCGCGGATCGGGCAGGCGCGGCCTTGGCCCTGTTGGTGGAAGATGCTCGCGGCGGCTTTGATTGGATGGTTAATGGGGAGGGCGGGGAAGTGAAAAGTAAACCGACAGGCTGCACTTGCAAGGAATGCCAATCGATGTGCGAAAATCGCCCATGCTGGCCAACTCCCGAAGAATCAAAAGCTATAATCGACGCCGGATTAGGGCATCGCATGATGAGAGACTATTGGGCTGATACTCCTAATATTGATATTATTGCGCCCGCTTTGGTTGGCTATGAAAATCAGGAAGCTCCATTCTTTCCCACGGGTCGATGCACTTTTCTGACGGCCAAAGGGCGCTGTGAACTTCACCAACGCGGACTCAAGCCGCGCGAGGGCCGCGAAGCATGGTGCAAAAAACATGGAGGCACGCCGGACGGATTGCATGAGGAAGTCGCTAGAACTTGGGAAAACGAAGCCGCGCAAAATATTGTATTGGAATGGATTGGCAATAAACCATGAATACTCTCATCCACGTCTGTTGTATCTGCCAGCGCCACCAGAACTTGCAGGGCGAATGGGTAGAAGGCTACGTTTCGGACGCGCTGAAAAGTCACGGCTATTGCCCCACCTGCAAGGACGATGAAATCAGGAAGGCCCGCGCGATGGTCGCGGCGCGGAATAAGCCGGAAGCGGCGAACACTATTGAAGGAAAGGAATAAGTCATGAAAGTAAAACACGTTATTAAAAGCGACGTAGAATTAGATGTTGCATCCGTGCGGTGCGATGTTGCGGTTCGATACGATGAGGAAGATATGCCCAATGATTACCCGCATCGTCACGGGAATATGTGGAACATCGTAATCGACATGAATACAGGCCAAATCAATGATTGGCCTGCGGGAGTTCCACCGCGCGATCTTTATATGAAAGTGTGCGACGAAGGACGCTATCAATTACTGGCAAGCGATGGTTCGAAAATCGTAGAAGAAAAAGATGGATATGTTCCGCGCTTCTTCTCCGATGAGCATTTCGGTGATTATCTTATTTTCTCAATCGATGCGAGCGGGCGCATCACCAATTGGAACGTGACCGCCGACGAACTGGCTGAATTCTTGACCGTCGAAGACGAATAATTTCAGCCCCCACCACCCAACCCCACCTAATCACCCGCCGAAATCCTTCCCTCGCCCCCGCTGGCCGAACCGCTGGCGGGGGCTTTCATTTGCCCCACATGCCAAAGCCCGTCCGCGCACTTCCAAAGTTTAGGCCGCACGCCCGTCGCCTCGGCGGTCACGCTGGCGACCTTCGATGCCCGCAAGTAATTGTAGTGCTGGCCGTGCTGGCAGCGGGCTGGGTTTCGACTACTCATTTATCGGCCTTAATTGGTCCGTGCGGCTCAGGCGAAAGTGGAACGATCATGAAGTCGAATCCTGACTTCATGTGCCCATAATCCGGGGTGTCACGCTTATCCATGATAGCCACGGCTGCATTCATGCGCCCTCGCGCAACCACTTGATATTGAAAAACCACCTCTTCGCCGCGCAATTGAAGTAGGCGCTGTAAAGCCGCCCGCCGTGCGTGAAGCGCCGATAGTTCTGGTTGGTGTTAATCTTCTCGTTCATCGGTTCATCCTTTCCCGTAATTCCCGCGCCTCATCCATCTTGCGCCTTCGCGCCGCAGCGTCGGCCTTCAAATTCCGCCAGCGCGCAATCATCTCCTGAAGCCGCTCCTGCGTGTTCGGCTCGTTCGCGCGGCGGGCTTCGCGGTAGGCTCTATCGATGGTTTTCACTTCCGCCCCCCATTCTTAAAATGCGCCGCCAGAACCTCATCCAGCGCCGCACAAACGCGCTCCCACTTATGAAGCGACGGCGAACTGCCATTAGCTTGCCACGACATGAGCGTGGGCCGCGTCACATTCACGCCGTGCTGCTTAATCGCCAGCATCAAATCGCCCCAATTCATCCCCAGCGCGCCCAGCACCCCGGCCAAATCCGAGGGCGAATACTTAAATTTTATCGGTGTCTTTTGCATCGTTAGCCTCCGTTGAAAGAGAGCCTACAACAGGCTGCGGACGGGACGCAAGAAAAATTTAAAATAAATCTTGCAATCTCAAAACCAGTGTGATTTACTGGCCCCACGATGAAACGTCAAGGCGAAGGGAGATAGCCAATGCCGGACCCGACAAGCGACCCCCTGTTCCGCCAGTGCGCGCAAATCGCCGCGCCGGATATGCGTGCGATCAAGAGGGAAGCGGCGATTCGGGGGATGGTGGAGGCGCTGTTGTATTATTCCAATTATGATGGGAACACATTTCGTGGTGCGTATATGACGCCCTACATTGGCGGCAAGCCCGATCCAAATAAACCAAAAAATGATCGCGGATATATCGCCCGCGCCGCCCTCGCAGCGTTTCGCGCGGTGGAGGAACAATAATGGAATGGCAACCGATTAAGACGGCTCCGAAGAATATATCTGTTTTAGTAGCCACAACCGATCCGTTAGGAAATTTTGGAGTTCGCGTGGTCATTGCAAGACTAATAAAATATGACAGAAAACTAAGCAGTGGAAAGTATTGGGGATGGAATCACACCGGATCAAAATGGACTCACTGGATGCCGCTGCCGGAGCCGCCCAAATGAATACCGATAATCCCATCAACCCCGAAGAACCATCATGCCCATGCGGCCAACCGCTCTGCTACGAGAGCGAGAAAATCAGCGGCGAATGCAACGATTGCCGCAACGAACGGCGTCGGGAAGCGGAACGTGCGGATTTGGTTGACCAGCGGCGTTACTGCGTTCCGGGCGGCAAGGTGGACCGGGAGCTTGTGGGGCGGATTCGTGAAATGGATGGGGAGTTTTGAAATGCTGGGGCGGCGTGGAGGATTAGCGAATGAAGACCAAAAATGGAGCCATTGATTTTGAGGGTCAAATATCTATTATTGTTGGCAATGACGGCGTAGAGATTCAGATTCATTCAAAATCGGCGAGTCTTCGTATTATTGAAATAAAGCTGTCGAGCAATGATTTTGTTCGGGCGCTAGGGCGATTGGGCTATCTTCCTTGCGAATGCCGCATAATGAGTCCTGATCGCGCCAATAAAACTCATGAACATAAATCATTCGAGTTTGAATTGCCGGAAAGCGCGAATTGGCGCAACCAAAAGGAAATAGCAATAAAGACGGTGGATTCCGTTTGCCCTGAGGGATGGGAGCCAGACCATTACTTCGGAGCGCAAGATTCATTTAGGACCGATCAAAAAACGGGCAAGACATACGCAAAAACACATATTCGGAGATGGATAGAATCCAAACAATCTTAATTCCCGCACGTGCGGGGGAAGGGTGAGGGGTATGGCGATTTCAGAGGAATGGGCTGGCGGGGCATTGCCGCTCGGCACGTATCCCGTGCGGATCGTGAGCCACAACTACCGGGAAAGCGCTGGCAATGGAACAACGTGGTTGTCGTTTGGCGTCGAATCCGAGTCGGGCGATAGCGGCAAGGTCGATTTCGCCATGACGATCAAAGCGTTCTGGCGCTTCATCGCGTTTTCCAAGGCATGCAATATCACCGAAGAAGAAGCGGACAAGATCGAGGTGCGCCCGTGGAAACCGGACTATAGTCCCAGCGCGGCAAACGCTTACCACGGCAAATGGTTTATGGCTTACGTCACGCTGTCGGAACCGAACCATGAGGGGAAGCAGTATGCCAACGTGAATAACTTTGGACGCGTGGCGGACGACTGGAAGCCGAAAGAGCGGGTGCAGCGCGTGACGGCGGAGCCAGCCGAAGCTCCGGCTAGAAGACTAGGCGACGACTCGCTCCCATTTTGATGCGAAAGGATAACGCATGAACAAGCTACTAAAAGAGGCTGTCCAGCAAAACGCTTTTGCCAAAGTCGGCGTCATGGGTTTCGCTGGTTCGGGCAAGACCTACACCGCCACCGATTTGGCTATCGGACTATCGAACATCGCGCCGGGAAAACCGGTGGCGTTCATCGACACTGAAAACGGATCGGATTATGTGGTCCCTCGCATGAAAAAAGAGGGCATCAAATTGATGACCGCCAAGACCCGCGCGTTTGTCGATTTGCTTTCCGTGGTCGATGAAGCGGAATCGACATGCTCGGTTCTCATCATTGACTCGATTACCCACTTTTGGGTTGAGCTTATGGATGCCTACTGCAAAAAGCGGCGCGTCGAGCGGCTTCAATTTCAGCATTGGGCCGACCTTAAAAAAGAGTGGCGAACTTTCACCGACAAGTTTCTTAACTCGAAACTGCACATCATTATGTGCGGGCGCGCTGGATACGAATACGATTTCATCAAAGAGGAAGACGGCACCAAGGAACTCATCAAAACTGGCACGAAAATGAAGGCCGAATCGGAAATGGGTTATGAGCCGTCCCTGCTACTCGAAATGGAGCGCGTCAAGGCCGAAAACGATCCAGATGGCCGCATGATGAAAGTCGGCGGCAAGATGATTCACCGCTGCCATATCATCAAGGACCGCAGCGATAGCATGGATGGGCAGAGCGTGGACAACCCGACCTTTGCCAGCTTTGCGCCAATTTGGAATTTCCTTGCCATTGGCGGCGAGCATTTTGCGGTCGATACGTCGCGCACGTCCGAGGGGATGTTCGATTCGCCGAAAACGTCTTCTACTGAGTGGGCGAAACAGCGTCAGATTGCCTTTGAGGAAATGACCGGAGTGATTTCAACCTACTTGCCGGGATCGACCGCCAAGGAAAAGGCGATCAAGCTGGCGGCAACCGACGCGATCTTTGGAACTACATCGAGCACGGCGCTTGAGAATATGAGCATTGAGCGTTTAAACGAGGGGCGCGATAAGATGGAATTCCTGCTTAAGTTCATGGCCGACAATCCCGATGGATTGCCAGAATCGCCCAAGGATTTAAAGCCGTGGATGATTGCCAAGATCGAAGAAGAATCGGCGCGGCGCATCTCACAGGAACCTGTAGCGACCGAATGACGTTTCCCCACCCCCAAAGCGACCGATGCTTTGTGTCGTCGCAGGCTTATTTAGTGCGGGGGGTGGGGGATTGGGTGTTGGCTGGGGCGGCGTGGACGCGAAAGCGATACATCCTTCCGGTTCGCCAGATGGATGAAGGACACGCTGAATGGAATAAACCCGAGGTTGTAAAGACGGCGCAAGCTGAACGGGGTCGCCCCCCCTAGAAAACCCGGTTCCAAATCGGGCTTAGCCGGTATCAAGCCCGGCCCCCAGCAATAAGTTTGGCAGGAGACAGAAGCCAGTGTGGCGCGGATGTAAATGACTGGCTTACCAATGAGAGAGGCCGCGCCTTTAGCTCCTGCCAATTAAGTTTCGGGGATAGACGAGTGGTCTGGCAACGGGTCGCAACCGTTGGATCGCGGAACGAATCGTGAAATCCCCCGACCAAGTTTCGGGCGCGGGCCACGCGCAGACGCCTCACGGGCGCGATCCCTCCAGACGCGCAACGCACGGTGAGGCCATCGCGGGGCTACGGCGCCCGAATTCAGTTTGTCGAAGCAGCGTGGCGCGATGAATGGGGAGCACGACCCCGCAAGGCAGACAGCGCTTGAAAGTCGGGAAACCGGCAAAGCCAGATGAGCGTGCATCAGAGAACTGGCTTGAGGGGTGGGTTCGAGTCCCCCCTGCTTTGATAAAGCGGAAGTCGGCTCCGCGCCATACCCATACATGGTCAAGCCGTCATCAACGGCGGCCTGGGGCTAATCACCCTGGGCCGCTCATGAAGCGAAAGAGAGTTGCAGGGATGACCGACCGCCCCAAAGCTCTGGTCGTCGATGACTTCCACCACCGCACCATGAATTTGGTAGACGCGATTCTCTCGCTGGATCGCAGCATCGGTCTGGAAAACATCGTTGATCTTAAATCGCTGCCAGAACCAACGTCGATGTCAATGGAGCCAACCGAATACGTTGGACCGCGTGGCGGAAGAGCAACCGCAAAATCTATCGCGCGAAAGAAACAGGCGCGCGCTAGTAGAAAGAGGAATCGCCGATGACCACCCCAACGCACCCGCCAGTCCCGCCGGAAGTGCCACCGCTGGCGAAGTGCCCGATGACGTGCTTCCTGTGCAACCAACCAGTAGTTATACAATCGAACGACGTAGTGACCTGCTATCGGTGCAGGATGGATGTTACGATGTCTACTTGGCTAAAGTTAGAAGCGGCGGTCGAAGCCGGTCGCGCGGGGCAGTCGCTCGGGCGGGAGTTTTGGGTTTGGACGCCTAAAGGAGAAATCACGAATGCAGCGCACGCCGTAGTATCCACCGCCGATGAGCCTTGGGACGGCGATTACACTTGCTGGAAACGCGTCCGCGAAATCCTCTCCGAAAGCGAGCCGACCAATGGCCCCAAATAAACCCAGCGACAAGGCGATGGCGGCGGCGAGAGCCGTAAACAGCTTTCTTGATGTAGAGGGCAAGCTTCGCAATGTTAACAGTGCCAACGACCACGACCAGCTTGACATGGCCGTCGCCGCCATCATCGACGCCGCGTTAGCCCCGCCGCAGGGGGAGAGGCGCGCGGAGGGCTTCGTTGTGCTTGATGAAGACAATAAAATCATCGCTATAGGAAACGGTGACGTAGACAACATCGAAGACGTTCTATTTCCCTTGGACGATGAAGACCAAGAAAAGCCATACAAGGCCGTGCGCGCCACCATCACCTACACCGTCCCGGACGGCGGGGAGGAAGGGCAATGAAGTCGATGAAGCCAACAAAAAAGAAAAGGATGTGGATTAGTCGAGATGCCTCTGGAGACTATGAGTTATGGATGAAAGATAAACCAATGCGTAGTGAGGAAAAACAGTACTTTGGTGAAGGCTGTGCTTATAGTTTCTGCGCAACTATTTTTCATGTCGCGACCAATCTGCGTTTAAGCCCGGGCCAGCTTGTCGAAATCGAGCGGCCCATCAAAATCAAGGTGAAGCGTAAGCCATGACCACCCCAATCCAAATCCCTGACGGCTTGGTCGCGCCAAAGCATCCGAGGTTTCGGACCAAGATTGATGAAGACGATATTGGCGTGCAGGTTCGCATTCAGTTTCAAGATGGGCGCGATTGCTGGCGATACCTTGTTGAATTAGCCAAAGACGCCAGTGAGCCTCGTGCGTTGTTCTCTACCCGCAATGCTGGGTTCGACCTCGAATCCTCCTGCGCGATTGCAGAGTGCTGTCTTAGAGACAAGCACGCACTTTTGGCATCTAGCTGTACCAGAAAGGAATTTAAGCTGGAGCGCTATAGCAGTTTCAGACACCAAATCATGGTGCTTGAAGGTATAAAGCCAGTCCCGGAATTCAACAGAGATTTACCAGAATTCAATAAAGACTTGTTGAATAAAGACATTCCGATTTTGCAAGACGAAATCACGGCTCTTCGCTTGCAGATAGAAAAGCTGGAACAACAAACGACAACTTGGCAATCCCTCCGTCTCGCCGTCCAAGCCACGCTATACGGCGGAAAGGAAGAACTGCGATGACCCCGCGAAAGCCGCTGCCGCGAATCAAACGGTGCTTGAAACACAAGCTAAAGATGACCATAGGCATTATGGGCGATTATAAGACATGGCTTGTGTGTTCTCCCGAATGCGACTGTGAAGGGCCAAAGCGGATGTCTGACCGCCTCGCAATCCTCGCGTGGAACCGCATGGTGAAGAAGGAGAAGAAGCGATGAGCGACGAACGCGCAAAAGAATGCATCCGAATCCTAACGGCGGAACTGTGGGCGAATAGTCACACGAGCAGCGACATCCGCGAAAGGATAATCGCCGTGCTTAACGCGCCAGAGGAAACGCCAACAGGAGGCACCCTCGAATCCCGTTTCCGCACGCTGGCGAACGCGCTGTTAGGGAGCCAGACGATCGACATCGGTGTTTACAACGCGGTTGTGCCGAAGGAGACAGAGGCGGTGGCGACAGAACCGGAAAACGCCATATTCATTACGATCCCCAAAAGTCAAAGGGCGCGATTCGACACTTATTTGGCTGCGCGTTTCCCGAAAGACGGCCAGCATTGCGAATCGTTCATGTTTGAAGGGCATCGATGGCAATATCTACGATCTGCTTTTGATGACGAAGACTCATATCACATTCTGTGGCGACCGAAACAAGTCGCGCCGGAGCCGACCAGCGAGCGCAAGCTCAAGGTGGAGGATTGGGTGGATGTGCAGGGTGCCACAAACTCCAATGGCCCTCAGAAAATTATAGGATTCACACTCGGCTCTCTTGCTTACACATCATATCATTTCATTTCCGCTGATGGGCATGTTCGTTTTCAGTGTGATGCGCGGTGGACCTTTTGCGAGCCGCCCGCCACCACTGCCGCGCCGACCGATCCTCAGTCTTTCGTTCACGGTGGCGGGATAGAGCATTGGACCCAAGGGACAGCGCCCGCCCCGACGCCAGACACACTCGCCAGCCTCAATATCGGTGGCACGCCTAAGATCGGCATCGGCGGCAAGTTGCCCACGCCGGCGCCGGAGAGTGAGGCGGCGGGGACTGACAAGCTTGAGAAAATAGCCCGTGACTGCCGCATTGCAATATTCGGGCAGGGCGGAGTCTCGTGGTCGGCAACGAGCGAGAAAACCGCCGAGGAACTTATACTTAACGCCATCCGCGCCGCCGTGAAGGACGCGACGGCGGAGAAGGATGGGAGGATTGCGACTCTTGAACGGCAACTATCGGGACATTTTAGACCCGGCGAAGCGGTTTTCTATAACCCGGCGCCACCCCCAGCCGCCAGCGCGGACCTTGATGCGAGGATTTATGACGCCTCCCGTAACGCAGCAGAGACATTTTGGAATAACAATCAACTGGCTACTCCAATGGGAACAGTATTCGGAGTCTGCATCATCGCCATCCACTCCATCGCTGATCCTCTCACCGCCGAACTCGCGCACGCAAAAGCCGAACTCGCCAGCGTGAAGCGCGAGCGCGACGAGGCGGTGAAGCGCGCGGAGCGGTTGGTCATGCTACTTGGGAATCACTGGAATGGGCACTTGAAGCTGGAAAACGGCGAAATCAATCGATTTGTCTCAACAGTTAAGCCCCTGAGTTATTCGATATACGTCATGTTTGCTGGAAATCGCTTGCCCGGTGATTTCCTAAATTTGACTGACGCCCTCGCGGCCTACGACAAAGCCGCAGCGGAGGGGGAGGGGGCGAAGTGATTCAATTAATAGATGTAATAGATTTTATAAAACGCTGCATGGAATCACCAATGAAGGCGTCCTTGCGTAAGAGAGTGCATGAGTTTCTAGACAAACAACCGCCAAACATTTCCGCACTGGTGAAGGAGCTAAAAGACAAAGAATTCAGGGACGCTTTTCTTCGTATCTACGTACTGGCTTCAGTATCCTATCAGATAAAGGCGTTGCGAGAATCTCGCAGCATGACCCAAAAGCAACTTGCCGCCAAATTGGGAATCTCTCAGTCAGAGATTGCGCGATTGGAAAGCGGCAGAGCGACGCCACGTATTTCAACTCTCACTCAGATTGCCGAAGTGTTTGATGTGGCGTTAGTTATTCGCTTCGTCGGATGGTCTGAATTATTGGGAGGAATGGCGACCCCATTTGTTGCGCCCGTGCCGTTTGATGAAGATGTTGCCCTGAAAAATATGGCCAATCCAGAAAAGGACTCCCCCAAATGACGACCCCACCCACCCTAACCTCTGCCGACCTCGCGCGGGATCGGGAGATTTGCGCAAGGGCGACGGCGCTTCCTTGGATCGACGCCGATCAAGAGGATTGCACGCATTATGTGATTGATGACGACATTTATGGTCCACACCGCTTTGTGGAGGAAGACGACTACCAACTATTGTTCGCCGCCCGCACGCAACTCCCGCGCTACATCGCTGAGCTGGAAGCGGCGTGGGCGGACGAGTCCGCAAGGATCGTAGCGCAAGCCGAACTTCTAAAAAGAATAGGAGACTATTTCGCGTTGGGCGGATTGTTCAATCCTGAAATGATGGATCACGACAAGGTTTCCCGCCTCTTGCACGATATACGAGATACCATAGAAGCAAAGCCTGACCACCCCGGCGCGGCGCTGTTGGCCGAACTCGCCCAGAGCCGCGAGCGCGTGCGGGAGTTGGGGGCACAGATAGAAGGCTGGGAACGTTACCAGCAAGGCATCAACGAATGCATTTCGCAGTATGGGAGCTATAAGCCATGACCACCATTACCATCACGCTCAACGGCGCACCGCTGGAATTGGCGGTGCCCACCAACATGAAAACCAGATTTTACGTGGTGGACGGCGCAATGTTTTATAAAGACGCGAATGGTATCAGTTACGATCCTAAGTGGCTTATACTTGGGTACCCCGGCCTAACCAATGAAGAGCGGACGCGCGAAATGGCCGCACTCGCCGCCGAAGCGTGGCATAAGGCTCTTGACCACGCAACGGACCAGCACATCAAATACGAAACTCAACAAATCTCAGATTACGACACGCGGCCCGACGAGTGGGGCAAGAAGGTCGATGAGGCACAGCGGAATTGCGACAACTGGCGCTCGCTGCTGTGGTCCCTCGACGCTCCGGCGTCCGCGAAGGGGGAGTGAAGATGAGCAAGTTTGGTTGGTCATACCCACCGGGTTGCAGTGGTCCACCAGATGAATATGAAGGCCCGTGTCGGTGCTGCGGACGTTCATGCGACGATTGCATATGCCCGGAATGTTCTGTCTGTTGTTCCGTTGGCGATCCTCGATGCTACACAGAGCATGGGCTGGCTTATAACGATGAGCAGCTTGAAGGAAAGACCGCGATGGAACTTGCGCGCCAACAAGAATTGGCAGCTGAAGAGCGGTGGGCCGAATTCGACAAGAATGCATATGACGATTTTGAAGATTAACCCCGCCCACTCGGCGGCGAAAGGATGAGGGGGATGGAAGTTGAGATTCAATGCGCTAAGTGCAAGAAGCACATCGGGTGGAGCAACCGAAAGCGCAAGCGTCTATGTGCAAGCTGCCGCTCAGTGAAATACTACTCGACGCAAACCAAGAAGATTGTGTCTCGTAAGTAATTCCCCGCGCCCCCGGTGCGGCGAACGCCCTCAAGAAAGGAGGGACGATCAGCGAATTTTCACGCCTTAGTTTTATCGCGTTAAACCACCCCCACTTGGGCTGGCGGTGGCTGGCCCCGGTGGGGACAAATTGAAGGGCGGTGATGCCTTATAAATGGAATGCGACAAAAGACAGATCATTTGTTTGAAGAGACGGATCGACACGACGGTTATTGCAAATGCTCGAATTGCATTGCCAACCGGCGCATGACCGTACGCCCGATTAGCGGAAAAGGCGAGCGATTCTTTACCGCCGTTCCAACGGAAACAGAAGAGTTACGTGTTGCGCGAATCGCTCGTGAGAAGGAAGAAGCTCGTCAACAAGAAATTGCGCGACTCACGCAGGAGATCGCCACAACGCAGATCAAGCTCGACGAACTACGAAAGGCCAACCCATGAAAACCCTTATCGCCATTGCCGTGCTCGCCGCGCTGACGGCCTGCGCCACGCCCATCGACCACGGCAAGACCGCGCCGCCGAACATCGTTCCCGTGTGGCAGCGGACGGAGCACATTCCGATCATCGACCCCAGCGCCAGCAAGGTTCCGAACGGAGCCGTGCTTATTGGCGCGCCTGAAAATGGCCATCCGGGAGAAGCACGATGACGAATTTTCTTATTGAGCCGCTCGGTGGGCCACACAAGATGATAGGGCCGTCTTCCGCCCCAGTATGGAATACTGGAAATACGCCAAGTATTCCGCAAAATGGCGGCTTACCATTCACGCCTATCGCGGACCTCGTTCAAATGAAGTCCTACTACGATGCCAATGTCGGAGCCTTTAAGCCCGTGCCGTATAATAGCTGGGCCGATTTCAATAACTCCTACCTTAAAATACTGGGCAGCCCCACTATCGGCATCATCCCGGAATACTCTACCGTCTGCCCGTGGTCACAGGACATGAAGCGGCTCATGTTCGTGACGCCAAATGGCTTGGGCTTGTGGGACGCTCAGACGTTCGCGCATCTGGGACTTGTGCCTTTCAATGAGGGAACGGCGGGGAACGATAAGCAGGAGTGGCGGTGGGTTAACAACGCGCCAACACCATGCGCCAAGCACGGCTTTAGCGGCGGGGAAGGGGATATTGCAGTACGCCTAGGAAGCTATTATTGGGCAGCCAAAGACGGACTCGGTAACGTGCGGCTGTTGAAGCCATTGACTGGTACGTTTGAGGGGGCACCCATCGCCGACAACCCCCAAGGACTCACGATGACGCCCGATGGTCAGTGGCTACTTATCAAGGCGGAAGAAGCCGTGCAGGCTATTTCAACGCGCTTCTATCGAACTACTGACCTGTTGTCGGGGGATGCCTCGAAACCGATCTATGTGCCCACGTCGGTTGTCAACGGCGTCCGCTCGATCGGTCACTCAGGGATGGCAATCGACGCCGATGGTTCGCCCGTTTTTGTCAGCCGAGACTCGCGCGACGGCGGCACGGATGACATATTCAAGTTCAACCCCGCGACTGGCATCTATACCAAGATTGGCGACATGAAGGATCTGACCGACGGCCGCTACGATTACGCGGAATATTGGGCCAACTCCTACAGTCCCGGCTGGGCGCTACTGACAATCGGCGGCACGCATGTTTCCACCGGCTGGTATCACGAGCAAACCCTTTTGTGGGAACTGAACGGAAACCGCGTCATTCGTTTGGGCCACACGCAGAATAAATACTTCAGCGGGCAATACTTCAGTCAGCCCAACGTGTGCATGTCGAAGGACGGCCGATATGTGATCTGGGCGTCCAACTGGAACGGCACAACCAACATGCGCCCGATGCTCATGGACCTAGGAGCCGAATGGTGGAAGACGATTGACCCCGTGCCGCCCGTGCCCACCAAGCCCACGGTGACGATCAGCATTTCCGGCTTGAAGCCCAGCGACTACGAGGTGGTGAAGATATGAGTCCACTAAGGCCATACGATCCGCTTTTTAGACGCTTGCCGCTTTATGGGCCGTTTGGAATCTACTATGAAGGGTCCGGGGATTTTTGCGTGGTTGATTATGGAGACCCCAACGAAGACACCAGCGATGTTTGCACTTGCTTGGGCGACGATGACGGATCGCGCGCTCAAACAATAGCCGATGCGCTCAATGCTTCTCTGCTTGGAAAGGACGATGAATTGGAGGAAGTGAAGGTATGAAATACCATTGTTCAATTTGCGGGGAAGATTTTAACAGTCTTTCTTGCGGCGGCCCAAATATCTGCGGATCGTGTGATTGCGGAATACCGCCCGTGCAAAAGAAAATGAAAAGACAACTCGCCGAAGAGGGGGCCGAGCTAATCATTCGCGCAATCGAAGTAGAGTATTGGAAAGCTAAGGCACAGGGGCGAGCACCACAACTCAACAAGGAAATGATCGAAATGGCTGAGAGCGAAGAAAAACAGCGATCCTATATCGCTGGAATTTCAGGAATGTGAATGAACAATGTCGAATAAACACACCATCGTCGGCCTGAGCCTGACGGACGCGGAGATCGAGGCGGCGTGCAGGCGGCGGGATCATTTGAATCGGTGCGAGGAACTGACAATGAAACTCGTCGATGCCGCGCGCGATTACCGCGATATTCTTTACTGGAAGTATCTCGGAATCTCTACCGCCCCGGAACAAATCTCGGCAACTTCGGAACCCCCTGCACACCCGGAATGACCGTCTTGCGCGTGCGCGGGCCTTTTTTCTCCGGCTCGCTAAACAGCGGTCCCAGCGGATCGCTGTCGCCCGTCTTATCGCTGCGCTGCGATTTGGCGATGCGGGCTAGATCGGCGGGGGAGAGACCGGTTTGAGGAGCAAGCTGCCCGAGTTGCCCCCACAGGCCGATGTCATTTTTAGGATCAACCATATTGTGAATCGTCGGGTTAATACCCTTGAAAGTTTCTCTGGTGTTCGCTCTGAACTTTAGCGGGCCGGTATCGGGCGCTAAAGTGTATCCGCCATGAGGATTAAAGCCGCCCATTTCCTCGATCAATGCGGACGGCACAGGGCCGACATAGGGACTTGCCAAGGTGGTAACGGCCTGCGTGCCCGCCTTGTCAATCGCGCCACCCATCGTGTATCCTTCGCGCTTGGCATTGATAAATGCTTCAAGTCCAGTTATGCGCATCGCCGGACGCACAGGCGTCCACTTAAGCGGGTCGAAGTAGTGAGGCTTTCCTTCCGCATCGTTATAAAGAAAAATGGCTCCGACCGGAATACCAGGCGGAAGCATGCTGCCAGTTCTCAAATTATTCAAAATCCCGGCGGTGGCGAGCACGCCGCCGATCTGCGCGGCGGCATAAACGCGCAATGCCGCGTTTGACTTTGCGCTTGTCGTTTCCACTCCGGGACTCAACCCCTTAAGCACGCGTGCCGCCGAAGCCGCCTTTGCACTACCCGCTGTAGCAAACGGTCCAAGGCCCGTGCTTCTAGCCGCAGCGACGAGCATTGCCTGCGCTTCTTTGTGGTACTGCCCGCTCTGGTTAATCCAGTCGCGCTTCGTCGCCGGGTCATCCGGCATGATCCCTTGCCGCACAAGCATGTCATAGCCATCTGCAATCGAAAGCCGCATCGCATCAGTCAGCGTCCTTACTGTTCTCGAAACCGCATAAGGACCAAGTATCACCTTGCCTATAAGTCCGGTGCTGTTGACGCTATTCCAATCAGGGGGCAACGCACCGATTTTGGCCAGTTCCGCCATTTTGGCCATGGTTGTTTTGTCGCCGCTCATGAGTTTAGCCACATTGGTTACGACGTTATCCAGAATCCCGGCGACCTTCGCAACTGGAAGATTCTCGGCAACGGCACCCACTTTCCCCAACGTCTTCCCGGCCCCCCCTGCGTCAAGCGGCTTGAGCGCCATTTGTGCGGCGTTATTCACGATATGCGTTGTTGCTTCTTGTAGCGACGCAAGCTGAATTTTCGTAGCAACGTCTCCAATCTTGCCGACCAGCGAATGTTGTTTGTCGTAGTCCAGCGCGCGCCGATACTCGTCCGCCTTGTCGTCGCGCACCCACAGAACTTCGTTTTCGTTCTTGGTAAAGTTCGGAGAATCCTCTTTGACGAACGTGCGGCTGCGGAATTCCGTGGGGAACGATTTCCAGCCGTGACCATCTACGGGAGCCGGTTCGTTTTTCGCGCCCGGTTTTCCGCGCTGCGCCCAGTCGTCCTTAATCATTCCTTCCTTGAATTGCGCGTCCAATCCGGGCAATAGACTGCGTTGCAGCGCGTCATGCAAAATATCATCAATGCCCAGCTTATAGGTGCCGCTTCCCTGCGCCGCGCGTTCGGTGAGCGCGTGCTTATCGAGCGAGTTTTTAAGTCCGCCGCCGATCTTTAATTTCGTCGCGCCCTGCACTTCGTCAGGAATATCGGGAGCCAGACTCATGTGGATACCCGTATCGACGCCGCGCGGGGGCGGCGCATTGCCCGATCCGAGCTTGGAAGACGATTCATAGTAGCCCGTTAGTTCCGGAGCCACATGATCGCGCAAATATTGAATCGCCTCCTGCACGCCCGGATGTGCCAGCGCCGCCTGATAGTGGGCGTCGTTTTTCAGCGGCGAATCGGCATGGCTATAAATGTCCGTCACGCTTCCAGCTTTGGGGTCCATTGCAGCGATAAATTTATTGCGCACGCCGCGCAACTGATCTTCCGTGATGACCGATCCAAGAACGCGTTTAAACGAATCCCACGGCGCTTTGTATTTATCAGCAATGTCCTTGAGATTGGCCACCCACTCCGCTTCCCGGTATTTGGAATATTCGGGCGCGGAAACGAGCGTCGATGCGCCCACTGTGGCGTTGCGTTTCCCTTCATCGCCTAGCGCAGGGAACATTTTGCCGCCGTAGCGGGCAAACTCATCGTTGATGTCCGATAGTTTCTGACGCACTTCCGAAAGCGATGGAAGCTCGCGCGTGCCCACGACGGTGCGATACGCCTTCTTCGCCAGCGGAAACATCGCGCCGGGGAACGATTGCAGATAAAGGCCGTTATCCAGCCCTAGCACATCGCTTCCGGCTTGAGGTGGCTCGGCGGCACGCTGAGGTTCTGAGCCGCGATTGCTGGCAGGCTCGCCCCCGGATTGCTGCTGGACTTGAGGTTCGAGATTCGGCTGGCCGTCTGGCCCTGATCGCCCTTGGCTTTCTTCTTGGCTAATAGCGCCGCGATTTTCTGCTTGCGGTTCATTGGGTTGGAATCCTCTCTGAATTTCAATGGGGTTTAATTTATTGCTTGAATTAAGCGAGCCGGTCTCGTATGATTCTGGCAAAGGAATCTGGTTATGGGTGGAAATTTCAAGCCCGGAATCGAAAGGCCTAATTACAGTCGGGCTGAGGTCATGTGCCGGTTTTGCGGAAAGATTATCCTGAAAACCGCCACGCAAAGACGGAAGACGAAAGCGCACTTTTGCAACAGGCAATGCCTCAATGGCCATTTCTCGATTAATAATAGGGGGGATTATATCCATACTAGTGTTGGAAAGCGCCGGGTTTTGCAGCATCGCCTCATCATGGAAAAGCATTTGGGGCGCACGCTTTTGCTCTCCGAGCATGTCCACCACATCAATGGAAACAGGAGGGACAATAGACTCTCCAACCTCGTTGTTCTGAGTCCCAAGGCGCATTCCCTGTGCCATAAATCCCCCACTTGGAATCTCGCCTTGGCTATTGATCTCCGAACTTCTGGACGGTCCTTTTATGATATTGGAAAGATCATTGGTGCCCCCGCTGCCAATATCAAGGCCTCTCTCCGATCCCGAGGAATTTACTAGCTTAACCTTAGGCGGCGCGATGGTCGGCGCGGGCATTTGCGGCTGCGATTTGCCTTGAGGCTGCAATTGAGTTTCCGGGGCGGCTTGGACGGCCAGACGAATTTTGGGCGGCGCAATCGGTGCAGGGCGCGGGAAATTCGGTTCTGGCGGTCCTTCCTGATAGATTGCGGGCACGTCGGGATACCACTGCTTAAACGGCAGCGATGGCTGGCCTTGAGGCGCGGGCGGCTGGTCGAGCGAGAACGGCGTGTGCATGTTCGGCGGCGCGGGAAAGTTTCGCCCTGGCCGCGACATCGGCGCAATCGGCTCGGTCGCCCCGAGCGGCACATCGGGATACCAAACGGGCAACTGCGAAGTTCGCATGGTCTGCGGAAACGGGATCGGCGCGTCCGGGTTGAGTGGCGCTTGCGTGCGCGGCTGGGCCATCGGCGGCTGCACAAACTGATCCGGCCCCGTGGTCAAATCGGCTTGCACGGGCGGCAGGCGGAACTGAATCCCCTCATCCGGCGTTTCGGGAGCCACGATAGGCAGTTTCGGCGGTCCTTGCGGCGGATTAAACTGAATCTCGTCACCCGGTCGTTCGGGCGGCACAGGGGAAGACGCTGGAGCTTTGGACGTATTAAGCCATTCCGGTAGCGCGCTCGCAGGGGGGGCTTCTGCTTGACGCGCGCCAACCGGCATCGCCGCCCCGATCAAACTTTGGGCCAGAATTTGGGGGCCAGCGTCACGCAATCCCTGAGCGCCGCCCTGCAATCCCTGAAAGAGCGGCAAGCTGCCCATCATGGTCGCGCCCGCGCCACGCTGCATGGCCGGTCCAAGCTCGCCTCCCAGCTTTGGAGAAATCGTTCCTAGAGCCTTAGAGAGAGGCGCAATGGCTTTTCCCGCCATGCCAAACGCAGCATTCGTCGCCGCCGCTTTCAATTCTTGACCCGGTTCGGCTTGCAGCGCACCCATGCCGCCTAACGCGGCGGGGCCGACCCATCCGGGCGCGGATTCTGGAACCAGCGTCATCGCGGCCAGCGCGGGGGCCATTTCGCCGCCTACTTCTGCAACCTGATTGCCGGTCTTGGCTAAAAACCCCTCTTTCCCGGTTGTGGCAGAGCGCGCCAGTTCGGCGGCAGACTGCTGTATGTTTTTACCAATGTCGGCACGCTGAATGTTAAGCGGATCGATGATTCGGTCTGTAGGATTATAATAATTATGGACCTTGGAGGCGATTGTCCCGACGCCGTGTTCTAAGCCCGCCAACCCATGCTTGGCAATATTCAGCGGGCTAGGCCATTCAGTATCATCGCTCGTATCGCGCGGGAGTTTCTCAGCAGGAACCATCCCCGGATCGTGCGGGCTAAACCCCGATTCCATCATGGTCCGGTCCACCCGCTTAATCATCGACGATTGCATTTTCTCGATGACGGCCTGTTTCACTGCGGGCGCTTGGGCATGGAAGGTCGGGTCGCTGGCAATGTAGGTATTGAAATATTTTTCAGCCACCTGATTTTTGACATCGGGCGGCTGCGCCTGAAACGAGGGATCAACTACGATTTCATTCCAGTCTATTGATTGAGGAGCCGTTGCCACGCAGGGACGCCGCCTTGTGGTGCGGCAGGAGCCGCCGCAGGATTAACCGTGGGGGGTGGAGTGGATGCCGGTTCAAAGGGCACTTGGGGGGCCTGCTGGCTAAGTTTGGCGTCCGCCGCCTGCTTGAATCTCGTATAGGCATTCCAGTTGCGCTCGGACGCCGCCAAGTGGGCTGGGGCATTCTTCGGGTCTTTGTCGGCCATCTCAAGCTCATGCTGGCTTTGAATGGCAAACTGCATCGCGGCCCGCGCATCGGGATCATTGTTTGCTGCCAGCTTGCGGAAATTCTGGCTGTGCACATCCGCCATCGCAGAGGCCGATTTCGCGCGTGCATCCATCAGCGCCACCGCATGGGGCGTTTTGGCCGTTATGTCCGCTTCTTTGGCTCCCGCTACCCCCGCTTGGGCCGTGAAAAGATCGCCATGCTTAGTATCCATATCCTGAATCGACCGCTGCGTATCTGCCTGTGCGTTTTTGAGGCCAATGCCCGCGCGCATCAGGTCAACCTTGGGGGGCGTCATTTGGTTGGTCTGATTGGCTCTCGCCTCATTTGCCGCCGCTGCACCCGCGCGTTGATTGCCAAGCTGCACGAAGCTAGTTTGCTTCGCGGGCGTGAGCGCCTGAGTTTGCGCCGCCGTGGACATATCGCGCTGTGCCTGCGCAATATCCGTGTTGGCTCGCAAGGGCGTCAGCGTATTGCTCTCATTAGTGTTCGACAGATGGGCCAGAATCTGCGCCTGCAAAAGCCGCTCTTTCAATTGCTTTTCCGCGTCATCAATGCCACCCGGAGCGTGACCCAATCCCTGCAAAAGCATCATCAAGCCGCTGCCCAGTTTGCTGCCGTTGTGCGGCATGTAATTATCATTGGGCATTTGCAGAAATTCGCGCGGGATCGGCAGCGGATTGAACGCAGGCGGCTGATAACCACCCGGCATGTTAATCGGCTGATATTGCGGCAGTCCGCCCGAGGGATCGGACGGCTGCGAGAGCATAGAGAGTGGAACTCCGGGATAGCCCATTACCTATTCATTCCGCCAAGGCCCGCTTGCCATGGAGCGCTTCCGCCGCCAAAGATTGAGGAGAGAATGCCCATGATGCCATTAGTATCGCCGCCGCTGCCGCCGCTAAAACCGTTTTTGTTCAGCAACGCTTGTAGATTGCCAGCGCCCGAAAGAATGTTGCCGTAATTCGCGGGCTGGCCCATCTGTTGCAAAAGCGGCTGGCCCGGTGCGCCGTGAGCATTGAAGTAGCCGGGATTCTGTTTGGTTCCCACGGGATAAACGTGCGGAATCGAATTCTGTTGATCATGGTGCGCACCCAGCGAACCGCCAATGGCCGACCCAATGAAGGGAGCGATCGGAGCCAGCGGCCCAAGAAAAGGGGCCAGCAACATCCCCAAACCGCCGCCGCCAAGACTTCCGAAAGAACCGCCAAAATCACTCATTTTAATAGCCTCCCGTCATCGGTTGCTGTGGCTGCTGCTGCGGCTGAAAAGGCCGCGTCCGCGTCGGAGCCTGCTGGCCGTTTTGCATGACCTGCGATAGCATCTGATTGATAAATGACGATCCCGCCGCGCCGCCGCCCGGACCTTGCATCGCGGGGGGCGCACCACCACCCGATTGGCCTTGACCGCCAAACATGTTCGCCAGCGCCAATTGCTCGGAATACGACGGGCTTCCGCCTTGGGTTGCCAGCGTGCCAAGCACATTGCCGCCACCAATCGGAATCGGCGGGGGCGCGTTCCATGCCGTCGCGTTGGGATACAGCTTTTGCATCTTGGAAAGCATGCTGTTGGGGTCCGCCGAAGACGTGCTGCCGCCACCGTGGCCGCTTAGCGCATCACGGATGGGGCCGCCTGTAATAATATTCAGCGTGTCTTTGAGGCCATCAAAAAGTCCCATGATTAAGCTCCCGTTCCGCCCGTCGTTGAAAGAAGGTCTTGAATCCAGTTGTCACCCAAAAGCGCCGTGTAAGCGGGCGAGTTGGTCGGGTCTTGCATCCCCTGCAATATCGCCTGCGACTGCGTTCCGGCCACACCCTGATACGCCGACTTGGCCGAATCCATCGCGGCTTTCAGCTGATTCAGCACGTCGATATATCGCTCCTGCGGGTAACGCTTGTTGCCCGTTGTGCCATTCAGTTCTTCGGCCACTTCGCTCTTGCGGCCTCCGCGCGTGATGATCGGTTCGATGTTATTTTGCAGGAACGTATTGTAATTATTGTAAGCCTGCTGGTAGTTGTTAAACGCATTCTGCGTCTGCGTATCGGCGTTCGCAATGCTCGCTTGTAAGTAGGTCATCTGCTGCTGCTGGTTGGCATTGAAATACGAAGTCCACTTGGCCAGATTTTGCGTCTGGTCGAACTGGCGCTGCTGCGCCGTCGTATATTGCCCGGTGAATTGCGAGGGGATGCTGACGTTACTCTTCATCACCCAGTTCGTCTTATTCGGGTCTTTCAGTTCGTCCGCCGTCACCTGTGAACCATCCGCGTGCACGGGCAAGCCATCAGCCCCCATCTTATAAGGCTGCCAGCCGCCCGGCGCGGTTTTGTCCTGCGGCATGAAATAATCGAACGCGCTGCCGCCCTGACCGCTGGCCATCACCTGTTGCATGATCTGGCCCATCTGATCGAACGTGTTAAACTGATGATCGGCGGCATTGAAAGATTGCGCATCGCTCATCGACGGCTGCACGCCCGCCAAAAGCAGGTCATTCTGCTGGCCCTGATTTTGCAATAGCTGGTTGCCTAGCGTGCCGACCGCGTTTGTCTGCGCCTGATACTGCTGCAAGCCCAGCGTCTTGCCCGCCTGCTGCGCCTGCCACTCCATGTTGGCCAGCGCCGATTGACGCGCCGCATCGTTTTCCGCGCCCATCGTTGACGCCGCGTTTGGCCCTGCGATGCCGCGCGCGGCCTGCCCTTGCGCCAGCCCCGCCTGCGTCTGCCGCTGGCTCGTCTGCAATTTGTTGGTCGCGTCCGTCTCGAAACTTTGCATATCCTGCGGCGAAAAGGCGTTGCCCGGTGACGAGGGAAGCGCCCCGAGCGTCGAAGCATATTGGTTATTGAGCAAGCTAGTTGTCGCGTTCGAGGTCGGCTGCCATGCCCACGGCGAACTCATAAAGGGCGACGGCATCGTGGTATTCGCGCCGCCCGAGGCGGGAGGAAGCGTGGAATTTGCGGTTCCGCTACTAGTCGGCGTGGGCGTCGCTGCGGGCGTCGCAGCGGGAAGCGCCGTAGGGACAGGCGTGCCAGCGGGCGCGTTGACCGCGTTGCGCGTGGTCGCCGCATTCCCCGCCTTGGTCTTGGCTCCCGGCGTCGGCGGCAACACAGTCGTATAATCGAGCGCCATGTTCGTTAAATCCTGTTCAAATCATGCGGGCAATACGGCGGTCTGTCAAGCCGGTTCTCGGAACGCGCGCGCCAGCCAGCCAGCTTCGTCGGCCTTGTATTGCGGCTGGAGCAGCACGCGCTGCACGATCATGCCGGCCATGACATCGCCCATAACGCTCATGAATTGCTTACCCCATACCTCACCAGCGTAGACGTTGATAAAGCTGCGGGTGACCGGTCCCATTATGCCATCGATCTTTAGTCCCTCAGCTTTCATTAGAGCGAAACTCTGGGCGGCAGTCTGAGCGATCAGGGCGCACCCGGTGAGGCCCATCTTGACAGCGGTGTCAAAGAGCTTCGTCTGCACGCGCGGGTTTTGAATCTCATCGAGCTTGAGCGGGTCCCAATAGAACATGCTGTAAATGAGGCGCGCGCCGCTCTCGGTCAGGTTCTCGATGTCTTCCTTGGTCGCCTGACGCATGACGCCCATTTCCTTGAGGTAGGCGTTATAGTCGCCGATCTCAACTCCGTACTTCGTCGGGATACCGTTGGGTTCCTCGTAGACTTCGCCCTCATTGGATTTGAGATATTCCCACGCGGCGTCAGTGATCATCAATGCTCCCCATGATCCTTAGGCGGCTGATAGCGTGCCCGTTCGGCCCGCACCGCCCGCTTCCAAAGCCAGATAAAGACGGCGACCAGCAGCCCCAGCGTGCCGCCCACAATAAAATTAATGAGGCCCGTCGTCACTTGACCGGCCCGACGAGCGACCGCGCAGCCAGCCCTGCCTTAAATGCTTCCAGCAAATCGCTGCCCGTCTGCGTGGTGTCAATATTGGCGTCCGAGCCAACCGCTAGATGCCACGCGCCATCTTTCGTCGCGCTCTGCTTATAATTTTGCGCCACCGCGCTCTTGGCCCCGAACGGCGTCAGGTTCGTGATCGTGAGCGAAATCATCCCTTGCCCGTCTTCGTTATAATGCACCGTGCCGAACGCGCAGCCGGTCAGCAGCGCGATTAGGATAGCTGATAATATTGTGATATGCGGTTTCATAAGGAACCTTTCTAGGTAAATCTCTTACGCCCGCGCAGCGTAAATCCGCAAGTTAATTCTTGGGATCGGGCGCCGGGGCGAGCGCCCCCTCTTTCAAACCGAACGCCGCTTCCAGCGCATTGCGGTTATCGTGGCGCGTTTCCTTGAGGCCAGCGGCAATCTCTTTTCCAAGGCCGCTGATTGCTTCTACGACCTGCCTATTGCCGAGCACCGTGTCAGCCCTGAGGCCCGCCAGTTCACTGCGGATGAGATCAACAAGGCTGTCGGTCACCTTGGCGAGCGCGCCATTGCCGTTGCCGTTTGTGTAAGGCACCGGCTGCGCTGCGGGTGTTGCCTTGATCGTTTGGTCTTCGGTCTCCGTCACAAGTCCTGCCTCCCTATCTGCGCGTTTTCGGAATGTCGCCCATCCCGAATTCACTACTTCGATGATCGTGTCGAACGCATTACGCCCGATCTTGCTTTTAAAAAGAAACGTTACGGCCACAATGAGCGCCACCGATGGGCTGAGGGTTTTAAACCACGTGAACCATGCAATCACCTGATCGAGCGTGTGCTGAAACTCTGCGGGCGACATCTGCGAAACGAGCGTATTGGTGGACTGCACGGTTTCAGCGAACATCGGCGCGCGGCTCCGCGAAAGAGTTCTTGTAGATGCCGCACGAGAAATGCCCATCGGTCACACGCTCGGGACCACTCCGCATGGCGCACTCACCTATCGCATCATCGAGGTTCTTCCAGAAAACGCACGAGCGGCAACAACGCGGTTCCTTCCGGGCGAACAGGGATTTGAACCAGCGGATCATTAGTGATTCAGTCCGTCCGAAATTGCTTGCGCCGCTGTCGCCTGAGCCTGTGCGGCATTCTTGATCGTGACCGCTAATGCCCGCGCGGCTGATCGCAGAAGCGTTTTTGTGTTCGTTGAAGCGTCGGTATAGAGACCCATGCCATTGTCATGGTAGCGCCCTTGCAGTGCAAGAATCTCAGTCGTCGAAGACAAAAGCGCCTCGCGCCAATTGGCCTTCTGAGCCGTCGTGGAAGTATTGGCCGCACCATCAAGTGTGGTAATCGTCTGCGACAGCGAAGCATTGAACAAACCCACGTCACCGTTATAGGCGGCGGCAAATCGCTGCGCATCACTGGTTGGAGCCTGAGCGCGCAACAAAAAATCGGAGTAAACCGCCAAAAGGCAGAATATCGCGGCAATGGCAACCGCGCGAACAAGCAGCCAGAATATTTTCATGGCAATCTCCTAATCTAATCTCACGTGAACTTCGCATATCCCCGAGGCAAGTCCAACCAGATTCGTGGGCGTCACAAAAAGCGCAAGGATATCGCCGCCGACAAAACTATTGGTTCCCGCCGCCTGATTCTGATTAACGCTAAACGCCGCGCCGACGCCCGAGAGCGACGAGGATGTTCCCGAATAAACAGCGGTATTATTTTTGCGCACTTCAATTTTCATGGTCGAGTTGACCTGCAATCCGGTCGTATTGCCCGTCATGGTCAGGCCGACGATTGAGCCGGTTCCGGGCATGATCCAGCCGATGGAAGTGCCATTAGGCAGTAGCGAGCCAATCGAAACGAATCCCGAGGCCGAAATTCCTGAAAACTGCGCGACATACGAGCGCGAGCCAGTAAAGACGCTGGCATAAGATTGAATCTCAATATAGGCATTGCTGCGGACGAAATAGCACTTGCCCTCATCAGTCGCAAAGAAATAGGCCGGTTGCACCATCGTTCCGTCCGCGACGTGCGCCACCAGATCGGCCTTGAGGCCGCTGTAACTCGGTTGCGTAATCGTGGAGATTGCCATCGTTATGATCCTTGGTGAATGAGCAAATAGACAAAGGAGCGCGCATCAAGATTGTTGGATGAAGTGACGACAAACGATGTCAAATCCGTAATGGTGTAAGAGGTCGTTCCGGCGTTCGTGCCGCTGCTAAATCCGAAAAGAATGAGGTCGCCCGTGCGCACGGCAGTATTGCTGACCGTCACGGTGCCGCCCGAAAGCGTGGCATTACCCATGACTCCATTGGTGCCGCTCTTGAACTGCAAGCCCTTGCCAATGGTGGCGTATTTGGTGTTGACCCCGGTGAGCGTTTCGGTGGTTGTCGCAAGCTCATAAGCCGCCGTGCCGCCCACGCTCAAGGCGAGATCATCCGCCCCTACGCGATAGAGTCCGGTGTTGGTATCTCCCGTGAAGCTATAAGCCGGTCCGCCTGCCGTGCCATCGGGAGCCAGCACAAGGCCGGTCGAACCCACCTGAAATTGCTGCGCCGTGCCGACGTTAAACTTGGATGTGGCCGTGGTCGATCCAATGCTGACGTTGTTCGACGAATCCATGAGCATCGTCGGTGTCGTCGTGTTGCCGCCCGTGTAAAAGGCAAGACCACCGCCTGATGCACCGCCCACGGTTCCCGCATCGCCGCTTAGGATGTCGGCCTTGAGGGTTCCAGCGGCACTTTGGAAATAAATTTCATCATATCCCGCGCTGGTAACAGGGGTCATTTTGAATGACGCGTTCGATTTAGTGATCGTAATGCCTGACGTTCCCGCCGCAAATCCACCAGAACTAAGAACTGCCGAATCAAATGTTAGAACGGACGAATCGCCCCATGTGTTGGTTCCGGTAGCGAAAACAACACGCTGGGCCGTCGCGCTATTGGGAAGAATCAAGGTTGACCAAAGAGGCGCGGTGCTCGTTCCGCCGCTTCGGAAGTAACTGCCAGCAGCCACATCGGCAAGCCGCGACCACACGGGCGTCGTGGCACTCGCATACAACAAATCCCCTACGGCTGCCGTCGAATTATCGTTGCCACCTTTGGTTCCCGGCAATGTTCCTGTAACCGCCGCCCCAGCCAGAGAAAGCGCCGTGTATGTCGGGTCCGCCCCGGTTCCTTGCGACAGGAGCGGAAGGCCGCTTGTTCCCGGAGTAATCGCTCCCCATATCGATGCGCCGCGTTCAAGTAATGAGCCGCGCGTTGAGCCAATCGAATCCAAGATCGTCGTGGCTGTCACTGTGCCGCCCAGCGACGTAGAAGCGCCGCCAATCGTGATCGATGAATTGGCGAGCTTCCCATTGGTGATAAGCAAATTCGGAATCTGCCCGAGAGAAATCGACGTGGCGAGGTCCGAGAAATCCGGTTGCACAACGGTAATATTCGATCCCGAGGATGCCTGCGAAAGAAATTTGTGCGTGCCGCCTGTGGCCGAAAGATCGGTATTTGTACCGCCATAGAGAAGGCCGATTTTCGTGGCCTGCCATGTTCCGGTCCCCACGGTGCCCAGCGTCACAATCGAAGATTGTCCGGTATAAGTTCCGAAAGTTGCCGTGCCGCTAACGGCCAAGCCACCGGTAATATTTTGCGTTCCGTCGGCGGGCGTGAAGGGATCGGCAAGAGGCGGCGAGGCGTCGTTCCTCATCGCCACAAGACCAGTTCCGTTTGTTGCCGTGCCGTTCACTGTCGCTGTGGGGTTGCCAAAAGCCGCCGTTGAGAATGTCGGATTGGGATACGTGCCCGCGAGGTTTCCCCCAGCCGCGCCGCCCGGAGCCGTCCCTGTAATCGTCGTGCTCGTCACCCCGGTCGCGTGCCCGTAAGTGTCATACGTCACGAGAGGCATGACGGTGGCCGATCCATAGCGCCCTGCCGCGATGTCGCTCACCGAATGCGAAATCGTCCGCGACGGCCCAAGGATAATGGGGTTGCCGGAAAGCGAGAGAGGCCCAGCCAGAACGCTCAGCGTGCCTGTCGTGCCTGCCTGCCAGATTGAAGGCTGCTTGTTGTTGAATATTGTCCAGTCTTGCCCGCGCAATGATCCGGTCGTCCCCGCATTCGCATTGGGAATACTAATCCGCGCCGCACCCCCAATAAGCTGGCGCGTGGTGTTCGAGATTGCCAGTGGGCTTTGCACCGAGAGCGTGCCCGAGGTAAGGCCAGTCGTGCCCGCGTGAAGATTTTGAATCACCGCGTCTTTGACGGTCAGCGTGGTGTCCGAAGCGGACGTGGCGAGCGTAGCTCCGTTGATGGCACGCAAGCCGGAGCCGGGGCGCGATTGGTCATAACTGTAAATTGGATAAGTCGTGGCCTGCGCCCAGAGGCACGCGGACATCACAAAGAAAAAAATCGCCGCTACAATCCGCCGCATTATACTGCTCCTCCGACAAGTCCCGGGTTCACCATCACCTGAAAATATCCAGTCGGCCCATCGAAATAGAGCGCGATGCCCACGGTCTGCCGCACCGCGTTTCCGCCGTCTCCAATGGAAGGCGCATCGAACGTTGCCGAGCCGAGCGGCCCCAGCCACACTTGCGCGGGCAACGTCGTTTGCGTGCCGCTCACGGGAATCAAGACTTTCGCTACGGGTGCCCACCAAACGCGCCCACTCGCCAGCGTGCCAGTCACGGTGCCATAAGCGGGCAATCCCGAAGGGCCATCGGCCAGCCTCACCGCGCGCGACCCCACCGGCTGAATCATCGCACCCACGCGCGGCGTAAAATTCGTGGCCGTCGCCAGTTCACTGAGTTCGGTCGGAGGCACCAGCGCGGCTTGCGTGGCGTTCTGCTGACGGTCCAGCAGGGTCGCCAATTGCTCTACCGTCTTCGCCGCTGCATATCGCTGGGGAAGAATGGTCGGACTCATGGCGTCTCCGGCAGGATCAAAAGATCATCTAGTTTCGTCAGTTCGGCGAGTCGCCCGTTATTCGCCCCCGACGTGCTCGTGGACTCAAAGGCAAGCGAAGTCCAGATGCGACCGCCGCCCGCCGTGAGCGCCAGATCACCGTTCAAATCGGCCTCGGTAAACGGATCGGTCGTAATCGTATCGGTCGGGAAATCCGCCTCATTGCGCACCAGTTGGTTGAGTTCCCAGCGCACAATATTGAAGTCGAACGATGTATTGTCGGGCAGCACAATACCGTAAGGCCGCACAACATCCACCACGTCGCGGTTCTTGACGAAAATCCAGCCGTGCCGATAACTCCAATCGTAGGCCGCTGATGTGTCGCTCGCCACCTGCACGTCGGTCGGCGTCGCGTTACGCACGAGCAACTCTTTCACGCGCCCCTCGAAGCTGTCGCCCGTGTAGAGCCGCCCCTGTCCGTTGGAATCCTGCACTTCAAGAATGTTGGCCGTCATCTGCTGGCCGTCAAAAAGCCAGAGTCCGCGCTGCGGCTGGAATGAAATGAGCGCCCAAAAGTTGGGATCGCCATTGATCGTGAAGTTGCCTATCACATAACCGTCCCATTGACGGCTCCATGACATCACCAAATTCGGCAGATCGGTCGTCGCCATCCAGCGCGGGTTTTTGCCAAAGAACGAATTGACGCGCAACTGAAAGGCAATCGAGTTGACGCCTGCCGTATCGCCGACGATCAAGCCTTCTTCGCCCACCCATGCCGCGCCGCCGTCAGGGGCCGTCACTGCACTGCGCGGAGCAATCGCGCCGACGCGCCCGTAGAGCCGCGAGAAGCCAATTGTGGGACTTCCCGGCTGATCCTGCCCGCTGCCCATGAGCACTGTTTCATTGAAGATCGGAGCCAGTTGTCCCTGATTCTGTTTAATCGCCATGAGCGTTTCGCCCCGGTCCAGCACGACCGGCAACGGCACGGCATCATCGATGTTCACGCATTCAGGGTAGGCAATCGCCACGCCGCCCGGAGTATAAGTATGCCACGACGAGGGATAGAGCCGATCCCCATGACCCACCAAGTAAAAGTCGGACGTGGACGTAACGCTCGCCGGAAGGTCGCGGTCAAGGTAAAGCACGGTCGAGCTATCGACATCGAACACTTCGCCCAAGTATTGCCCGTTGGCGAACAGCGACATCCAGTAATAAGAATCGTTCCACCGCTGCGAACCGCTAATCACCACCTTGGCGCGCGTCGGCAGCGCCGCCGTGGGCCGGAAGGTCTGGCCGTGCGTCACAACAATATCGGTGTCGCTGAAATTGACCTGCCTGCGCACGCCGCCATACCACACGCGTTCTTGAAATTGATTGAGATATTTCGTCGCGGGCGGAATCGCAAAATAAGCGTCGCCTGCCGAAAGGTCAGTGCCGAGCGCCAGCGTAGAATTGGAAATATCGAACGTCAGTGATGCCCCCGCAAAGTTGAGGTCGGACACCATCACTAGCATGTCGGGGAAAACGCACATCGCGCCGTTCGTCAGCCCCGCCTGCACGCCCACAATGATCGAGTCGATGTTCTGCCCTGCCGCATCGTCGCGCGGCGGCTGAAAGCTATTGATCAGAACTTTTTTCCCCGTCACGGTGAACGAGACTGCTGGCGAAATTTGCGAGCGCACGTTGCGCGAAGTCGAGTTGAACGCATAAACAATTGAAAGAACAGTGCCCGTCACCATATTCACATGGTCCGCCGAAGCCGCTGCCGCCACGGGGGCCGCTGTCGGAGCTTTGATGCCGCTGTCAAATGCCTTGAGCGATGAATCGTTATAAGCCGCCAGCAAATAGAAGGGACGCGTATCTTCGCAGCAACCAATAAATTTTTGCCCAAACTGCACCCACTGCGGGATGCCCGTGCCGACGCCAAGATTTTTAATGTAGGTAGGCATTAATACGCCGTCCCCCAGTATTGCACGCCGCGATTGCCACCGCGCCAGCGCGAAAACTCCGCGTTAGGAATCGTCACCACAATCGGTCCGGGACTTGTCACGGCGGTATTGCGGATGATGATCGATGTCCACCCGTTTTGCGGTGGGCCGGTCGGAAGATCGCCCGTTGCGGGGTAGTAGCACCACTGGTGATCGGTCAGCGAGCCGCGCGTGCCTTCTGTGGCCGTGACGCCATTGATAGTCACGCTCGTCGGCTTGGCCCAGCCGGGGTCGGTCGGACCCGGCAGCAGCCCCACGATATATTCGCCCGCGCCTTCGGTCGTGCCATAGGTGTTGTAATTGACGCCCACTGTCCCGTTGAATGTCGTGGGCGATGGCATGGCGCTATCCGACAACTGAAAACGGCGAATGAAATTCCCGTCATAGTCATACTCGAATACGCGCGTTTCGTCCGCGTCATGGTCGAACACCAGCCAGCTTTTTCCGGTCGGGATCGGATTGTAAATATGCGTCTCGGCGCTCGTGGCGTATCCGCCGCCCAGCCCCTTGCCGTCGCCATAGGTGAGGATGATGCCGCCCGTAATGCCGTCCGATTCATCGCGGCGAAAGTAGAGCGTGCTATAGCCAATCGAATCGATGTCTCCAACCGCGAATTCATGGTTGGCCAGCGAGCCGATAGCGCCGCTCGCATACGTGACGCTGTTAATTTCAATGCTGACAATATCACTCGGCAGCGGCCACGGTGCGCTGTCGTTTTTCAGATAGTGGACGTGCGCCCCCTCGCTGGAAGTGCCGGTGCTGATTGTCGTAACCGTAAACGTTGCGGTGGCATCGGAGTTGTGCTCCTTGGCCCACACAGGCGCGCTGTAGTCCCATGCGTTATAGGCTTCGACCAGATGGTCATTCGCGCCGTTCAAAAGACCGCCCGTGCCGCAAACGAGCGCGCGGCCAAACTGATTGACGGCCATACCGTGCGACCGCGCCGAAGAAGTCGCGTGCGAAAGGGCCACATCCAGCGCCGCGAGCGTGCCGCCGCCGAATGTCGAAACCGTGGCGAGACGGGGCGACGTGATGACCGGATGGATGGTCGTATCGTCCACCCAAATGCCCATGAGCGCGACCGAGTTGGAGGTCATGCCCGTGACACTGTTGCCCGCTGGAATCTGAAAGCCATTGAGCGCCGTATCGGGATCGTTCGACCAATCGGGCCATGAGGCCGTGTCATATTCTTGATCTGCGATACCAGTAAACGTATCTTCGCTAACGGGCGATTCAGCCGATGGATCGACGTTCAAGCGCGCCACCGAAAGCTTGGCATTTGACCCGGCTTTGGCGCTCAGAAGCAGATAGGGGGCCGGAGTTTTTGAAAGACAACTTAAGTCCTTGATGCTGATTGTCAGCGGAAAAGAACCGTAGGTGGCCGTGCGCCAAAAATATCCAACGGTGCCGACATCATAAAGTCCGTTTCGCAGCGACGCGAGCAAGCGAGAATCCGCCGTATCGTCGTCGTCCGCCCACCAGTAGTAAAATCCGGGCTGGCCGCTGCCGATCAAAGTCATGCCGCAGTTTTTGAAACATGCTGGAGTGAATGTGGTCGATCCGGGGTCGGGAATCTGTTCGATATGACCGCCCGCATTGGGCACGCCAACAAGGCGCAAGCCAGTGGAGGCGTCAAAAAAGTCGAACACAAAAGACGCATCGCCACTATGATCGCCAATACTCATTGTGACGACCATTCCATTGGGCACATCAACTTCTGTTGTTACGCCCCCACTGGTGGTCCGGGACGTGAATGGTGGATGATAAATCGAACAAATAGGGTTGATAGCCGTAACGGCGTCCACAAATTCAGTAATCGTTCCGGCGAAAGTCACGTCGCTGGGGTTAAAAGTGGTCATTGCTTTTCCCTAGATAATGATTCCGAAGAAAGAACTAGATACCGGAAACCCAATTACATTGTCGTAATCGGCGGCGATTTTCGCTGGCCTGAATGCATCGAGCGTCTTGATCGTCTGCGTCACCGCGCGCGTCCCGCTGCCATCATCTTCGACCACTAGCGTCGTAACGAGAATGCCGTTTCCCAAATCGCCGGGAAGGCCGTCCACAATGATCGGGCGGCCAATATGAACAGGCCGATAGTGCGTCACCAGTTGCACGGGCGCGCGCGGCGAAACGCTTTTGTCCGACGCCGGGATGACGTTCATCAGGCGCAAAGCTGCACTTTCGCCCTGATCCAGAACTTCGTCGGTCACGAGTCCTTGGAATGTGTTGCGGTCGATGGTCGGCATTTTAGTTAATCAGGCCGGGATTCCGCCAGACGGTCACGATGATCGTGCCGCTTTTCGCGTTACCTGCGCCTGTGATCGTCAGAGTGTGATCTCCGGCAGTTCCGCGCAGGCCCCACGACGAAGCAACGACGCCCGCGACGTTGATGGCAACGGCTTCCGTTGCAGAGGTGGAGCGCGTCGCGCCCGCACCATTCAGGACATCGACACCATCGCTGTCGGTAAGGGTAAGGCTGTAGGCGGAGACGCCAGCCCCCGGAATCGTAATCAGGTTAAGGAGTTGGCCGGAAAGTTCGATGCCCGACGCAATCGCGCCGCCGCCTGCCGTCGAAGTCCACGTTATTTTTAGTCGCTGAACGCCGCCGCGCTCAATCTGACCCGCAGCCAAAGCAACCGTGCCGCTGGTGTTGGAAAACGCCATTACGGTTGAACCTCGGTTTCGTTTTTCAGGTCTTGAGCCTGTTGCGCCGCCGGATCAACCGGGGCTACCTCTTGGACAACCGCCGCCGCCGTTTGCTTGCCAATGTCCACGATCCAGTTGGCAAATTCCTGCGCGCCGATAACCGCGTAATGGAGCGCCAGCTTGCAATCATCGACCGCCTTGTTTTTTTCCGCCGTGCTCGTCGGCGATGCAATGATCGCTTGCAGATTCGTTGCGAAAAGTTCTCTCACATGCTGGAAATCGATAGCCATTGTATTCTCCTTAAGATTAATTGTCAGAGCCGTAGAGTTTTTGCCATTGGCCGTATCCCGATGAGGATGCAGGGGCCGCGACGCAGCGAAGCGCCAGAACGTCATACTGTCCGTTGGTGAGCGTAAAATTGGCGCCCACGGCCATACTGGTTGCATCGTCATCGAACCGCGCCGAGCTAACGGTGCCTCGGTCGCTCGTCATGATAATGACCTGCCCGGTCGTGCCTCCCAGCGGATGAACGCCCGTCAGTGCCGCATTGGATTTGAGGGAAACCATATATTTGCCCGCCGCGCTAAACGTCACGGTCGGCGAAGTCAAATCCACATTGGACTGAATCGGCAGCAGCGTAATCGTCGGCGGGTAGAACGTCCCGTGCACCTCCAGATTGCCATTGCAATAGTGGTTCCCGCCCGTGCTCGTCATATTCAAATACGTGGGCGTCGCGGTCGTGGACGTTCCAAGATCGGCGCTGTTCCCCTCGGTCGTGCGAGTCGTAAAGGGGTTGTCGATGTTGACGCTGTTCCATGTGGTAGACCATCCGGGAATGGCCGTCATCGACCAGTCGTTAGCGTGAGCCGTCGAGGGACGCAAATAAGTCGTGACCAGCAGCGCCAGCAGCGCGCCGATCACCATATACAGCGCGCCATTGCCTCGAAGGGTGGAGAAGATTCGTTTCACTGTTCATGCTCCTTAAACGGGGTAAGTTCCATTCCCAAGGGTGTTATCGAATTGGTCTACGTTCGTCACGCGGTCCAGCCAGTTCGTCGGGTAGTTCTGGCTCGGATGCGTGTTGTAAGCCGCCAGAATATTGATGAACCGGAAGGCCAGTTTTTGCATTTCACCCGGCTCGGTCGGCACTCCGGGCATTCCATAATCGGGGTTATCCCACTTGTAGCGCAGATAATCCGCCGCTTGCGGCTTGGCGATTTCGCAGTATTTGACGCCCAGCCCCATCGCCAGCGCGCGCAAACAGATTTTGGGCAAGTCCACGGTCGTATCGACGGGCACGGTTGCAGTCGGTAGCGCGTTCGCCACCATCGTTGCCGTGATCGCCGTGGGCCGCGCCCGGTAATGCATCACGATATTCCCCGCCGAACTGGGTTCCTGATAGAGCTTGATCGACGTTTTCGTGTCGTCCCAGCCGAACCCAATTTCCGGAAATTCCCACGTCTGGTATCCCGACTGCACTGTCAGCGGCAGGCTTTCGACGCCGCTGGGATTCAGAAAGTCAATCGGCTGCAAATCGTGGACCGGATCGGTCCCCGTGTTCTGCTGCGTGATCTTGATAATGTCCAGTTGCCGCATGTCGGTCGGGATCGCCACCGTCATCGTGTTCGCGTCATAGGGCAGCGTTGAGCTTGTGACCTGCAAGATCGTGTTGCGATCCAGCATGAGTTCAATCAGTTCGTTGCAAAAATCGGCAACCATCTGATTTTGCTGCGCTGCCGTGCGGCCAAGCTGCGAAAAAACCGTGCCCATCTGAACCGTGGCCAGCGCCTGAGCCAGCCACGATTGAAGACTAATTCCGTATTGGAATCCGCCATACGATGAGGGCACGCGCCACCGCCGTTAATTCGTCACAAGGTAGATGTTGAGCAAGTAGGTCGGAACGCCGTGGCCCAGTTCGGTATCGATCTTGACCATGTAGGCTTCCGTGTCGTTGTCCAGTTTCGCCTGACGCACAAGGCCCATGCGCGAGGAGAAGAACTTGATCCCATGCTGGCTGTCCGTCTGGATATACCAGCGCGTCGAACTGGCGAGCCACTGCGACTCGACCACTTCTTTCGACGAAATCATGGTCTTCACTTCATTGAGCGCGTTGTTGTTCGTCTCCGGCTGGCGGTCGGTGTTGAGCACCACATACGCCTGTCCGCGCAAGGACGGCGGGATGATGAGCGACTTGAACTTGATGTCCAGCGGACGCCCCGCATTGTCCTGAATCGAGCGCAGGATCGTGTAGTTTTTCTGAAACGCCGAGCGCGTCAGATCATAGTTGGTGTCCGATTTGTTGGCGAAGTTGTAGCCCGCATTCTGACGCCAGCGATGCGAACTGGAAAAGAGCGCCACGTTATCGCAGCCCAGCGTCTTGGCCATCGGAATGCGTCCTATCGTCGGCACGCCCGAGGTTACGTCGCCGTAATCGAGATAATCCGCCGCCACGCGCTCGGGGAACGCGCCGTCCGAGAGGCGCAACTGGCGCACACAATCGGCAATCACGTCATACTGCGCATAGAGCGCCAGCATGCGTTCGGAGATGGTGAACTTGCCACCATACCCGTGCTGCGTGATGGCCGTTGAGAACCCCGGCTGGAAATCCAGATTGGGGTGGCGCGCGCCTTCCGGGATATAGGAAATACCCTGAGCATTTTCGTTGTTCTGCGTGCGGATCGTGAGTTTCTTGCTCGAACTTTTCGTCACAATCTGCGGGTAAATCGCGGTTTTGGTCATTTCATCGCGCGCCACCTGAGCCTGTTCAGCCAGCCGCTCGATGTATTCCGGGTTGGTCCCGGTCATCATGGTTCCCATTGAAGTGTCTCCTTAATGAGCCTTACGAGTTACTGGTTGATCGTGGCATCGGCAGGGATGACACGCATTTTGAAGATTCGCGGCGAGGCCAGCGAGGTCGCGCTATAGGGGTTTCCGCCGTCCATCGGGTCAATCGGCGCGAGACCCAGCAGTTCGACCAGCAGCCCCGAAGCCGACGAGTTGACCGTTGAAGAATCGATCTTGATGTTCGGGATCGCCTTCCAGTCGTAAATCGTGTTGTCGTCAATCGTCGCGCCCGGAGCGCCTGAACGGTCGATAGTGCCCACGATGAGGTCGGCGTAGATGCCCGGACCGGCGTTGGCATCCGTGATCGGAGTCGTGTCGGCATCCTCTTCGGCGTAAAAAATAAGCCCGCCAATCGGCCAGCCCTCGACACTGTAGGAGGTCGAAGCCGCCTGATACTGGTTGGGCGCTTCGCTTCCGTTCGTCTGAATGATCTTGCTGACCACTAGCGCGGCGGTATCGGCGGCGCTCGCCATCGGCTTGAGGTTGGGGGCCGTGGCTCCCGTCGCGGTCATCCACGAGTAGGGCGCGCACGCTGCCGGGGTGTCCCCGGCAATGACGCCATAATTCGAGGCACTGACTACAGGAATGAACCCGCCTGTTTCAACAATCACCGGAAAGGGGAAACTGACTTTTTGAGTCGTAGCCATTGTCTTTGCTCCTTATGCAAAAGGGTTAAATGCTGGTAAGCTGGCCACGCGAAGCACCGATGACGCCCGAAACAAGTCCGCCCATTTCGGCGGCTTCGTTCAGCAAATCATCTTCGCCAAGGCCAAGAGCGCCCATCGCCGGTCGCCGCTGGCCATTAATCGCCTCATGCGCCGGAACAAGTTTCTTGCGTTCATCATTGGTAAAACGTTCGTCGAGCCGCGCGTCGCCAAAGCACAAAATGTCCGTGCCGCTAACGTGAAATTGGCCCGCGTGATTCCAAAAATCGGAAGGCGCTTTCGGGAAATATTCCCTGTGCGCTGGTTGCAGCCAATCCTGCTTGGGATGGCGCTCCCAGTTGCCGTCAAAACGCGCGCGCGACAGCCAGTGGAAAACGACCGGCATGTCGTCCACGGTTTCGCCCAGCACTTTTTTCAGATCGAGATTGTTGTAAATCACGTCCCGGTCTTTGTAATCGTCCACGGTGACCACGCGGCGTTTCGCGGCCTGCAATTGCATTGTGAGCGGATCGGTCGCCTGCTGGATAACAGTCGGCTTATTGGGATTGGGATCGTTCGGAGCCATGAAAAACCTTTCGATCAAACATTAAGAAGCGATTCTTCCATCTCGGGAGTGAGCGTCGATTTGGCGCGCACATTGGCCGCGCGCCCCGCCACGCCCGAACGACCGGGCGAAAGTTGCACGCGCGTTTTCGCCACGCGCTCCTTCGCCTTGTCCGCAGGCGACGGCTGATTGGCTGCGCGCGGCATACGGTTCGTCATGCGCAGCGCCTGACTGACCTTTCCGACAATCGCCTGAGCGCCATCGGTTGGGGTGATAATTCCGTGGTAACGCAGTTCCGCGATGACTTCCTGATAGGGCTTGAGCGTGGGGATCGCCGCCGCGTCTTCTTTGGCCTGCGAGATGCACTGTTTGAGGCCATCGAGTTTGACTAAGTTTCCATGCACGGCAAGCCCCTGCTGCACAAGTGCCGCGCGCTGGTTCGTCAGAAGATCAAGATAGGGCTTCGTTTCTTCATGTGCCGGATCGAGCTTGGAAATAAGGCCGTTGAGATGCGCCTCTTGCGCGCGCATCGCTTCATATTGCGATTGCATCTGCGTGAACGCATGATCCGCCGCGCGCGCGCCCATCGTGAATTCCGCTTCGGCCAATTGATTCGCTTCGGGCAATGGCAGCGCCGGGGGGGGCGTCAAATCGACCGCCGGGGCAGCAGTCTTGGCCGGTTCGGCAGCGGCAGGCGCATCGCTGGTCGCGGGCGCAGCTTGCGCCGCAGCCTTCGCTTCCAAATGTTTCATCGTCAGTTCAAATAGCTCGGGGTCTTCTGTCGCCAGTTGAACGAGATATTCGTCTTGCGGGGTCAGCGCCTCTTCATCTTCACGGGCAACGGCTGGAGCCAAGGTGGATGGAGGGAGAGCCTCAACCCCAGCCGCTTCGGGCGCAGGGAGAGCGGAAGCAGGCGGAAGATCATCTTCCAGCGTCATCTGGAAATTATCATCAACGCCCGTTGCGGGATCGGGATCAGGAGCGAAATAGAGCGGGAAATGGAGCATGAAAACCTCTGAACAAAAAAAATACGGCCAACCTGCGTTTTGCAGACTGGCCGTTCGTTGGAATGAGCCTTAAATTTTGGTTCGGCGCTTAGTTAATCCAGTAAGATTATTTCCGCCGCTCTATGGTTTCAGCAAACCACTAACACTACCTGCGCCTAAACACGGCGCGCTTCACATCCACCTTTTCAATTTTACCGTCACGGACATCGATCGTAATTTGCCCGTGACCTTGCGGGATATTTCCGCTACTAATCAAACAGTCAACAAAAGCCGATGCGGTTGTCAATAAAAAAGTTGCACCCAAAACTTTTTCCGATGGATGCACGCGCGTCACGCCGTTATCGATTGCGGTTACGAGGGCCACTGCGCATCCCTTCCCGGCTCGCCATCAAACACAAATTGTAAATCCTCGGCATACATGCTCGTCATCGTGTCACCGTTGGCCATCGTGAGCGTCGATTTCATGACCGCCACGCGGTCGCGCTGCCCAGTCGGCTTATAATCGGGAACCATCGCCCACTCGTTCACGCGCGGGACGCGCCCCTGCCTCAGCCGCGCCACGTCCGGACCCACCGCCACAATCTGCGCCACGGGGTCAATTTTGCGTTTGGCATAAGCCGTGAACGATTCTTTGTAGGGGTTGCGATTCAATACTTCCTGCCTCGCGCAGTTTCCCGAGCCGAACGATACCACCCGCTCTTGGTAACGCGCTTCTTGTGGGTTTTCTTCAATTTCAGTGGCATCAAGATAGAGTTCGTAATCGGGGATGATAATTCCCGCTGCGGAAACTGTTTCAATAACGGGTCTGTGGCGCAGCAAAATTCTTGTTCCGGCCACGCGCATGGGATCATAGTCTTCGCCGCTTTGTATGTTTCCATGAATCCCCACCACCTGATGGTCTTTAAGCAGCGCCACGCGCTGGCCCGGTTCGCTCTCAATCGTCTGGCCCGTCAGCCAATCCTCGAAAACGGTCGCTTCCAGATAAATCGGCATCCCGCTGAATGCCGCCTCGGGCGTTTTCCACCAACCGTTATCCGCGCCAACTTGGAAACGCGAAAGCTCGACGATATCTCCAAAACGCGCTGTTGAGTCGCGCCCTGCACACGCCACAATTCCCAGCCAGCGGGCGTTGTCGCCGTCATGCGTATTCATCTCCAAAGGGGTTTCCGAGGGTATTTCCTGATCCTTGAGCGCCAGCACGAGGATGAGCCGCGAGTTGATCGGCTTCACGCATAGCCTCCTTGGTCCGCGCGTCAAGATCGAGCTTTCGCTGACGCTCGTTATATCGCTCCTCGATTCGAGCCAAGGCTCCAATATTTGCATCTCGGTAGAAATCGCCACGCTTGATACTCTCCACTATTTCCTTTTTTAGTGCGCGCGATAGCATCGATTCATAGTCGCGGCGCGCATCGCTGTTTAAATCGTCCAGCACCGAATCGCAAAGCGCATCGATGTCCAACTGAAACGCATGGCCAAGGAAGTGCCCGTATAAATCGTTTTGGAGGCGCTTTTCTTCAAGCATCTCGCCTTTAAGGTCGGAATCCATTAGCGAACCATCGACGGACTGGCCGCGCCCGTCCTTGGATTGCTCATGCCCGTCCGCTGCGGGTTCGCGCCCGGAAATTGTCCGCCTGCTGGCGTGGGCGTTCCGGGCTGGCGCGGAGCCGGAGACGGCTGATTGGCGCTCGGCAAGCCGCCCGGTTGCGCCGGAGCACCCGGAGGCGCGCCCCCCTGCGGCATCCCCATCGGCATGGGCGGCATCAGCCACGGCGGCGTATACTGCATTCCCGTCTGGCCCAGCAAACCCATCAGGTTAAACGACATTTGATCCATCGGCGCGCCCGGTTTCATCGTCAGCAACCGCTCGGGCGAATCGATCTTGCCGCGCTTGGCCCACTCGACGGCCACCGCATTGGCGTCCAGCGTCGGCATACCCATCGGGTTTATCGTCGGCAGCATGGTCGTCACAAACTGCTGCATAAACTGAAGCATCTGCTGGTTGCTGCCCGGATCGGTCGCCGCTGTCATTTCAATATCCACCAGATAGAGCGATTGCAAATGCGCCGGATCAATCGTGGTCGTCTGAATAAGATTGTCTTCAAAACTCTGCGACGATTGTGTGAAGATGCCCATCTTGGCGTGCTGCTGGCCAATCGTGTAGGCCGTCTGCACATCTTCCTTCATCATGCCGTCTTTAAAATAATCGAGATAGTCGGTGAAGATTCCGAGCGACTGCTGCAAGTTGTTCGCGTTCTGCGTCGCCGTGCGCGATGTATCGTTGCCCTCGACGCTGTGCGTGACGCCCGTTTCCTCACGCGCCGCCGAATCGTGCACCTGCATCTGGTGCTCAAGCCCCTGAATCGCATTGACCGGCGTGTAGATCTGTTCAAAGGCCGGTTTGGTCGGGTCGCCGCGCAGCCACACGATTTCCCCGCTGCGCAGTCTTGGGTTAGGTCCGCGCTGTTGCAACCAAGTGGGATCGAATCTATCCCGGTTTCCGGCCACGGGCGGGTCGGCGGTAATCATCACCAGATGCACCATCGCGCGCATGAAGAAATTCGCCAGCCGCTCGTTCATCTCGCCGCCACGATCATAGAACCCCAGCCCCATGAGTTGGTTATTGACCGGGATGCACTGCACCCACTGAATCGGGCAGCAGCGCACGGGCAGTTTATACGGGTAGGGACGGCATCGAATCGGCCATGTCCCGATATATTCGATCATCCACCATTTGGCTTTCGTCGCCTCCTGTGCATCGAGCGCCCAGCGCTGAATGACCATCGCCAGCACTTCGTAATCGGGCACGTCATCCTGCCGATTAATGCCCAGCGCCTCTTTAAAGTCCTGCATCGGGAATTCGCCGTAATAGATATATCTGCGGTAGGCTTTATTGACCCGCGATTCCACCATGTAGGGCGTGAGTTCCTTGGAGAACAAGCGGTCGGGGCGATATCCATCGGGGTCGCGCTCGGGAAGGTCGGTCGGCTCCGATTCCTCGCGCACCTTGTCCGCATTACGCACGCTCGGATCGTCGAGAGAATAATCGACGAGCGGCGCATAGAGCGTCCACGGCGTCTCGCTCGATTGGTTAACGCGCACGCGGTGCGGCCACGCATTAAACCAGTCCAAATACTGTTTCGTTGGCCCCTCGATTACGCCGTCGCCGTCTTCAATTTCTTCCATCTCGTGCGTCCACGTCGCGGCGCACACGCCGAATGTCGCCAGATCGGTGAGTTGACGGCGAATCAGTTCCTTGTAATTGCGCGCCGCATCGGGCTTCATCTCTTTAAATTTTTCGCGCGTGAAGCGTTCCATGATTTTCGCATAGAGGTCCATCCCCACCTGCGATTCCTTGGCCTTCATGCGGAAGAAATCCATCGCGCTGCCGTCAGGCACCAGTCCGCCCGCCATTGCCGCGACCCATGTTTTGATCAGCTTGGCGATGAGCGGCAGCACATAGCCGCGCTGCACCAGCAAATCCATCGGGTCGTCGCGCCGATACATGCCATCGCGCATCGACTCGTATTTCATGCCCTCCAGCTTGCGCGGCCACGAAAGCGCAATCGCCTTCTGGCGCATCGTATCGAGCGCATTGGCTAGCGCATTATCCAGTTCTTCGGGTTCAAATTCGCGGGGAGGCTCGGGAACGGAATCGGGCGGCGCATCCACTTCGGGTGCATCGAGCACCGCCGCGCCGCTGCCATTCATCATGCTCGCGTCATCGGGCGTCAGCATTCCGGGAACGGGCGTGATCGTGCTACGGCTGGGCATTCACATACCCCCGATACTGCCGCGCCAGCGCCTCGGCCATTTCACTGCCGCCCGCAGCGCGCTCGCAAATCGCCAAAAAATTCACCATGTCGAACTTGGAAATCACATGCTGCGCAATCAGCGAATCGATCACCGCCGCCGCAACGACGCCCCTGTTAAACACGCAGCCGCTCGCCTCAGCGCGCGATTCAACATCCTGCAAATAATTAAAGAGTGTATCGGGGGTCATTTTTCGGCCTCGGGTATCAGGAGCATAGAAAACTGTTCTATCGCATCAGCAATCTGATAAAGAGCCAGCGGTCCAGTCAGAATGATTAGCAAGACCGCGTGTCTTTGCTTTTCTTCATCAGCAAACGGACCATGCTGAATCTCATCGAATACGATCTCTGTAAATCCCTTGAACATGGGGTCTAAAGCAGGACGAAACGAAATATAAATTCCGCGCTCCAAAGCAATTTCTATTAATTCCTGCAACGATTGGGAAGTTTTGGGGGCGATAAAATTATCAAGATAATTATTCGGCGTCATGGTCATCCCCGATAATTTTCATTGGTGGTGCATCTTTGGGCCAGACGCACTCGGACTGGATAGCGGAATAACAAAAAAAGAACCCGCAAACAAGAAAGCTTTTTAAATCAAAATGATCGAGAACGTTAAGGGCGACAATCGCGCCGTGAGCCGCCGCCGAGATGCGCCACAATGATCTCCACGTCTCGGGTTTCATCCTAGTAACTCCTGAACCAGATCGTCATGATCTTCTTTCACTTCGTCAAGATAATTCAGACGTTCCCGGTATTGCTCGCGTTCCAATTCCTCATTCGCCGCGCGCTCCTGCAAGATCGCTTCGACGCTGCGCTGGGCCAGCAGTTCCTCGCTCGGCGGCTCGAACTTGGCCGATAGCCGCGCGCGCTTCCATGCCGCCGCCAGCGCGTCTGGGCCGTCGTCATGCTCACCAAAGGGATTGTCCTCAATCTGCTGCACGAACTCCTTCACGTCGCCACTGCGCGCCTGCACTTCCAAATCATCGGGATATAAAATCCAGCCGCGCTCCATCGGAGTAATCAAACTCTCGATGCGCGACCCTTTGCTTTCGCGGCCCGGGCTGACGAGCACAATGTCCAGCATCCAATCGGGATCGCCCTCTTCGCGCAGCCGCTCCTGCCGCCTGTTAATTTCCAGCCGCAGCCACTCCTGATCTTTCGGGAGCGCCTCAATCGAGGCATGATCGATGCCCCGCCCCCAGCCGCGCCGCTTCAGTTCCCGGTGCGCGTCCCATATCGCGTCAATCTGCTTCTCGGGCGTCGTGCGCATCATGCGCAGCAGGTCAGCCATGACCAAGCACCGGCCATCGGTCATGCGCAGGAGCGGCACCAGCGCGGCGAAATCCTCGCCCCGCACCTGCCGCCCACCCGATGGATCAAGATGCACAAAAATCCGCTCGCCCTGATTTTTTTCCAGCATCTCGGGCCTGTATCGTTTCCATAGCTTGCGCTCGGGAAAGTGCAAATCCTCGGCCACCGTCGCGTAACCACGGAACATGCGTTTAAACGCGCTCGTCGATTCCTCGCGCTTGCGCACAAGCCGCTCGTGATTCCACACGCTCCACAGCGGCAACGTCCCCCTCGCGGCCCACGGAAACCCCGGCGGCGCGTTAATCACTTCATACTCGATACAGTCCAGAGCGTCGGGATAGGTAATCCGCAGCGTCGAGAACGACGAACTTTCCATGAAGCGGTGAATCGGGTCTTCCCGGTGCCAGATGTTGTTTAGAATCAGCGCGATCCCCTCGTCCGACAGGCGGTTAAACGCCGTCAGCGTCAGCGCCTCGTAAATCCGCTCGCGCTCAACCTCGCTCCTCAGGCAATCGCGCGTCACGCAGTCATCCGCAATCAGGAAATCGGCGCGCACGCCTTCCCAATTGCCCAGCAGGCTCGTCAGTTCCACCGAAGGGTCTGTCTGCCCCGCCATGTAAAGACGCGTCTGGTTAAATTCCTTCTTGGCCGCACCGGTCCCGCGCGCATTCCCCGGCCTAACCCCGCCAAAGACGCTGTTAAACACGGGCGACACCACGTAATCCCGCAGCCGGTTGAAATTGCGCTGCGCCAAATCCCGGTCCGCACTGGTAATCACCACCCGCAAATCCGGCCGCCGCCCAATCTCCCATGCCGCGCGGCTGATCGTCACCCGGCTTTTCGTATGCTCGGGCGGCGTAATCCACAGGCAGTGAAGCCGCGCCCCCTGACAGGCCGTCAAATGGTCGTGCATCAGCACCTGCATCTGGTGCACCACCACCTTCGCCCCGCTCGCTTGTATTAATACATTGCCAAATAAACAAGGGTCCAGCCGCGTCGCCAGCAGTGTCTCTTTGTCGAGGCGGCTTAGGTCAAGCATCAGTTCATATCCCACCGCTCGGATGCTTCGACGGCCCGCAAAAACGCCACCGCCGCCCCCACCGTGCCCGTCGAATTAATCCACAAATCCGCAAAATATTGCATCGCCACCGCCTCCATCACTTCGTCCTCAGTGAAATACTCAATCATTCTATATCCTAACCTGTTTCGTAAAAGTGGGAAAAAAATATGGCGGCCAGTGACTCCCATCGCGCGGGGGTGCCGGGGGTCGGGGTCGGTCGGCGGCTTGTGC
>JADMIO011283409.1_pt1 | contig 43759 bp, 27 predicted proteins | sample 8958161 | NCBI WGS metagenome assembly JADMIO01 (sample SAMN16585339, study PRJNA669376) | soil metagenome | isolation source: Crop rotation soil | place: USA: Cullars Rotation, Alabama | collected 2011
CCGGCGGTTCGCCAGCCGTTTTCTGTCGTCCGGACTCTCCTCCGAGAGCACCGCATCGCCGGGCCGCCGCTCCGCCAGGCCGGCCAGGATGAAAGCGTTGGCGACCTGATCCGCGACATGGCCAAGCGCCGCGCCCGCAAGGCCAGAAGTGTGGCGCTGTTCCAACAGCAACCGTCCCGCTTCCTGCGCCAGATGGGCCGCCAGATCCTCGTCGGTCACCGAAATTTCCCTTTCCTTAGAATCTGATGACTCTATCGGGCCCCGCTCAGAATCCGCCCGAAAAAATATGGTTAACTTCTTGTTTACAAACACGGTATAACCCGCACGTAACGGGATTTGTTTTCCCGGGGGGAATGACGATGGTTATCATCCTGACGGCTTTTCTGGCGGCTGCCCAGTCCCTGCCGATCGACCGGACTGCGCTGGAGCTGCAGTCCCGGGCCGAAGCGCTGCAGCCGCGCGCCCGCACGATCACGCCTGGCCGCAGCCAGCCCGCGCGCACTGCGACGCCCGGGCCGCGCAAACCGGCCGCCCAGCCGACCCGCACCGCGACCGTGCGGCCCGGCCCGGCCCCGCGCCCGACCCAGGTCGCCAGCGGCCCGACCGCCGCGCAGCGCCGGACCCAGCCGCGCCGCGCCAATAGCGGCGGCCCACTCGATCTCGCGTCGATCACCACCATCTGCCGCGCCGCCGGCAATCAGAATGATCCGGCCGCCTTCATCGCCCGGCTCTCCACCGCTTACTCGCTGTCGGCCGATGACAGCACCTCGCTGCGCGCGAGCTGTGCTGCCTATCTTGCCGGCCGCGCCGATGCGCGCCGCTCTGGCGGCGGGACCTATTGATCCGAATTGGACCTACTTCTTCTTTGAGTTTTAATAGTTCCCGGCTTACCTCCCTTTAAAACGGGGGGTGAGTCGTGGAATTACTGACGGTTCTTGGTACGCGCCCTGAAGCAGTTAAGCTTGCGCCGCTCCTCAAGGCTCTCCAGTTCGAATCGGATGTACAGTCACATATTTGCGTGACTGGACAACATAGTGACCTGACCAACCCGGTCCTCGATTTCTTCTCGCTACACGCCGATCTGGACCTCGGCGTCATGGCGCCCCAGCAAACCCTCAATCCGCTGACCGCGCGGCTCGTCGACCGGCTCGACCCGGTGCTGGTCAAGCTCGCGCCCGACCGGGTGATCGTCCAGGGCGACACCACCACCGCCTTTGCCGCGGCGCTTGCCGCGTTCCACCGGCGCATCCCCGTCGCGCATGTCGAGGCCGGGCTGCGCACCTATCGCAGCGCCACGCCCTGGCCCGAGGAATATAACCGACGGGCGATCGGCCTGATTGCCGACCTCCATTTCGCGCCGACCCGCGGCGCGCGCGACAATCTGGCGGCCGAGCGGCTGAATGGCGAGGTCTTCGTCACCGGCAATAGCGGCATCGATGCGCTCGACATGGTGCTCGCCCGCCTCGACCGCGACCCGGAGGCCGCCGCCGCCGCGGAGGCCATGCTGCCGCCAAGGGTCGACGAGCGGCGGGAGGTGCTGGTCACCGCGCATCGCCGCGAGAGCTTCGGCGCGCCCTTTGAGGCAATCTGCGGCGCCCTGGTCGCGCTCGCGGAACGCGGCGATGTCGAAATCCTCTTCCCGCGCCACCCCAATCCCAGGCTGCGCATGGCGGCGGAGCGGGCTTTGGGAGACAAACCGCGCATCCGCCTGCTGCCACCATTGCCCCTCGCCTCCTTCGTCCGGCTGCTGCAGCGCGTCCATCTGGTGCTGACCGACAGCGGCGGCGTGCAGGAGGAGGCGGTGACCCTGGGCAAGAGCGTGCTGGTGCTGCGCGACGCGACCGAGCGGCCGGAGGGCGTGGAGGCGGGCGCGGCCATGCGCGTCGGCACCGATCCGGCACGCATTCTGCACGCTGCCGAGCGCCTGCTCGACGCCCCGCCCGCGCCGGAGACGCGCTCGCACATTTATGGCGACGGCCGCGCCGCGGAACGCATCGCCGCCGGCCTGCTCGGCCGCCAGGTGGAAGAATTCGCCCGCGACTGGCCACGCATTGAGGGCCTGCGCCGGATGGGCTAGCGCTCTGCGCCATGGATGGCGCGGATTTCATCATCATCGGCGGCGGCATCGCCGGTCTTTCGGCGGCGGCGCGGCTGGCAGCGCATGGCAAGGTATTCGTGCTCGAGGCCGAGGAGGCGCTCGGCTATCACAGTTCCGGGCGCAGCGTGTCCTTTTCGCATTACGGCATCGGCAACGAGGCGGTGCGCGCGCTGACCCAGCATAGCCGCCCCTTTTTCGAGCAGCAGCCCGCGGGCTTCTGCGACACGCCGGTCGCCTGGCTTTCCCCTTCCGTCTATTTCGCGGAAGAAGAAGCGGTCCCCCAGCTGGACGCGCTGATTGCGAACATGGCGGCGCTGGTCGACACGCTCGAGCTGCTGGACCCCGCGGGGCTGACGCGCCTGTGTCCGGTGATCAGGACCGGCCCGGGCGGGGCGGTGCGCGGCATGCTGGATCCGACCGGGCTGAAGCTCGACGCCGACGCTCTCCTTCACTCTTTCGCCCGCCAGGTCCGCGCGCGCGGCAGCGAGATCCGCCTCGGCCAGCGGGTCGCGACGATCGAACGCCGCGGCGACGCCTGGATCGTGGATGACGCCGTCTCGGCGCCCGTGCTGATCAACGCCGCCGGCGCCTGGTGCGACCGGGTCGCCGAACTCGCGGGCGTGACACCGCTCGGGCTGGAACCCAAGCGCCGCACGATCATCGCCGTCGATCCCGGCATGGACATGGCCGGCTGGCCGTTCGTGCACAGCATCACCAAGGACTTCTACATGCTGCCGGAGGCGGGCCTTTTGCTCGTCTCGCCGGTCGACGAGGTGCCCGACGAGGCATGCGATGCGCAGCCTGAAGATTATGATATCGCTTATGCTGCGGACCGGCTGGAACATTATACGACGCTGCGGGTCGCCCGGATCGCGCATCGCTGGGCCGGCCTGCGTACCTTCACCAGCGACCGCACGCCGACCGCGGGCTTCGCGCCGGACGCACCGGGCTTCTTCTGGCTGTGCGGCCAGGGCGGCTACGGGCTGCAGACCGGGCCGGCCATGGCCGCGGCGGTCGAGGCACTCATCACCGGCACTGCCTGGCCCTTCGATGATGTCGCGGCCGCGCGGATTGCGCCGGACCGCTTGCTGACGCGCTGAAAACATGCTGACTGACGCGTCATGACCGCCGAGGCGATCCGGGCCGAGGGCCAGCCGGAAGGGCCGGAACCGCCGACGCCCGGTGCGGTTCGCGCCTGGCGCATCCGGATGATCAAGCGCGGCATCAAGCTCTTCTTCCTCGTCCTGTTGATCATCGTCGCCTTGCTGATGCTCACCTCGCCGATTTCCCGCTCGCTCAGCCCGCGGCTCGAGGCGCCGAGCCTCACCATTCTTTCCGCCGAGGGCGAGCCGATCGCGCGGCGCGGTGCGATGATCGGCGAGCCGATCGACGTGACCCAATTGCCGCCGCATGTCGGGCTCGCCTTCGTCGCGATCGAGGATCGCCGTTTCTATTACCATAGCGGCATCGACCCCTGGGGTATCGGCCGCGCCTTCTTCCGCAACAGCACGACCAGCGGGCTGCAGGGCGGCAGCACGATCACCCAGCAGCTCGCCAAGACCAGCTTTCTGAGCCCCGACCGCACCTGGACCCGCAAGGCGCAGGAGGCGTTCATCGCGCTCTGGCTGGAGGCGCGGCTGACCAAGAACGAGATTCTCAGCCGCTATCTCTCCAACGTCTATTTCGGCGACAATATCTATGGGCTGAGGGCTGCGGCCCTGCATTATTTCAACGTCGCGCCGGAGGATCTCAGCCTTTCCCAGGCGGCAATGCTCGCGGGCGTCGTCAACCTGCCCAGCCGGCTCGCGCCCACCACCAATCTCGCCGCCGCCCGCCGCCGCGCCGAGCTGGTCCTGAACGCGATGGTCGAGAACGGCTTCATCACCCAGGCCCAGCGGGACGCCGTCCGCCCCGCCCGCGTCCGCCTCGGCCCGCGCGACGACACGCCGACCGGCACCTATTTTGCCGACTGGGTGATGCGTGAGGCGAGCAGCGGCTCGGATGAGGATTATGGCAACCGCCGGATTCGCACGACGCTGGAGGGCGACCTGCAGCGCGCGGCGGTCCGCGCCGTGCGCCGCGCCGGGCTCGGCCGCACCCAGGCGGCGCTGGTGGCGATGCGCCTCGACGGCCGGGTCGTCGCCATGGTCGGCGGCCGCGACTATACCGAGAGCCCGTTCAACCGGGCCACCCAGGCGCAGCGCCAGCCGGGCTCGGCGTTCAAGCCCTTCGTCTATCTCGCCGCCTTCCGCGCCGGCTACCGGCCGGACACGATCGTCAACGACGCCCCCTTGCGGATCGGCGACTGGTCGCCGCGCAATTATGACGGCCATTACCGGGGCGCCATCCCGCTGCGCGACGCCGTCGCCATCTCCAGCAACAGCGTGGCGGTACAGACCTCCGAGCGGGTCGGCCGCGGCGTCGTGATCCAGGCGGCGCGCGATATGGGGATCAGTTCGCCGCTGCGCGCCGATCCCAGCCTCCCGCTCGGCGTGAACACCGTCAATCTGCTGGAGCTGACCGCTGCCTACACCGGCATCGCCTCCGGCCGCTTCCCGATCCGGCCTTACGGGCTGCCCGAGGACGCGCCGACCGAATCCTCCTTCCGCCGCGACCCGCAGCATATGGCGATGCTCCGCGACGTGCTGCACAGCGTGGTGATCCGCGGCACCGGACGGGCGGCGAACCTCTCCGTCCCCACCTTCGGCAAGACCGGCACCACATCCGACTATCGCGACGCCTGGTTCGTCGGCTTCGCCGGCGACCTGGTGGTCGGCGTCTGGGTCGGCAATGACGACAATACGCCGCTGCCGGGCACGTCGGGCGGCGGCGTCCCGGCGCGGATCTGGCGCGCCTTCATGACCGAAGCGCTCGGCATCCAGTCGGCCCCCGCCGCGCCGCCGGTGCCGTTGACCCAGGCCGACCGGCGCGACGCCAACGAGGCCGAGCCGAGCAACACGCTGGCCCCGGAGCCGCAACCGCCGCAGCCGCAAATTCCCGAGCCGCTCGTCCCGGAGGGCAATGCCGTCACCCTGCCCTCGCCGCCGCGGCCGGAAGCGTTGCCGAAGCAGTAACCCTCCGCTTCGGAGGTTCCGGTAGGGCGTGGTTACCCGCTGTTTACCCACGTAAATCTAGAATGGCTCCCGTTGAGGCTGGAGCCAGGCATTGCTCGACCGCGCCGTCATCCTCAGGAAGAAAGCCGGCCGCCGGCGGCTGATCAGCCTCTGCGCGCTGATCGCGATCGCGGCTTTGTTCACCCTGATCATCGTCAACGGCTTCCGGGTCACCGAGCAAAGGCGCGAGGCCGCGCGCTGGCAGCGCCACTCCCTCGATGTGCTGCTCGTCACCGGCCGGCTCGAGACCGCGGTCAACGAGGCGATGCGCGGCGAACGCGGCTATCTGATCACCAACGACCAGGATTTCCTCGCCCCCTATTTCCGCGGGCGGACGCAAAGCCAGCTGGTGCTGCGCCGGCTCGCCCGGCTGACCCGCGACAATCCCGTTCAGCAGGTGAACCTGGCGGCCGTCCGCGCGAAGCTGGACGCCTATCTCGCGGCGCTCGACGCGATGGTCAGGATGCAATCCGAGGGCCACAATGCCGACGCCGTGGCCGGGGTGCGCGCCCATATGGACCGCAGCCGGATCGTCGACGTCGTCCAGGCGCTGCGCCGCGTCGAGACCGAGGAGCGGCGGTTGCTCCGCGAGCGCAGCGAGGACAGTTTCGCCGCCGACGCCAATGCCGACAGCTACAATTACACCATGGCGGCGGCGGCGATCATCGTCGTGCTGCTGATGGCCTATGCAGGCTTCGGCGCCGCGCTGGGCCACAAGCGCGCGATCGAGCTCACCGAACAATTGCAGCTGCTGGCGACGACCGACGCGCTGACCGGCCTGCCCAACCGGCGCTCGCTGATGGCCGGGATGGAACTGGAGGTTGCCCGCGCCGAGCGCAGCGGCCGGCCGCTCTCTCTCGCCCTGCTCGACGTCGACCGGTTCAAGCTGATCAACGACACGCATGGCCACCCGGCCGGCGACGCGGTGCTGCAGGCGGTGGCCGACGAGCTGCGCAAGATCACCCGCGCCGGCGACATTCTCGGCCGCTTCGGCGGCGAGGAATTCGCGATCGTCATGCCGGAGACCAATCTCAAACAGGCGCGCTGGGCCTGCGAGCGGCTGCGCAAGGGCATCGCCAAGCGCATCATGCATTATCCGAACGGGACGTCGGGCCATGTGACCGTGTCGAGCGGCGTCGCCCTGCTCGCCGGCGACGAGGGCTGCGACCATCTCATCTCCCGCGCCGACGGCGCGCTTTACCAGGCCAAGCAGGACGGCCGCGACCTGGTGCGGCTGGCCGCCTGACCGGAAGCGCATCGACAAAGCCTTGTTTTTCATGGAAAGCTTCGCCCGTTCTCGGAGATATTCTCCGCGATGTTGTGAAGGGCGAAAACAGCGGTGAAACCCGCAAAGTCATTAGCCGGCGCCGGGGCAGAGACCTGGCCGTCGAATATCGGCGACGAGACGATCTTTCACGGCGCCCCCGGCCGTGCTTTGCTGCTGACCTCGCCCGTGGCTGCCCTGCCGGGCAACGCCTACACGTTCACGCTGCTCGATCCGGGCAACCTCATCTCCGCTTCGATCGAGGCGCAGATCGGCGTGGACGCGCAATATGTGATCGGCCTGATCAGCCGCTATCTGAATTGGCAGGGCACAATGGATTTCGCCATCGAGATCCGGCCCGACTCGCAAAGCCCCTTCAGCGCGGATGGCCTGCTGCCCAGCGTCGTTCAGCTGAGCTGGAACGGCACCGGCTGGGTCAACGATACTCTGGTCGAGTGCATGACCGGCATCGACAACCAGCCGGGCAATCCCGACGCCGGCTGCATCATCTATCTGGCGGAAGACGGGACGATCAGGAATTATGGTTCGCCGGTCTGGTTCGACCCCGATCCGCGGCTGGACACGCCGGCTGGAGTGCCCGCCGGGACGCACGATTTCGTCGGCATCCTGACCCACGAAATCTTCCACGGCTTTGGCTTCAACGTCGCGACCCAGGCCTGGCTGGACAAGCTTACGACCAGCAACGGCCTGTCGTGGTTCAACGGCCCCGGGACCGCTGCGCTCTATGGCGGGCCGGTGCCGTTCATCCAGGGCTCCGACCACTATGGCAAAGCCGAGGATCCCTCGATCCCGATCAGCCGGGGCCTCATGTTCCAATATGGCAATTACGAGGGGAACCGGCTCGACATCGGCCTGATCGATCTCGCCATCCTCGGCGACCTTGGCCACACGCTCAAGACGACCGCAGGTCTCCCGCTGTTCGAATTGATCGACAACGCGCTGAACCTCACCGGGTCAGCCGGCGGGGACGCGCTTTATGGCGATTATCATAACAATATCCTGACCGGACAAAGCGGCGCCGACGCGCTCCTCGGCGGCGCCGGCAACGACCGGCTCGAAGGCGGCCTCGACACGGACCGGCTCGCCGGCGGCACCGGTGCGGACATCTTCGTCTTCGCCAGCCTCAACGACAGCCGGTTGGGCGCCCTGCGCTCGGACGGCGCCAAATTTCTGCCCGACATCATCGCCGATTTCGCTTCGGGCACCGACAAGATCGACCTCTCCGCGCTTGACGCGGTCAGCGGCGTCGCGGGCAATCAGGCCTTCAGCTTCATCGGCGCCAGTGCCTTTTCAGGTCAGGCGGGCCAGCTGCGTTTCGACATCCATGGCGGCCGCGCGTTCATCTACGCCGATGTCGACGGCAATGGTCACGCCGACCTGCAGATCATCGCCGTGACGCCCCTGCTCCAGGCGAGCGATTTCATCCTCTAGAACCGGCGGAGGCGGCGCTCCTGCCTCAGCTGTAGCGGTTCGCGCCTCGCGCGCTGGTCATCACATGCCGCCGGGCGAGCACTGGCGTGCGTTCGCGGATGGTCTGCATGAACAGCCATTCCGCCATCGCGCGTCGCGGCGTCAGGTGCAGGGTCGCATAGCCGCGCTGGTGGAGGTTGGTCCATTTGAGCTGCGGGTTGCGCGCCACCGTCGCCCGCGCCGCCACGTCCGGCGCAACTCCGGGAAAATCGTCCTCATTGCCCGGCGAGGTCACGCTCGTCCCGGCAAGCTCGATCCCGGCGCGATGCCCGTCCAGATCGAGATCGAAGGCCCAGGCATTGTGGCTGTCGCCCGACAGGACGACGAGATTGGCGTCGGCGTCGAGCGCGGCCTGGAGCAGCCGCCGCCGCGCCGCCGGATAGCCGTCCCAGGAATCGAAACCCGACGGGAGACCTGCCTGGCCTGCCGCCACCATATTGGCGACAAAGGCGCGGAAGCCGTCGGTCGCGTTCGGCCCGAGCCAGTCGCCGGCCCGCGCCGGCATGGCGAGCGTCCCCAGGATCACCTGCTGGGCCAGCACCTGCCATTTCGTCCCGCGGCCGACCGACCGCCTCAGCCCCGCCGCCAGCCAGGCCTCCTGCGCGGGTCCCATCAGCGTCCGCGCCGGATCCTGCCAGGGGCCATCGCGGAACGCGGCAAGCGCGGCCGCCTTGTCCGGCTGGCGGTCGAGCACCTCGCGCAGATAGAAAGAGCGGCTGCGCGCGGTCAGCCGCGTCTCCGGCCGGAACAGCGTCGCCAGGTCGCCGATCTCGTAGCTGTCCCAGGTCTCGTCCGACACCGGCAGCCATTCACGATAGGCGCGCACCGCCGCGGCCTTGCGCGCGGACCATTCCCCCTCGGTCGCGGGCGTGTGGTTCTGCGCGCCATTCTGCCAGCTGTCATTGGCGCTCTCATGATCGTCCCACATCGCGATCATCGGGAAATATTGATGGAGCCGCTGCAGGTCCGGATCGGCGCGATAGGCGGCGTAGCGCAGCCGATAATCGGCGAGGTGGATGATCTCGGTCGCCGGCTCGATGGCCCGGCCCGGGAGCGCCTCCGCAGCGGTCGGGTAACGGCCACGATTATATTCGTAGAGATAGTCGCCGACATGAACCATCAGGTCGATGTCGCGCCGCGCCGCGGCATGGGCATAGGCGTTGAACCAGCCGAACGGCAGGTTGGAGCAGGAGAAGAGGCCGAGCCGGAAGCCCGCCACCGATCCGGCGGGCAAGGTGCGCGTCCGCCCGACCGGCGAATAGCGGCCGCGCGCGTCGCGGAAGCGGAAATAATACCAGCGGCCGGGCTGCAGCCCTTCGACGACCGGCTTCACGCAGAAATCATGCGCCTCCGACGCCGTCGCGACGCCGTCGGCGGCGATGCGTCCGAATTCGGGGTCGAGCGAGATTTGCCAGGACAGCCGGCCGCTCTCGCCGGACTCCGGCAAATAGCGCGTCCACAGCATGACCGAGTGCTGCCGGGGCTCACCGCTCGCCACATTATGCGTGAAGCCCCGCGCCGCGAGGATCTGCGCGACGCCCGGAAAGGCCAGCGCCCCGATGCCAAGGGCACCGGCCTTCAGCAGCAGGCGGCGATCGATCGACAGACTCATCCCGGTCCTCCCACGTCGTCCGTGGACGGCGTGTGTGACAATCAGAACCTTATGCTGGCCTGCACCCCGTACATTCTGGGCGTGCCGCCGATGAAGGTCGGCAGGCCGGCCGCGTCGCCGGTATTGCCGGCGTCGAGGATATAGTCCTCGTCAAACAGATTGTTGACGAAGGCCTCGACCGTGAACCGCTCGTTCAGCGTGTAGCCGAGCCGCGCATTGACCAAAGCATAGCCGCTCTGGGTCTCATCCTGAACGTTGTCGGGGACCAGGGCGTTGGGCGGCTGCTGCAGGGCCGGGATGTCGTTATTGTCGTCGAAGAAGATGCGCGACTGATAGGTCACGCTCGGCACGAAGCTGAGCCGGCCGCGCCCGATGTCGACGCCGAACTGCGCGCCGATCGACAGGGTGTGATCGGGCGACAGGCGGAAGCGGTTGCCGTCGCGGACCCCGAACGTAAAGCGGCTGTGATTATAGGCATAGGTCGCGAAGAAGGTCGCGTTCGGGCTCGCCCGCCACCGCATCGAGCCCTCGAAGCCATAGGCCTCGGCCTCGCCGGCATTGGTGGTGACGAAGATCGTGCCGATCTGCTCGGTCGTCTGGAAGTTCGAATATTTGTAGTAGAAGAAGGCGCCGTCGAGATTGAGCGTGCCGCCCGCCGTGCGGGTGCGCGCGCCGACCTCGAAACTGTCCACGGTCTCCGCATCGACGATGTTGAACCGGGCCGACCCGAACGGCGTCGCGGGCGGCAGCGCTGACAGCACTTCCGGCCGCCGGCCGCGGGCATAATTGGCATAGACCGAGGTGACCGGATTGGGCGCCCAGCGCGCCGTGAGACGCCAGGTGAAGCTGTCGTCGCTGAGGTCCTGGCTCTCAACGCCGCCATTGCCGTTGGTCGGCTGGAAGGTCAGGCCGAAGAGCGGCAGCAGGTTCGCCGGGAAGTTCGCCGCCCCGGGCAAGGCGAGGCCGTTCAGCAAGGCGGTGCGGGTCGGGTCCGACTGCTGCAGCGCGCCGATGAAGCCGCCAAGGATGGAGCGGCCGTTCAGCACGGCCGAGCTCAACGTCGTCGTCTTGCTGTCATGGCTGTAGCGGGCGCCGACGCCGATCTCGAAGACCGGCGACACGTGGAAGGTGATGTCCCCGAAAATGTCGAACGAATCCGTTTCCGACGTGTTCGTCGTCGTCTCGCGATGATCGGCCTTCAGATTGTTGGCGATGCCCTGGGCGGTGGCGAGCGGCAGGGTGGCGTCGAGCAGCCCGAGGATCACCGCATTCCGGTTCGGCGTGTTCGCCGGCACCTGCGCCGAAATCTGCTGCTGCACGATGCCGCGCAGCAATTGCGTCGTGAACGCCGGATTGCCGAGCACCGAAATAGGCGCCGGGTCGGTTGCCGGCCGGTTCGGAATCAGGCCGCCGCCGTTCAGCGCGCCGGCGATGCGGGCGAGGATCACGCGCTCGTCAAACTGGGCGGGGGTCCGCTGCGCGCCGCTCTCATGGAAATAGGAGAGGCCGAGGAAGGCAGTGATCGAGCCGTGATTGTCGTAGGTGAGCCGGAACTCCTGGCTGCTCTGCTTGCCGCGCTCGTCCGCCGCAGCGGTAATGGCGGCCAGAGAGATGCCGTCGGCGTCTAGAATTTCGACCCCCTCGAACCGCCGATAGGCGCTGATCGAGGTGAGCGTGAACTGGTCGCTGAGCTCAGCTCGGACGATGCCGGTCACGCCCCACACCTTGCGGTCGAGCCCGAGCGGTGCACCGCCCTCGAAGCCGGCGCCCGGCGCCAGCGCCGCACCTGTGTTCGGGCTGCGATCGCCGATCACCGCCCCGGTCACCGGATCGGTGGGCGTGAAGCTGATCGACTTGAAGGAGGTGCCGTTGGGATGGTCCTCCTGGTAATTGCCGAAAATGTCGACGCTGACGCGGCTGGAGGGCGCCCAATGGAAGGTGCCGCGGATGGCGCCGGTGTCCACCGAGTTGAAGTCGCCGCCGCCGAGCAGATTCTGGATGTAGCCGTCGCGGTTGCGGTAGCGGCCGGCGATGCGGAAGGCCGCAGTGTCGCCCATCGGCACGTTCAGCATGCCCTCGACGGTCAGCGCGTCGAAATTGCCGTAGCCCGCTTCGAAGAAGCCGGCGAAGCCCGCGGTGCTGGCGCGGTTCTGGATGATGTTGACCGCGCCGATCAATGCGCCGCGGCCGTAGAGCGTCGATTGCGGCCCGCGCACGATCTCGACGCGCTGGACGTCGAACAGCTCGACGAAGGAGCCGCGCGACTTGCCGATGGAGACGCCGTCCTGGAAGACCGAGACCCGCGGCTCGACGAAGCTCTCGCCGCTGTCCGAGGTGACGCCGCGCATCACGAAGCCCGGATTGTTAGGCGACTGGTTCTGCACCTCGAAGCCCGGCACGAAGCGCGAGACATCCTCGAAATCGTTGAGCCCCAGCTCGCTCAGGAACTCGCCCGAATAAGCGGTGATCGCCATCGGCACTTCGCTGATCCGCTGCTCGCGCAGCTGCGCGGTGACGACGATCTCGCTGTCGTCCTGATCCGCCGTGGTCGCCGCAGCGGGCGCAGGCTGATCCTGGGCAAGCGCCGGGCTCGCGGCAGCAAAGGCAAAGAGGCTGGCGGCGGACAGCAGGATGGCGCGCGTCATGGTCATGTTCCTCCCCATACGAGGCGTCATCTCTCTTCGGCGTGACGCTCTCGTGACGGCGCCCCCGGCGCCTGCCGACATGGTGGACAATAAGGGGATTTTGGCAAGCCGCTTCTTCCATATGATTCCTCGATCGTCCGAAGCGGCGCCATCCATTTGAATTAGAACCATAACGACTTGCGGGCGCAGGATTGCGGGCTACAAGTCGGCGGGCTGGCGACGACGGGGTCGGGGGACGAAATGGCTTTGAAAAGACTTGCGGGCTATTGGAGCGCGACGAACGCCGCCGTCCCTTTCCCGCCGCACCGGGTTGGTGACGACTGGGGCGTCTATACGGGCGACGACGGCCCCAATAATCTGACCGGGACCGATGATGACGACCAGATGTCCGGCGGGGGCGGCAGCGACACGCTCAATGGCATGGGCGGCATCGACACGTTGCACGGCGACGCCGGCGACGATGTTCTCGATGGCGGCAACGGGGACGACATCATTTACGGCGATGCCGGCGCCGACCGCATCTACGGCTCGGCCGGCAACGACCAGATCTTCGGCGGGGCGGACAACGACCTGATTCTCGACGGTTCGGGCGGCAATAATACGGTCGACGGCGGCGACGGGGATGACGAGGTCGAACTGGACGCGCCAAATTTCCTCGGCCCCTTCGATACCAACACGGTCATCGGCGGCGCCGGCAATGACCACCTGATCCTGCACGGCTCGAACGGCAGCATTTCCGGCGGCATCGGCAACGATTATCTCCGCTCCGAACGGGGCACGACCGTCCTCGACGGCGGCGACGGCAATGACGAGATCGTGATCGGCCAGGCCGTCTATCAGACCGATGGCGTACAGACCGCTACGGGCGGCAGCGGGGCGGACCTGTTCTGGATCACCGACTCCTCGCGGTTCAACGAGCGCGACCGGATCCTCGATTTCGACGCAGCGGCCGGCGACCGGCTGCAGCTCATGGACGTCGATAACGCCAACGGCCGCACCGGTTTCTATTGGGCGAAGTCCAGCGCCGCCCTGGTCTGGAAAGGCGTGCTGGATCCTTCCCTGTTCGTCCTCGGCGCCGCGCTGCCGGCGGGCGACAACGGGACGGGCTTTGTCGGCGTCTGGACCGTGCAGACCGGCGGCAAGACCTATGTGATCGCCGATTCCAACGCCAACCTCGTCTTCGAAGACACCGACATGGTCTTCGAGTTTTCCGGGCTGGTGACGATTGACCGCGCCAGCTTCACCTCCGGCACGTTCGGCGCGATTTACGGGACCCCCGCCGGCGAGACGCTGAGCGGCACCAGCGGCAACGACACCATTTACGGCCTGGGCGGCGATGACACGATCGACGGCGGGCCTGGCGGGTACGACTATCTGGACGGCGGCGACGGCAACGACACGATCAACGCGAGCCAGTCGCAGCAGGCCACCATCCTCGGCGGCGCTGGCAATGACGTGCTCACCTCCACCGGCAACAGTTTCATGATCGACGGCGGCGCCGGCGACGACATCATCACCGGCAACGGGCAGCAATTGTTCGGCAGCGACGGCAACGACGTCATCACCGGGAACGGCCGCCTCGACGGCGGCTATGGCGATGACGTGCTGCGAGGCGGCGAAGGCGACGACGTGTTCGACGGCTCTTACGGCAATGACGTGATCCGCGGCGGCCTCGGCAGCGACATGATCAACGGCAATGACGGTAACGACACCGTCGATTACTCAGACATCACGCTGAACGGCGTGACCGTGAATCTCGCCAATGGCGGTTTCCAGAATACCGGCGCCGGGTTCGATCTCATCGGCAATGTCGAGAACGTCACCGGCACCGGCCTTGCCGACACCCTGGACGGCACGAACGCGGCCAACGTCCTGAAGGGCATGGCCGGCGCAGACGTCCTGCACGGCCTGGACGGCAACGATGTGCTCGACGGTGGCGCGGGTGCGGACATGATGACGGGCGGCATCGGCAACGACATCTATTATGTCGACGATCTCGGCGACCAGCTGTTCGAGGATGCCGGCGGCGGCACCGATGAAATCTACACCACGCTGGCCGCCTTTACGTTGACCGATGTCTTCGAAGTCCTCGTCGGCGGGCAGGCCGCCCAGACGCTGACCGGCAATGGCGGCGACAATTTCATCGACGGCGGCGGCGGCGCCGACGCTCTCGCCGGCGGCAACGGCAACGACACCTACGTCGTCGACAATCCCGGCGACCTGATCACCGAAGCGGTCGGCGCGGGCCGCGACGTGGTCTATGCGCGCGCCGATTACGTCCTGACCGCGGGTGCGGAGGTCGAGGTCGTCTCGACCATCTCGCAGGCCGCGACCAGTGCGATGCAACTCACCGGCAACGTCTGGCGCCAGGAAATGTATGGCAATGCCGGCGTCAACTTCCTCGACGGCGGCGCTGGCGATCCGGACTATCTCGCCGGCTTCGGCGGCAACGACACCTATATCGTCAACAATGCCAGCGACTATGTCTGGGAGACTGCGGGCAACGGCCGCGACGTGGTCTATTGCAAGACCAGCTTCACGCTGACCCCTGCCACGGACATCGAGGTGCTCTCGGTGATCTCGCAATCAGCCGGGGTCCCGATCGATCTGACCGGCAACACCCTGTTCCAGGAACTCTACGGCAATACCGATTCCAACTTCCTCGACGGCGGGGCCGGCGCTGACTACATGCAGGGCTTCACCGGCAACGACAATTACATCGTCGATGTCCAGGCCGACACCATCGTCGAGGGTGCGAACGAAGGCGCGCACGACGTGGTCTTCGCCCGCGCCAGCTACGTCCTCGCCGCCGGCGTCGGGATCGAGGTCATGTCCACCATCTCGGGCGGCGCGACCACTGCAATCAACCTGACCGGCAACGAGCTCGCCAACGAGTTGTACGGCAATGCCGGCGCCAACGTGCTGAACGGCGGTGTCGGTGGCGACTATCTGATGGGCTTTGGCGGCGCGGACTCGTTTGCGTTCAGCACCGCGCTCGGCAGCGGCAATGTCGACACCATCGCGGACTTCGTCTCGGGCACCGACAAGGTCGCGCTCGACGATGCGATCTTCACCGGCATCGGCACGCCGGGCGCGTTCAACGCCGCCGCCTTCGTAACCGGGACGGCTGCGGCCGATGCCGACGACCGGATCATCTACGACGCCGCCACCGGCCAGCTGCTCTATGACGCGGACGGCGTCGGCGGCAACGCCGCCGTGCTGTTCGCCACGCTGAGCGGCAATCCGGCGCTGACCGCCAGCGACTTCCAGGTGATCTGAACCGCGGGTTGCGCGCGCCGCTTGACCTCGCGTAAGTCCGGCCCGGTCCTCGGGGGGAAACGAGGAGTCGAACCATGCCGGTTACCGCAAGCTATTCGCCCGGGACGTTCACCCTGTCCGTCCTGGGGACCTCCCTTGGCGAGACGATGACCATCGAGCGCGATGTCGCCGGGGCGCTGCGGATCAATGGCGGCGCGGTCGCCATCAGCGGTGGCTCGCCAACCGTGGCGAACACCTCCCTGATCACCGCCGCGGGCGGCGACGGCAACGACACCCTCACCATCGACGAGGCCAATGGCGCGATGCCCGCGGCCGAGCTCTATGGCGGCAATGGCGACGACACGCTGACCGGCGGCTCGGCCGGCGACACCCTGACCGGAGAGGCGAACAACGATATCCTGCTCGGCCGCGGCGGCATCGACCAGCTGTTCGGCGGCGTGGGCAATGACACCCTGACCGGCGGCGATGGCAATGATTCCATGTTCGGCGAAGACGGCGACGACCGGATGATCTGGAATGCCGGCGACGACAATGACCTGATGGAAGGCGGGATCGGCAGCGACACGGCCGAGGTCAATGGCGGCAATGGCGATGAGGCCTTCACCATCACCGCCAACGGCACCCGGGTCCGCTTCGACCGCATCAATCCCGCGCCGTTTACTTTGGACATCGGCACGACCGAAGCCCTGGTGATCAACGCCAATGGCGGCAATGACACGATCAGCACTTCCGGCAATCTCGCCGCCCTGATCAGCCTGACGATCGACGGCGGCGCGGGCAACGACACGATCCTGGGCGGCAATGGCATCGACACCCTGCTCGGCGGGGACGGCAGTGATTTCGTTGACGGCAATCAGGGCAACGACGTTGCCTTCCTTGGCGCCGACGATGACATTTTCAACTGGGATCCGGGCGACGGCAGCGACATCGTCGAGGGCGGTTCCGGCACCGACACGCTGACCTTCAACGCCAGCGCGGCCAACGAGATCATCGACGTCACCGCCAATGGCGCGCGTACCCAGCTGGCCCGCAATGTCGGTGCGATCGTAATGGATCTGAACGATCTGGAGAAAATCACGCTCAACGCACTGGGCGGGGTCGACGTCATCAACGTGAATGACCTGACCGGCACCGACGCGACCCAGGTCGACATCAATCTGGCCGGCACGATCGGGGGTTCGAGCGGGGACGCGGCGGCCGACACGGTCACCGTCAACGGCTCCGCCGCCGCCAACACCATCTCGATCATCGGCGCAGGAACCAGCGTGAGCATCACCGGCCTCCCGGCTTTGGTCAACATCACCAACGCGGAAGGCGCCAACGACGCGCTGACGGTCAACGGTCAGGGCGACAACGACACTATCATTGCGACCACCGTGCCGGCGGGCGTGATCAAACTGACGCTCGACGGTGGCGCCGGCAACGACACGCTCAACGGCAGCCAGGGAGCGGACACGTTCTTTGGTGGCGACGGCGCCGATTTCGTCTTCGGCGACAATGGCAACGATGTCGCCTTTCTCGGCAATGGCGACGACGTGTTCCAGTGGGATCCTGGCGACGGCAACGACACCATCGAGGGTCAGGCCAATTTCGACGAGCTGCGCTTCAACGGCTCCAACGCCTCCGAAAATTACAACATCGCCGCCAATGGCGGGCGCTTATTGCTCGCCCGCGATGTCGCCAACGTCACTACGGACATGGACGATGTCGAGAAGATCCGCATCAACCTCCTCGGCGGCAACGATACGATCATCGTCGGCGACCTCACCGGCACCGACGCGACCAGCATCGATCTTCGTCTCGGTGCCTCGGGCGGCGGGGGCGACGGCGGCAGCGACAGCGTCACCGTGAACGGCACTAATGGCACGGACACGATCAACGTCACGGCCTCGGGTGGCGTGGTCACCGCTTCCGGCCTCCAGGCAGCAGTTTCGCTGACCGACGCCGAGGTCGCCAACGACCGGCTGACGATCAACGGCAATGGCGGCGACGACACGATCAATGCCGGCAACCTGGCCGCCGGCCTGATCCAGCTCACCATCAACGGCGGCCTGGGCAACGACCTGATGTTCGGCTCGGCCGGCAACGATATTGTCAATGGCGGCGACGGCAACGACACCGCCCTGCTCGGCGCTGGCGACGACATCTTCACCTGGAATCCGGGCGACGACAACGACGTCGTCGAAGGCCAGGCCGGCACCGACACCTTGCAGTTCAACGGCGCCAATATCGCCGAGACGATCAACATCTTGGCCAATGGCGCCCGGACGACCTTCTTCCGCGATGTCGCCAATGTCTTCGTGGATATGAACGACACCGAAGTGATCCGCTTCGCCGCACTCGGTGGCGCCGATACGATCACGGTCAACGATCTCTCGGCGACGGATGTGACTCAGCTGGTCTTCGATCTCGCCAGCACGATCGGCGGCCCGAGCGGCGACGCCCAGGTCGACACCATCACGCTGAACGGCAGCGCCGACGCCAACACGATCAACCTTAGCGGCACGGCCGCCGCGCTCGTCATCACCGGCCTGCCTTATGCGGTGACGCTCAACGTGGTCGAGACCACCGACCGGCTGATCATCCAGGCCGGCGAGGGCGATGACACGCTCTCGGCGACGGGCATCGCCACCGCGCTCCTCGTGCTCACGCTCGACGGCGGCGGCGGGAGCGACGTGATCCGCTCGACCGGCGACGGCACCTATCTCGGCGGCACCGGCGACGACCTGATCTTCGCCGGCCTGACCAACAGCAGCGAGGTGCTCGACGGCGGCATTGGCGTGGACACGCTGGACACGACCAGCTGGGCCGGCCCCTACACCCTCAACATGGTGACCGGCGTCACCAACTATTCTGGCGAATCCTTCGTCAATTTCGAGAATCTGGTCACCGGCGACGGCGACGACACCATCACCGGCACCACCGGGGCCAATATCATCCGCACCAATGCGGGCATCGACAATGTCACCGCGGGCGACGGCGACGACACGGTCGAGGGCGGCGCCGGGGGCGATACGCTGAATGGCGGCGTCGGCAACGACACGGTCGACTACAGCTCGAGCAACGCAGCGGTCACCGTGTCGCTGAACGTCAACAGCGCGAGTGGCGGTCACGCCACCGGCGACATCATTTCCAATTTCGAGAATCTGAGCGGCTCGGCCTTCAACGATTTCCTCACCGGCAATGGCCTGGCCAATATCATCATCGGCGGGCTTGGCGCCGACACCATGTCGGGCCTCACCGGCAACGACATCTATTTCGTCGACAATGCGGGCGACGTGGTCGTCGAGGTCAATGGGGCCGGCACGGACACGATCTACACGAGCATCAACTACACCCTGGCCAACAGCGTCTTCGTGGAGAAGCTGTCCGCCGCCAACAACAGCGCGACCACGCCGCTCGAGCTGATCGGCAACGACCAGGTCAACGAGCTGTACGGCAATGTCGGCGCCAACTTCCTCGACGGTGGCGCGGGCGCCGATTTCATGCAGGGCTATGGCGGCAACGACACCTATATCATCGACAATGCCGGCGACGCCGTCTCGGACGGGATCGGCGAGGGCCGCGACGTGGTCTATATCAAGGTCGATTGGGTGATGACCGCCGGCGCCGAGATCGAGGTGCTGTCCACGATCTCGCAGGCTGCGACCACCCCGCTTTCGCTGACCGGCAATGCGTTGCGCCAGGAAATCTACGGCAATGCCGGCGCCAATTTCATCGACGGCACCGCCGGCAATCCCGACTATCTCTCCGGCCTCGGCGGCAACGACACCTACATCATCAACAACGGCAGCGACTTCATCTTCGAGACCGCCGGCGGCGGCCGCGACGTGGTCTATTGCAAGGTCAGCTTCACGCTCACCCCCGGCGCCGAGATCGAGGTGCTGTCAGTCATCTCGCAATCGGGCGGCGTGCCGATCGACCTCACCGGCAACACCCTGTTCCAGGAATTGTACGGCAACACCGACAGCAACTTCCTCGATGGCGGCGCCGGCGCGGACTACATGCAGGGCTTCACCGGCAACGACAATTATATCGTCGACGTCCAAGCCGACACGATCGTCGAGGGCGCCGGCGAAGGTGCACGCGACACGGTCTTCGCCCGGGCGAGCTACGTGCTCGGGGCCGGGGTGCAGGTCGAGGTCATGTCGACCATCTCCGGCGGCGCAACCACGGCGATCAATCTGACCGGCAATGAGTTCGCCAACGAACTGTACGGCAATGCCGGGGCGAACGTCCTGAACGGCGGGCTCGGCGGGGATTACCTGCAGGGCTTCGGCGGGGCGGACAGCTTCGCCTTCACCACCGCCTTGGGCGGCGGCAATATCGACCAGATCGCCGACTTCCTGTCCGGGACCGACAAGATCCAGCTCGACGATGCGATCTTCACCCAGATCGGTGCGCTCGGCGGGCTCAACCCCAATGCCTTCGTGGTCGGGACGGCGGCCGCCGACCTCAGCGACCGGATCATCTACAACAATGCCACCGGCCAGCTCTTCTACGACGCGGACGGGACCGGCGGGACGGCGGCCGTTCAGTTCGCAACCTTGCTCGGCAATCCGGCGATTAGCGCGAGCGATTTCCAGGTGATCTGAGGCCGAGAGAACGGGCCGCGGCAAGTGATATTCTCTTTGATTTAAAGATCATAACCTCGGAGTGGCTTGACGATCCTCCTACCCTCTGCCTAGCGTTCGACCAGATCGGACAGGCCGCCTTGCGGCACGGGGGAAGGCAACATGGTTCAGCTCACCAAGCGCAAGGGCCCGACCCTATTGGCCGGCAACGACCATGCCGCGAGCTGGAGCGACACCCCCCTGCCCAACGGCGACGTTTTCGCGTTTGGCCCCACGGACCAGTCTCGTGGTGCGGACGGCAATCCGCTCGCCGCCGATCCGACCGACGACCCCGACACGCTGAATGGGACCGAAGATAATGACACGATCGACGGGCTCGGCGGCAACGACATCGTCAACGGACTCGGCGGCGACGACATCCTCTACGGCAGCGGCGGCGACGACCAGCTGAATGGGGGCGACGGCTTCGATCAGCTGACCGGCGGCATTGGCAGCGATATGCTGAACGGCGGGACCGGCGACGATTACCTGGTCGACGACGATCCAGCGGGCGGCGGCGGCAACGACCAGTTGCTCGGCGGCGATGGCTGGGACAGCATCCTGATCAACCGCCAGGGCACGTCGGGCGCGACCACCGTTCTGCTGGACGGCGGCGCCGGCCCGGACGTCCTCACCTTCTCCGAATTCGGCTATGTCAGCGATGCGACCCTGATCGGGGGCGATGGCGACGACCAGATCAGCACGTTCCGGGGCCACAGCCTGGATATCTCCGCCGGAGCGGGCGCCGACCGGGTGGCGCTGAACTTCCTCGGCGCCGTCACGACCGTGAGCCTGGGCGCCGGTCGCGACGTGCTGGCGCTCTTCTCCTATGACGGTCAGCCGCCCGTCGGCGGCAGCATCACGGTCACCGATTTCGAGACCGGCGACCAGGGCGACCGGCTCGAGCTCCTCAACTATTTCGTGACGCGCCTCGTCAATTGGGACCAGGCGACCAATCCGTTCGGCACCGGCTATCTGCGACTGGTGCAGGACGGCGCCAATACGCGTGTCGAGATTGACAGCGACGGCGGCGGGAACAGCTATACGCCGCTGCTCATCCTCCAGAATGTGACCGCCACCGCACTGAACGTCTACAATCTTGGCGGCTATGCCGGCGACGGCGCGGCGCCGACGGCCGCGACGATCCTCGGCACGCCGGGCCTGGACCTGCTCTGGGGCACGGGCGGCGCCGATCTGATGAAGGGCTTCGAGAGCCAGGACGAGATGCTCGGCGGCGCCGGCAACGACCGGCTCGAGGGCGGCGACGGCAACGATTTGCTCTACCCGCAATATGGCAACGATCTCGTCTATGGCGGCGCGGGCGTCGACAATCTTGTCGACCAGGAAGGCGGCAACGACGAGCTCTTCGGCGAGGCCGACGGCGATTATCTCGTTATCCTGCGCAAGGACGCCATGGCCCTGTCCAGCGTGCTGCTGGATGGCGGCGCCGGCGATGACCATCTCGATTTCAACGCGCTCAACCGGACCGACAGCGCCAGCCTGATCGGCGGCGACGGCAATGACAGCCTCAGGATGACCGGCAACGGCAACATGATCGCCGACGGCGGCGCCGGCGACGATTATTTCGAGATCAATTATTCGAATGGCCATGCCGATCTCACCCTCGGCGGCGGCGCGGACGAGGTCTGGGTCGGAGCGGACTTCGGGTTCGGTACGGGCCTGACCATTACCGTCAACGACTTCACCGCCGGCGAGACTGCGGCCAGCGACCGGCTCACGCTCTCCAGCTATCTGAGCCACCGGCTGCTGAACTGGGACGACGAGACCAACCCCTTCCAGAGCGGTCATTTGCGGCTGCAGCAGGTTGGCGCGGACACTTTGCTCCAGGTTGACTGGGACGGCCCGTCAGGGGGCGCTGGCTTCGCGACTCTGGTCACGTTGCGGAACGTCAACGCGACATCGCTGACCGCCTTCAACCTCGGCTATGCGCCGGACGCGGGCAGCTTCTCACCGACCGGCGGCGACGACAATCTGGCCGGCACACCCAATGCGGACACGATCGATGGCCTTGGCGGCAACGACATCATCAACGGCCTTGGCGGTGACGACACGCTGCTTGGCGGCGCCGGCAATGATCAGCTGTTCGGCGGCGACGGCGGCGACACGCTCGAGGGGGGCGACGGCAACGATGCGCTCGATGGCGGTGCCGGGCTGGACACTCTCGAGGGCGACGACGGCAACGACATCCTGACGGGGATTGACGGCGTCGGCGACTGGATGTTCGGCGGTCTCGGCAACGACATGCTGACCGCAACGTCGGGCAGCTTCCGCATGTTCGGCGACAATGGCGGCAGCGCCAGCGAAGACGGGAACGACCAACTGACCCTGGTCGATGGGACGTCAGGCTCCTGGCTCAGTGGCGGCGGTGGCGACGACGTCATTCTGGTGACGGGCGCCGGCGACAATCTGGTTGTCACCGGCGACACCGGAAACGACGACATCACCGTTCAAGGGTTCGATCGCGGCAATGTCGGCCTCGGCGACGGGGACGACAGCCTGCACATCGATTCCGGCTATTTCGTTGTGAATCTAAGCAGCGGCCGGGACGTCATTACCATCACGTCGGTCGGCGCCGGCTTTATGACGATCCAGAATTTCAACGCAGGTGAAGCCGGCGACCGGCTTGATCTTTCTATCTATGGCGCCAACCCGTTTGGCGACGGCACTCTGGTGATGAGCCAAAATGGCGGCACGATCATCGATCATGTCGCAAGCGGCATGCGCTATGTGATCCAGAATGTCGCACCCGTGAATCTGTCGATCTACAACCTTGGCGTGCCCAACCCGAACTACGCGCCCATCGGATTGACGATCGACGACGCCTTCGCCGACAATCCCGAGCTTGCGGTGGGCAACGAACTCGTCGGCGCCGACGGAAACGATACGATCCGTGGCTATGGCGGGGATGATCGCCTGTTCGGCGGCGGGGGCGACGACGTTCTCGATGGCGGCCTCGGCCTGGATGCTTTGCAGGGCGGGACCGGCAACGACTTCCTGGACGGCGGCGCCGGGGCGGACACGATGACCGGCGGCGGCGGCAACGACACCTATATCGTCGACAATGCCAGCGACCGGGTCATCGAGGGCGCCGGCGAAGGCACGCGTGACGTGATCTATGCGCGCACCAGCTACACCATGGCCGCCGACATTCAGGCCGAGGTGCTCTCCGTCGTCTCGCAGAGCGGCGGCACCGCGATCGACCTCACCGGCAACGCCTTCTACCAGGAGCTGTACGGCAACGCCGACGCCAATTTCCTCGATGGCGGCGCGGGCGCGGATTCCATGAAGGGCTTTGCCGGCAACGACACCTATATCGTCGACAATAGCGGCGACGACGTGATCGAGGTGGCCGGCGAAGGCACGCGCGACGTCATCTACGCGCGGACCAGTTACACCATGCGGGCCGGGCTGGACGTCGAGGTCCTGTCGGTCATCTCGCAGTCGGGCGGCACCGCCATCGACCTGACCGGCAACGAGCTCTACCAGGAATTGTACGGCAACACCGATGCCAACTTCCTCGATGGCGGCGCCGGCGCGGATACGATGCAGGGCTTTGCCGGCAACGACACCTATGTCGTCGATACGGCCAGCGACATCATTCTCGAGGGCGCGAACGAAGGCACGCGCGACGCCGTTTATGCGCGGGCGAGCTACACGCTCGCGGCCGGCGTCGGGGTCGAGGTGCTCTCGGTCATTTCCGTTTCCGGCGGCGTCGCGATCGATCTCACCGGCAATGAGCTGTTCCAGGAGCTGTACGGCAACACGGACAGCAACTTCCTCGACGGCGGCGCGGGCGCCGACTATCTCCAGGGCTTTACCGGCAACGACAATTACATTGTCGATACGCAGGCGGACGTGATCGTCGAGGGCGCGAACGAAGGCGCCCGCGACGCCGTTATCGCCCGGGCGAGCTATGCGCTGGCCGCCGGCGTCGGCATCGAGGTGATGACCACCATCTCCGGCGGTGCGACCACGGCCATCAACCTGACCGGCAATGAACTGGCCCAGGAGATTTACGGCAATGCCGGCGCCAATGTCCTGAACGGCGGGCTCGGCAGCGACTATCTGCAGGGGTTCGGCGGCGCGGACAGCTTCGCGTTCACCACCGCGCTCGGCAGCGGCAATATCGACACCATCGCGGACTTCGTCTCCGGCACGGACAAGATCGCACTCTCCGCCGCGATCTTCGCGGGCATCGGTACGCCGGGCGCGTTCAACGCCGCCGCGTTCGTGGCCGGGACGGCGGCGGCGGATGCCGACGACCGGATCATCTACAACAGCGCCACCGGCCAGCTCTTCTACGACAGCGACGGCACCGGCGGCACCGCCGCGGTCCTGTTCGCCACCCTCAGTGGCAACCCCGCGCTCGTGGCCAGTGACTTCCAGGTGATCTGACGCAGAGGCGCTAGTCGCGCGTCGGCTCAATCAGGTTGCCGGCCGACAGATCGGGCTCGCCGGGGGCCGGCCCACCGCCGGCCCGGGCCGCAGCCACCTCGGCATAGCCGCCGCAATAGCGGGCGTGGCCTGCATCGCCGGCGACCTGCGCGCCACAATAATCCCTCGGACCCATGACCACATCGCGAAGGACCAGTACGCGCCCGTCGCGCAATTCCACCGTCAGATGCCCGCCCGGCCCCACCCTGACGAAGGCCGTGGACAGGATCCTGCGCCCCTCGGCTTCTGCGGGCGAGTCCGCACGCGGCCCTCGCACCAGGGCGGCCGAAGCCTCGCTTGCGGGGCGCAACTCGCGCGCACTCTGGACGGGGGTTCCCGATGCTGGACTGGGCGTAGGCATGGCGGCCTTCTGCGTTGAGGGAGCACAAGCGGCAAGCATCGAAGTGATTGATAGCAAAATGCGAATCACGCGCTCCAGGAGATCATGAACACGACGAGAGGCCGTGCCAAAATCGTTCATGTTTCCGATATGCGGTTTTTTCGGGGGTCCCACAACCGGGATCAGCGATTCCGGCCTTGGCAGAAAGGGTTACCCGTGTTCTAACCACGCCGTTTAGTCGGCCAACGATTCGAAGATTCTCGGGGAGTTCCATAAAATGACCAAGATTGTGAAAGGCCTGTCGGGCCGTTCCTTTACCAATGATCAGACCACTGATTCGGATTTGGGCGTCGATGCGCTCCGCAATGGTCATAGCTCCCACGATTCTTCGCCGACCATCGGCATCAGCACGCCTTTGGGCGATCATCCCGGCTTCGAAGTCAACGCGTTCGGTGGCACGCCCAACGTCGTGATCGGCATCAGCGAGTCGCTGGGCGACGGTGGGCCTGAAGGTAGCGGCACGTCCTTCGACGGCGATGGTAGCCTGGACGGTCTTGGCCATTGGGAAGATATCCCTCTGATCTCCATTCCAGACGATAATGACGAGCCCACCTCCCAAAAAGGCGGCGGCGCAGGCGTCGGCCCGAACCAGGCCAATCCGACGGGCAACAATATCGGCGTGCTGCTGCCGCTCGGCACCAATCCGGATGGAAGCCATTATTTCACGGGCGACCGCAATGTCGACGCGGTTCTGATCGGCTCCAAGTGGGGCACCACGAACCTGACCTTTAGCTTCCCTGGCTCCGGCACGAATTACAACGGCAGCGTCTCAGTCTATGAAGGCGTTGCCAACTATCACATGGCTCTCGGCACGCAGCAGCAGGCTGCCGTGCGCGCGGCTCTTGCCCAGCTCTCGGCAGTCTCAGGCCTGACTTTCACCGAGATCACAGAGACCGATACCGTTCACGCCAACATCCGCGTCTCGCAGACGGCCGACAACGACGTTCCGTCCGCTTACGGCACCTTCCCGTCCGATACGGTCATCGCGTCAGGCGACATCTGGTTCGGTCGCACCAATCAGCCTTATTACGACATGGCCTTCAAGGGCACGTGGGGCTTCGCGACTATCATGCACGAGCTCGGCCACACGATGGGCCTGAAGCACGGCCATCAGGATTACACCAACCTGGACCTGTCGAGCAGTTTCGGGACTTTCCCGCGCGTCGGCACGCGCGCGCTGACCCCGGATCGCGATGGTCAGTCCTGGTCGCTGATGACCTATACGCCCGCGCCGTTCACGAACAGCAACTTCGCAGGCGAGAAGGTCAACCAGCCGCAAACCTACATGCAGTACGACTTGGCGGCGCTGCAATATATGTATGGCGCCAACTACAACACCAATAGCGGCGACAGCGTCTACACGTTCAGCCAGACGACGGGTGAGATGTTCATCAACGGCGTCGGCCAGGGCGCGCCGGCCGGCAACAAGATCTACCTGACCATCTGGGACGGCGGCGGCAACGACACGATCGATGTCAGCAACTACGCCAATGGCGTCACCATCGATCTGCGTCCGGGCGAATTCTCGACCGTCGACGCGAACCAGCTGGCCAACAACCTCTATTATCAAAACCTGGTCAACTACGCGCCCGGCAACTTCGCCATGGCGCTGCTCTACAACAACAACACCGCCTCGCTGATCGAGAACGTCAAGGGCGGCAGCGGCAATGACATCTTCGTGACGAACGTCGCCAACAATCTCCTCGACGGCGGCGGCGGCAGCGACACGGTGATCTTCACCAACACGACCGGCGTGAGCGTCACCCTGAACAATTCGGGCACCGACGTCATCGTCACCCACGATGGCGAGACGGACACGCTCCGCAGCATCGAGAATATCCAGGGCACCAGCGGCAACGACACGCTGATCGGCAACAACGTCGACAACATCCTGAGCGGCGGCTCCGGCGGCGCCGACAATCTGCAGGGCGGCCAGGGCAACGACACGCTGATCGGCGGCGGCTTCACCACCGTCACGACCTTCTCGGGGCCGTCGCAGCCGGACATCACCAAGCCTGGCACGACCAACAACAACAGCATCGCCAACGCCGTGCTCACGGCCGGCACCTTCGATGTCGATTTCAACGCCGACATCACCAACTCGACGACCATCGCCCACACGACGATCAACGCCACCGCATTTGGCGGCTCGGTCGAATATTACCGGATCGACGTGAGCGCGCCGGGCACGGTGGGCATTTTCGACATCGACGGCGGCGGCACGCTCGACGACAGCATCGTCGAGCTGATCAACAGCGGCGGCACCTTGCTGGCGACGAACGACACCGGCACGGGCGACGCGAGCTTCCCCGGCCATGACGACGCCTATCTGACCTTCACCTTCACCAGCGCCGGCACCTATTACATCCGGGTCGGCCGGTTCATCAGCAACACCGTTGCGCAGCCGATGCTGGCCGGTCAGACCTATCAGCTGAACATCTCGCTCACGAACGTCCCGGGGATCACCCAGACCAACTCCGCCATCAACACGTCCAGCCTCATCGCGGACGGCGGCGACGGCAACGACACTATCGTCGGCACGCTCGCCAATGACAGCCTGACCGGCGGCATCGGCAACGACACCGTGTCGTACATCAACGCCTTCAGCGGCGGCTCCACGACCGGCGTCACCGTCGATCTCACCCTGCAGCAGGGCTCGGCCCAGAACACCATCGCGGCCGGCAACGACACGCTGCTCGGCTTCGAGAACGTGATCGGTTCGTCGCTCAACGACACCATCACCGGCGACAACAACAACAACATCATCGAAGGCGGCTTGGGCAACGACACCCTGGTCGGCGGCAATGGCAGCGACACCGCTTCCTATGCGGGCGCCGCTGGTGGCGTTTCGGTCAGCCTCGCCCTGCAGGGCGCCGGCCAGGTCATCGCCAATGCCGGCACGGACACGCTCAGCGGCTTCGAAAACCTGCTGGGTTCGGCCTTCGCCGACAGCCTGACGGGCGACGCCAATGCCAACACCCTGACGGGCGGCGCCGGCGACGACACGCTCAATCCGGGCGCGAATGCTGGCGGCACCATCGATCTGCTCGACGGCGGCATCGGCAGCGACACCGCGTCCTTCGCGGGTGTCGCCACCGGCGTCACCGCCACGCTGAACGGCGCGCTGGACGGCTCCGCCTCCATCGTCGGCGGCACGATCGCCACCCTGCGCAGCATCGAGAACCTGGTCGGCAGCTCCAACGCCGACACCCTGACCGGTGACGGCAACGACAACGTCATCGAGGGCGGCCTCGGCGACGACACGCTCGTCGGCGGTCTCGGCAGCGACACGGTGCGCTTCACCGGCTCGACCGCAGTGACGCTCAACCTGGCCACGCTGACGGCCCAGGCCACTGGCTGGGGCAACGACACCATCTCCGGCTTCGAGAACGTCCGCACCGGCACCGGCGCTGACAACATCACCGGCGACGGCAACGACAACACCTTCTTCGACGGGGGCGGCAACGACACCTATAACGGTGCTGGCGGCGTCGATACGGTCGATTATTCCGGGGCGACCTCGACGACCACGGTCGACCTCAACACCGCGACCGCGAACCGGGGCACCTCGGCCGGCACCGACACGCTGACCAGCATCGAGAACGTGGTCGGCTCGCTGACCTCTGCCAACACGCTTTCTGGCAACACGTCGGCCAACCGCCTTACCGGCGGCAATTTGGCGGACACCATCCAGGGCCGTGACGGCGCCGACTTCATCATCGGTGGCGCCGGCAACGACATCCTGCTCGGCGGCACCAGCGGCGCGCTGGACGACAACAGCTCCGACACGCTCGAAGGCGGTCTGGGCCAGGACTATCTGTCCGGCGGCGGCGGCAACGACATCCTGCGCGGCGGCGACAACGACGACACCCTGGTCGGCGGCATCGGCAACACGTCGTCCCAGTTCTTCACCGGCGTCGACGCCGGCGACGACATCTATGACGGCGGCGAGGGCACCGACGTCGCGATCATGGTCTACGACACGCGTGCCGGCGCGCCGGCGAGCACCGTCGGCATCGCCTTCGATATTGCGAATCTCGAGGGCAATGGCGCGATCACCTTCAACGGGGTCGCTGCAGGCCAGCTGATCAGCATCGAGCGGGTCACCTTCCGCGGCAGCCTCGTCAACGACAACGTCAAGGCCGGCGGCTATCTTGACAGCCTCACCGGCGGCGATGGCGACGACGTGCTCGACGGCTGGTGGGGCAACGACCTCCTGTCCGGCGGCAACGGCAATGACACGCTGATCGGCGGCGAAGGCCTCGACACCGTCACCTACGTCAATTCGACGGCCGGCGTGAACGTCGACCTCCGTCTCGAGGGCGTTGCCCAGGACACGGGCGGTGAAGGCATCGATACGCTGAGCGGCATCGAATATATCGTCGGGTCGAACTTCGGCGATACGCTGCGGGGCAATGACGTCTTCAACCTGATCACCGACAACGTGGTTTCGGGAGCAGCCGGGCAGACGGACTCGATCTTCGGTTACGGTGGCAACGACAGCATCTTCGTCACGCGCGCAACCGCGGCCGTGCAGACCAATGTCAACATGGACGGCGGCGACGGCGACGACTTCATCGAGCTGCGTGGCGGCACCCTGTCCGTGGCGCTGGCCGCAAACGCCGCGGGCCTGTCGGCCACCGGCACCGGGGCCACGCCCACCTACATGGCGCTGGGTGCGACCTCCAACGATCGCAACGTCGATGTCGTGACGGTGGACGGCGGTGCGGGCAACGACCGCATCATCCTGTCCGGCGTCGCCAGCGCGACGATCAATGCCGGCTCCGGCAATGACACGCTCAGCATCAGCATGCGCGGCGTGACCAGCGTCAACAATTACCAGATCACGCTGGGCACCGGAGCGGACATCATCCAGTTCGGTGTTGGCTCCAACGCGGCCAACTCGACCGACGTGATGACCACGGCCCGCACCAACCGGGTGACGGACTTCGAGGTCGGCAATACCGGCGACAAGTTCGAGATGACGGACTTCCTGAGCCGCGGCGTGCTCGCCGGCTCCGGCTATGTCGCGGCCAATGGCGCCTTTGCCAGCGGCCATATGCGCCTGACCCAGTCCGGGACCGATCTGCTCCTGCAGGTCGATCGCGACGGGACCGGCGGGGCCAACAGCTTCGTGACCGTCTTTGCGATCAGCAACGGCTACACGGGCGGGTTCACGGCCTTCAACTTCGACGGCTTCATCGGCAACCTGACCCTGACGGGTCAGGGCGCGCTGGACGAGACGCTCACCGGCGCCACGGGCAATGACACGCTCAACGGCGGGGACGGCAATGACGTCCTGAACGGCCTGGACGGCACCGACACGCTTGACGGCGGGCTGGGCACCGACACGCTGAACGGCGGCAACGGCGCCGACACGCTGCATGGCGGCGCCGGCAACGACACGCTGAACGGCGGCGCCGGCAACGACACGGCGACCTATGACGGTCCCGCGTCCGATTACACGGTCGTCTATGAGTTCGATGGCGACGGCAACATCATCGGCTTCCTCTCCGTCACCGACAACAATGCCGGCAATGGCGACGAGGGCACCGACACGCTGAGCAGCGTCGAGACGGTCAACTTCAACGGTGTCGTGCTGAATGCGGCTCTGCCCGTGCAGCTGTTCAACGGCGCTGTCCTGATCGGCACCTACGCGACGATCCAGGCAGCGATCGACGCCGCCGTGGACGGCAATACGATCAAGGCCGTCGCGGGCACCTACAACGAGAATCTGAACGTCAACAAGGACGTGACGATCATCGGCGCCAATGACGGCATCGCCGGCAACGGCGTCCGCGGTGCGGAGACGAACATCAACGGCCAGATCGTGATCGCGGTGGACGGCGTCACCATCGACGGCGTGCGTGTGATCGGTTCCGGCCCCGGCGCGCTCGGCACGACCGGGATCGTCGTGAACCCGGGTTCGGACTCCTTCCACCTGGTCAACTCGGTGCTGGACGGCACCGGCGACGTCGCCATCTTCGTTGGCGGCGCCGGCGGCGTGACCGGGCTCGATATCGACCACAACCTGTTCCACGGCTACTCGATCGGCATGTACATCTCGGACGGCTCCGCGGCCGGCTCGGTGCATGACAATCTGTTCCAGGGCGACAATGCCGGCTTCGGCGTCGGCCTGGGCAATGGCGTGAACAGCGAAACGTCGCACGTCACGATCACGGCGAACACGTTCGACGGCATCTATGCCGGCTCGATCAACCTGTTCCCGTTCGGCCCGAACCCGGTCGACATCAACACCTACGTGTTCGGGAACATCATTTCCGACGTGGTGGTCGATCGGCCGGTCCAGATCTATCCGACGATGAGCAGCACGGACATCACCGGCACCGACTATAACGAGGCGTTCAACGGCGACACTGCCGGCCTCGTGAGCGGCACCGCTCTCGCCTTCGACGGCAAGGGCGGCGACGATCTGATCTACGGTTTCGACGCCGGCGACACGCTGAAGGGTGGCACCGGCAGCGACCAGATCTTCGGTCAGGCCGGCAACGACGTGATGACCGGCGGCGCCGACAACGACCTGATGGACGGCGAAGGCGGCATCGACACCGCCCTCTTCACGGACTCGGTTCTCAGCTACACCGACACGATCATCGGCTGGGCGATCGCCTCCTCCGAGGGCACCGACTTCGTCCAGCGGACGGAGATTGTGGTGGCCGGCAGCCAGCGTAACTTGCTGGTCGGCGGCACGGCGTTCGCCAACATCCAGACGGCGTTCAACAATGCGCAGAACAATGACAACATCCGGCTCGCGACCGGCAATTACAGCGGGACCAGCACCTATGCGAATTCCGGTCTCACCGTGCTTGCCCAGAACGGGGCGCATCTGAACGTCACCTTCACCACCGCGGGCACGGACGGCATCCGCGTCTTCGCCCAGAGCGGGATCGACCAGATCACGACCGGCGCCGGCAACGACACGCTGGACGGCGGCACCGGGGCGGACATCCTCACCGGCGGCGCCGGCAACGACGTCTATCTGGTCGACAATACCGGCGACGATGTGATCGAGGCGCTCGGCGGCGGCACCCGCGACGTGGTCTACACGTCCGGCAACTACCAGCTGGACGCCGGCACCGAGGTCGAGGTGCTCTCCACCTCGAACCAGGCGGGGACGGCGGCGCTGGTGCTGATCGGCAACGAGCTCAGCCAGGAGATTTACGGCAATGCCGGCGCCAACTTCCTCACCGGCGGCGGCGGCACCGACTATCTGATCGGCTTTGACGGCAACGACACCTATTATGTCACCGGCCAGGCCGACGTGATCGTCGAGGGTGCGGGTCAGGGCACGCGCGACGTGCTCTACACGCTTGGCGACTACACGATGTCTGCCGGGGTCGAGCTCGAGGTCCTCTCCTCCTCCAACCAGGGCGGGGCGAGCGCGCAGGCGCTGGTCGGCAACGAGTTCAGCCAGGAAGTGTACGGCAATGCCGGCGCCAACTATCTCGATGGCGGTGGCGGCGCCGATTACCTGATCGGCCTCGGCGGCAACGACACCTATGTGGTCGACAATGCCGGCGACGTGGTCATCGAAGCTGCTGGCGAAGGCACGCGCGACATCGTCTATGCGACGGCCAGCTACACGCTGAACGCCGGGGCGGACATCGAAGTCCTCACCACCGTCTCGCAGGGCGCGACGACGGCGATCAACCTGACCGGCAACGAGGTGGCTCAGGAGGTCTACGGCAATGACGGCGTCAACGTCCTCAACGGCGGGCTCGGCGCGGACTATCTGACCGGCTTCGGCGGGAACGACACGTTCGCGTTCACCACCGCGCTCGGCGGCGGCAATGTCGACACGATCGGCGACTTCACGGCCGGCGACAAGATCGGGCTTGGCGCTTCGATCTTCACCCAGGCGGGTGGGCTGGGCGCACTCAACGCCAACGCCTTCTTCGCGGGGACGGCGGCGCATGATGCGGACGACCGGATCATCTACGATCAGGCCACCGGCAACCTCTACTATGACGCCGACGGCAATGGTGCCGGGGCCGCCGTGCTCTTCGCCAATCTGGCGAACCACGCCGTCCTCACGGCCAGCGACTTCCAGGTGATCTGAGCCTTCTGAAGGTTCGAACTTCAAACCCTCCCCGGCAACGGGGAGGGTTTTTTCTTGCCCGCCTTCCGGGTGCCGGGTCCAGCATTCACAAAAGGGGCAGGACGCGCGCAGAGACGCCGCAGCGTCCCGCCATCGACGAGAGGGTCGCCGCAGCCGGCCGGCAGGCCGCCGTCGCGTACCGCCCTAGCGGCCGGACAGCAATTTCAGCGGATTCTCGATCAGGCGCTTGAGGTCGCGCATGAACTCGGCGGCATCCCAGCCATCGACGACGCGATGGTCGCAGCTCAGCGACAGGTTCATGATCTTGCGGATCTCCAGCTCGCCGTCGACCACGACCGGCATCTCGCGCACCTTGTTGACCGCGACGATGCCGACCTCCGGCCGGTTGATCACCGGCGTCGAGGTGATCCCGCCCATCGGACCGAGGCTGGAGATGGTGAAGGTCGAGCCCGACAATTCCTCGCGCGACGCCTTGCCGCTCCGCGCCGCCTCGGCGAGCCGCGACACTTCGGCGGCGAGGTTCCACAGGTCCCGGCTCTGCGCGTCGCGGATCACCGCCACCATCAGCCCGTTCGGGGTCTGCGTCGCCATGCCCATATGGACATTGCCGTGGCGGGTGATCACCTGCGCGTCATCGTCATAGGTGGCGTTGATCTGCGGATAATCCGCGAACAGCCGCGAGCAAGCGGTGATCAGGAACGGCAGCATGGTGAGCTTCGGATTGCTCCCCCGGTCCTGGTTCATCATCGCCCGGGTCTGCTCCAGCGCGGTGACGTCATATTCCTCGACCAGGGTGAAATGCGGGATGCGGCGCTTCGCCTCCTGCATATTTTCCGCGATCTTGCGGCGCAGGCCGACGACCTTGATCGTCTCGTCCTGCCGCCGCGGCCCGGCGCCATGGGAAACGCCGCCGCCATTGTAGAGCAGCCAGGCGTCGAGATCGGCGTGGCGCACCCGGTCGCCGGCATATTTCACCTGCGCGAGATCGATGCCGAGGTCGCGGGCACGCTGGCGCACGGCCGGCGACGCCTGGACCCGCGGCGGATCCGGCTGCGGGTTGAAGCCGACCTCCCCGCCGGGATCCGGCTGGCCACTGGCCGCTGCGGTCTTCGGCGCGCGCCACTCGCCTTCGCGGCGATCCTCGACGACCGGCTGGTCCTCAAGGCGCCGCTCGCCGTTCGTGCGGCGCTCCTCGGCGGAGACGTCCTCATGCGGCACGATGGGATCGAGGCCTGCGGGGATTTCGGTCATCCCGTCCGCCAGCGGCTCCTCGGGCTCGGCCGCAGGCGCGGCGGCAGCCACCTCCCCTGCCGTCTCGATCACCACCAGCACCGAGCCGATCGGGATCATGTCGCCGACCTCGCCAGCCACTTCGAGCACCTTGCCGGCGACCGGGCTCTCCATCTCGACCGTCGCCTTGTCGGTCATCATGTCGGCGAGCTGCTGGTCCTCGGACACAGTGTCGCCCGGCTTCACGTGCCAGGCGACGATCTCCGCCTCCGCAATGCCTTCACCGATATCGGGCAGTTTGAATTCGTAGCGGGCCATCCGGTCAGTCCTTCAGAGCAGCTTTGAGCGCCGGGGCGAGCCGCGCCGGCCCCGGGAAATAGGTCCATTCCATCGAATGGGGATAAGGCGTGTCATAGCCGGTGACGCGGATCACCGGCGCCTCGAGATGGTAGAAGCAGCGCTCCTGCACCAGGCTCGCCAGCTCGGCGCCGAAGCCCGCGGTGCGCGTCGCCTCGTGCAGCACGACGCAGCGGCCGGTCTTCTTCACCGATTCCTCGATCGTCTCGATGTCGACCGGGACGATGGTGCGCAGGTCGATCACCTCCGCGTCGATCCCCTCGGCCTCGGCCGTCGCCAGCGCGACATGGACCATCGTGCCATAAGCCAGCACCGTCACCGCCTCGCCGGCGCGCGCGATCGCCGCCTTGCCGAGCGGCACCGTATAATAATCCTCCGGCACCTCGGCCGCGGGATGCTTCGCCCAGGGCGTCACCGGCCGCTCGTAGAAACCGTCGAACGGACCATTATAGATGCGCTTCGGCTCGAAGAAGAGCACCGGGTCCGGATCCTCGATCGCGGCGATCAGCAGGCCCTTGGCGTCATAGGGGTTGGACGGGATCACCGTCTTGATCCCCGGCATATGCGCGAAAAAGGCCTCGGGCGACTGCGAGTGGGTCTGGCCGCCGAAAATGCCGCCGCCATAAGGCGAGCGGATCACCATCGGCACCGACCATTCGCCGGCGGTGCGGTAGCGGATGCGGCCGGCCTCCGAAAAAATCTGGTCGAAGCCGGGGAAGATATAGTCGGCGAACTGGATCTCGCAGACCGGCTTCAGGCCGTAGAGGCCCATGCCGATCGCGGCCGCGACGATGCCGCACTCGGCGATCGGCGCGTCGAACACGCGCGACGTGCCGAATTCCTTCTGCAGCCCGGCGGTGACCCGGAAGACGCCGCCGAAATAGCCGATATCCTCGCCGAACACGACGATATCGGGGTCGCGCGCCATCATCACCTTGTGGGCGCTGTTCAGCGCCTCGATCATGTTCATGACGCTCATTTGCCGCGCCTCACTTCGGCTTTGGCGGCGGCCTGCTGCTCGCTGAGGTGCCAGGGCAGTTCGGCGAAAACATCCTCGAACATCGAGTCCACATTCTCGTAATGGCCGTTGCCGAGCGTGCCTTGGACCTCCGCTTCCTTCTGGGTGGCGCGGACCTCGGTGGACAGCGCCTCCTCGAGCGCCTGATGCCGCGCCTCGTCCCATTCGCCGAGCCCGATCAGATGCTGCTTCAACCGCGCGATCGGATCGCCCAGCGGCCAGGCCGCCCCGGCGTCCTTTGGACGATAGGCCGTCGGATCGTCGGAGGTGGAGTGCCCCTCGGTGCGGTAGGTGAACAGCTCGATCAGGGTCGGGCCCAGGTTCGAGCGGGCGCGGTCCGCCGCCCAGCGCGTCGCGGCGTAGACGGCCAGCGCGTCATTGCCGTCGACCCTGAGGCCGGCAATGCCATAGCCGATCGCGCGCGCCGCGAAGGTGGTGAGCTCGCCCCCGGCAATGCCGGAGAAGGTCGAGATCGCCCACTGGTTGTTGACGACGTTGAGGATCACCGGCGCGCGATAGACGCCGGCGAAGGTCACCGCATTGTGGAAGTCGCCCTCGGCTGTGGCGCCGTCGCCGATCCAGCCCGCCGCGATCCGGCTGTCGCCCTTGATCGCCGAAGCCATCGCCCAGCCCACGGCCTGCGGATATTGCGTCGCGAGGTTGCCGGAGATGGAGAAGAAGCCCTTCTCCTTGTCCGAATACATGATCGGCAGCTGGCGGCCCTTCAGCTTGTCGCCCTTGTTCGAATAGATCTGGCACATCATCTCGACCAGCGGATAGTCGCGCGCCACCAGCAGGCCCTGCTGGCGATAGGTCGGGAAGCACATGTCCTCCGGGTCGAGGGCATGCGCGCCGGCGACTGCAATCGCCTCCTCGCCAAGCGCCTTCATGTAGAAGCTGGTCTTGCCCTGCCGCTGCGCGCGGAACATGCGCTCGTCGAAGACGCGGACCAGCACCATGTCGCGCAGCATCCGCCGCAGCTTCTCGGCGTCGAGCTTCGGATCCCAGGGGCCGACCGCCTTGCCGTCATCGTCGAGCACGCGGACCAGCGAGTAGCAAAGGTCGTGCGTCTCGGCCGCGGTCGCGCTGACGTCGGGCCGGGACACGCTGCCCGCCGCCGGAATCGCGATGCCGCTGAAATCGGGCTGCTCGCCGGGCCGCGCATTGGGCTCCGGAACGTGAAGGGAGAGTGCCGGCCGGTTGCTGCGGCGCTCGTTCTTGTCGCTCATCCTCTGCCTTGCTTCTGCATGCGTTGCGCAGCCCGTAGTGGATTTTTCGGCCGGTTGCACCCCCCGCGCGCAGAGGTGACATTCGCAAGCCCGATCAACGGCCTGCACGCCGCCCGCGCTAGACCATGCGAATGACTGCGACGCTTGCCCACCGACTGATTCTCGCGCTCTGCGCGCTGCTCCTGCCCATGGCGGCGCACGCCCAGCCCGTGACCGCGATCATTGGCGCCGATGTGCTGCCGATGACCCGCACCGCGCGGCTCACCGACCAGATTGTGCTCATCCACGGCGACCGGATCACCGCCATCGGCCCGCGTAGCCGCCTCCCCGTCCCGGCCGGCGCGCGGCGGATCGAGGCGCGCGGCATGACGTTGATGCCGGGCCTCGTCGACATGCACATCCATCTTGCCTCAACTCCGGGCCAGCAGGGGGACGCCGCGCAGCGGGCGCTGGCGGTGATGTACGCCCACGGCATCACCACCGCTCGCGGCATGGCCGGATCGCCGGCCAATCTGCAGGCGCGCGCCGCCATCGAGGCGGGGACTTTGGTCGGCCCCCGTCTCTATGCGGCGTCGCCGGCGCTCAACCTCAACAACGTCGCCTCTCCCGAGGCCGCCCGCACGGCGGTCGCGGCGGCCCGGGCGGCGGGCTATGACCTCATCAAATCGCACCATCTGACCGGTCTCCCTGTCTGGCAGGCGGTGCAGGAGGAGGCCCGGGCAAGGGGCCTGCCCGTCGCCGGGCATGTCACCAACCAGATCGGCCTCGACCGGGCCCTCGCGGCGAATGAGGAGGTCGAGCATCTCGACGGGACGCTTTTTGCCTTGCTCCCGGAGAACGCGCCGGAGCGGCAGCTGGAGTTCGGCCAGGTCCCGCCGCCGCCCGTACTCGCTGCGCTCAACCGTCTCACCGACGCCCAGCTCGACGCCTTCGCCCGCCGGGTTGCCGCCGCGCACAGCTGGCAGGTGCCGACGCTCGCCCTGTTCGAGCGGATCGCCGACGTCTCGACCCCGGTCGAACAGCTCCGCGCCCGGCCCGAGATGCGCTACGTCCCCGATCCGGTGCTCGCCAACTGGGCGCAGCAGGCCGGCGGCCTGGCGGCGTCGGGCTGGACGGCCGAAAATGGCGCCGAATTCGTCCGCCTCCGCCGCCGGATCGTCGCCGCCTTCCACCGCGCCGGCGTGCCGCTCATGGCCGGATCCGACACCGCCCAGGCCTTCCATCTCTGGGGCCCCGGCCTGCTCGCCGAGATCGAGGCGCTCCACGCCGCAGGTCTCTCCACGCTCGAGGCGCTGCGCAGCGCCACCGTGGTGCCGCGCAATTACTTCCGGTCGCTGGCCAATGGCGGCTCCGCGCTCGGCTGGCGCGCCGATTTCGGGACGGTCGAACCGGGCGCCCGCGCCGACCTCATCCTGCTGCGCGGCGATCCCAGCCGCGACCTCGCCGCCCTCCGCCGGCTCGACATGGTGATCGCCGCCGGGCGCGTCCATGACCGCGCCGCGCTCGACCACATGCTCGACGAGGCTTCTCGCGCGGCGAAGGCACAGCACTAGATTCTTCGCGAGCTTCGCTGCAAAGGAGCAGCCATGCGCATGCTCCTCGCCCTTTTGCTCGCTCTGCTCCCGGCCGCGGCCTTCGCCCAGCCGGCCGCCCAGCCCGTCTATGTGATGCGGCATCTGAACACGCCGGCGGGCGAGCCCGACCCGGACCTGCTGCCGGAGGGCCGCGCCGCGGCGATCGCGCTCGCCGATCTGATGGAGACCGACCCGTTCCAGGGCGCACGGCGCCCGGTCGCCATCTATGTCAGCGATTACAAGCGCACCCGCCAGACCGCGGCGCCGCTCGCCGCCCGCCTCGGGCTCAACCTCACCGTCTACGACCCGCGCGACACCGCCGGTCTCCTCACCCGCGTCCGCGCCGAGGCCGGCCCGGTGCTGATCGTCGGCCATTCGAACACCGTACCGGACATCGTCGCCGCACTCGGCGGCACCCGTCCGGCGGCGCTGGTCCATGAGGATTTCGGCGATCTCTGGGTGGTCGAACCCGGCGGCGCGACGACGAAGCTGCGGCTGGTCCGCTGATCCGCACCGAACGCCTGCTGCTCCGCCGGGCGCGGCCGGACGACGTCGAGGCCTTCCACACGATCATGAGCGACCGGGGCGCGATGCGCTACTGGTCGACGCCGCCGCACGCGACACTGGAGGAAACGCGTGAGTGGGTGACCAGCATGGCCGAGGCGCCAGTGGCGGAGAGCGACGATTATGTGATCGAGCTGGATGGCCGGGCGATCGGCAAGGCGGGCTGCTGGCGGCTGCCGGAGATCGGCTACATCCTGCACCCGGACCATTGGGGCAAAGGTTATGCCCGCGAGGCGATGGCGGCGGTGATCGCCCATCTCTTTGCCACCCGCGGCCTGGAGAAGATCATCGCCGACGTGGATCCGCGCAACACCGCCTCGATCGGCCTGCTGCTGCGCCTGGGCTTCGCTGAAACCCACCGCGCCAAAGGCACCTGGCAGGTCGGCGAGGAGCTGTGCGACAGCGTCTATTTCGCGCTGCCACGGCCCGGAGCAGGATAGAGGCGCCCGGCGTTACGCAACAAGCCGGGCGCCTGATCTCCCCGCTCGGGGAATCTTGCGTCACCCCGGACTTGATCCGGGGTCCACCTTCCTTCGATACGCAACGCGAAGAAGGTGGATGCCGGATCAAGTCCGGCAGGACGGTTTAGCTGACCTACAAATCCACCACCGCCGCGATGGCTTCGAGCTTGCGGACCCGTTCCTTGAGGTCCGCCACCTCGATCATCTCGCCGGCCGGGCTGCGCGGTTCGCCGCGCCGGCCGCCGGCAAGTTCGAGGCGGCGCACGTCCAGCCAGCCCTGCCAGCCGCGAAGCGCAGCGAAGGTGGCGATGCCAAGGCCGGCCAGAGCCGCGCCTGCCACGGTGAGGGTGGTCATCGGATCGTTCATTTCATTCCTCCCGCCGATGCAATTGATGTCAGTCCTGGCGAAGCGATTCGATCTCGCGGGCGAGGCGGCTGTTCGAGCCGGCCACGAACGTGTCGATCTCCCGCATCCGGCGGCGGTGCGCCTGCAGCCGCTCGTCCATCTGCTCGTCGTCGCGGCGGAATTTGCTCCCGGCCTTGGCCAGGGCCCGCTCGCGATGGCCTGCATTCTTTGGCGAACCGGCCACGGCGAGTACGCCATAGACGATCATCGCGGCGATGAAGCTGCCCAGGACCGCGGCCAGCACGAAGCCGATCCGGATCACGTTCGGGTCCAGCCCGGTGGTTTCGCCAAGTCCGGCGCAGACCCCGGCGATCTTGCCGTTCGCCTTGTCGACCCTGAAGTTCCTCACCCGCACGCTCATTTGTTCCTCCCTGCGCCACGGCCCTCGGCCGTATCCTCGTCAATAGTCTTGTCCCGCTTGCCGCGGCCGAGCGCGGCCAGCGCCCGCTCGACCATGGCCAGTTTCTCGTCGATCGCGGCGCCGCTGCGCCACAGCCGTTCGGCCTCGCTCCAGTTGGTGCTGGTCATGCCGCGAACCTCCGCGCCTTCATCGCCTCGAGTTCGGCCTCGACCCGGTCGGAGACCCGCAGCTCGGCAATCTCTTCCTCCAGCGTGCGCTGGGGCGCGGCGAGCAGCAGCGCATCGGCCTGGCCTTCCGCATAATCCGCCTCGCGCTCCAGCGCCTCGAAGCTCTCGAACGCCGCCTCGGTGCGGTGGCCGGCATAGGCCTCGCGCAGCCGGACGCGGTTCTCGGCGCTCTCCAGTCGCGTGGCCACAGCATTCTGACGCACGCGAGCTTCCCGCAGCTTGGCCTGCAGCTTGGCGATGTCCGCCTCGAAGCTGCGCAGCGCCTGCTCGATCGAGCCAATCTCCTCTTCGAGCTCCTGGGTGAGCCCGCCGAGCTTTTCCTTCTCGACCAGCGCCAGCCGGGCGAGATCCTCGCGGCCCTTGGAGAGCGCCAGCTCCGCGCGCTCGGTCCAGCTCCCGGTGAGGCTGGCGAGGCGGGCGATCTGCTGGCGCTTCTCCTTCTGGTCGGCAATCAGCCGCGCGGCGGATGCGCGCACCTCGACGAGCGTCTCCTCCATCTCGAGGATGATCACGCGGATCATCTTCGCCGGATCGTCCGACCGTTCGATCAGGTCGATCACATTGGCGGCGATGATGTCGCGAGTGCGGGAGAAGATGCTCATTGGGATGTCGCGTCCTGCGGCTGAGTGTAGGATAAGGCGGCGGCCGGAGAGCGGAAGGAAGGGGGAGGCCTTCGCTCGTCCGGCCGCGCGCCGGGGTTCAGGCCTGGGCCTGGGTGCTGATGGTCGGGGTCGCGCCGGTCGCCGGGCCGATGGCGGCGGCGACGAACACGGTGGAGAGCAAGGCGGCGCCGATGGTGGCGGTGATCTTGCTGCGAATGCTCTGCGAAAACTTGGTCATGTCATTACTCCTTGAACCTTGGGGGCGTTGTTGAATTCGATGCCCACAAGGTTAGCAGGAGCCGTGCCAAGTGCATTTTTTGGCGGAAATCCGCCATTTTCTGAATTTGGGCTGGAAAAGCGGCGCCTCAGCGCTCGCCGCTAGTTGGCGGTTTCCGCCAAAGGTTGGCGAGGACCCACGAAGTCCGACCGGCGGCGCCGGTGTTTATTGTCCTTGCGGGTGAATTCCAGCAGGCGCGCGCCCGCCATGAACACCGCACAGGTGCAGGCCGCCATGAACAGCCAGCCCGGAAAGCCCGGATAGATTTCCATATAATGGAGCCCGCGCTCGATCGCGCCGAGCCCCAGGGCATAGATGACCGCGCAGGCCTCGAACCGGTTCTTGATGATGAAAAGGCGGCCGAATTTGCGCAATTTGCTCATGCGCGAAACAGAGCAAGTCCCGGGCCAATCGCAGTTTTCCGCGGGTCTCGAGGGTTAACGCGCAAGGATTTGTAAACCATGCCGACAGGCGGCGTGGTTCAGTACCCCACGTCCATCTCGAAGCCGCCGCCCCGGGTCAGCACCACGGTGCAGGTGTTCCAGACCTTGCCGTCCACCTGGCCCTGTACCTGGCGGACCTCGGTCAGTGCGTTGCGGATCTCCTCGCGGTCCTCCTCGCTCAGCTCCGGCTCCCACTCGCTGCCGTCGTCCTTGGAATAGGTGAGCTTCAGGTCCGCGCCTTCCTTCTCCATGTCGGCGAGCAGGGCCGACTGGTAGAAACCGGGCTCGCATTTCGTGGCCATGGCGCGGCCCAGCTTCAGGTAGAGATCGTTCATTCGTCACTCCAAGCATCCAGCGCCAGCATGGCGAAGGTCGCCAGCCAATGCTCGCCCATATAGTCGCCGGCCACGTGCGGCAGGCTCGCCTCCAGATGGCGGTCCGCCGTCGCCCGTGCAAGGGCAGCGAGGTCGGGTGCCAGCGCGTCGGCCAGCCCGCGCCAGCACCAGGCCCGTGACAGGTTCACCCCGTCCAGATGCGCGATCTTGCCGTCGCTGCGGTCGGAGACGAAGGCCGGGGTGAACAGGCTCTTCGGCGCCCCGGCCGCGAGATCGGGGAGGAAGGCCTTGAACCAGCGCGCAAATTCCTCTTGCGGCAGCACCCGCTTCATCAGCAGCGCCTCGGTCAGCGCGCCCGAGAGGAAGTCGTCGCCGCCCGGCTCCCAGGCCGGACAGTCCCGATCCTCGCCATAATAAGCGCGCGCCCGCTCGCCGATCAGCGCCGTCAGCGCCGGCTCGTTCACAGCCGCCCATTCGCCCGCCAGGAGCAAGGCGAAGGCAGTGTTGAAATGGGTGCCGGTGCGGATCGGATAAGTGAGCTTCGGCAGGAACGCCGTGAACCGGTCCGCGAACGCCTGCGCCAGCGGCGCCAGATCGTCCGCCCAGTCCGCTTCGTGCCGTTGCGCCTCGGCGTGGAGCATCAGCAGCCAGGCCCAGCCATAAGGCCGCTCGAACCCGCCCGTATAGGCGCGGTCCAGATAGGCCAGCTCCCCCGCCACCTTGTCCGGCGCGAACATCTCGTCGGCCAATGTCCGGATCCGGACAGAAACCGGCATGTCCGGATAGAGCCTGAGCGTCCGCAGCAGCAGCCAGTAGCCGTGCACGCAGCTGTGCCAGTCGAAGCTGCCGAAGAAGATCGGATGCAGCGCCCGCGGGCTCTCCAGATCCTCCGGTCCCTCCAGCACCTGATCCAGCTTGTGCGGATATTCGCGGGTGACGTGGCCCAGCGCGATTTCGGCAAAGCGCGCGGCAGTTTCGGGGGTCAGGCGGTGGGTCATCAGCGGAAGGCCAGGAAGTAGATCAGGGCGACGTTCACGGCGAACATCGGCAGGGCGGTCGCAAACTGCGCCCTCACCACCGCATTGGGATTGTCGAGCTCCAGCAGGCGCACCGGCACGATGTTGAAATTGGCCGCGAGCGGGGTCATCAGCGTCCCGCAAAAGCCGGCGAGCATGCCGATCGCGCCGATTACCGCGGGATTGCCGCCATAGGTATCGATCAGCAAAGGCACCGCAATCGCCGACGCCATGACCGGGAAGGCTGCGAACGCGTTGCCGGTGATGATCGTGAACATCGCCATGCCGAGCGCGAAGACCAGGACGGCGAGGAAGAGATTGCCGGGCGGCAGCACGGCGAGCGTGCCCTCGCGGATCAGGCCGGACACGCCGGCCTTGTCGAACACCGTGCCCATGGCGACCAACAGTTGCGGCAACACTGCGGCCCAGCCGATCGCGTCGATCAGCCGCCGGCCTTCCTGCAGTGGCGCCGACACCGGCGGCTTCAGCCAGACCTGCGCCACCAGCAGGGCCAGGAGCACCCCGGCGATCAGGAAGAAATAGGTCTCCCGGCGGGGCGCGAAGATGTTCTGCTGCCCGAACGGGGTGAAGTGGAAGGCGAGCGTGCCC
>JADMIO010830182.1_pt1 | contig 43752 bp, 40 predicted proteins | sample 8958161 | NCBI WGS metagenome assembly JADMIO01 (sample SAMN16585339, study PRJNA669376) | soil metagenome | isolation source: Crop rotation soil | place: USA: Cullars Rotation, Alabama | collected 2011
CTTTCCCCACGCGGCGAGACGCTCCGCACGGCCGGCGTCCCGCGCGCGTGCCGCGAGTGTCGCGGCCGCTTCGCGCTCGTCGCGCTGCGTGCGCTCGTCGGCTTCGGCCGCTTCGATCGCGGCGACGCTCTTGCGCACTTCGATCGTCCAGTGGTTCATCGTGAGCGCAAGCTGGCGCAGTTCCGCGACGCTCGCATTCATGCTTTCGATATAGACGCGAATCTCATGCGCAGCCTTTTCGGTGCGTGTGATGCGCGAGGATAATTCTTCGACCGCCGAGCCGAGATCGCGCCGCAGATCGGCATCGCGCTGCTCGGAGTCTGCGAAGCGCTGCTCGGCGATCGCAAGCGCGCTGCGAACGTCGCCGAAGTTGACTGCGAGCGCGGCTTCGGTCGCGCGCTGATGACGCAGGAGATGCGGCAGCGAGAGCGCGGCGACGATCCATTGCACGATCGCGCCGACGACCGGCACGCGGCCGAGCTTCGCGACCAGATAACGCGGACGCAAACCCGGAATCGCGACGTTGCGCTGCCGGCCTTCGGCCGAATAACGCAGGTCGCCGAGAATCTCGATCTTGTTGGCGCCCGCGCCAAGCGCGGCCATCTGCTGCGCGTGACCTTGCGCGTCGGGCTCGCGGCCGAGAATCGTGCGATACGCGTTGTCGACGAACGCGGGCCCCGCGAGGCCCGCGAGCTCGGGAATCGACGTGCCGCCCGACGCCGACGGCAGCTCGGCGGAGCGCGCGTTCGCGATGCGCTCGGGCAGCGTCGCGCGCGACCGCAGCGTATCGGCGTCGGCGCGGATGACCGCCTTGATGCGGTCGAGCGGGTCGTCGGATTCGGAGTTCACATCGGACGTTTGCGCGAGAGACCGGCGGCGGATGGGCCGGCGCGACCCCGGTTTTCCCCATGGGCGCCGACCGGAATGATGCCATACGAGCGCGCGGTGCCGATATCGATGAGTGCGTAATCGGGCGCGTGGCGGCGGTCGAAACGGTTCGCGGAGCGCCGCCAGCGCGCGTTGCCGGCCGCGCGCGCGGCTTCGAAATTCACGACGATATCGGCCTCGTCCGCGCTCGTCGCGCGGCCGAGCAGCGTCGTTTCGAGCCATTCGATCCCGCCGCCGCGCACGGCGCGAAAGCCGACGAACGCATGGCCGGGCACGAGCGCGATGAACGCCGGAACGCCGATGCGCTCGAGCACCGAGGCGATCAGCACGCTGCCGTCGACGCAATTCGCGCGACGCTCGTTCCAGACTTCGCCGAGCAGGCGCACGCGCTGGCTGTAGATCACGGGTCCGCGGCTCAAGGCCGGATCGCCGTCCGCATAGCGCAGGCCGTGACGTGCGAGCGCGCGCCAGATCGCGAGCGCCTTCGCAACGTTCGTGCCGGCGTCGTCGACGGGCCGATCGAATGCCGCGTCGCTCTCGCGCGCGGCATCGACGATCGACGTGACGACCGGATCGCCGGGGTCGACGTACGCCGCGAACACCCAGCCGAGATCGATGCGCTCGCGACCTTCGCGCACGAAGTAGAGCGCGTCGTCGAGCGGATGCACGCGCACCGGTATTTCGCGCGTTTCGGCCGTGCACCCCGCGCACTCGATCGTGATCTGCAGCGGCTGGCGGGTCGGCGCTTCGAGGCGCGAAAGCCACGCCGTGTCCCAGTCGAGCCGCGGTCGAAGCTCGAGAGTGGCGCCGGATGCAACATCGGCTTCGACGATCGCGGGCTCGCGCAATCCCTCGGTATCGAGCGCGAGCCGCACGTGCGACGCCGCTGCGTCACCGCGCACGCGCACGATCACGAGCCCGTTGCCGCCGCCCGGCGATGTCGCCGATTCGGGCGCACGCTGCGAAAGATCGAGCACCGGAAAGAGCTCGCCCTCGGGCGTGATCTCGACGCTCCAGCCGGGCGCGGCAGCGCGCGCGACGGCGGCCGCGCCGAGCAGCAGAACGGCGAGGGTCGAGCGGGCGAAACGTATCCTGGTTGCAAGCGGCAGCATCGGCCGACTATCGTTGCGCGCGCCTCCGGCTGTCCAGTCCGCGCGGACTGGAACACGACGCGCGTCCCGACGCCGCCGATCCGGCAGCGCCGCTCACTGAATCCGAGGAGCCATCATGCGTCGAGTCGTCGTCACCGTCCTCATCGCGCTCGCGCTCGGCGCGTGCGGAAAATCCGAAGCGCCGAGCACCGCGCCGACCGCGGCCGCGCCGGCTGCACCTGCGGCGAAGACCGAAGCCGCCGCAACACCCGCACCCGAAACCGCGAAAGCGCCGCCGCCCGAAGGCGATTGCGGCGATCAGAGCAAGGTGCCCGCCGACCAGCGTGTCGCGAACACCGCGCGCTGGAGCACCGCGAGCGAGCAGGACAGCTTCGCGTTCGACGTCTTCCGCGGCGACACGGAGAAGGGCGAGTTCGTGAAGCTCACCGCGACGCCGATCGCCGGTGCGGGCACGTCCGACGAGACGCACAAGTACGAATATCGCGACGACACGATCGATCCGTGCAAGGAATACTGGTACTACGTCGAGTCGATCTCGACCTCGGGCGAGCACGAGAAATTCACGCCGACGTTCCATGCGTCGCCGAAGCGCCGTGCGCGCGGCAGCGCGGCCGAGCCCGCGGGTCACTGAGCTCCTGCGTCCCGCCGCCCCGGCCAGGCCCGGGGCGTGCGCCAATCGTCGCGCCGCCTTTCGGCCCGATAAACACCCGAAAACGGGGCCCCCGGCGGCCATCCTGTATCCTTGCGCGCCTCACGTCCCGCCGTTTCGCATGCGCCAGCACCTCATCGAGCTCGTCTTCTTTTCAACCTACGCGGAGCTGCGCGCCGAGCGCTCGCGAAGCTACCTCGGGCTCATCTGGTGGGTGCTCGAGCCCGCGATGCAGATGGGCGCGTACTGGCTCGTGTTCGGCCTCATTCTCAAGACCGGCGGCCCTGATTACCTCCCGATGCTGCTGATCGGCCTCACGGTCTGGCAGTGGATGAAATCGTGCATCACGCACGGCGGCTACGCGGTCTGGTCGAACCTGCCGCTGATCCGCCAGGTGCGGCTCTCGCCGCTCGTGTTTCCGCTCGTGCAGATGTTCGCGGACACGATCAAGTTCTTTTTCATCTTCGCGCTGCTCGTCGTGATCCTCTGGTGCATCGGCTATCCGCCGAATGCCGCCTATCTCGCATTGCCGCTCGTGTTCGTCGCGGTGTTCCTCGTCGCGGCCGGAGCGGGCTTCGTCGTCGCCGCGATCGTCCCGTTGCTGCCGGATCTGCGTTTCGTGATCGAGCAGGTGCTCACGGTCGTGATGTTCCTTTCGGGCGTCGTGTTCTCGCTGAAGGCGGTGCCGTCGCCGCTTCGCGAGATCATGGAGCTCAATCCAATCGCCGTGCTCATGGAAGCGACGCGCGGCATCCTCATGGACGGCGACTGGCCGAACGTCGTCGGCCTCACCAAGGTCAGCCTCATCTCGGTGACCGTCTGCCTCATCGGCATCGCGATCATCACGCGCCTCGCGCCACGCTATCCGAAGCTCGCGACATGAGCGAAGTGCTCGTCGAGCTCGAGCACGTCGGCGTCGCGTTCGACAAGCAGCGCCGCGTCGGCGGCGAGCGCTTCTGGGCGCTCGAGGACGTGAGCCTCACGCTGCGCCGCGGCGAGCGGCTCGGCGTGATCGGCCGCAACGGCGCGGGCAAGTCGACGCTGCTGCGGCTCATCGCGGGCATCCTCGTGCCCGATCGCGGCCGCGTGCGGCGCGCGCCGGTCTCGTGTCAGCTGCTCTCGCTGCAACTCGGATTCGTGCCGCATCTTTCGGGACGCGACAACGCGATCCTGTCGGGGCTCATGCTCGGCATGCGCCGGCGTGAAATCCTCTCGCGGCTGCCCTCGATCAGGGAATTCTGCGAGCTCGGCGATTTCTTCGAGCAGCCGATTGCGTCGTACTCCTCGGGCATGGTCATGCGGCTCGCATTCTCGGTCGCGATCCAGATCGAGCCCGACGTACTGCTCATCGACGAAGTGCTCGCGGTCGGCGACGCCGAGTTCCAGGAGAAATCCGGCAACGCGCTGCGCGAGCGCATGGGCGAGGGCCACACGGTCGTGCTCGTGAGCCATCAGGAGCGACAGATCTCGGCGCTCTGCGATCGCGTGCTCTGGGTCGAGCACGGCAAAAGCGTGCTCGAAGGCAAGCGCGACGTCGTGTTCGAGGCCTATCATCAGGAAATCCATCTGCAGGGAACGCCGCCATGAGCGCGCCCGATGCCCGCATCGACGCACCGCGGCTCGCCGCGCTGTCGCGGCGGCTCGGCATCCCCGCAACGCAATTGCTGATCGCGGCGGTGCGGCTCGCCGAGCAGCCCGAACGCGCGGACGATCCGGAATTTCGCGAACGCGTGCTGCGCGACGCGCGCGCGCGCAGCCGATCCGCCGACGCATCGGCGCGTCTCCTGCTGACGCCGGTCCCCGACTTTGCGATCGACGAGCTCGATCGCCTGTTCGAAACGATCTGGCCCGGCTCTTCGCCGCGGCGGGATGCGTGAGATGCGCCGCGTCGCGCTCATCGTGCTCGCATGGAACAAGTGGGCGCTGACGAGGCGCTGCCTCGACTCGCTGCTCGCGACCGATCTCGATCACGCCGAAGTCATCGTCGTCGACAACGGCAGCACGGACGACACGCCGCGTGCGCTCGCCGCCTACGCCGATCGCGTGCGCATCGTCACGAATCCGGAAAACCTGGGCTTCGTGCGCGGCATGAACGAAGGCATCGCGACCGCGCGGCGCGACGACGATGTGATCCTGCTCAACAACGATCTCAAGTTCACGCAACGCGACTGGGTCGGACGTCTTCGCGACGCCGCGTACGCCGCGCCCGAGATCGGCATCGTCGGCTGCCGCATGCTCGGCCCCGAACCCGAAGGCCGGCTTTATCACGACGGCGCGTTCATCGAGCCCGATCGGCTCTGGGGTCAGCAGACCGAATCGGGGCTGATCGAGCGCGACGTCGCGCAGTACACGCGTCTGCGCAAGGTCGAAAGCATCGCGTTCGCGCTCGCGTACATCCGCCGCGACTGCCTCGAACGCAACGGCGGGCTCGACACCGCGTTTCACAGCTATTTCGAAGACACCGATTACTGCCTGCGCGCAGCCGATCTCGGCATCGCGACCGCGCTCGCGGGCGCGGTCACGCTGCAGCATGACCAGCACGGCTCGACGGGCGAGGAGCACAGCCAGTTCCGCACGCAGCTGTTCGCGCAAAGCCGCGCGACGTTCGCCGCGCGCTGGCAGCAGCGGCTCGCCGATCGCTATCGCGGCACGCTGCTCTGGCACGGCACGACGCGCGCGTCGCCGGTGCACGCGCGACTCGCGCGCGACTACGTGCGCCGGCTCGACGCGCGCGGGATTCGCGCGACGTTCGCGCCGGCCGCGCGCGAGCTCGCCGATCCGCAGGATTTCCGGCTCGAGCTCGCGAGCGAACGCCGCTGGCGTGCGACGCCCGATGTCGCGCTCGTTGCGGCTCCCGCGCGGTATTTCGCGCAAGCGCACGGCCGCTTTCGGACCGCGATCGGATTTTCCGAATGGGAGCGCGTGCCGGCCGAATGGGCGCGCGACGCGAATACGCTCGACACGCTGATCGTGCCCGATGCGTTTCAGGAGCACGCATTCCGCGCGGGCGGCGTCACCGTGCCGATCACGATCGTGCCGTTCGGCGTCGATCGCGACTATTTCCATGTGCGCGTGCCGTCGCCGCGTCAGCCGCAGCAGCGGTTCGTGTTCCTCGCGATCGCCGAAGACCTCGCGCGCGATGCAACCGACGTGCTCGTCGGTGCCTTCCAGCGCACGTTCGCGGCGGACGAAGGCGTCGAATTGCTCGTGTTGCTCCGGCCGCAGCGCGACGCGGCGATGACGATGCGTCTCGGCGATCTCGTCGCGCGCTCGCGCGGCGCACGCGTGCGATTGCTGTCGGGATGGGGCTTTCCCGATGCCGAGCGCGCGCAAATGCTCGCGGCAGCCGACGCATATGTCAGCGTACGCCGCGGCGGCCGCTGGGATCCGCACGCGGGCGACGCGCTCGCGCTCGGACGCATTCTCGTCGCGAGCGATTTCGGCAGTCAGGCCGCGCTCGCGCGCGAGTACGGTCACGTCGTCGAGAGCGTGCCGATCGACGACGCGGCGCAACCGGGCTGCCGCTGGTCCGAGCCCGATCCGGAGTCACTCGCGGCGCGCCTTCGCGATGTGTTCGACCGCCGCGACGAACATCTCGCGGCCGCGCGCGCGCATGCGCAACGATTCGCGGCGACGCACGACATCGACACAAGCGCCGAACGCCTCATCGAAGCCATCGAGCAAGGCGGAACGCTGCGTCCGCGCGCGACATCGCCAAAGCCGCATCGGCCCGCCGACCTCGCGCGCGCCGCGAGCGGCCAAATCGTCGTGCTCGGCATGCATCGCTCGGGCACGTCGAGCGTCGCGGGTCTGCTCGCGCGCATGGGCGTCTGGCCCGGCGAGGATTCAGCGTTGCTCGTCGGACCCGACAATCCGCGCGGCCATTACGAGCTCGCCGAGTTGCACAGCGTTTGCCTGCGCCGCCTCGCGGCGGCCGGCGGCGACTGGAAGCATCCGCCCGCGAACGCGCCCGCCGAAGCGATCGATGCGTTTCGCCGCGAAGCCGCGGCCGTGCTCGAAACGCTCGAGCCGCGCCGCCCCTGGTTCATCAAGGAGCCGCGACTTTGCCTCCTCGTGCGCGAGCTGCTGCCGCTGCTGACGCGGCCGGTGTTCGTGCACGTCGTGCGCGATCCGCTCGAAGTCGCCGACTCGCTCGCGGCGCGCGATCGCATGCCACGCGACGACGCGCTCTCGCTCTGGGAGCGCTACACGCGCTCGGCGTTCGCCGCGACGCGCGGTTGGCCTCGCCTCATCGTCGATTACGGCGAGCTCATCGTCGATCCGTACGCGGTCGCGACGCGGCTACATGCCGATCTCGTCGCGCTCGGCATCGAGCGTCTCGCGTTGCCCGATCCCGTCTCGGTGACGGGCTGGATCGAGCCCGAGCTTCGCCGCCATGGCGCCAACGAGCGCGACCTTTCCGCACTGACCGCGGCGCAGCGCGCGCTGCTCGGCGCGATCGAGGACCGCAGCGTGCTCGACCTCGATTTTGCCGACGAAGTACGCGCCGCCGAAGCTGCAACGTTGCGCGCGGCGGGCTAAGCTCGCGCGATGCTGTCGTTCCTTCGCGCCCGCGCTGTGCCGCCGCCACCGCTTTCGCCGTTGCGCGAAGGGTCGTGGTCCGGCCACGCGCTGTCGATGCAGTTCGACGCGTCGCTCGCGGGCTCGATCATCGCGATCGATCTCGACGGCGAGTTCTTCGCGAGCACGCGCGCCGACGCGGACGGCAATGCGACTTTCGCGTTCGCGTTCTCGCCGTCGGGTGCCGCGACAGCGAGCGTCACGCCGCGCCATGATCGTCATGGCGGTGCGCTGACCGAAAAGCCGCTCGCCATTCGCTTCGGCACCGCCGGGTTCGCGACCGAGCACGCGCCGCGCGAGCTCCAGCCGATCGGTCGCAATGCAACCGATGTCGATGTCGCCGCGGTCGACGTCGCCATCGTCGTTCCGGTGTACGACGCGCCGGCGCTCGTCGAGCGCTGCATCGAATCCTTGCTCGCACACACGACGGGCCGCGCGCGGCTGATCCTCATCGATGATGCGAGCCGGGATCCCGCGATCGCGCCGCTGCTCGCGCGTTACGCATCACGCGCGGGTGTCGCCGTGCTGAGCAATGCGGAGAATCGCGGCTTCACCGCAACGGCGAACCGCGGCATCGCGCAAGCCGGGCGCGCCGATGTCGTGCTGCTCAATGCCGATGCCGAAGTCGGGTCGAACTGGCTGACCGGCCTGCGTCGCGCGGCCGCGTGCGGCGCCGATGTCGCGACCGTCACCGCAGTCTCCGACAACGCAGGCGCGTTTTCCGTGCCCGAGCTCGAGCACGAAAATCCGTGGCCTTCGCGCTGGTCCTTCGAGCACGCGGCGCGCGCGCTCTGGCACGACGCCGGCACGGCGTATCCCGAGCTCCCGACCGGCAACGGTTTTTGCATGTACATCCGCCGCGCGGTGCTCGACGAGGTCGGTGCGCTCGACGAAGCCGCGTTCCCGCACGGCTACGGCGAAGAGAACGATTTCTGCCAGCGCGCGTCGGCACAGGGCTACCGGCATCTGATTGCGGGCAACGTCTACGTGCGCCACGAGCGCAGCGCGAGCTTCGGCCACGAACGCCGCGCGAAGCTCGGCGAAGCCGGCATGGCCGTGCTGCGCGAGCGCTGGCCGAACTACGAGCGCGACGTCGGCGCGACGTTGTTCTCATTCGAGCGCCGCGTGCTCGACTGGCGCGTACGGCGCATCTTCGCGGGCGCGGATGCGCATTTGCCGCGCCTTCGCGTGCTGACCGTCGGCGGTCCAGACGCGGAGCCGCTGCCGCAGGACGAGTCCGGGCTCTCGCGCTGGCTGCAGGCTCGCGCGTTCGATGCGATCGTCGCGTTCGGCCCATCTTCCGATGCGATTGCGCGCGTCGCGGCGCGCATCGGGGTTCCGTTCGGTGAAGCGCGGCCCGGCGAAGACATCGATCACTGCGCCGAGCGTGCGATCGCTTCGGCTCGCACTTTCCGGGACGACCCGCGATGACACCGCCGTATCGCCGCGCACTCATCACGGGCATCAGCGGTCAGGACGGCGCGCTGCTCGCATCGCAACTGCTGCGCGCGGGCATCGCGGTCGTCGGCACGCATCGCCCCGATTCCGATCCGTCGGGCGCGCATTTCTGGCGCCTCCGCGAGCTCGCGATCGATGCGCATCCGGCGCTGTCGCTCTGTCCGCTCGATCCGGTCGATGCCGCCGATTGCCGTGCGGTCGTGACCGAGGCCGAGGCCGAGGCAATTTTCCATCTCGCGGGCCAGTCGAGCGTCGCGGCATCGTTTCGCGATCCCGCGGGCAGCATCGAGGCGAACGGGCTCGGCACCGTGCATCTGCTCGAAGCGATGCGCGCGGTGAATTCGCGCGCGCATTTTGTGCTCGCGTCGAGCGCCGAGATCTTCGGCGCACCGAGCGAAGCGCCGCAGAACGAGGCGACGCCGCTCGCGGCGATCTCGCCGTACGGGCTTTCGAAACTGCTCGCGCACGGCGCGGTCGCGAGCTGGCGCGAGAGCTTCGGCGTGCGCGCGTCGAGCGCGATCCTGTTCAATCACGAATCCGAATGGCGCGATCCGTCGTTCGTGACGCGCAAGCTCAGCCTCGGCGCCGCGCGCATCGCGCTCGGCCGCGAAGAATCGATCGCGCTCGGCAATCTCGATGCGCGCCGCGATTTCGGTTACGCGCCGGATCACGTCGCCGCGATGGCAGCGATGGCCGCGCGCGGCGACGGCAGCGATTTCGTGCTCGCGACCGGCGAAGCGTCGAGCATCCGCGACTATGCGTGTGCCGCGTTCCTCGCTGCCGGCATCACGATCGACTGGTTCGGCGAAGGTTACGACGAGGTCGGCGTCGAGCGCGGCAGCGATCGCGTGCGCATCCGCGTCGACCGCGCGCTGTTCAGGCCGAGCGACGCTCCGCTGCTCGTCGGCGACAGCTCGCGCGCACGGCGCGAGCTCGGTTTCGCACCGTCGCTCGATCCGGCGGCGCTCGCGAGGCGCATGGTTGAAGCCGATTTTGCACGCGAACGCCACATCGCCCGTGCATAATCCGGGGCGGGTCCGCGCGCGGCGGACCCGCTCTCGAGGAAACGCCGGCGATGCACTGGAGGGTCAAGGGGTTCGTGCAGAAAGTGCTTGGCGGCGTACCTGGGGGCGTGACGGCCCACTACTGGATGCAGCGCCATTTGGGCGGGCTACGCGGTTTTCAGCGCGAATTCGCGCTCAAGATCGACGACTGGATGCTGATGGTCGATCATCTGCGCGTCGCGGGCGTGGAGCTCACGGGCGCACGGCTTTTCGAGATCGGGACCGGCTGGTATCCGACGTTTCCGTTCATGTCGTACCTCGCGGGCGCGGCGCGCGTGCATACGGTCGATCTCAACCCGCACCTCAAGCCCGATCTCGTGCGCCGCTGTGCCGAAAGTCTCGGCGAGTACGTCGCGATGATCGCGGCCGCGAGCGGTATCGCGCCCGATGAAGTCGCGCGCCGCCAGCGCCAGCTCGTCGAGCGTCTTTCGGGTCCCATCGATCTTGCTTATGCGACCGACGGCGTCGTCGATTACGACTCGCCCGTGGATGCGACGCGCGTGGACATCGGCGCGAACGAGCTCGATGTCGTGTTCTCGAACAGCGTGCTCGAGCACGTGCCGCCGCTCGTCATCGACGAGCTTTATGCCGAGGCGATGCGCATCCTGCGGCCCGGCGGCGTCATGTTCCATTCGGTCAATTGCGGCGATCACTACGCCTATGTCGACCGGAGCATCAATCAGCTCAACTATCTCGGCTATTCCGATGCCGAGTGGCAGCACTGGAACAACGCGTTCCTGTACCAGAATCGCATGCGCGCGCACGAGTTCGTCGAGCGCGCAGCCGCCGCCGGCTTCGAGATCGCGCTCGACACGGGCCAGGCCCGCGAGGAACGCTTGCGGGAGCTCGCTGCGATGAAGGTGCACCCGCAGTTCGCGAACGTTCCCGCCGCGAAGCTCTGCGTGACGACGATCGATTTCATCGGGCGCAAGCCTTTGTGATGCGAAACGGCCGCGGCGCGCGACCATGAAAGTCGTCTTCAACGTCGACGCGATCACCGCGCCGCTGACCGGCATCGGCCGTTATGCGCTCGAGATCGCACGTGGCCTCGCGCATCACGCAGAGATCGATGAGCTCAAGCTCTACTCGGCCTACCAGTGGGTCGACGATCCCGCGCACGCGCTCGAAGCGAATCGCACGATCGCGGCGATCCGCCGCAACGTGCCGTTCAAGACGCAGGCGCTCGAGCTCTACACGCAGATTCGCGGCGCGATGTTCCGGCTGCACACGCGAAAGCTCAAAGGCTGGATCCTGCACACGCCGAACTACGTGCTGATGCCGTTCGACGGCCCGGCGCTGACGACCGTGCACGATCTTTCGTGGCTCAGCTTTCCCGAAGCGCATCCGGTCGAGCGCGTGCGCTTTCTCGATCGGCATTTGCCGAAAACGCTTGCGCGCGCGAATCTCGTGCTCACCGATTCCGATTTCATCGCGGCCGAGATCGCGGAGCGCTTCGGCGTCGCTCGCGAGAAGATTCGCGCGATTCCGCTCGGCGTCGATGCGAACTTCCGGCCGAGGACCCGCGCGGAGATCGCGCCCGTGCTCGCGAAGCACGGTCTTGCCGAGAGCGCCTATCTGCTCGTCGTCGCGACGCTCGAGCCGCGCAAGAATCTCGCGCGTCTCGTGCATGCGTATGCGGCGCTCGCGCCTTCGCTCCGCGCGCGGCATCCACTCGTGATCGCGGGTGCGCGCGGGTGGCTCTCCGGCGAGCTCGAAAAAGCGATCGCGCCGCTCGAAGCGAAGGGCGAGGCGCGTCGTCTCGGCTATGTCGGCGAAGACGAGCTGCCCGCGATGTACGCGGGCGCGCATGCGTTCGCATTTCCTTCACTTTATGAAGGGTTCGGGTTACCGGTGCTCGAAGCGATGGCGAGCGGGGTGCCCGTGCTGACGTCGAACGTCTCATCGTTGCCTGAAATCGCGGGCGACGTTGCGCTCAACGTCGACCCGCGCGACGACGATGCGCTCCGCGCGGGGCTCGAACGCGTGCTCGAGGATTCGACGTGGCGTTCGGGCGCTTCGGCGCGGGGCGTTTCGCGCGCACGCGACTATCCGTGGTCGCGCTGCGTCGATGCGACCGTCGACGCCTACAGTTTCGTATCCCGCGGCTGAACGCCGACGTTGCTGCGAGCCTGCGCGCGGCGTTAGGCTCGGCGTTCCGGTCCATGGAGGTCGCGATGAAGGAACGCCGCTTCGACCGCACCGCACGACGCGTGCTCGCGTTCGCGCTCGGCATCGCGACGTTCGCCGCACACGCGCAGACCGGAACCGCGTCGCCGTCGCCCGTGCCGCCGCCCGAGGAGCCAACGCCTTCGTCGCCGCCGCCCGCCGTGCCGCCGCCCGAAGCGACGGTTCCGGCCGCGCCGCCGGTGTCGGCCGCCGCGGAAAGTATCTACGCGGCCGCGCGGCCCGGACTTCTGCAGATCCGCACGCTCGTCGAAGCCGCGGGGCGCCAGTCGTCGATCGGCTCCGGGTTTCTCGTGACGGCGGATGGTCTCGCGGTCACGAACTATCACGTGGTCTCGCAATACGTGCTCGAGCCGAAAACCTATCGGCTCGAATACGCGCGGCCCGACGGCGGCCAGGGCAAGCTCAAATTGCTGCAGATCGACGTCGCCAACGATCTTGCGATCGTCAGGCTCGAAGGCACCGATCTTCCGCATCTCTCGTTCGATGCGGCGGCACTCGCCGATGCGGCGCCGCGCGGCGAGCGGCTGTACGCGATGGGCAATCCGCTCGATCTCGGCTTCACGATCGTCGAAGGCACGTACAACGGTTTTGTCGAGAAGAGCTACAACCCGCGCGTGCATTTCACGGGCGCGATCAATCCCGGCATGAGCGGCGGCCCGGCCGTGACGCAGGCCGGCAAGGTCGCGGGCATTAACGTCGCCAAGCGGCTCGACGGTGAGCTCGTGAGCTTCCTCGTTCCCGCGAGCAAGGCAGCCGCGCTGCTCGCGCGCGCGAAGACCGAGGCCGCGCTCGATCCCGCGCGCTCGCGCGAGGAAATCGACAGGCAACTCGTCGCGTGGCAGGGCGATTTCTATCACGCGCTCGGCGAGCAGGGATTTCGTCCGGCCGCGCTCGGACCGTACGAAGCTCCGGAAAGCTCGGCGCCGTGGTTCAATTGCTGGGCGCGCACGAACGCGGATCAGACGCCGAAGCCGCGCGCACAACTCGACTCGACGAGCTGCAGCTCGCAAAGCTCGCTCTTCATTGCCGAAGACATCGAGACCGGTCGCGCCGACGTGATGCACGCATACGTCAAGAGCGTGGACCTCAATCCGTTCCAGTTCGCCGCCTTCGTCTCGCAGTACTACGGAGCGGGCAGCATGTTCCGGCCCTGGACGCGCAAGCGCCTGACGCAACCCGAGTGCCATGAGGATTTCATCGAACGCGCCGACGGTGCGACGTACCCCGTGCTGCGCGCAGTCTGGTGCGCGCGCGCGTACCGCGATTTCGCGGGCATTTACGACGTCGCGATCACGACCGTCACCCAGGACCGCGACCGGGAAGCGCTGGTCTCGCGCCTCTCGATGCAGGGCGTCAGCTACGACAACGCGCTGACGCTCGCGCAGCGTTTCGTCGGGGAGGTCGCATGGGCGAAGTGATGACCGGCGCGTACCTCGGTGAAAGCGCGATCTGGGTCGAGGTGCTTTCGCGCCACGGTGACGTCGTCTCGCGCCAGCGCTTCACGTCGACGCCGATCGCGATCGGCCGCGCGTACGACAACGATGTCGTCGTCGACGATCCGCACGTCGCGGCACATCATCTGCGCATCGTGCGCTCGGACGAAGGCGTGCTCACGGCCGAGGATCTCGGCAGCCGCAACGGGCTCTATCTCGGCCGCGGCCGCGACAAGCGCAGCGAAATCGCGCTCGACGGCGATCACGACCTCTCGATCGGCGCGACGATGCTGCGCGTGCGTACCGCTTCGTTCGCGGTGCCCGAAGAGCAGCTGGTCATCCGCGGCCTTCGCTTCTGGCCCGCGGCGATCACATGCATCGCGGGCGTTTTCCTGCTCGCGGCGCTCGATCTCTGGCTCAGCGACACGACAGAGCCGAAGGCGATCCGCTATTTCACGCCGCTCCTGATCATCGCGGGCATCGTCGTCGTCTGGACGACCGGATGGAGCGTGATCACGCGCGTGTTCCGCGGCCATGCGCGGTTTGGCCTCCATTTCCTCATCGTCGCCGCGGGCATGCTCGCGTTCTCGTTCTACGACCAGGCCGCGGAGATGGGTGCGTTCGCGTTCTCGTGGACCGCGCTCACGACGACGTCGTACCTCATCGCGTGGATCCTGCTCGGCGCGGTCGTGTTCGCGCATCTGCTCGCGATCAATCCGTCCCGAAAGCCGATCAAGCTCGGCATCGCGATCCTCATCGCCGCCGCCGGCATCTCGATGCAGACGCTCCGGCAGGGCGAGTTCCGCTCGAACTACGGGCAGCCAGTCGTGCTGAGCCGACTCGAGCCGCCTGCGTTGCGCCTCGTTTCGCCGCAGCACGACGCCGCGTTCTTCGTCGACGCCTCGAAGCTGCGCGCGTCGCTCGACAAGGAGCGCACCGAGGAACCGGCGGGCGGCGACGTCTTCTCCGAGGACAGCGACGACTGATCAGCGGTAGAGGATCAGCGCGAGCGTCGCGAGCCAGCCGATCACGGCGAAGAGAAGATACGGATCGCTGACCGCGAGTGCGCTCGGGTCCGAGCCCGCGCCGTCGCGCAGCGCAACCTTGAGATAGCGCCCGAGCCCGAACGCAACCCACGGCGTCGAGAACACGAGCGGATGATGCCCGTGCCGTGCGAGCACCGCGGGAGAGATCGTGTAGAGCACGTACGCGGTGAACGTCGCGGCCGCGATACCGACGAGGATGCGCTCGAGCATCACGCGGTCGTAGCGCAAGCCCGCGCCTTCCGCGCGCGCGTTGACGAGCTCGCCGTGACGCTTGCCGAGTGCGAGCAGCAGCGCGAGCAGGAAACCCAGCGCGACGATCCATGGCGTCAGCGGCACGCCCGCGCCGATACCGCCCGCGACGATGCGCAGCACGAATCCGAGCGCGACCGCGAACGCGCCGACGTATGCGACGTGCTTCAGCGCGAGCGTGTAGGCGATCTGCAGCGCGAGGTAACCTGCGAGCGTCGCGACGAGCGCGCCACCACCGGCGAACGCGGCGATCGCGAGCGCCACCGCCGCGAGCAGCGTCGCAAAGAGGCGCGCGTTTGCAGGCGTCAGCGCGCCGCGCGCGACCGGCCGATTGCACTTGACCGGATGACGCCGATCGCGCTCGACGTCGACCGCGTCGTTGCCCGCGTACACCGCCGACGACGCGAGGCAGAACGCGAGCGTCGCGAGCAGCGCGCCGCGCATCGCCGCGGGATTTCCGGCCGCCTGCGCGAAGATCAGCGGCAGCAGCACGAAGCCGTTCTTGATCCACTGTGCAGGACGCGCGAGCTCGACGAGCGCGCCCGCGCGAAAGGCTCGCATTGGGGGCGATCGGTCATTGGTCGGCGGAATCGTCGTCATCGAAGCGCGCGCCGTGCGTAGCGCAGCGGAAGCAGCGGACGTCGAAGGCTACCGGTCGCGGCCGCAACCCCGCAACCTTCGTGTTTCAGCGCTGCGACGCCGATTCCGGACGCGGCCCGTAGAATCGCGCAAGCAGCGCCGCGACCGCGGGAGCGGCGCGCGCGAGGCCCGCACGATCGGAGAAATGGAGCTCGCTGACCACCGCGAAATATTCGTCCGCGCTTTCGGTCGCATAGGGATCGATGAAGGTTTCGCGTCCGCGCTCGACTGCGTGCACGAGCTTGTCATACGCCAGCTGCAGCGTTTCGATCCATTCGCCGCGCGCGACATCGGGCGGCAGGCGCGGCACGCCGTTCATCGCGCCGTCGAGCATGTCGAGCTTGTGCGCGATCTCGTGCGCGACGACGTTGAAGCCGTCGAATGGCCGCTCGAGATCGGTCGCAACATCGGCCCACGAAAGAACGACCGGGCCGCGCTCCCATGCTTCGCCGATGAGATCGTCCTCGCCTTCGGTGATGACGCCGGTGCGCTCGTCGTGGTGCTCGCGCTTCACGCGGAACTCGCCCGGATAGATGATCACCTCGCGCCAGCCGCCGAGCCATTCGTAACCGAGATGGAGCACGGGCAGGCATGCGAGCGCCGCGATTGCGTGCGTCTGTTCCGGCGTCACGACATGGCCGGCCGCGCCCGAGAACTTCTTCTTCGCGAGAAACCGCGTCGAAAGCTCGCGAAGTCGCACGCGTTCGTCCGCGCCGAGCGACGCGAACACGCGCGAGCGCGCGAGCGTCGCATTCCATTCGGCGTCGGTGATGTTCGCGCGCGGCGCGATGAGGCCGCGCAGCCAGCCGGAGAACGACATGCGGATCCGAACGACGGTTACTTGATCGTGCCCGGCACCAGCGACTGCCAGCGGTAGCTCGGGCGCTTGATCGCGCTCGGCGGCAGGATCGAAACGCCGTGCGGCGCATCGGTGCCCGAGGTCGGCGAATCGCTCGCCTTCGGCGCGGGTGTGGGCTTGGGCGCGGGATGATCGTCGGACGTGTCGGGTGTCGTGACATCCGCACCGCGCGCCGGGCGGGAGTGCGACGACGACGAATCACCGCCTTCGGCCGATTCGGCGAGCGGATGACCGCGATCGGTGAACGTCACGGTGACGTCGACCGCCTGCTGCGTGCTGTTCTCCGCGAGCAGCCGCGCGCCGCCGAGCGAGAAATCGCCCGCATGCGCGACGCTGCCGACGAGGGCAGCTGCAAGGATCGGAAGGACGAGACGCGTCATGGTCATCGGGTGTCCCCGGGGCTGTCCGCCGCGGGAGAGGGCAATGCTCGCACGAGTCGGGCGCCGACTCCAGCCGGCGCGATCTTTGGAGCAGCATCCGTGCCAGCGCGGCGAGCGTCGTTTCCGCGACCGAACGCCTCCGTCGCACGACGGAGCGAGTGTCTTCTGCGCCGACGCTTTCCTTCCCGAAAACAAAGGATTGCGGACGGCAGCTCAGCAGTTCGAGGATCAGGCAGGCCGCGCGACGAGCGTGGATTCAGATTTTACGGTGTCCAGCGGACACTCGCGGACAGGCCCGGACACGTCGCGGACGGCACGCTCACGTGCACCGCGAGCGTGCTCGCTACACTCCGCGCATGAAGCGACTCGACCGCGACGCGCCTGCACATGCCGCCCCTGCGGCGCGCGCGCGCGGCTCGTCGGTGCCCGCACTCGTTGCGACGCTCGCATCGGGCGCCGAGTGGTCGGGCAATTCGCTTGCTGCGACGCTCGGCGTGACGCGCGCGGCGGTCTGGAAGCAGATCGAGCAGCTTCGCAGGCTCGGTTTGCCCGTGCAGGCCGCCGCGGGACGCGGCTACCGGCTCGACGCGCCGATCGAGTTGCTCGACGTGCATGCAATCGAAACCGCGATCGCGCGCGAGAAACGCGCCGCCGTGGGTGTGATCGACGTGCACTGGCAGATCGATTCGACGAGCACGGAGCTCGCGCGCGTCGCGTCCGCATCGAGCGACGAAGCGCGCGCGTGTCTCGCCGAGATCCAGACGCAGGGCCGCGGCCGTCGCGGGCGCTCGTGGCGCATGCCGCTCGGCGGCGGCATCGCGTTGTCGCAGCTTCGACGGTTCGATGTCGGCATGGCCGCGCTCGGGGGACTCAGTCTCGTCGCGGGCGTCGCGGTCATGCGCGCACTGCGCGATGCGGGCGTCGAAGGTGCGGCGCTTAAATGGCCGAACGACATCGTCGCGAACGGACGAAAGCTCGGCGGCATTCTCGTCGAGCTCGGCGGCGATGCGCTCGGGCCGTGTCACGCGGTCGTCGGCATCGGTCTCAATGTCGCGATCGGCGCGAGCGAAGGCGCAGGGATCGATCAGCCGTGGACGGATCTCGCAACGCTGACGAACGCGCGTCCGCCTTCGCGCAATCGCCTTGCGGGCCTCGTGCTGTCGCGGCTCGCGGAAGCACTGGATGCGTTCACGGCCGATGGTTTCGACGCGTTCGCGAGCGCATACGCGGAGCACGACGCGCTCGCCGGACGCGAGATCGTCGTCGTGGGTGGCCGGGACACCTGGAACGGCGTCGCGCGCGGCGTCACGTCGCGCGGCGCGCTGCGCGTGATGCGCGACGATGTCGAAGTCGCCGTCGATAGCGGTGAAGTCAGCGTGCGCGATGCGGCGAACGTTCGCGCAGCGCAGGCCGCGACACGGGAGGTCGCGAGCCGATGAAGACGCAGCTTCTCGTCGATCTCGGCAACTCGCGCTTCAAGTGGGCGCTCGCGTCGTCCGGCACGCTGCAGACGCCAGGCGCGTTTGCGCATGCGGACGTCACGTCGATCACGCCCGATCTCGAGCGCGAATGGAAGAACGTGCCGCCCATCGATGCGATCTTCGTCGCGAGCGTCGCGCCGCTCGCGCTCGACGTCGAGATCGAAGCGTTTGCGCGGCAGCGCTTCGGCCTTGCGCCCGAGTTCGTGCGCAGCCCGGCCGGCGCGCTCGGTATCCGCAGCGCATATGCGGAGCCGCAGCGTTTCGGCGTCGACCGCTTTCTCGGGCTCGCGGCGATTCACGCACGTGCGGCGCGCGCGCAGGTGCTCATCGGCGTCGGCACCGCGATGACGCTCGACGCGCTCGACGCCGACGGCACGCACCTCGGCGGCTGGATCCTGCCGAGCCCCGCACTCATGCGCGCGTCGGTGCTCGCGCGCACCGCGCGCGTCGTCGTTGCCGATGGTGTGCTCGCCGATTTCGCGACGAACACCGCGGATGCGCTGCATTCGGGCTCGCTGCACGCGGCGAGCGGCGCGGTTGAGCGCTTCGTCGCGAACGCGGCGCGCGAGCTCGGTACGTGGCCCGAAGTCGTGCTCACGGGCGGTGGCGCCGTCGAGCTCGCACCGCTGCTGCCGGGCGCCGAGCGGCGCGACGATCTCGTGCTCGAAGGGCTCGCGCTCTGGGCGAACGCGGGGGAGTCGCCGGAATTTGCGCGCGGCACTCAGTAGAATCCGCGGGCTCGCATGCCTGGTTGTCCCCCTGAATGTTCGTCCGCGCGTTGTTCCTCCTTCTGCTGGCCGCGAATCTCGGCGCCGTGAGCTGGCTCGTGTTCGCGCCGGACATGCGCGCGACCGAAGCGCCCGCGACCGATCCCGGCGTGCCGAAGCTCGTGCTGCTTTCCGAGCGCGATCGCGGCGAGGAGGCGACGGCCGAGCTCGCGGCGCCGCCCGAATCGCGCGCGGACCAGAGCAACGACGAGTGCCATTCGATCGGCACGTTCCCGACTCAGGCCGACGTGCGCGCCGCGATCAACGCGCTGACGCCGCAGACGCGCCGTATCCAGTTTCGCGAAGCGCACGCGACGCAGGCGCGCGGCTACTGGGTTTATCTGCCCGCGCTGCAGACGCGCGAGCAGGCGCTCGCCGCCGCGCGCCAGCTCTCGTCGAAAGGCGTGCGCGATTACTATGTCGTAACCGCGGGCGATCAGCAGAACACGATCTCGCTCGGCCTCTTCCGCGACCAGGGCAACGCCGAACGCCGCCGCGCCGAGATCGCGGCGCTCGGCTTCCAGCCGCAGTCAATCGCGCGCACCGAGGAGCTACCCGTCTACTGGCTCGACTACGCGACCGACCGCAATCACCCGCTGGACTGGCGCCTGAAGCTCGGCGCAGGCGCGGCCGCGCTCCGCGAGCAGCCGATCGAGTGTTTCTAGCTACAATTGCGGCACGTGCCGGCATAGCTCAGTTGGTAGAGCAACCGCCTTGTAAGCGGTAGGTCGTCTGTTCGAGTCAGACTGTCGGCAAACCCTATCCGTCGTAGCTCGGCTCGGAGGGGCACTAATCGGCTGCGCTCATGCTCAACGAGCTACCCGACGGTGTGCGGATGCGAACGTTTCACGCCGTAGATATGGGAGATCGCTGGCATGCGGGGTTGCTTGCTTGTCGTCGTCCTGCTCTCTCCGGTCCTTGCAAGTGGCCAGCGATACGTAGGTTGGGAGCCTGAATCGCTAACGCTTGATGATGGGCCTCCACAGGTCGCGACGATCACGCTGTTGAAGGCTGACGGTCAAACTGTGGCGCTGCCGTGGCTCGACGAGCAAACGGGCTTCAGCGCTCTTCGCGCGTCGCCGGACGGCAAGCGCATGGCATGGATTACGCTCAAGCACAATGTCTGCTGCTCGGACCCCGTTGGTATGGTGGTCTTCACAGCCGACAAGATCGAACGCGTCATCGACGGCTGCATTAGCAATTGGATGTTTGGAAGCGCGGGCCCTGTCATCACTTACTGGACAGAGCCGTGCCACAACGCAACCGCTGCGCAATTCATCATGATGGATACCGTCACGGGGCAGTGGGTCGCCGAGTACCATTTTGAGTATCAGGCTCTGAACGACACCGATGGCAAACTCCCCGCCGACGCGCCATCCTGGGTCAGGGACCTCTACTACCCGCCGTGAAGACGGGAGTAAGGGATATAAGCGTGCATTCGCCTGCACTCCAGTGTGGCAATGCCCACGACCCAGACACTCACGGCGTTGATGCTCAACCAGCAACCCGGTGAAGTTCGCTCGCAAGTGCGGCAGGTTATCGGACGCTGCAGTGCGGATCGGGGACCGGGCAGTGCCTTGCTGTCACGAATCCACAAGGTTAAACGGCCGATCGCGCGCCGCCGCGACTTCCTCGAGATCGAGCTCCTGCTCGAGCGCACGAAACGTGTCTTCTTCGATGCGCCCTTCTTCGTGCAGCGCCTGCAGCGCGTCGCGCTGACGCTGCACCGTCGCCGAGCGGAATCCGTAGTAGTCGAACGCGGGCGCGCCGGCCGGCGGTTGCGGCTTGCCCGCTTCGGCGCTCGATTGCCGCGCGACGTCGGCGAGCGTCGCGCGTGCGAGCGAGAGCTCTTCTTCCTGCGATTTGTCGCGCGGGAAGCCGAGTAGCCGCACGAGCGGCTCGAGCGTCAGGCCCTGGATCACGAGCGTGCCGAGGACGACCGTGAGCGCGGTCAGCACAATGAGCCCACGCTGCGGAAACTGCTCGGGCAGCGCGAGCGCCGCCGCGAGCGTGACCATTCCGCGCATGCCACACCACGACGCGAGGATGCCCTGTTTTATCGTGGGGCCGGGTCCATAGCCGAGCCGCCGATACACGGGCTGGATCGCGCGGTTGTACGTCATCACGAGCACGATGCGCACGGCGATGACGACCGCGAGCACGACGAACGCGAACGCGAGCGCATGACGCAGCTCCGCGGGATCGAGCTCGCGCACGATGCCGCGCGCCTGCAATCCGACGAACAGAAACGCGAGCACGTTGAGCACGAACACGACGACGCTCCAGATCGAGTTCGTATGGAGCCGGTCGCGCGCCGTCTGGCTGCCCGTGTAGCGCGCGGCCGTCATCGCGGTCGCGACGACCGCGAGAATCGCCGAGAAACCGAGGCGCTCGGCGATGAGCCACGTCGAGAACGTCGCGACGAACTGGAACAGGATGCCGCCGAGCGTGCCCGCGAGAAAGCGCACGAGATAGCCTGCGAGCCGCCCGATCACGATCCCGAGCAGGATGCCGCCCGGCACCGCGAGCGCGAGCTGCGGAATGATCGAGCCGCTGCCGGGCTCTGCCATCGTGAGCCGTACGCCGACGCCGAAGATCATGAGCGCGACCGCGTCGTTGAGCAGACTTTCGCCTTTGAGCACGGTCGCGGTCGTGCGCGGCACCGACGGCCGGTTGAGCATCGCGGCCGCGGCCGCCGCATCGGGCGGCGCGACGATCGCGCCGAGCACGACCGCGGCCGCGATCGGCAAACCGGCGAGCGCAACGCCGACCCATGCGACCGCGGCCGTTGTCACGATCACCGCGACGACCGCGAGCGCGAAGAGCGCGATCCAGTAGCGCTTGATTGCGCGCAGCGGAAAGTCGAACGCGGCATCGAGGATCGCGGGCGCGATGAACAGCACGAGCACGAGATGCGGATCGAGCGCGATTTCGGGCGCCCACGGCAGCGCGGCGACGCCGAGCCCCGCCGCGGCGAGCATCGTCGGATACGGAATCCCGACCCGGCGCGATACCTGCAGCAGCAGAATGGCCAGCAGAAGAAGCGTGAGCACGCTTTCGAACAGCGCCATCGCGGTGGCTCCGGAGGTGCTGCGAGTCTAGCGGGAGTCCCGGAATCGGCGAAGTTTGCGGCATAGGTCGCCAGAGACACGTACTTCGATCGGCATCGCGCGCAACGCGCGGACCCCATTTCGCCGGCGCCGGACCAGGTACTGGCTCCGCCTCGGGACGGAGGCTCGCGCCGCACACCGGCCGAGCCTGCTTGCCGATCACGCACGCGTTTGCGAAGTTCACGCCGTGGGGACTCTTCGTTTTTCCATCGTATACGCCGACGACGACGCGCTCGTACGCGATGTCGTCACGCAGGCGCTCGTCGAGGAGGGCGTCGACGTGCACGCGTGCGAGGGCGGCGCGGAGGCGCTCGAGCTCTGCCGTCAGCTCGATCCCGATGCGGTGCTGCTCGATCTCAACATGCCCGATCTCGATGGGCTCGAAACCGCGCGCGCGATTCGGCGCGATCCGAAGCTGACCCATCTCCGGCTCGTCGCGCTGACAGGCCGAGGCACGTGGGAACTGCGGCGCAAGGCGATCGAGGCGGGCTTCGACGAATTCCTCGTCAAGCCGGTGCCGGTCGCAACGCTGATCACCGCGCTGCGGCCCGCAGCCTGATTTGCGGCATCAGCCGATCGAAGCGCTCGCGCGCATGCGCGTGCGGCCGCCGGCACGACTGCCATGCCGTTGTCGACCGGATGCGCTAGCCTGCCCGCGATGTCACGGCAGGCGACTTCCACTTGAACGAACCCATTTCCACCGCCGATCTCACCGTGCGCGCGGGCGCGATCGTCGCGCTGCGCCTGTTCGACATCGCGTACACGATCGATCTTGCGCAAGTCGAAGCGATCTGGGCCGCACGCTCGAACGCGTCGAGTCGTCGCGGACGGCTCAGCACGACGCCCGAAAAAGCCGTCTCGTTCGGCGTGCCGCCGGTCGCCATCGCGCTCGATCCGGTCGAGCTCGATCTTGGCGGCGCGCGTATCCACGCGGAAGTGAGCGCGCGTTTCTACGATTTCGGTGCGGTCGCGCTCGCGGTGCGCGTGCCCATCGCCGATGTGCGCTGGCGCGCGTTCGTGACGACTGCGCAGTCGCTCGACGAGGCGATCGGCCCCGCGGCGTCCGGTGCGTTCTGGCAAGCGCTGCTCGAGCGCGTGCGCAAGATCGTCGCGCCCGCGCTCGTGCGCCCCGCGGCGACCGCGCTCGAAGAGGATTACCTGCTCGCGATCGTCGAGCAGTTCGACGCGCCGCTGACTGCGGCGGAGCTGGCCGAACGCATCGATCTCGTGCCGCTGCTGTCGGGCGAGCGCCGCGCGCTGTCGGAGTCCGCGCGTCGCGATCTGTTGCGCCAGAGTTTTTCGTACTACGTCGACGATCTCGTCGTGCTGACCTGGGATCGAGCGTTCATCTACGAGCCGCGCGGCGATTCCGACGTCATCGACGTGCTCGAAGTCGCGAACGCGCAGCTGCTCGAGCTTCGTTACTACGACGAGTTGCTCGACGACGAGCTGCCCGCGATGTACGACCGCGTCGAGGCCGCGCGTGCGACGACGTCGCTCCTCGCCGCACGCCGCTTCGCCGAGCTCGCACGAAGGCTGTACACGCTCGTCGCCGAAGTGACCGAGCTCACCGAGAAGGTCGACAACGCGCTGCAGGTGACCGAGGACGTCTACCTCGCGCGCGTCTATTCGGCGGCACTCGAGCTCTTTCGCGTGCCGCGCCTCGGCGCCGCGGTCGACCGCAAGCTCGCGATCATCCGCGATACGTACACGGCGCTTTACGACGAAGCCTCGGACAGCCGCGCGGAATTGCTCGAGATTGCGATCATCGTGCTCATCACGATCGAGATCGCGCTTGCGCTGATCGCGCTGCGGTAGACGGCGGTGGGCCGAGGCCCACCCTATGCCACGGCAACCATAGGGTGCGCCTCGGCCCACCGCTGTTCACCGCTCGATCGCAGCCGCGTCCGGCAACGCAATCGGTCCGCGCCACTGGCGCAGCACGCCACGCGCAAACGAAATGTCGCCGGGCTCGTGCGACGCACGCGCGGGCAGCGCGCGCCACGGCAGGTGCGGATGCGCGTGATGCGCGCGATGCAGGTTGAAATTGAGCAGGACCGCGCGCAGCCACCGCGGCGCCACGAGATTCAGCGCGTGCAGGCGGCGGTCGAGCGGCGTGCCGTGATGCGGTGCGTGGTCGAGTTGCGAGGCGAGAAACGCGCGAACGCCGAGCATCGCGACAAGAATCGGCCAGTGCGCGCCGTAGAGCGCAAACGAGGCGCCATAAAGCGCGACGACCGCGAGCGCATCGATGCGGATTTGCGCGAGCGCCTTGGCGCCGAGCACGTCGCGCTCGGCGACCGCCATCATGCTGCCGCTGCCGTCGCGAAGATCGGGACAGACCTTCGCGAGATGCCGCCGCAGCACGCGTCGCGGCAGCCAGCAGAGCAGCGACAGCGCGAGCTCGCCGACATAGAGCCCGCACGTGATGCGCAGGTAGTGCATGACGAACGCGGCCGCGCGCGACCGTTCGGCCGGATCGTAGACTTCCTCGCGCCCGGCGATCGTGCGGTTGTAGCGATGATGGCGCAGATGCGCGAAGCGCACCGCGCGGAACGGTGCGCCGAACAGGATCGCGAGCCCTCGCGCGAGACGTTCGTTGGCGACACGCCCGGGAAGCAGCAGGCCGTGGATTGCTTCGTGGATCAGGGCCCAGTGTGTCGGCGATGCGAAGGCGGCGATGACCGCGAGGGTGATCGCGGTCGCGCGGGTTCCGTGAAACAGCGGCGCGACGAGGAGCGCGCTCAGGTTTGCGCAGACGATGAAGCTTGCGAGCGCAAGGTTGTGGGCCGTCGGGATTCGCGAGAGCGTCGGAGGGGACATAGCGCTCAAGCTCATCATGTCGATATAAAACCCATATGACGCGCGCTTTCACCTCCCGTGTGCGGGAGAGGTCGGACGCAGGCCGGGTGAGGGGGAGGCTCTGGAGTCAGCGATGGGAGGGTGAACCACGCCGGCCCTCACCCTAACCCTCTCCCGCAAGCGGGAGAGGGGATACGGCGCGCTTTCGTACTGCGGCTACGGCGCGATGGGTGGCCGCGTTCGCGCGGCGCGCTTGCTTCGGCTCCGGAATTCCGTAGCGTAGAAAGATGGCCCGGGTGCTCACCATCGAAGACGACGCGGTCACCGCGCGCGAGATCGTCGCCGAGCTCACGAGCCGCGGCAATCAGGTCGACTGGGTCGATAACGGCGCGGCGGGGCTCAGCCGCGCGTCGACGGGCGGTTACGACGCGATCACGCTCGATCGCATGCTGCCGGGGCTCGACGGGCTCGCGGTCGTGACGGCGCTGCGCGAAGCGGGTGTCGGCACGCCGGTGCTCATGATCTCGGCGCTCAGCGATGTCGACGAGCGCGTGCGCGGGTTGCGCGCGGGTGGCGACGATTACCTGACCAAGCCGTTTGCGCCCGACGAGATGGTCGCGCGCATCGAGGTGCTGCTGCGAAGACAGCACAGGAGCGAGCGCGACACGATGCTGCGCGTCGCCGATCTCGAGCTCGACCTCATCGCGCGTCGCGCACGCCGCGGCGGCGTGCCGCTCGAGCTCCTGCCGATCGAGTTCCGCCTGCTCGAGTTCCTCGTGCGCAACTCAGGCCAGGTGCTCACGCGCACGATGATCTTCGAGGCCGTCTGGGGCTATCACTTCGATCCCGGCACGAACGTCATCGACGTGCACATCGGCCGCCTGCGCAAGAAGGTCGATGCGCACGCGCCGACGCCGCTCATTCGCACCGTGCGCGGCTGCGGGTATCGCCTTGCTGAAACTGAGTGACCACTGGCGCTCGGCGACGACGCGGCTGATCCTCATCTACGGCGCGTTCTTCGTGCTGTGGGGCATCGTGATGATCGGTGTCGTCTACTGGCAGACCGGCCGTTATCTCTCGCACGTCGTCGATGCGATCGTCGAGCAGCGCGCGCACTATCTCGTCGGCGTCGAGCGCGCGCATCTGCCCGAGGCGATGGAGCAGACGGGCGCGCTCGACCTTCGCGGCGTGATGTCGATCGGTCTCTTCGCGGCCGACGGGCGCTATCTCGACGGCAACATCGAGCGCCTGCCGCCCGATCTTCCGGCCGACGGCGAAATGCACGCACTGCCGCAGGGTCTCGACCGCCGCGGCCGCAGCACGCGCGAGCCTGCGCGCGGCCTTGCGAAGCGGCTCGCGACGGGCGAGGTGCTCGTGATCGCGCGCGACACAAGCGTCATCGATCAGGTCGCGGCGATCATTCGGGCCGCGCTGCTCTGGGGCGTTTCGCTGACGATCATCCCCGGGCTCGTCGGCGGCATACTGCTGAGTCGCCGCCCGCTGCAGCGCGTGCGCGAGATCGAAGCCGCGATCGGACCGATTGCGCGCGGCGATCTCGGACGGCGTCTGCCCGTGTCGGGTCGCGGCGATGAAGTCGACCTGCTCGCCGCGATCGTCAATCGCATGCTCGGCGACATCGAACGGCTCATCGGCGAAGTCAAAGGCGTCTGCGACAACATCGCGCATGATCTGCGCACGCCGCTCACGCGCCTACGCGCCGAGCTGCATCGTTTGCAGCAGACGCACCAGGGCGCGGGCATCGCGCCTGCGATCGAACGCTGCATCGTCGATGTCGATTCGCTGCTCGATCGCTTTCGCGCGCTGCTTCGCATCTCCGAGCTCGAAGACATGCGCAGGCGCGGCGGCTTCGGGCGCGTCGATCTCGGCGCGATCCTCGCCGAAGTGCACGAGCTCTATGCGCCGCTCGCCGAGGATCGCGCGATCCGTTTTCGCATCGACGAGCCGTCGCGCACGACGATCCACGGCGATCCGCATCTGCTCTTCGAAGCCTTCAGCAATCTCGTCGCGAACGCGATCAAGTTCACGCCGAACGGCGGCGAGGTTTCGGTGCGCGTCGCCGGGGAAAGCGCAGGACCGCGGGTCGACATCGTCGACACCGGCCCCGGCATTCCGAGCCGCGAACGCGACGCGGTGCTGCAGCGCTTTTATCGCGGCGAGCGCGATCGCGAGCCGCCGCGTGAAGGTTACGGGCTCGGGCTCAGTATCGTCGCGGCAATCGTGCGCCTGCACGGGTTTCGCCTGCGCATCGCCGACGCGGAGACGGGCGGCGCGCGCGTCAGCGTCGAATGCTGGGTCGACGCGATGGAATCGGCGCCTGCGGCATAGGCTGCCGAGCGCCGAAAGGACGCGATCAAGGGCGATTGCTTCGTCGGCGCCCGAAGCTTGAGAACGCGCGATGGCGGCACCATCCAGTAGCCGAGCGCTCGCGCCCGCGGTGAAACGCTCTTCAGCCGCGACGACACGACACATGAAGTTTTCTTCATCTGCGCGGCTCTTGGCATGACCGCGGCGCGCTCCTATTTTGGCGCGTTAATCCTTCGAATGACGCCTCGAGCTTCCGCATGAATGGGATCGTACGCATCGCGCTCGATCGCCCGTACACCTTCGTGGTGCTGGCGCTCCTGATCCTCATCGTCGGTCCGCTCGCTGCCCTGCGCACGCCGACCGACATCTTTCCGGACATCCGCATTCCGGTCATCGCGGCGGCGTTCCAGTACACGGGTCTGCCGCCGGATCAGATGGCCGGTCGCATCACGACGCTCTACGAGCGCGTGCTGACGACGACCGTCAACGACATCGAGCACATCGAGGCGAATTCGTATCAGGGTTTCGGCATCGTCAAGATCTTCTTCCAGCCGGGCGTCGACGTCGCGACCGCGAACGCGCAGGTCACCGCGGTTTCGCAGACGGTGCTGAAACAGATGCCGGCGGGAACCACGCCGCCGCTGATCCTCAACTACAACGCATCGACGGTGCCGATCCTGCAGCTCGCGCTGTCGGGCGACGGGCTTTCCGAGCAGAACCTCGCCGACCTCGGACTCAACACCGTTCGCACGCGACTCGTGACCGTGCCGGGCGCCGCGATTCCGTATCCGTTCGGCGGCAAGTCGCGTCAGGTGCAGATCGACATTGATCCGGGCGCGCTCGCCGCGCGCGGGTTGTCCGGCCAGGACGTCGCGAACACGCTGGCGGCGCAGAATCTCATCACGCCGGTCGGCACGCAGAAGATCGGCGAGTTCGAATACACGGTGCAGCTCAACAACGCACCGAGCGCGATCGACGATCTCGGCGACCTGCCGATCAAGGTCGTCAACGGCGCGACGGTCTACATCCGCGACGTCGCGAACGTGCGCGACGGCAGCGCGCCGCAAACGAACATCGTGCACGTCGGCGGCGCGCGCTCGGTGCTGATGTCGATCCTCAAGAACGGCGCGACCTCGACGCTCGATATCGTCAGCGGTGTCGAGCAGAAGCTCGCAGAGATCAAGCCGTCGCTGCCCGACAATCTCAAAATCACGCCGATCAACGACCAGTCGCTGTTCGTGCGCGCGGCGATCAAGGGCGTCGCGTTCGAAGGCGTGATCGCGGCCGCGCTGACGAGCATCATGATTCTGCTGTTCCTCGGCAGCTGGCGCTCGACGGTCATCATCGCGATCTCGATCCCGCTTTCGGTGCTCGGCGCGATTTCGCTGCTCGCCGCGTTCGGCGAAACGCTCAACATCATGACGCTCGGCGGGCTCGCGCTCGCGGTCGGCATCCTCGTCGACGACGCGACCGTGACGATCGAGAACATCAACTGGCATCTCGAGCAGGGCAAGGACGTGCGCACCGCGATCCTCGACGGCGCGGCGCAGATCGTGACGCCCGCGTTCGTTTCGCTGCTTTGCATCTGCATCGTGTTCGTGCCGATGTTCTTCCTCGACGGCGTCGCGCGCTTCCTGTTCGTGCCGATGGCCGAAGCCGTGATCTTCGCGATGGTCTGCTCGTTCATCCTGTCGCGCACGCTCGTGCCGACGATGGCGAACTACCTGCTGCACAAACACGATCTCGAGCACGAGCACGCCGAGCGGCCGAGCTCGCGCAACCCGCTCGTCAATTTCCAGCGCGGCTTCGAAGCGCGCTTCCTGCGCTTTCGCGACGGCTATCACGGTCTGCTCGCGCTGGCCGTCGAGCACCGCCGCGTGTTCGTCGCGGGCTTTCTCGGCTTCGTGCTGATCTCGTTCGCGCTCGTGCCGTTCCTCGGCCGGAACTTCTTCCCCGCGGTCGACGGCGGCCAGATCCTCATGCACGTGCGCACGCAGGTCGGCACGCGCGTCGAGGAGACCGCGAATCAGTTCGCCGACGTGCAGAAGGTCGTGCGCGAGATCATCCCGCCGCAGGAGATCGAAGCGCTCGTCGACAACATCGGCATCGGCATCAGCAGCATCAACCTCACGTACAACAACACGGGCCTCGTCGGCGCGCAGGACGGCGATATCCAGATCGCGCTGAAGCAAGGCCACGCGCCGACCGCGGACTACGTGAAGAAGCTGCGCGAGGAGCTGCCGAAGCGTTTCCCGGGCGTGACGTTCTCGTTCCCGCCCGCGGACATCGTGAGCCAGATCCTCAACTTCGGCTCGCCGGCACCCATCGATTTGCAGATTCGCGGCGCGAATCTCGACGCGAACTTCGATTACGCGAATCGGATCCTGTCGAAGATCAAGGTGATCCCAGGGGTCGCCGATGCGCGCATCCAGCAGTCGCGCCAGGCGCCCGTGTTCAACGTCGACGTCGATCGCACGCGCGCGCAGGAAGTCGGCGTGACGACGCGCGACGTCACCAATTCGATGGTCGTCAACCTCGCGGGCTCCTCGCAGGTCGCGCCGACCTACTGGCTGAATCCGCAAAACGGCGTTTCGTACCCGATCGTGATGCAAACGCCCCAGTACCGCCTCGATTCGCTGCCCGCGCTCGCGAACATGCCGATCAACGGGTCGAGCGGCACCGGCGCGCCGCAGGTGCTCGGCGGCATTGCGAGCTTCACGCGCGCGAACGGCAATGCGATCGTGAGCCAGTACGACATCCAGTCGATGGTGCAGATCAACGCGACCGCGCAGGACCGCGATCTCGGCGCGGTCGCGGCCGACATCCGCAAAGTACTCGCCGATACCGCGAAGGACGTGCCGAAGGGATCGAGCGTGGCGCTGCTGGGTCAGGTGCGCACGATGGAGAGCTCGTTCTCGGGCCTCCTGTTCGGTCTCATCGGTGCGATCGTGCTGATTTATCTCCTGATCGTCGTCAACTTCCAGTCGTGGGCCGATCCGTTCGTGATCATCACCGCGCTGCCGGCCGCGCTCGCGGGCATCGTCTGGATGCTGTTCGCGACCTACACGCCGCTCTCGGTACCCGCGCTCACGGGCGCGATCATGTGCATGGGCGTCGCGACCGCGAACTCCGTGCTCGTGATCTCGTTCGCGCGCGAGAAGCTCGACGAGCTCGGCGATGCGTCGAAGGCCGCGCTCGAAGCGGGCTTCGTGCGCTTCCGTCCGGTGCTCATGACCGCGCTCGCGATGATCATCGGCATGACGCCGATGGCACTCGGCCTTGGCGAAGGCGGCGAGCAGAACGCGCCGCTCGGCCGCGCGGTCATCGGCGGCCTCGTGTTCGCGACGATCGCGACGCTCATTTTCGTTCCTGTCGTTTTCAGCATCGTGCACCGCAAGTACGGCCAGAAGAAGGCCGCGCAGGGCGGTGCCGTCGGAGAGCTTCACCATGCCGTCTGATACCGCCCTCAACCGAACTTCGCGGCGAGGCCTTCGCGTCGCGGGCATTCTCGCCGTGATCGTCGCGATCGCGATCGTCGTGAGCGGGCTCGTCACGCGCGCGTCGGGCAACGCGCGACTGAAAGAATGGACCGATTCGCAGTCGGTGCCGACCGTCGCTGTCATCGCGCCGACCGCGCAGGGCGACAACGGCACGCTCGATCTGCCGGGCCGTCTCGAAGCCTATTCGCGCGCGCCGCTTTACGCGCGCGTGAGCGGCTATCTCAAGAGCTGGTCGGCCGACATCGGCGCTACCGTGAAAGCGGGGCAGCTGCTCGCGGAGATCGAAGCGCCCGATCTCGACCAGCAATTCCTGCAATCGAAGGCGAATCTCGCGACCGCGCAGGCGAACGTCGCGCTCGCGGGCACGACCGCGAAGCGCTGGCAGGAGCTGCTCAAGACCGGCGCGGTTTCGAAGCAGGATGTCGACGAGAAGAACGGCGACCTTGCGGCGAAGCAGGCGATCGTCAACGCGGACAAAGCAGACCTCGATCGCCTCCAGGCATTGAAGAACTTCACGCACATCGTCGCGCCGTTCGACGGGGTCGTCACCGCGCGCAACACCGACGTCGGCGCGCTGATCAACGTCGGCAGCTCCGCCGGCCAGGAGCTCTTCGTGGTTTCGGACACGAAGAAGCTGCGCGTTTACGTGAGCGTGCCGCAGACCTACGTGCCGAGTATTCCGCCGGGCACGAAGGCGACGATCACGGTGCCGGAACGCCCGGGTCGCCAGTACACCGCGACAGTCGAATCATCCTCGCAGGCCGTGACCGCGGCGTCGGGCAGCACGCTCATGCAGCTCGGCCTCGACAACAAGGATGGCGATCTGCTGCCGGGCGGTTACGCGAACGTGAGCCTGCAACTCCCGGCCGACGCGACGGCGCTGCGCATTCCATCGAGCGCGTTGCTGTTCGACAAGAACGGCCTTCGCGTCGCGACGCTCGACACGGACAACAAGGTGCAGCTGAAGAAGGTGACGATCGCGCGCGATTTCGGTCAGACGATCGAAATCGGCTCGGGCCTCGCGGCCAGCGATCGTGTCATTCAGAGCCCGCCCGACGGCCTCGATGAAGGCGATGCCGTTCGTGTCGCGCAGCCCGCCAAAACGGATGCGGCTGCGAACGGAAAGACGCCGTCAAAAGGCTAGTCCGTTCTTTCCCTCTCCCGCGTTGGGAGAGGGAATGTCGGAAGGATCCGACGTGATCAATGCGCGACGCGCGACTCGGTGCGCAGCTCGCGATTCGTCGCGACTCCGCTCCCGTTGGCAGCGCCGCCGGCCGGACGCCAGCTCGTGATCTTGTGATGATCGAGCGGCAGCCCATAGAGGTCGACGAATTGGCCATCCTGATAGGTGGCAGCCTGCCAGTCGCCGTTGTTGAGCTGGACCTGGACTGCCTGACGTTCCATCGGAAGCTCGCCTTTCATGGAATTCTCCTGTTCTTGCAGCGTATGCGACTGTCACCGTATGCGTCGCCGGTTGACCCCGCGCTGAAGCAGAGTGCGCCTTTGCCGCATCTTTTCAGCGCGCGTCTTCTGACTGGCTGCGTTGCGGAAACTGTCAGCTTCGAAGCCTGAAACGGCGCCGTCGTTGCGGCGCCGTTCAGTGCGCTGTCGGCGCGATCTTCAGCGCACGGGCGTTGCGACGAACGCGACGATGTCGCCCGTCACGGGATCGATGCCGCGTCCCGCGATGCGCCCGAAATCGTCAATGTCGTTGGCGAGCACGAGCTGGCCGGTGAAGTCCGGCGCGAGCTCCTTGAGATCCATCATCTCGCCGTTCTGCCAGAGGAACGCGCGCGTTGCGCCGGCTTCGTCGTTCGAGTAGCCGACGACCTGACCGCGGAAATTGATGCCGGTTCCTGTGCTGCTGATGTCGCCCGGCAGCACGCCGAGATCCTGCATCGGCCGGTTGCGCAGCTTGAGAAATGCATGCGTGTACGTCGCGTCGACGTCGCCGATGCGCGTGCCCGCGAAGCCCGCGATGTCGCCGCGTTCGTTGATCGCGCCAGGCGTGTTCCACAGATCGCCGCCGATGTCGCCGAGCGGAATCACGCGGCCGTTCTCCCAGAGCACCGCATGCTTCGCCGTGCCGCGGCCGACTGCCTGATCGCACGCGCCCGAAATGCCGACGATCTGGCCGCGGTCGTTGATCGCGGTCGCAGCGCCCGCGGTGTCGCCTTCGAGCAGCGGCAGCGCACGTGGCGAGGTGTCGCCGTAATTCCAGTACGCAGGCTTGAAGCCGAGCACCTGCGCGCCGGGCGAGCCGCTCGTGCACGTCGCGTCGTGCACGCCGTTCTCGGCCCAGCCGACCGTGCGGCCCCAGTTGTTCGTTCCGGTCGCGTAGCTGTTGTAGCCGCCCGCGAACGGCTCGAGCGCGGTCAGCGGCGCGTGCGGGAAGAACACCGACGTCACGAAGCCCTTGCAGATGTTCCCGCTCGTGCCGAAGAACGGGCCGCAGCTCCACGTCTCGCCGAGCGGATTCGCGGCACCGGTCTCGCTGAAGCCCGAGATGAGGCCGATGACGTTTTTGACCGGCCACGCGACGGTGCTGTTGCCGCCGCCGAGCGTGCCGAGATCGTGGATCTCGTTTGCGAACCAGAACGCCGCGTGGCGCACCGCGTTGCCGGTCGGCTTCGAGTAACCCGAGACGATGCCGAGATCGTCGATGCTGTTCGCGCGGCTGTTGGTGCCGCCGAGCGTCGGCAGGATCGTGATGCGATAGCGCGGGCGGTTGTCGTGATGCTCGCCGGCCGTGGCGGCGAAGCTTGCGCTTGCGAGCACGGCGGCGATGCCGATCGCGATGATGGAACGGGGATGTCGTTTCATGGCGTTTCTCCTTGAGGGCGGTGAAGCGCCTGCAGCTTCGCCGCGGCTCCGAAACGCCGGGAGCGCCACTTCTGCGACGATCGCTGGTCCGGTGGCGTCCTTGCTCCCATGCGCCGATGGGAGCTTGCGGTCCTGCTCGATCCCGCGCGCGAGCAGCCGCTGTTCCTGCAGCTCGCGAGCGCGATCGCGGACGACATCCGGAATGGCCGCCTGAAGCCGGGCGAACCGCTGCCGGGCACGCGCGAGCTCGCCGAATCGCTCGAGCTCAATCGAAATACCGTCGTCGCGGGCTACGGCGAGCTCGCCGCCGAAGGGCTCGTGCGCACGCGCATCGGCGGCGGCACGTTCGTCGCCGAGCCCGCGCCGAAACCGCCGCGCGCGCCGTTCGCAACGAGCGATGAACCGACGTACGCGCTCGCGCCGCCGGTCCGTGCGCGTCCGCTTCCGGGCGCGCTGCCGCCCGGCACGCTGCTGCTCGCGAACGGCGCGCCCGATGTGCGGCTCTTTCCTGCGCGCCCGCTCGCGCGTGCTTTCCGGCGCGCGATCGAGCATCGCGGCCGCACGCTGCTGACGACGTCGGATGCGTGCGGCCACGTGCGGCTGCGTGTCGAGCTTGCGTCGATGCTCGCGCGCACACGCGGACTGGTCGCGACGCCCGACAATCTCATGGTCACGCGCAGCATCGAGCAGGGCATCGATCTCGTCGCTCGAACGCTGATCCGCCCGGGCGACGTCGTCGCGGTCGAGGCGTTCGGCTATCCGCCCGCATGGAGCGTGCTGCAGCTCGCGGGCGCGAGGCTCGTGCCGATTCCGCTCGATCGCGACGGGCTCGACGTCGACGCGCTAGAAGCGCTGCTCGCGCGCGAGCGCATCCGCGCGGTGTTCACGACGCCGCATCATCAGTTCCCGACGACGAGCGTGATGTCGCCGCGCCGCCGCGAACGCCTCGCGTCGCTCGCGCTCATCCACGGATTCGCGATCGTCGAGGACGACTACGACCACGAATTCCACTATGCGGGCAAGCCCGTGCTGCCGATCGCGGCGGGCGCAGGTCGCGCGAACGTCGTCTACGTCGGATCGCTGTCGAACCTGCTTGCGCCCGGCGTCAGCAGCGGCTTTGTCGTCGCGCCGCCGACCGTATTCGAGCGGCTCGCGAGTCTTCGTGCCGCAAGCGACGCGCGCGGCGATGCGGCCGTCGAATGCGCGGTCGCCGAATTGTTCGAGGACGGCGAATTGCTGCGTCACGTGCGGCGCATGCGCCGCACCTACGAGACGCGACGCGATGCGCTCGCCGATTCACTGAAGCGAAGGCTCGGCGGTGCGCTCGACTTTCGCGTGCCCGAAGGCGGCATGGCGATCTGGGCACGCGCGGATGCGTCGATCGACGTCGACGCGTGGGTCGCGGAAGGCGAGCGCACGGGCGTGCGTTTCGCGAGCGCGCGCATGTACGACATCGAGCAACGCGAGCGGCAGTTCATGCGGCTCGGTTTCAGCTATCACGACGAAGCCGAGCTCGACGACGCGGTGCGCCGCATGTCGCGCGCGCTCGCGGCGACGCATTCGCCGAGCGCAAACGCATCGACGATGACGACGCACCTCGCGACGTCGCGGGCTGCGCGGTATGCGAAGCCTGCCGTCGACGCGCGCTGATCCGGCTTACGCGGGACGGCGCGAGCCGAGCATGCCCTCGCCGATTTTGAGCAGATCGCCGAGCCCGAGCTGACCGTCGCCATCCTGGTCGAACACCGCGCCGAGGAGTCCGCCCTCGCCGCCCTGCGCCATGCGCTGATGCTCCTCGCCGAGCACGCCGCCGAGACCCGATGCGCTCATGCCCTGGCGCTGGCTCATGTTGCCGAGCACGCTCATGACGATGGGCGCGAGGATCGCGAGCAGCTGTCCCGCGTTCGCCGCACCGAGGCCGCTCGCCTGGCCGAGGCCTTGCGACGCCTGATCCCGGCGCGCGCCGAAGATGTGGCCGAGGATCGCCATGCCGCCGCCGAGCCCGGCCTGCGGCCCGCCGCCGCCGAGCATGCCGCCGAGCAGGCTGCCGATGTCGTTGCCCGCGTGATCGCCGAGCGCGTTGTGCAGCGCGCCGGCGCCGTCGGGCGTGGCGGCGTTTCGTGCGAGTCCGCCGAGCAGCAGCGGCATCGCCTGCTGGATCGCGCCCTGCGCTTGTGCGGGATCGACACCAAGCTGTGCGGCGATCGCTTCGATCTGCGAGGAATCGAGCTGACCCAGAACTTCGTTCGCGAGGCTCGTCATGGCTGTGCTCCGTCGGGTCGCGAAGCATACTGCCGAGGCCGTTGCAGGAGTGTAAAAGTTCGACGGCGCAGGATGGTGCCGGAATCGCGACGGCCGGCGGTGTTCGGCGGCCGCGATCGATGCGATTCTTCGAGGGGCCGCCGATGTCCGCACGAACAGGGTCGAACGCGATGAACGATACCTCGCAGCGCTTCGTCGAGCTCCGCATGCGATACGAACGCTCGTTCCCGGAAAAACGTGCGGCGGTCGAGCACGCGTGGCATGCGTTTCTCGCCTCGCCCGACGAGCGGGGCGCGCTTGCGCTGCAATCGATCGCGCATCGGCTCGCGGGTTCCGCGTCGCCTTACGGCTACGATGCGGTCGGCTCGGCGGCGCAGTCGCTCGACGCGATATTGAGCGAATGGCTCAAGCGTGCATCGACCGAGCGCGAAAGCGCTCGCTCGCTCGCGACGCATCTCGCGGCGCCGGCGAGCGCGCTGATCGACGGTCTCGCGCTTGCGATCGAAAGCGTGCGCGATTCGGTCTGATCGCGCGGAGTCGTCGGGGACGGGCGCTTTTCGGCGGCAGGTTATACTGAGTCGCGGCGATTTCCGCGCCGTTTCCTCTCACGAGCCGGAACAGCGAACGATGCCCTCGACCGCACGCATTTCCCTGATCGGCGCGCCGACCGACATCGGCGCGGGCCATCGCGGCGCGTCGATGGGGCCCGAAGCGCTGCGCGTCGCGGGGCTCGGCGAGGCGCTGCGCTCGCGCGGCATCGATGTCGTCGATCGCGGCAATCTCGCGGGTCCCGTCAATCCGTGGCTGCCGCCGACGAATGGCTATCGGCATCTGCCCGAAGTCATCGCGTGGACGCGCGCCGTGATGGAGAGCGTGCAGCGCGAGCTCGACGACGAACGTCTGCCCGTGTTGCTCGGCGGCGATCACTGCCTCGCGGTCGGCTCGATCACCGCGATCGCCGGTCATTGCCGCAGGACCGGCAAGAAACTGCGCATTCTCTGGCTCGACGCGCATGCGGATTTCAATACGAGCTCGATCACGCCGTCGGGCAACATCCACGGCATGCCCGTCGCGTGCCTTTGCGGCAACGGGCCGCGCGAGCTCACCGAAATCGGCGGCAGCGTGCCCGCGATCGCACCGTCGATGATCAGCCAGATCGGCATCCGCTCGGTCGACGCGGGCGAGAAGAAGCTCGTGCACGACATGGGCCTCGACATTTACGACATGCGCTACATCGACGAGATGGGCATGAAGCGCGTGATGGAGGAAGCGCTCGGCGGCATCGACGCCGACACGCATCTGCACGTGAGCTTCGACATCGACTTCCTCGATCCCGCGATCGCGCCCGCGGTCGGCACGACGGTGCCAGGCGGTCCGAACTATCGCGAGGCGCAACTCTGCATGGAGATGATCGCGGACACGGGCCGCCTCGGCTCGCTCGATATCGTCGAGCTCAATCCCGCGTTCGACGAGCACAACCGCACGGCGGTGCTCGCGGTCGATCTCGTCGAGAGCTTGTTCGGCAAGTCGACGCTCATGCGCGACTGATTTTTTTTGTCGCCGGCGCGCCGCTAGGGGCGGCGTGCCGGATCGCGGCGTACGCAAGGGGAGGAACGCCATGGAAGCCCTCAAGGGACCGTCGCTGGACGGCCGCCACGTATCCGGACGGCTGATCCGGAACGTCGTCATTCTGATTGTCGTCGCGCTGCTGCTCGCGATGTTCTGGCCGTTCCGCACGGTGCCGACCGGCTCGCGCGGCGTGCTCACGCAATTCGGCGCGATCAAGCAGATCGAGCCCGAGGGGCTCGTCATCGTCGCGCCATGGCAGCGGCTCGCGCTCTTCAGCATTCGCGCCGAGCAGGCGCAGATCGACAACGCCGACGGCAGCACGAGCGATACGCAGCCGGTCAAGGTGAGTCTCACGGTGCGCTACAGCATCTCGCCCGATCGCGTGTCCGAGGTGTACGAGAAGTACAGCCACGACGGCGATCTTTCCTCGTACGTGCAGACCGCGACCCAGGAAGTGTTCAAGGCCGTGACCGCGCGCTACACCGCGCCCGATCTCATCGCGAAGCGCTCGCAGGTGTCGGCCGACATCAACCTCGCGCTCAAGCAGAAGCTCGAGATGTACGGCGCGCAGGTCATCAACATCGACATGCGCAACTTCTCGTTCTCCGACACCTACATGCACGCGATCAACGAGAAGGTCACGCAGGAGCAGCTTCGGCTCGCGGCCGAGAACAAGGTCAAGACCGTCGAGGCCGAGCAGCGCGCGAAAGTCGTCACCGCCGAAGCCGAGGCGAATGCGCTCAAGGCGCAGGCCGATGGCGAGGCCTACGCCACCGTGAAAGCCGCGACCGCGCAGGCCGAAGCGCTGCGCGTGCAGAACGAGGCGCTCGCGAAGAGCAAGGAAGTGCTCGAGCTTCGCCGCATCGAGGTCGAGCGCGTCAAGGCCGAGAAATGGGACGGCAAGCTGCCGCAGAACATTTACGCGGGCGCACCGATTCCGTATTTCACGGTGCCGGAAGCGAAGCCCGAGGTGAAATAGCGGGTCAGTGCTCGAAGCTGCTGCGGAAGATCACGTCCGCAAACGGGTTGAGACAGCTCGGTGTGTGCTGCGCGATGAGCACCGACAGGGTCGACACCTGCGTCGGATGGAAGACCAGCACATTCTGGTGATCCGAGCCGCAGCCCGCGATGTTGCAGTAGCTCATGATCGTGCCCGCCGGCGCGCCGGGTCCGGATGACGGACAGTCGGTCGGCCCCGAATAGCAGCCCGCGCCCGCCTCGCCGTTGTAGCACTGATCGATCGTATTCGAGCCCGTCGGCGCACCGCCGTTCGAGATGTTCGTGCAGTGCGTGTGCCACGCGCCGAAGTTGTGGCCGAGCTCGTGGCCGACGATGCGCGCCGAGAGATCGACGCTGACTCCGGGATTCGTGAACACCTGATTGACGCTGTAGCTACCGCCCTGCGATTGCGTCTCGCAGTACGCGTTGATCCACGCGATCCCCGACGCGTGAAATCCGTCCGTTGCCTTGCCCGAAAGCAGCATTGCGAAATCGCGATCGATGTTGCCGTAATGTTGCTGCCAGTACGCGCCGAATTCATTGAGATCGTTGCCGTCCGCCGGCGAGCCGGCCTGCGTGTACGGATCGGCCGCCGTGCGCAGCATCGTCGTGCCCTGCAGCAGCGTGACGTTGAGGTCGCGCTCGTACATGACGTTCATGACCGCGAAGAGATCGGCGATCCAGTTCGCAGCCGCGGCCGTGCTGTTGCCGAAGCGCTCGCTCATGAATTCGTTGTCGGTGTCGACGGCGACGGTCGCGCTGACGCCACCGCCCGCGGGCGCGCTCGGACCGAGCTTGAGCGCGAGGTCGCTCGGCATAGGATTGCCGCTCGGCAGCGCGTCGTCCGAGCCGATGATCCGCGGTACGACGCCAGGCGGATACGTCGATTCGAGCGGCACCGAATGCAGCACGAGCCCGTTCGCTCCGTTCGTGCCCTTGACCACGAACGCACCGCGCGGCGACGCGCCGACGCCGGACACGCTGCGCGCATCGGGATCGAACGCGAGCGCGATGCGCACATCGCCCGAGTCGGACTTGCCGATGAGCTCGACGCGCGTGCTTTTCGGCAGCTCGTGCTCGCCGTTGTGGTCGACGACCACGATGCGTGCGCCGGGTGCGAGGAAGTCGACGCGCTCGAAACGGATCTTCGCAGTCGTGCCTGCGCCGTCGGGCAGTGCGTCGACGACGAGACTGCCGCCGACCGGCAGATGCGCGAGTCGATCGAGCGCGGCGCGATCGAGCGAAGCGGGCGCCGCGAAAGCGGGGGCGCTCGCGATCGCGAAAGCAAGCGCGGAAAAAAGACGATGAATGCGCATGACCGGAGACCCTGAAAATCGAGCGTCGAACCATTGCAGAGTTCGCCGGCTGATTCCATCGATTCCGTGTGAAAACGGGGCAAACAATTTGTGGAATTGAGACCAACATGCGGGCGATAGTCCCGCTAAACACGCGCATCGCCGGACCGGAACACAACCCACCGTCGCGCCGCGAGATCGACCGCATCGCCCGCGCGGATCCCACTCGCATCGAAGCGCGAACGCTCGTGGATCGCGACGAGCGGCGTCGCGAGTGCCGGATGTCGCGCCTCGATGCGCACGGTTGCGCCAAGATCGCGCACGGCTTCGACACGCGCGGCGTTGCCGCTACCGGTCAGATGCAGATCGAGATCGTGCGGGCGCACGAACGCGACCGCGTCCGCCTCGCGCGCGCCGGACCAGCTTGCGTGCAGCGCGAGCGGAAGCTCGTTGACCTCGCCGAGGAAGCGGCAGACGAACGGGCTCGCGGGTTTCGTGTAGAGCGTCTCGGCGTCGCCGAGCTGCTCGATGCGCCCGCGATTCATGACCGCGATGCGATCGGCGAGCTCGAACGCTTCTTCCTGGTCGTGCGTGACGAACACGCTCGTCACGTGGATGCGGTCGTGCAATCCGCGCAGCCAGCGCCGAAGATCCCCGCGCACACGCGCGTCGAGCGCGCCGAATGGCTCGTCGAGCAGAAGGATTTGAGGCTCGACCGCGAGCGCGCGCGCGAGCGCGACGCGCTGGCGTTGTCCACCCGAAAGCTGCGCGGGATAACGCTGCGAGAGCTCGCCGAGCTGCACGAGCTCGAGCAATTCGGCGACGCGGCGCTTGAGCTCCGCGCGTTTCGGTCGTTTCCAGAAGCCCCGTACGCGAAGACCGAACGCGACGTTCTCGAACACCGTCAGATGATTGAAGAGCGCGTAGTGCTGGAACACGAAGCCGACGCCGCGCTTCCTCGCAGCGACCTGCGTGACGTCGCGGCCTTCGAAGCGCACGCTGCCGCGATCGGGGAACTCGAGTCCCGCGATCACGCGCAGCAGCGTCGTCTTGCCGCACCCGGAAGGCCCGAGCAGCGCGAGCAACTCACCCGATTCGATCGTGAGGTCGATGCCGTCGAGCGCGATCGCATCCGTGTAGCGATACGCGATGTCGCGAAGCTCGATGCTCATGCGGCGTCGTGCTCCGGTTCGTTGCGGCGCATGCGCCATGCGACGAGCTGCTTCAGCACGAGCGTCGCGAGCGCAAGCAGCGCGAGCAGCGAGGCGACCGCGAACGCGGCCGTGCGATGGTATTCGTTGTAGAGAATCTCGACGTGAAGCGGCATCGTGTTCGTCACGCCGCGCACGCTGCCCGAGACGACCGACACCGCGCCGAACTCGCCGATCGCGCGCGCGTTGCAGAGGATCACGCCGTAGGCGAGGCCCCAGCCGATCTTCGGCAGCACGACGCGCCAGAACATCGACCAGCCGCCCGCGCCGAGCGTGAGCGCGGCCTGTTCCTGTTCGCTGCCCTGCGCCTGCATGAGCGGAATGAGCTCGCGCGCGACGAACGGAAAGGTCACGAACGTCGTCGCGAGCACGATGCCGGGCACCGCGTAGATGATTTTGACGTCGTGCGCGGCGAGCCACGGCCCGAGCCAGCCCTGCGCGCCGAACAGCAGCACGTAGATGAGGCCCGCGACGACGGGCGAGACCGCGAACGGCAGATCGATGAGGCTCACGAGCAGGTTCTTGCCGCGGAACGAGAAGCGCGTGATGAGCCACGCGGCTGCGACGCCGAAGATCGTGTTCGCGGGCACCGAGATCGCGGCGACGAGCAGCGTCAGCCGGATCGCTGCCTTCGCGTCGTCGTCGGTGATGCTCGCGAGGTAGGTCGCGAATCCTTTCTCGATCGCGTAGGCGAACACGGCGACGAGCGGCAGCACGAGAAAGAGGGCGACGAACGCGAGCGCGATCGCCAGCAGCGTCAAGCGCAGCCACGCGGGATCGCGCAGCGCAATCGATCGACGGCGCGCGGCGCTCATCGCGCGTCCGCGGCCGAGCGGCGCACGGTCCAGAGCTGCAGCAGATTGATCGCGAGCAGCGCGACGAACGATGCAAGCAGCAGCACGACCGCGATCGCGGTCGCGCCCGCGTAGTCGTACGCGTCGAGCTTCGAGACGATCAGCAGCGGCGCGATCTCCGAAACCATCGGCAGATTGCCCGCGATGAATATCACCGAGCCGTATTCGCCGACCGCGCGCGCGAACGCGAGCGCGAAGCCGGTGAGGATCGCGGGCCAGAGCGTCGGCAGGATCACGCGCGCGAGCGTCGTCAGGCGTCCTGCGCCGAGCGTTGCTGCGGCTTCCTCGATGTCGGGATCGAGCTGCTCGAGCACGGGCTGCACGCTGCGCACGAGGAACGGCAGGCTCACGAAGATCAGCGCGACCGTGATGCCGGTCGGCGTGTACGCGACCTTGTAGCCGGCCGCTTCGATCCAGCGGCCGAGCCAGCCGGTCGATGCGTAGAGCGCGGTCAGCGTAATGCCTGCGACTGCGGTCGGCAGCGCGAACGGCAGGTCCACGAGCGCGTCGATGATGCGTCTGCCCGGAAAGCGATAGCGCACGAGCACCCATGCGAGCAGCGGACCGAGCGCGAGATTGACGAGGCCCGCGAGCGCCGCGCATTCGAACGTGACGCGATACGCCGCGAGCGCGCGCGGCGCCGTGACTGCATGCCAGAACGCGAGCGGGCCGATCGTCGCCGATTTCAGCGCGAGTGCCGCAAGCGGAATGAGGACGATCAGCGAAAGCCAGGAAAGCGAAATCCCGAGCGTGAGCCCGAAGCCCGGCAATGCATGGCGGCGGCGCGCGCTCCGGCTCCCGCTAGCGGCCGGGCGCATAGATCTGGTCGAACGTGCCGCCGTCCGCGAAATGCGTCGCCTGCGCCTTTTGCCAGCCGCCGAACGCCTCGTCGACCGTCACGAGCGGCAGCTGCGGAAACTTGCTCGCGTATTTCGCGGCGACGTCGGCGCTGCGCGCGCGATAGCCGTTGCGTGCCGCGATCTCCTGGCCTTCGGGCGAATAGAGGTATTTGAGATACGCCTCGGCGACTTTTCGCGTGCCGCGCTTGTCGACGACCTTGTCGACGACGCTGACCGGCGGCTCGGCGAGGATCGACATCGACGGCGTGACGATCTCGAATGCGTTGCCGCCCATTTCGCCGAGTGCGAGCAACGCCTCGTTTTCCCACGCGATCAGCACGTCGCCCTGGCCGCGCTCGACGAACGTGGTTGTCGCGCCGCGCGCGCCGGTGTCGAGCACGAGCACGTTCCTGAACAGCTTGCCGACGAAGTCCTTCGCACCCGCGTCGCCGCCGTGATTCTTCGCGGCGAATGCCCACGCCGCGAGGTAGTTCCAGCGCGCGCCGCCGCTCGTCTTGGGGTTCGGCGTGACGACGCCGACGCCCGGCTTGACGAGATCGTCCCAGTCCCTGATGCCTTTCGGATTGCCCTTGCGAACGAGGAACACGATCGTCGACGTGTACGGCGCGCTGTTGTCGGGCAGCCGCTTCTGCCAGTCCTTCGGCACGAGGCCGCCGCGTTCGGCGAGCGCGTCGATGTCCCAGGCGAGCGCGAGCGTCACGACGTCGGCTTCGAGCCCGTCGATCACGCTGCGGCTCTGCTTGCCCGAGCCGCCGTGCGACTGGTTGATCCTGACCGTCTCGCCGGTTTCCTTCTTCCAGTGCGCGGCGAACGCGGCGTCGAAATCGCGGTAAAGCTCGCGCGTCGGATCGTAGGAGACGTTGAGCAGCGTCGTGTCGGCGAGCGCGGCCGTGGAGAACGCGAAAAGAGCGCCGAGACAAACCGCGAAGAGACCTCGCTGCATGACCATCCCCACGTGGAAGCGTGAGGTCAGTCTGGCAGTGCGAAGGTTAGATCGATGTTAGGCGGATGGACGTCCAAATGCCGGCGGCCTCAACTGGCCGCCGGCAGCCGATTTGCGTCCGCCGCGTTTCAGCGCGCGGGGGGATCGGGCACGAAGCCGTTCGGGAACGGCTGCGGATCGCGGCGCGCGATCGGACGCTCGATGATGCCCTGCGCGACGAGATTGCGGTAACTGTCGTAATAGATCGAGACCTGCTCCGCCGGCCAGGAGCTCGAGCGCTCGAAGGTCGTCGTGTCGATGTGCGAGTACTCGCGTGCGCCGTGTCCCGTGCCGAGACGCTGCTCGGTCTTCCTTTCCAGCACATTGGGATCCTAAGCTTAGAATTCCACGTGGACAAGTTGTCGCG
>JADMIO011298021.1_pt1 | contig 43733 bp, 39 predicted proteins | sample 8958161 | NCBI WGS metagenome assembly JADMIO01 (sample SAMN16585339, study PRJNA669376) | soil metagenome | isolation source: Crop rotation soil | place: USA: Cullars Rotation, Alabama | collected 2011
GCTGAATTAGCGAACGTCTTCGGCGTAATTTCAAACTGGCTAAGGTTAGCGAACGTCTTCGGCGTAATTTCAAACTGGCTAAGGTTAGCGAAGGCCTTCGGCGTAATTTCAAACTGGCTGGAATTAGCGAACGCCTTCGGCGTATTTCATCAAATTTCGTAGGCATGAAGAAGTTGCGCATCGTGGTTGGTGGTTACATCGGCCTGCTCCCGGCCGGCGGTGTTACGTGGGACTACGTTCAATATCCTGCCGGTCTGGCGGCTTTGGGCCATGATGTTTACTACGTCGAGGACACACGCCTTTGGCCCATTTATCAGCCGGAGGGAAGCAACTGGGGCGATGCGGCGCCATCGGTCGCGCACTTGCGACGCGTGATGGACGCCTTCGACCTTTCGGCGCGCTGGGCCTATCGCGATGAGGTTTCGGGCCAGACGTTCGGCCTTGATCCCGGACGTCTCTATGAAATTTGCCGCACGGCGGATGTCTTCATCAACATCTCCTGCTCGACGCACATGCGCGACGAGTACCGTGCGATACCAGCGCGCGCGTTGATCGACACCGATCCGATGTTCACGCAGATTCAATATCTGTCGCAACAAATGTTCACGCCGGGTGAGCCTGCCCTGCGTGAGCTTGTGGACGCGCACAACTTTCACTTTACGTTCGGCGAGAATGTTCATGGCGACGATTGCCGCATGCCGAAGTGTGGCATCAACTGGCGTCCCACGCGACAACCTGTTTGCCTCGCACACTGGCGCGCGAGCACGCCGCCATCACTCGGCAACGGGATTGCATACACGACCTTGATGAATTGGACCGCAGCTAAGCTTCTTCAGTACGAGGGCGAGACGTGGGGGCAGAAGGATCTCGAATTCCGCCGCTTCCTTAAGCTACCTGATCATGTGCCGGACGTTTCACTTGCTGTAGCCGTTGGGCAGACTGGCGGTGCGGGGGAACCGTTTCCATCTGAAAAGGCACGCGGGGCTGGCTGGCAGGTACTCGACCCGGAAACTTGCGCGCCCGACTGGCGCGCTTATCGCTCGTTCATCGAGGATTCGCGCGGTGAGTTCTCAGTTGCGAAGGAGACTTATGTGAAAGCGCGGACGGGTTGGTTCTCATGCCGCTCAGCCTGTTATTTGGCGGCAGGCCGCGCTGTCGTCACGCAGGACACCGGATGGTCCAAATATCTGCCGCAGGGCGAAGGTCTCCTGGCATTCGACGACATCGAAGGCGCGGCAGATGCGCTCACGCGTGTTGAGTCAGATCCAGCGTCTCATTCACGCGCCGCACGCGACATCGCTGAAGAGCATTTCGATTCGGCGCGCGTGCTCACGTCGCTGCTCGCGTCGTTAAACTGAATCAAGGAGTTCAACAAGAGTGCAGGAAGCAATTGATCAGAGGGTGATGCGCGCGATCGCGGAGGTGACGCACACTCCAGTCGAACAAGTCACGCCTGACGCAACCTTCGAAGAGCTGGGTCTGACTTCGCTTGACGCGCTTGCGGTCGTCATGGAGCTCGAAGAGGAGTTCGGAATAGAAATCGCGAACGATGATGCGCTGGCGTTGCGAACTGTGCGTCAGGCGGTGGAATGCGTTCGCACACTCGCGTCAGGGGCAGGGCAATCATGAGCACGCGCCGCGTTGTCATAACGGGAATGGGAGCCGTCACTGCGCTTGGGGTCGGTATCGCGCAGTTCTGCGACGCACTTCGCGCAGGGCGTTCCGGCATTCGTCCGCTCGAGAGAGTGGATGGCACGCGTTTGCGTTTCTCGAACGGTGCGGAGGTGAGTGGTTTCTCACCCACCGATCACTTCACTGAAAAACAGCTCGACCAGATCGACCGATTTGCACAACTCGGAGTCGTTGCCGCTCGGGAGGCAGTGCGCGATGCGGCTGTGGAATGGACGCCCGAGTTGCGCGAGAGGACGGCGGTTATCACGGGCGCTTCGCTCGGCGGCAAAACGTATGAGGAGCAGGCTTACGCCGGATTGTTTGGTGAACAGACGCGCCGTCCACACGCGCTCACGGTCCCACGTGGTATGTCGAACGCGGCCGCCAGTCACATCTCGATGGAGTTTGGTGTACACGGACCTGTCTACAATATTTCAACTGCGTGCGCATCTTCGACCCATGCTCTGGGTCAGGCATTTTGGTTAGTTCAGTCGGGTGCGGCGGAGCTCGCCTTGTCGGGAGGCTGCGAATCACCGTTCATGCCTGGGCACCTGCGTATGTGGGAGGGGCTGCGAGTGATCTCGCCGGACACGTGCCGTCCGTTCTCGAAGGATCGGCGCGGAATGATACTTGGCGAAGCGGGCGCGATGCTGGTGCTGGAACCGCTCGACGCGGCCCTCGCTCGCGGCGCGCGTATCTATGCTGAAGTGGTGGGGTTCGGTATGTCGGCAGATGCGCACCACATCACGCAGCCTTCGGCTGAAGGCGCCGCCCGTGCTATCGCCGCGGCTCTACGCAATGCGGGAATCAGCCCCGAACAGGTTGGCTACGTCAACGCTCACGGCACTGGAACGACGATAAATGATCCCGTCGAGACCGAAGCGCTGAAGCTCGTCTTCCGAGAGCATGCTTCACTGCTCGCCGTCAGCTCAACGAAGTCCATGCACGGGCACTCGCTCGGCGCGGCTGGAGCAGTAGAAGCAGTTGCAACTGCGCTCGCATTGCATGAAAAGTTTTTGCCGCCGACTGCGAATTTTACTGAGCCTGATCCGGCCTGCGATCTCGACTACGTTCCGAACGAAGCGCGCGCGGCTGAAGTTGAATACGCGATCTCGAACTCGTTCGCCTTCGGCGGTCTCAATGCCGTCATCGTTCTGCGCCGTTGGACTGCGTGAAGGAAGTCTATGATGAGTGAGACGCGACTCTTCTACAAGCTCGAGCCAGGCGTGCAATTGCCGGGCGACTGGTTCGCAGGGAGAATCCCGCTCAATGTCGTTGCGGGCGAGGAAACAGTTATCGATTCGTCGTTCTGCTTCAAGCACTATTACTCGAAGAGGGACGTAGGTCTGCGTGTCGGGCGTTACACAACAATCTGGCGAGCGTCGCTCGCAGCTGATGAGGATGGCGTCATCGAGATCGGCGATTACTGTTACATCGCAAATGCTTCTCTTGTTTGCTCAGAGCGCATAGAGATTGGCTCGCGCGTGATGATCGCGGGCGGAGTAACAATCGCCGACTCTGACTTTCATCCACTTGCACCGGCAGCGCGGCTTGCTGACACCGTCGCGCTCTCGCCCGTCGGAGATCGTTCGCGGCGTCCGCGCATTGAGACGCGTCCCGTGCGCATAGAAGACGACGTGTGGATCGGATATAACGCGACCATTCTGAAGGGCGTAACAATCGGGGCGGGCGCGCTCGTTGGACCAGGAGCACTCGTCCTGCGCGACGTGCCGCCCGGTGCCGAGGTAGCGGGCAATCCCGCAGTCATAGTGACCGGGTAGTCCGCGAACAGCGCCAACGTGATTCGCAAACAGCGCCAGCGCGGTCCATAAACAGCACCAGCGTAGTGCGCGAACAGCGCCAGCGTGGTCCGCGAACAAGCGCCAACGGCGCGGAATATGATAGCCAGGGGCAAGCGCGTAGCGCGTCGCCCCTGGTAACGAAATAAAAAAGTTCGACGTAGCCCTGAAAGGGCGTAATACGTCGGCAATTATTTCGGCCTTTCAGGCCTCGACCCTATTCTTTGGGATGTCTCCAGGGGCGACGCACTCGCTTCGCTTCGTGCTTGCCCCTGGCTGTCATATTGCGCGCCGTTGGCGCTCTGAACATATTTCGCGCCGTTGGCTCTGAAACTTCGATGAACGAGAACATCGCTACAGATCTTATTTCGACCGGCGATGCACGACGTCTCGAATACGACTGGTACGCGGGCGGCATACCGAGCAACGTTCATCTGGGCGAACAGGTTTATATCGATACCACTTACGGCTTCGCGGCGTTTCATTCTGAGCGCGATCCCGGGCTCACGATTGGTAATGCGTCCGGCGCTTATGATCGGACGACGTTCATCGTTGGACCACGCGGTCGCATCGACGTTGGTGCTTACACTGTGCTCAACGGAGCGTATTTCGTCTGCAACGAACTCATTGAGGTCGGCGATCATTGTTTGCTCGCGTGGGGATCAGTGCTCACGGATACGTGGCCTTCGAATGCCGGTTCGCTGCCAATCAGCTTGCGGCGCGAAGTGATGCGCGCGGTCGCAGATGATCCGGCGCGCAAACTGCCTGTATTTGGGGAGCCACGACCGATCGTGCTCGAAGATAATGTTTGGGTTGGATTCGATGCGGTCATCCTTCCGGGTGTGCGTCTCGGGCGTGGCTCAGTCGTGGGATGCAAGACGATTGTCGTCGAAGACGTTCCGCCGTACGCCGTCGTGGTCGGCTCGCCTGCACGCATCGTCCGCTATCTCGAGTCTGACGATACCGAGGAGGAGCGCGCGCGTGCGTTGCGCGAGTACGCGCGCTGAAGCATGAAACACCAAGTCTCTATCGACGTTGTGATTTGTACGTACAACAACGCCGCATTGCTCGATGCGACGCTCGATCGGATCGCGCATCAGCGCGTATCAGAAGATGTGGACTGGCAAGTGCTCGTCGTCAACAACAACTGCACGGACGAGACTCCGCTGGTGTTAGAGAAACATTCGCGTCATATGGCGCTGCGCGTGGTCGTCGAGACAACGCAAGGGTTGACCCCCGCGCGCGTGCGTGGCGTTCGTGAGACTTCGCGCGAATGGATTGCGTTCGTCGACGACGATTGTCTTCTCGAAGACAACTGGATCGAGCAAGCAGCATACTTTGCCGGCGAGCGCGCGGAGTGTGGCGCATTCGGTGGTCAAATCATTCCGAGTTGGGAAGTGACACCGCCGCCGCCGTACGTGCTAAATCGTCGCTACGCTTTCGCGAGTAAGTATCACGGCGAGACTGCACACCGTCGCCCGTGGCTCGCAGGCGCGGGTCTGATCGTGCGTCGCGAAGCGTTAGTGAACTGTGGCTGGGTGGACAAGCAATACCTCGAAGATCGGAAGGGTGGCCGCTTGGTCTCGGGCGGAGACATGGAGATCGCTTTGCGCGTCGGGTCGATGTACGAGCTCTGGTACAACCCCGCGTGCAAACTTCAACACGTGATCCCCGCCCGCCGCATGTCGCGCGAGTATGTGTGCGGAGTTACGCGCGGGCTCGGTGCGAGCAGACACAACGCTGACGCATTGAAATGGCGCGGCTCTTACGCAGCGTGGTTGCCTTATTCAGCGGCACTCGCAGTCGGCTTTGGTGTACGCGGAGTATTTGAATTAGCGCGCGATGCTGATTTCAAGATGGCGTTTAGTCCGGCCGCGGGTTGGTGCTCGGCAATGTGGTCCATGCTGCGGATGAACTCCGCTGAGCGCCGTGACTTGCTTGGTTGCGCCACACACCGCGAATCCCGCGAGAACGCGATGCATTTGAGAGAAGAACGATGCAGTTGAGTGAGATGTCCGCACAGTCGTTTGCGTCTGCTTCAGTCGCGCGCGAGCCCATGACGGTCGCGCTCGTCGATTGGAGCGAACTTCTCGAAGACTATCTCGACAATATCGGAGTCACGTTCGAATCGTTTCGTGACGAGATGACCGGTGGGTGGATGTTTGGCTATATCGAAGCGCTGCGCCGAGTGGGCATGCGCGTCGTGCTCTTCTGCGTTTCGGCGCGCGTTACTGAGACCACGCGCTTCACTCATGCTCCGACCGGCGCAGACTTGTGTGTGCTCCCCGCTTCGCGCGCGTATCGCGCACTTCGTCGCCGCGTGCTCAACCCTTACGCTACGACTCTTGATGAAGCGATCGGTATGCTCCAGGGGCGGGCGCGTCGCGCGTGGTGGTCTGCGGCACGAGAACTCATGCCGTATCTTTCGACGCCCATCGTCTCGCTCGCGCGCGAGTTACGGCGCCAGCGTTGCGACGCACTGCTCGTGCAGGATTACGAACACGCGCGGTTCGACGTGTGTCTGTTGCTCGGACGTTTGACTCGTCGTCGAGTCTACTCAACGTTTCAGGGTGGTAGTGTTTCGCACCGGCGACTCGAACGCGCGTTGCGGGGCTTCACTGTGCAACGTGCCGATGGACTGTTCGTTGGTGCGGGAGGCGAGGCCGAGCGTCTACGGGAACGTTACGGGCTGGCGAGTGAGAAGATCGTGCGTGTCTTCAACCCGGTCGATCTGTCGGAGTGGTGCGCAGGTGATCGAGCACTGTCGCGGCGCGAGTTGGGTCTGTCGCAAGAGGCGCGCATCGTTCTCTGGCATGGCCGCGTGGACTTTCGACGCAAGGGTCTCGACGTGCTACTCGACGCGTGGCAGCGGATCTGTAGCGCACGTCCGCACGACGATCTTCGGCTGGTGCTTGTCGGCACGGGTAACGATGCGGCGGAGTTGCGCACTGCAATCGAAGGCAAACGTGGAGTTGTTTGGGTTGACGAATACGTTCGCGATCGTGCGAGGTTGCAGACTTACCTGCACGCTGCCGATGTTTACGCGTTTCCGTCGCGTCATGAAGGCTTCGCGGTCGCGCCGCTGGAAGCGATGGCGTCGGGGTTGCCGGTTGTCGCTGCTGACGCGCCCGGTGTCAGCGATCTTCTCGAAGGTGGAGAAGCGTCGGGCGGGATAGTTGTGCCGCGCGGGGATGTAACAGCCTTCGCGACGGCGCTCGCGCGACTTATCGATGACGAAGATTTGCGCTGCGCGTTGGGTGTGCGTGCTCGCGCGCGTGTTGAGGAAAGTTTCGCACTCGAAGCAGTGGGTGCTCGCTTGAAAAAGTTTCTTACGAAGGGAGCGACGATACGTTGAGCCGTCTGCCTGCGCAACGGAAAGTCTTCGGACTGGGGCTCAGCAAGACGGGCACGTCCAGCTTGACTGAGGCGCTGAATCTACTCGGCGTGCGCACGGTGCACTATCCGTACGACGAGCAGACGCTGCGTGAGCTTCGTGCCGGTCAATACCGGCTATCGCTTCTCGAAGAGTTTCAGGGAGTTACCGACATTCCGGTCGCTCCTTTTTACCCGCAGTTGGACCAGGCGTTTCCGGGAAGCAAGTTCATTCTCACGGTCCGCGAGAAGGAGACCTGGCTGCGCTCGTGCGAGGTCCACTGGCAGTTACTGATGCAGTGGTGGGAAAATTCTCCTGAGTTCAAGATCTTCCACGAGTTCGCGAGTGCGTGCACGTACGGTGTCGTTGAGTACAGCCGCGAACGTTTCTCTTTTGTCTACGATACGCATGTGGCGAACGTCCGCGCATACTTTATTGACCGGCCGGATGATTTGCTCGTGATGGACATCTGTGCGGGCGATGGATGGGAAAAGCTCTGCTCATTCCTCGGATTGGACCAGCCACACGCGCCGTTTCCGCACGCGAATGAGTGGATGCATCTGTTGCTTGAAGCGGCAGGGGACGTTTCACGGACGATTCCCGACGGTGAGACATTCGTTCTCGTCGATGAACAAGGTTTCGGTAGCGACTTCGCGCGTGGGCGGCGAGCACTTCCTTTCCTCGAACGTGAAGGCGTCTACTGGGGCGCGCCGCCAGACGGTGCGACGGCCGTCGGCGAGTTGGAACGAATGCGACGCGATCACGGAGCGAGCTACATCGCTTTCGGCTGGCCCGCCTTCTGGTGGTTGGACCACTACGAAGAACTACGCGATCATCTGCACTCGCAGTACGAATGCATTTTGGAAAACAAGCGTGTCGTTATCTTCGACCTGCACCACTGAGAAACAGAATGGAAGCTGAAATCGTCAAACAAATCCGTCAGCCGCCTGCGATGCTCGGGCTGCTTGATTTCTGTAAGGGAATCGCGATTGTGTGGGTCATGCTGGTCCATGCAATACACGGGTGGTTCGGTTGGCAAGGCGTACACGTTTTCATTGTGCTTGGCGGTTTCGCGCTGACTTACGCTTGCCTGACCAGGGAAAACCAGTTGTCGTGGAGTCAATGGTTCCAACGACGCGCCGCGCGGATTCTTCCGGCGTACTGGCTGGTGGCCGCTTTTCATCATGGGGAACAAGCGTTCTGGAGCAACCTTAGTCACGGATTTACTGAATTCGCTCCCAAACGTTTTTCGTGTCACACGACGCAGACATCGCCTGGATTCTTTTTCAGTCGAGGAATGGGTTCTGGAAGCGAAGGCTAGTAAACATTATCGGAAAAGGAAAATGAATTAATGAGTCTTGACGAACAAAAGGACATTCTGATTAAGCCATACGGCGAGACGCTCGTGAACCTTCTCGTCCCCGAAGAAGAGCGCGAAGACTTGCGCGTGAAAGCAGCCTCGCTGCCTCGCATTCAACTTTCGGCGCGCAACGTCTGCGATCTCGAACTGCTGGCCACCGGCGGCTTCTCGCCCCTGAGCCGTTTCATGAGTCGAGCAGACTACGGTCGCGTGCTCGAAGAGATGCGTCTGGCTTCGGGCGTGCTTTTTCCGCTCCCCGTCACGTTGACTGTAAATAAGGACGCGGGCATCAAACTCGATAGTGAGTTAGCCCTTGCCGACCAACACAACAATGTGCTCGCCGTGATGCGCGTCGAGGAGATCTTCGAGTGGGACCGCGAGCGCGAGGCTCGACTGGCTTATGGAACAAACGATCTGCGTCACCCGCTCGTCGCTGAAATGAATTCGTGGGGTGAGTTGTGCATCTCAGGACAAATGCGCGTCTTGCAACTGCCGCGTTACTACGACTTCCGCGCGATCCGGCTCTCGCCCATCGAAGTGCGTGAACGACTCGCAACGCTCGGCCTCGCGAACGTCGTAGCATTCCAGACACGCAATCCGTTGCACCGTGCGCACGAGGAGTTGACTGCACGTGCGGCACGCGAGATCGACGGTGCTCTTCTGCTCCATCCAGTGGTCGGTTTGACGAAGCCGGGCGACATAGACCACTTCACTCGCGTCAGGTCGTACCGAGTACTCGCAGAGCGGTACTACGATCCCAATCGCATGATGCTTGCGCTACTGCCGTTGGCGATGCGTATGGCCGGACCGCGAGAGGCGCTATGGCACGCCATTATCCGCCGCAACTTCGGAGCCAATCACCTCATTGTTGGACGCGATCACGCCAGTCCCGGCCGTGATTCAAAGGATCGCCCGTTCTATGGTCCATACGATGCGCAGGAACTCGTCGCGAAGCACAGCGATGAAGTCGGTGTGAAACCGATGCCGTTTTCTGAGTTGCTGTACATCCCGGAAGAGGATCGCTACGAGGAGTCAACGCGCATCCCTGAAGGGAAACACACGGCTTCGATCTCCGGGACGGAAGTGCGCGAGAACTACTTGCAGCGCGGGCGTGCGCTTCCGAGTTGGTTTACGAGACCGGAGGTGGCGTCGATTCTCGCCGAGGCACATCCGCCGCGTCATCAGCAGGGCTTCTGTCTCTGGTTCACAGGTCTTTCCGGTGCAGGGAAGTCAACGACCGCCGAAATTCTTACGACACGATTGCTCGAACACGGGCGTCAGGTGACAGTGCTCGACGGCGACGTCGTGCGCACGCACTTGTCGAAGGGTCTCGGCTTCTCGAAGGAAGACCGCGACACGAACATCAGGCGCATCGGTTTTGTTGCCGCTGAGATCGCGCGACACGGCGGTGGCGTGATATGCGCGGCCGTTAGTCCCTATCGCGCTACTCGCAACGAATGCCGCGCCATGGTTGGGTCGGACCGCTTCATCGAAATCTTCGTCGATGCGCCGCTAAACGTCTGCGAAGAACGCGATGTGAAGGGCATGTATCGTCTTGCACGCGAAGGCAAGATCAAAAACTTTACGGGCATCGACGATCCTTACGAGCCGCCACACAACGCGGAGATCGTTATCGATACGGTTGCACGCTCAGCCGAAGAGAACGCCGAAATTATTCTTGCTTACATTGTCGAACAGGGCTTTGTAGTTCCATCGATTTCGGGTCTGGATGAGACGACGTTTGACAATGCACAAGCAGCAGCGAAGAGCAGTTAGGGATTGCGTCACAAGTCCGCTGCCGTGCGCATACTGGTTAAGTTTGAAACGCCGCAGGCGTTCGCTAATTCCAGCCCAGGGTTGGAGCGCAGCGACAACCCTGGGATCATACAAGGGAAAATCGATAAACCCTGAAAGGGTTCCTCTCAAGGCAAACCCTTTCAGGGTTCAATGGCTGTTGATGTACTTATCCCAGGGTTGTCGCTGGCGCTCCAACCCTGGGCTGAGGTTAGCGAACGCCTCCGGCGTTTTCACACTGAATCAGTATTGCTGCGCGACCAAAGTAGAAATGATCTTCACCGATAAATTCGTCTACGTACACGAGCCGAAGACCGGCGGCACGTTTGTGACGTCGATGTTGTTTCGGCTCTACGGTCTGCGCTGGACGCGTTGGACACACGTGCGTAACGCGCTCTTCGGTGAGGTCCGCAGCAAACATCCGCGCTACGGATCGCTGGTCCATAATTCAAACAAGCACGGTGGTTGTAACGAAATCCCTGAACCGCAACGTGGGAAGAAAATTCTCGCCACCGTGCGCAATCCTTTCGATCTCTACGTCTCGCAGTACGAGTTTGGCTGGTGGAAGCGGAGCGAGTTCCTCAAACACTACCAAGCGGTCCCACACTTCAGCCGCGACTACTCGAACTTCCCCGACCTCGACTTCCCCTCTTACGTGCGTCTCTCGAACGCCGCCTTTCGCAGTCTCGCTAACGGACACGCATCAGAAAACACCCCGGGTGTAGTCACCGAGCAGTTCCTGAAGTTCTACTTCCGCGATCCGCGAATGGCTTATACGAAGTTGAGTGGCGGAGCTTACGCCGCAAACGGCGCGCACATCTCGGACATGCACGACCTGCACTTCATTCGCACTGACGATCTAAACCGCGGACTATTCGACTTCCTCACCCGGAACGATTACGCACACGATGACATTTCGTTCATCCTCGGCGAGGAAAAGATTCTGCCGCGAGGCAAGGGACGTAAGGCGGAACAGAAATGGGAGCGGTACTACACGCCGGAGCTTAAAGCGACTGTCAGGCGAAAGGAAGAGTTCGTGTTCAAGTTGTTCCCGGAATTCGATGTCTGAACGCCTGCGTATTGTCGTTCTCGGTTACGTCGTGCGTGGTCCAATCGGTGGGCTCGCGTGGCATCACCTGCAATACGTTCTGGGCTTGCGTGACCTGGGCCACGACGTTTACTTCGTCGAGGATAGTGACGACTACCCATCGTGTTATGACCCGGCGCGCGGCGTCGTTGATAAAGATCCTTCCTACGGACTGCACTTCGCCGCGCGTGCTTTTGAGCGACTCGGTCTTGGCGAACGATGGTGCTACTACGATGCACATACCGATACCTGGATGGGTCCACTCGCGTCGCGCGTCCACGAAGTATGCGAGTCGGCGGAGTTGCTGCTCAACTTGTCCGGCGTGAACCCGCTGCGATCATCGCTCGCGGAAGTACCGCGCCGTGCTTTCGTTGATACTGATCCGGCCTTCACTCAGATACGACACCTGACTGACTCGCATGCGCGCGCCCTCGCGGCCGCGCACAATTCGTTCTTCACCTTCGCGGAGAATATTGGGCGAGACGACTGTTTCGTGCCCGCGGACGGCTTCGCATGGCAGCCGACGCGACAACCGGTCCAACTCGATGCGTGGGCCGTAACGCCGGGCCGGCGTGAAGGGAGTTGGACCACCGTAATGCAGTGGGACAGCTATCGCTCGCGTGAATACGAGGAACGTCGTTACGGGATGAAGTCAGACTCTTTCGAATTGTTTGCTGACCTGCCCGGGAGGGCGGGGCCGCTCTTCGAGATAGCGCTCGGAAGCGAATCGGCGCCGCGCGATTTGTTGCGCGCCAAAGGCTGGCGCCTGCTCGATCCACTCGAGGTGACGCGCGATCCGTGGTCCTACCAGGAATTCATCCGCGGGTCGAAAGCCGAGTGGAGCGTTGCCAAACACGGCTACGTCGCATCACGCTCCGGTTGGTTCAGCGAACGCAGCGCAGCGTATCTCGCGTCGGGACGCCCCGTGCTCACGCAGCAGACGGGTTTCTCCGACTGGCTGGGGACAGGCGCAGGCCTTCTCGCTTTCGAAACGATCGAGGAAGTGCTCGTGGGAATTGAAGAGATTGACGCCGCCTACAAACACCACTGCCGCGCCGCACGCGACCTGGCGGAAGAGTTCTTCGACGCGCGCAAGGTCCTGACTTACCTGCTTGAGCGTGCACTCCGCAGCTAGAGTTGATCGCCGAGCTACTTAAGTCTTCCATTGACAGTGCACCTCGGAAGAGAAGGTTCGTTGATCTTCTCAGATCGGAAATTGACCATCCCGAGCTTGACCATGTCGTCTAAGTCAACCTTTTTCCGCCGTCCACTTGCTTGATAGAGTTCCTGGGTATCGCGGTACCGCCGCCGCTGGCTGCTGTTTTGGCTCCACTGATTGTAAAGAAGTTCATTTGGCCTGCTAAGGACGAACTATGTCAGGCGTGGAGCGAATCAATAAAGGCCGAAGGGTAGATTCTCAAGGCAAACCCGTTCAGGGTTTGATGTTTCTCTTGTATTCAGACCCAGGGTTCTCGCTGTGCTCGAACCCTGGGCTGAAATTAGCGAACGCCTTCTACGTATTTTTCAAACGTGACGAATTTGGACGTCAATCTGAAAACATGCAAAGCCACTCTAAGTAAAAACATTCACAGATTACCCGATCTGTGCAACGCCTTCTCCAGGTCATGGATAAGATCGGCCGGGTCTTCCAACCCCACATAGAACCGCACCAGTCGATCGCCGTACACCTTCGCGTTTGGCGCCTCCTCTAAGTTCGGTGTTACGACCAGACTGCTCACTCCGCCCCAACTATAGCCGATACGAAATAAAGTCAAACGATCGATAAATGACTGGAGCTGTGCTTTTTTGAGTGGCGCCTGAAACACAACCGAAAAGAGTCCGGTCGATCCCGTGAAATCTCGCTGCCACGTCGCATGTCCCGGACACGAAGGAAAGGCAGGATGGAGCACGCGCTCGACCTCCGATCGCTGGGCCAACCACGTTGCCACTTTCAGCGCACTCTGCTCGATCGTTCTTAACCGCACGTGCAGAGTCTGCAAGCCACGCAGTGCGAGTGAACAGTCATCCGGCGAAACCACCATTCCGAGATGCTGGTGCGTCTCTCCAACACGTCGATACAAAGAATCATCACGCACTGAAACTGAACCGAGTAACAGATCGCTATGACCGCCTACGTACTTGGTGAGCGCCTGCACTGAAACATCTACGCCATGTGCGAACGGTTCGAAGAAAGCGCCGGCGGCCCACGTATTATCGAGTGCGACCGTTATGCCCTTTGTGTGTGCTGCCTCAGCTATCGCGGGAACATCCTGCACCTCCATCGTGATGGACCCGGGACTCTCGCACCACACAAGGCGCGTATTCGGCTTCAATCTCGAGACAATGCGATCGCCTTCCAAAGGCCCATAATATTCAACGTCAATATTGAGTTTCCGAAGCATGTCATTTGCGAAGGCTCGGCTTGGACCATAGACGCTTTCGGGAATCAGAACGTGATCGCCTGCACTCAAGAAGGCAAAATAGACAAGCGTTAATGCTGCTAGCCCGCCAGGAGTAATAAAAGTTCGATGCGCTTTCTCGAGTTCAGCGATCCGCAGCGCGAGCTCGAGCGTAGTGGGCGTGCCATATGAGCCGTAGGTGTAAGGCGCCTCGTCGTGGTTCCACGTATCCCTGACATCGGCCGCATGCTGGAATACAGTGGTAGAGCCGCGGAAGACCGGAGTTACAAGCGAACTGAATCCCCTCGGCGGTTCCGCAGCGGGGTGGATCAGCCGTGTGCTCCAGTTCATTGCCATTCGCGAGCGACTGCGAATGCGATCGAGATGCTCTTGATGATGATCGCGGGAACCCTCGAGTACTGCGGCGAGCGCGTGATCGCTGTCGAACATGCTTGAAGCGGGGATCGTTTCCGCAAGTTTAATGAAGCGCAAAAATCCTTCACTCCATTTGCGGTGACGGGTTGACCACGACTCCGCGCGATTGATTTCCTGGATACGCGCATTGAACTCGTCAACATGGTCTTCTGCGTAAGAGGGATCGGCGCCCTCAAGCCACTCAGGAAAACTCGGTTCTTTGTTGAGTACCGCGGCCTCGAGGCGCGCAATGGAAATCTGCTGCCATGCGTGCAGATGAGTGATGACTTCGCTGATCGACCATTGGCCGGGCTGAGGCTGAATCGTCAGTTCATCCTCATTTATTCCGGCCAGGAACTCTTCCCAACTGGCGAATATTGTCAGGAGTTTACTGATGAGTTGGTGCTTGTTGGCCATAGTGCTCCCGAAAGTATTGAAATTGCGGATACCGAATTCTAGTATCGGTTAGAGTTTCGGGAAAGACGCTTTTTTCGAATTGGTTCCGATATGATGACCAAAAATGGAACTTGTCGGTACGCGAACGGTTGTGATTCATTAACTATTACGGGAGCGTCCATGATAATCAAATATTTCACTCGGGCCTTTTTGCTTTTATTGATCGGGTTAGTTACTCACGCGGCAGCCCAGGAAACGAAACTCAAGTGGTTTGGTCATGCTGCGTTTTCGATCACTACACCTAAGGGAAAGGTCCTGCTGATCGACCCATGGATAAAAAATCCGTCAAACCCGGAGGCGAAAGATAACAAAGATCCATTCGCGTCTATCTCCAAAGTCGATTTCATCCTTCTCACTCATGGACACCGCGATCACGTTGGTGACGCAGTGGAGATCGCGAAAAGATCCGGCGCCATGTTAATTGCCAATCCGGAGTTAGCCTTCAATCTGGTGAAGCTGGCAGATTTTCCCACGAAGCAAGCCGGCGATTACATCATGCAAATGGGAAACGAAATTGAAATCGCAGATGGAGAAGTAACAGTGGCAATGACTCCCGCGGTTCACTCCAGCAGTGTCTTCAATCCCAAAGCCGGACCCAACGAGCCGGAGCGTGCTTACGGTGGAAGTCCGGCGGGGTTTGTGATGATAGTTAAGAATGGACCAACAATCTATCACTCCGGCGACACCGCATACTTCAAAGACATGGAAACGATAGGAGAGAGCTACGCAATCGACGCGGCTCTAATTAACATCAGTCAAATGGGAGTGAAGCTGTCTGTGCGCGCGGCCCAATCACTGCGCGCGAAGGTGACTATCCCAATGCACTTCGGAACTTTTCCAGGACTTCTGCAAGATGCCGACGGCTTTGCAGCGGAAATTAAGAAGGTGAAGATGGGTTTCTATGAAATGAAGCCTGGCGACACCATCTCGTTTCGAGGGAGGCAATTGATACGGGGCAGATAAGGCTGAAGGCCTGGGCGCTCTCATCCGGCGAAGCACTTACGCTACCAAAATAATCCATACAAGAGAATTCCAGCTCCCATCACTAACGCAGAGATTCCGGCAAATAGGAACGCCGGTGATTCAGCTTGCTTGAAACGTATAGGAATCGTCTGCATCACCGCTTCACGAAGATCTTTGCGGAGCGCCAGGACGATCTCAAGAATGCCGATTAGCAAAAGAGCACAGGCAAAAATATATTCCACATACCTCATCACAAACTCCCAACGCTCATTACTCGCGTCTCTTCACCCGTACGCGACTGTCTAGAGCTCTCGTAGTCGATTCGGTAATGCTGGCGGACGATACGTCTTTCTTCTCGAGCAGCTCTTTTGTATTAACCGTATTACTCAGCTCATCTAATGCACGTTTGCGTGTGTTACGAGCCCATAACTCTCGGACACTCGTTAATAAAATGGACACTGTCATTACAAGCAGAAAGCCACTGGCGAACGCCACACTCCCGTGACCAAGCATCAGCATCCAGACAACGACGAAGAGAGCACTGAAGCCCATCAGAGCTTGTGCATAAGGACGGCGATTTTCTGCACGAAATAGCTGGTAACTTCGCCACCCTCCGCGGCCACGATCTATTGCCTCATCGACTCTTTTTGCAATCAGGAGAGGAAGGCTCTTCGTGATTGCTTGCGCCACCAGTCGCAAGTCCTCTCCACAGGTCCGGCAATACTTGGTTTCAGGAAGATTCTGAGTGCCACAATGCGGACAATACATGATGATTTAACCCAGGCTCGATCGAGTTCGGCCTATCCCTGGCCAAAAACATAGCGTTACTTTATCGGTGGGGAAATTATAGGGGTGCTGTGTTTATAACACGCCCGTTGACCACCGGCAATTCTCAGTGTCGGGGTCGTTTCTCCACAGACGAAATCAGCGTAGCCGGTTTGTATCCGGCTACGCTGATGTTTGGCAGGGCACTTGAAAACCGGACTTACTGAAGTCTTGGGGTTTGCGTGTCTTTGACCTGGCCCAACATTAACTGCTCAAGCGTTGCGAGTCGTCGTTCCATTTCACCGTTGGCTTGGCGAAGTTGATTTACTTCCTCGCGGAGCTGTTCGACTTCAGTCGTCTTCTGCTGAAGCTCGTTAGTCTTCCTGTTCAACTCCTTAATGGCTGCAAGACTCACGCCTGTAAGATCCTGCAAACCAATCGACGTGTTACCGGTGCCGAGCTGAAAAGCCTTGAAGAAGTCTTCAGCCATCGGTCCCATGTGCCGCACCTGGCGTCCCTCCGAAATGTAGTTCCAGGTGGTCACGTCGATACCGTTCAATCGCAACAAAACATCAGCGCCGTTAACTACGAGGAAATTCTCTTTCGTCGTGCGGCTCGAGGTGCAGTTGAACACGCCGGAGCCGGCCGGAAGGTTACAACCCGTCGTGCCCGCCAGGTTGGTGCGGAACCGGAAACCGCCGCTCGCGCGCGCCGCAAACTCGTTGTTCGCAACAGCCTTGAAAGTCTGCACGCTGCTCGTGGCCGAACCGTCACCCCACACAACTCGCTTCACGGCCCGATATCATAGTCATTTCGTGCTCTACAGCGGAATGGTAGTGTTCGTCTCATTTCTTATAGACGGCGATTCCCCAAAAATTAATGTCGGGCGGCAGGGCGTTCCAGTGGTCGAACGAGTGCGAATCATCGGATTTGTATCGCAACTTGTAGTTGCCCGCAGGCAGGGTGAATACCACATCAACTTTCCTGTTCTTACCTGCGCCACCTGCATGTGTAGACTTCGGCTCTTGCATCTCCCACACACGTGAGCCTTTGTCGTCTTCGATCCAGCCGTAGTCAAACATCTGACCGGGCTGACCCTCGCCAATGGCGAAGATACGCACGTCCTGACTGCTCACCATCTTGAACTCTACACTCTTATCTTCGTTGTCCTGCACCCCAACGATCTGCGCAATCACCGGCAGCTTCACCAGATCGTCAGGCATAGGGTTGGAATAGAGCTCCCCATACACTCTCATCAGCGGCGCAGTTTCAGGTGCGCGTCCCACGCTTTGATAGATCCTGACCTTTGTAACCAGATCTGCGCGGTAGATATCGGCGAAGGGTTTTGCGGCTGTGGAGTTGAGCTGGTTTTTCAATTCCGTAACCGGAGTGGTCCAACTAATCTCCGGTATGCTTGCTCCGAACTTTTGCGGGAAGATGAACGTCTTCAGAAAAGCCATACTTACAGCCGAGCTTAGCGCATTACCCGCGCCGAGATCCGTCGGACGGCTGAGGTTGTCCGAGTTAGCCATTATGATGAACGTGATGTTCTGTTCGGGCACTTTCAAAATAAAAGATGAGTTGCCGGTCCAGTAGCCGTAATGCCAAAGCAGCTTCGTGCCTTTGTAGTCTTGCGTAAACCAACCCAGGCCGTAGGGAAGTGACTTACCCGTGGTTGAGACAGCGGGGGTGAAAGCGAGTTGTTGAGTTTCTTTGGTGAGAAACTTGTTCTGATCGATCGCAATGTCATACTTCACCATGTCAAGAACTGTTGAGATCAATCCCGCCGCAGTGCCGAAACTCTGTGGGTACCTGATCTTCGTTATCTGAAATTCGCGATCAAGCGCATACGGTTGGGCCAATATCTTTGAAACTCTGTCGAATCTTTGTTGCTGCTTTTCCGTAATCATTGCTCCGCCCAATGGCGACTGGTGCGCATGAACCAGCTTCCAGGCGCCGTCTTGTTTGTTCCAGAAATATGAATTCCTCCACGGGCCTTCCGTGCGCTGTGGTCCATTGGGAGTCGTGATATTTTCGCGGGTTAAGAACGTTGCGATGGCGCTATCGCCGTAAACCGCCACCTCTAGGTTGTAGACCTCAAAGTTCCACTTAACGCCCGCCTGGATTGCTTGCCTCACTTCCGCCCCGGCAACAAAACCAGTTAGAAAACCTCCGTCGCCTCGAAAGCGGTTTTGCTGCGGCGCGAGACGCCGCTCAACCTGATCAACGTTGCCGGAATTGAAGCCCGCGATGATATCCATTACCGCAGCTTTCACTTCGGCCTCTGCCGCCTGGCCTGCGGCGTTTGGTGATTTTGTGCTGACCATCGCGGACACGTTCGGCGCCGTGTCATCCATGCCGAGCGGGTCGAGAATGTTTGCTATTAAAAGTTCGGCGAATGATTTGCCCGTCGCTTTCTCGATCACCTTATCCAGTTCCGCAAAGCGATTGCCGTTATAGCGGTACTCCTCGCCGGGATTTCCTTCGGATGTGTGTGAGAGCAAGTGGCGCACTCTAATAACACCATTGCTTTCAAGCGTGATGCCGTACTTTGAAACAGGATCGTCCAGCTTGATCTTTCCCTCCTGGACCAGCTGCATCACGATCGTAGACGCAAACGTTTTGGTCAACGAAGCAAGATGGTAGGCGGTATGTTCGGTTGCGGGGATCTTGTTCTCTATATCGGCAAAACCGAATCCCTTCGCCCAAATCACTTTTTGATCTTTCACAATGGCAGCGGAGTAAGCGGGTATCTTCAGCTCTTCTCGCAGACTTTCGAGCTGGGTTTCAAAGCGGGCAAGCTGTGCTGCGGTTGGCTGCTCCATTCGGTCAACTGTATGCGCGCCTGTAGTTCGGACAAATAAAGTCTGTTCCAGAAGCGCGACTGTAAGGATGAATGCGACTAAGCCCGATGCTTTGATCTTCATAAGAACTCTTTCGCTTTGGACGGATTTTCTAAAGACGGGGAACCACTGACACTTATTATTAGAATTGTGTTCTGCACGCAAGCATAATCTTGCGGCGACGTGTACGTGAGAAAAAGCGCAAACTTTGTCTCTAGAATCTCAAGCGCCGCAGCAGGACCCGCGGGGAGGGAAGTGAAGCGTTAGGCAGCGCAGTGAGGATCGTTGTCATATCACCTTCGAACCGGATTTCTCTCAATGTGGAGGGAGCCGGCTGCTGCTGGGCCATGACACCTTGCATTGAGCCAAAGATTCCCAGAACCACAGCAGCGGCAATTGGTTTGAAGGAGATGAACATTTTGGGCCTACTACGTTAACCTCGGCTCACCTTTAATATCTCCTCAACGAGTGCATCAGGAGTACAGGGCTTTTCGAGGTATCCCTGTGCGCCGGACGCGAGCGCCGCTCTGACGTCTGACGGAAAAACCGCACCGGAATAGAAAAGTATCGGAGTGTGTGGATCGAGAGAACGCAAACCGCGACACAATGCGTTTTCAGTGTCGCCCTCAATCCAGTTATCGATCAGATAAAGATCGAACCCGCCCGCCGCAGCGAGCTTCAACGCTGAAGTTGTGTTTTCCACTGAGACAACCTGCCAACCTTTAGCGTGCAATATGCACTCGACAAGTTTTCGTGTGTCCTCGTCATCTTCGACGTGTAAGATGCGCATAATAGTTGCTCCTCAAGTGAACGGCGGTTGACACACAAGTACCGGTGAGAGCGGAGCGCTCTTGACTGTGAAACTCCGCTCGCACCGGCAGCAACGCACACGAACACCTACTTCGAAGCGTGCGGCGCTCAGTAGGTCTAATCGCACACGTCACCACTCAAAAGAGATCTCACGCTGGATTGTTGGGGAAAGTTTGCCGTGTCGGTCGGCAGCAATTCAGAAAAGAACCGCGGCGTTAGAGATTAGTGGGGCGAGATTGGTTGTACTATAAAGTAATAACTGCCAACATTTTTTCGAACGAGATTCAAATAAAACAGTTAAATTTACCCGTATGCCAGGCCTGATGGTAGATTTGCGGGGTTTACGTCTCGGACCAGCTCGTCGGACCATCGCTACATCGAATCGTGTCGTGAAGTTCAAACGATCTTCTCAAAAGGGAAAACTATGATCGGTAAAATTATATTGATTATCGGGATCCTCGGCGTTCTGCTCGGGGGCGCCGTACTTCTCATCTCGTTATTGTTGCCGGTGTTGACTGACGGTCGCACGAGTTGGGATGAGGCGTTGCTAGGCATCATTCCCGGAGCTATCGTGCTGACAATCTCGTTCATCATCTTTGTCGGCGGGCTGATTGTTGTCTTAGTGCAAAGGAAGAAGAAGCGGCAAGTTACGGCTTCGTCTGCTGCAGCATGAGTTTGATTACGCCGAAGGCGTTCGCTAATTTCAGCCCAGGGTTGGAGCGTAAGCGACAACCCTGGGATTGGGTAAGAAGAAGGGCTCAAACCCTGAAAGGGTTCGCCAATTGCCGAACCCTTTCAGGGTTATCTAGCCTTTTGGAATGTGAACCCAGGGTTGTCGCTGCGCTCCAACCCCGGGCTGAAATTAGCGAATGCCTTCGGCGTAATTCAAACTGATCACTACTCGATCTCGCCATCGGCAGATTCGTCTGCTACTTCTTCAACAAAGCGGGCCAATTCGCGATCACTGTCGGTGGAGCTGGTATCGTTTGACCGATCGTTTTACCGATCACAAAGCGGTGGGCATCCGGTGGGAAAATGTCATTGTTACTTTGTTAGTTGCCTTTGCCTCAAAAGTTCTTTTCATTCACACCGGGCTTTAGCCCGGTGGTGGAAGACCGGTACTCGCAGAAAACCGTTTCAACGGTTTTCCCCGTCCATCGACTACTTTACGCTTACTGCCAGCGTGTCGTGATGCAAACTGATCAGAGTGCGGAGGTATGGACCAATACGGTTAGCCGCTTCGAACCCGGCCGCTTTTGCCGCTGCTTCCTGGTCTGCTTCAGGAATGCCGGCGCTCTCCGCAAAATGTTTTAGATCACGATATGTGCCAATCGTAAATAGATCCCACGAAGCGCCCTGGTCCCGCACGAAGATTAAATTCTCCGGACGTTTGAGCGTCTTCAGATAAGCATTTTCCATTTCGCGTTCTTTGAATAACTCCGACTGCTTACCGGCGAGAGCGTTGAACATCTCAACGTGAAAGAAAGCAGAAGAGGCAAATGCTTTTTGTATCTCGGCCAGTGGTGGCCCGTACACAAAGACGTCTTCCTGCCATGCGATCAGGGCGTCGAGTTTGTCCTGACTCTCTTTTTGGATTTGGTTTCTTTTTGAGACTCGCTCAGGACTGTAATAGTCGGCATAGCTCTTCATCGGAATCAATAACAGAAGGTCCCAACGATCTCCCTGACTGTGACGCATCATCAGTGGCTGCTCGTCACCTGCACGCCCGTACTCACTCAGCGACGATTTGTGTAACTCAATCAGGTCGAGCAACTTTCCGGGGGCCGCTTGTACCAGCTTCGTTTTGTAAAGATAACTCGGCGCAGACGCTTTTGTGGAGACAGCGAACACGGCCAAAATAATCAGCAGTAAAAAGAAATGCATTCGCGTGGTCATAGTTTGCCTTGGTTTCACGTAAAGTATCGCTCCCGGGATCGGGGACTAACCCAGCCAGCCGTCAAGTTGATCTGCGTACGTTCGGCTGGACCGGTGCTCCGAACCATCACATAGCCTCACGACGTATTCACGATTATCAATCAGGCGCAACTCACGGATGAAGTCGCCGCGTATTATGCGTGAACGATGGATGCGCACAAACATGGCTGGGTTGAGTTTCTGCTGAAGCGAGTTCATCGTTTCGCGAATCAGGTAGACCTTTCCGCGTGCGTGTAGCTCAGCATAGTCGCCAGAAGCTCCGATCCAGTCAATCTCCTCGGTCGGTACAATTTGAATGCGTTGGCCGGTCCGCACTGGAAAACGCGAGACATATTCTCCTGAACGGCTGCCGAGCAGTCGCAGCACCTGATTGCTCAACTGCGATTGGCCCAACTTGAGCGCGCGGTTGATGGCAGCCAGGAACCTGTCGTCATCAAGAGGTTTCACGAGATAATCAAGCGCGTGCACTTCGAAAGCCCGCACCGCATGTTGTTCGTACGCGGTCACGAAAATAACCGCCGGAACCGCATCGGCCGGCAACGCGCGCAAAACCTCGAAACCATCCATCTCCGGCATCTGCACATCCAGGAAAACCAGATCAGGAGCGAGCATCAATATCTTTTTGACTGCGTTCGCGCCGTCGCCGCATTCACCGACAACTTCGATGTCTTTGAACTCTCGAAGGCGCAAGAGAATTCCTCTGCGGGCCAACGGCTCATCGTCGACTATCAAAGTGCGCATGAATCAAATTCCTTGTGTTCTCAAAGGCAGATCCAGTTTCACTTCGCATCCGCCTTCGTTGGGCCAATCGAGCTCCAGACGATAATCCTCGCCATAGATCGCCTTCAATCGTTCTGTACAATTCTTCAGCCCAATACCGTGCCTGTTCGGAGGTTTACCATTGCGTGGTGAGCCTGAGTTTTTTACGAGAAGCTGCAATCGTGAGCCCGCTATTGAACCGCGAATCACAATCTCGCCGCCGCTAACTGCCGGGGCAATTCCGTGTAGCACTGCGTTTTCAACCAAAGGCTGAAGCAAGAGAATCGGAACTAACGCTACGAGCGTTTCGGGCGAGACTTCCATCGTCACACGCAGTCGCTCGCCTAGTCTGATCTGCTCAACTTCAAGATACTGATTCGTGAATTCAAGCTCTTGAACCAACGGGATCTCGGTATTGGATTCTTCATCAAGTGTTCGTCGCAGCAGAGAGCTGATTCGCGAAAGCATGCGAGTGGCGCGTTCTGAGTCGCGCTCCAGCACAAGCGTTGAAACTGCGTTCAGGGCATTAAACAGAAAGTGCGGATTCAATTGATACCGTAGGGCATTCAGTTTTGCTTCACGCAGTTCCGACTCCGCGTGCAGCATGCGTTCCCTTTGTTCTGACACCTCGCGCCATTGGTGCGCGCCGAAGTAGAGATTGCACCAGAGAAAGAAGACGACAGCGTTCTGAACGAAATCGAGTGGCAACCCTGACCACGAGGTTGTCTGATCATCAATAACGACGACGTAAACCAGCACCGCAGTGATAGCTGACAGGACCATCGCAAACACGAGCGCGTGTAGTTCAAGAATAAACCACGGCCGGCGTTGGCGCAGAGAAGCGTGGCAAGCCGGCCACAGCAGCCAACTCGCGGCGAATAGAACGAAGACCCAGAACGTGTTGTCGACAAAAACGCCCGGCTCCTTTAGATAAGGAGCGGTAGCTACGATCGTGAGCGCGTAGAAGCAACTCCAGCCGATGACCTGAGACAGCCAGAACGGCAGGGAAGGAATTTGGCGATCATGCAGCACGAACGAAATCTAGCACATTTCCGGAAGCCGCTGTCGTTACAAAGGAACGCCCTGACGCACGAATAACACGACACAACGACTCGGTGTCCAACTCGCAATAACAAGTGTATATTTCCGCCGCAGAACGCAGATCTATTTCAAGGAGCAACGAGAGATGAAGTCGTTACTATTATCAACATTGCTTGTACTTACTGTGTCGATCAACTCTTCCTACGCTTGCACCACGTTTTGCTTGCGGTCTACGGGTCGTGTCCTCTTCGGCCGGAACTACGATTGGAACATTGGCGACGGACTGATTCTGGTGAACAAACGTGGCGTTGCAAAGACGGCCAATGGTAGCGAATCTCCAAATCCTGCCAGGTGGACCTCACGCTACGGCAGCGTGACATTCAATCAGTACGGCCGTGAGAACCCTACTGGTGGAATGAACGAAGCCGGCCTCGTCGTTGAGGAGCTGTGGCTGGATGAGACCGAGTACCCACACGATAAGACCTTGCCGGCGATCGACACGCAGGAATGGATTCAGTATGAACTCGATACGTCGGCAACAGTGGCGGAAGCTGTCGCGAACGCTCGCAAGGTTCGAATCGATTCTGACGTCAAGGTTCATTATTTGATCGGCGACAGGTTTGGGAACGCGGCGTCTATCGAGTTCCTGAAGGGCTCGCTTGTCGCACACACGGGAAGGGAACTGGCAATTCAGGCGCTGACGAATGACACCTACGCAAAGTCTGTCGCCTATCTAAACAGTGCGAAAGTGCAGAACGCTACGAGTTCCGGATCGCTCGACAGGTTTTACCGGGCAGCCCGTCGCACGGAGAACTTCAATAAAGAGCAACGAAATGATGAGGAAGCAATCAACTATGCGTTCGACATCCTGAGCAATGTGGCTCAGGAGCCGGGAGGCACCCAGTGGACCATCGTGTACGATCAACTGCTACGCAAGATCTACTTTCGCACCCAACAGAACCGGCAAATTAGAACCATTGATACTACTCGTTTCGACTTCGCTTGTGGCAGTGAGGTGAAGTTACTGGATGCTAATTCGAACGACTCCGGAGATGTGACGGACAAGTTCGTCGACTACACGCGAAAGGCGAACCGAAATTTGCTGGAGCGTAGTTTCAACGGCACTGACTTCCTGAAGAACATCCCGACCTCGCTACGAGATTTTTTTGCTTCATATCCTGAAAGTTTCCCTTGCCAATAACACGCACTTGGAGCGGACTCGCCGATCACAGTCGTTTATTCGTAGTTGCGTGGGCGGCTGCTCAAGCGCATATTAGGTGGGAGAACTATTATGAAGCGAATGGGCGTACTACTTTCGTGTTTCATTTTGTGCGGATCCTTCGCCGTATGTCCGACAGTTGCACAAAGAGAAGAGGCGGAAAGGGCGCAGGGCAGTGAAGTCTCTAAACTTGTGGGCGATTGGTTTGGCGAATCAATTTGCGTGAACAAAGAGAAGTTCCCGGCCTGCCACGATGAACAAGTCGTTTACCACGTAGTCGTGGCCTCCGGTAAGACGGACACCGTAACTCTTTCGGCGGATAAGATTGTGGACGGAAAGCCAGAGGCGATGGGTACGTTTGATTTCATCTATGACGCACGGAGGCAAACGCTCACAAGCGAGTTCAAGAACGACAGGGTGCACATCATCTTTGAATTCGCCGTTAAAGGCGACCTCCTCGAAGGCACGCTCTCCAATTTGCCGGAGAGGACGCTGGTGCGCCGGATCAAAGTAAAGAAGAAATGAGCGCGCCGCAGCCTAAGAAAAGCTTTGCTTCAAAGTGCAAACATTCTTGGATCGGGTCAGTACCCCCCTGCGGTAGCGGGTGGGTAATGGATCAACTTCACAAAAACATTAGGAAATCGAGCGCGTCTACGACGTACGATGTTTGTGATAGATCGTGGTTGAACTAAGGAGCGCTCAGCCGCGTTGCAGCATCTCCTTACCGACATCGAATGCTTCACCCAAAATCCTGGTCCAGATTTGAGTGCCGTTGTCGCCGTTGGTAAATACGATCAATCCTCGCCGCGACTTTGGAAACAAAACTACCACCGTACTCACGCCCGGATCGCTGCCCGTGTGAATCAATGCGTATTCACCATTGCTCAGTTCAGGCATGACCATCCAACCCAAACCAAAGAACAGTTTCTTCCCGCCTGGGTAAGGAACCTGCGGCCGAACCATCTCATTGAAAACCGACTTTGAGAGTCCTTTTCCTTCCAGCACGTTAACCGCAAAGCGCCCGTAGTCTGCGATGGTTGTGAGTAGCAGATCCGCAGCGTTGGCCGTCGAGTTCTTGTTGATGTCGTATGGTCTACCTTCTTTGTTGTGCGCAACAGCAAAGCGCGACTCGTCCATCGAACCGTCCCAGAAGAAATGAGTATCTGTCATCCCGTAGAGCTGAAAGAGATGCTTCTGGGCCAACCGTTCGATTGGCTCCTTGAACTTCCTTTCCAAAGCGCGGCGCAGGTATTCGAGACCTTCGCCGGAGTAGTTCACCTTCGTACCGGGCTCGGCCATAAACTCCAGTTTGTTACTCGCGTTCAAGTAGCGCCAATTCGGAAAGCCTGACTGATGAGTTAATACGTGCCGGGTCGTCAGTTTCTTGTGACGAGGATCGTTTTGAACGTCGGGATCTACCCAATAGTTTGCCAACGGCTCGTCGAGGTTCCACTTTCCGCTACTCACTAATTTTAACGTGAGAATCTCGACGACGGGCTTCGTAAGCGAGGCGACTTGAAAGATTGTGTTAGGGGGCGCGGGGGAACGTGACTGCGTTGGACCACCGCTTCGCAGTTCTCCAAAAACTTTGGTGTATTTAAGTTTTCCGTTTTCTATGATCCCGACGGCAACGGCCGGAACGTTGGTCTCCTTTAACCAGTCAGGAATCTTCTTCTCAAATGCGAGATCGACTGGTGCCGGTTTGATGGTTTGCGCGTGAGTTCGCGGCACGCTTCCCAGGAGAACGAGGAGAAGCAGGCACACTGGTCTCATATCTGTAGATATGCTACGCATAGTGCCCTTAAGACGTTTTCCGTTGCGCGAGCGTTAACAACGCGGAGATTTCGCGCGTTTCACTTGAAGAATTTGGCCGCCATTCGCTGAAGATCATCCATTGAACTACCGTCTTGATTCTGGTCCAGCATCGACCCGAGCATGCCCATAACGCCAGGCGCGTTTGTTTGCGCTTGTTGCTGTTGCGCGTTGAGCAAATTGGAGAGGCCGGAAGCGTCCAGTCCGTTCTGTTGTTGAGTCTGTCCAACGGCGCCCATCACGAGGGGAGCGACTGTTTCCAGTAAACCGCCCGCTGAGGTTTGATCGATTCCGGTTGCCTGGGCCAGATTGTTTTCAATTGCCGGCTGTTGCGCGCCGAATACATGTCCAAGAATTCCCGCGCCATTTGCGCTTTGCGGGTTACCGAGATAGCCCATCAGGTTGTCGAAGATACTGCCATCGTGATCGTTATTAATGGCCTGATGTAAGCTCTCGGCGCCCTGGGGTTGCTCCGCATTGCGTGCCAGCGCACTCAGAATTAACGGCACAGCGATCTGAACTGCCGTATTGGCTTTCGATTCACTGATACCAAACCGCTGCGCAATTGTGCTGACAGCGCGTCCGCTCAACTGTTGAGTAATAATCTGTGTGATTGCATTCATAGTTCTTGCTCCTTGATGTGCCGGTCAAAGTTGTACGAGTGCATTTATGAAGCAGATTGTTTCGGAAACCATTGCGATTTAGAGACAATCACTTTGTTTTCAACGCCACGAGGGCGAGAAGCCGTCGCGCACCAACTCGTCCTTGACAATAGTTACGAACGGGAATAGCTTTCACCAACCGTTCCCTTTAAATCGACCAACTTGATCCGCGCGGTTTTTGAACCGCGCTAACATCCCCCGAGAACTTTTGGTTTCGCACGGCGGCGTATGCCGTCTTGTCGTACCTCATTAATCATGGACTCATCGGAAGGAGGCGTAATATGCGAGATAGATCGAAACGCATCATGACGATTCTTGGTGTGATGATAGCTATGCTGTGCGCCATTATATATAGCGCTCAAAAAACACTCGTAACTGCTTCGGCTGCTCCTGGACCATCGCAGTTCTATGCCCAGCACAATCTTGTTTCTGATGGCTTTGTGCCGGCGGATCATATTAATCCCGATGTTGTTAATGCATGGGGTTTAGTGTCTGGTCCAACAACACCCTGGTGGATTGTTGACAATGGAACCGGAAAGTCTACGCTCTACAACGTTGCGACGGGCACCTTCCCGTTGACGGTTACAGTTCCCGGCGTTGGTGGCGAGCAGGGAAATCCGACTGGCATTGTTTTTAATGGTGGCAGCGGCTTTGTCGTTAACAACGGAGCAGGCACGAGCCCGGCACGTTTTATCTTCAGCAGTGAGGACGGCACAATCTCAGCATTCCGCGGCGTCCCTGTCGTTACCGTTGTGCCCAATGCACAGGCCCCAGCTCATGACGCCGTCTATAAAGGACTGGCCATCGATAGCGCCACCAACGGACAGTTTTTGTATGCGACAGATTTTCACGGAGGCGCTGTTGATATCTTCGATGCCTCTTTTCATGCCGTTACGATACCTGGAGCTTTCATAGATCCGACGCTTCCGCCCGGCTTCGCGCCATTTGGTATCCAAAATATCGATGGCACGATCTATGTCACCTACGCGCTCCAGGACGAAGATAAAGAGGATGATGTTGCCGGGCCAGGAAATGGTTTCGTCGACGCCTTTACTACATCGGGGGCCTTTATCCGTCGTGTTGCTTCGGCGGGCGAACTGAACTCTCCGTGGGGCCTGGCTTTGGCGCCTGATAATTTTGGAAGGTTCAGCGGCGATTTACTGGTTGGCAACTTTGGAGATGGTCGTATTCATGCGTTTCGCCTGGAGGATGGCGAAGCTGTCGGGTTGCTTCACTCCGCGGGTGGAAAACCGATCCAGATTGACGGGCTTTGGGCGCTTCAATTTGGTCATGGCACCACTGCATCCAGCGCAAACGGGCTGACGAACACACTGTTCTTTACGGCTGGACCTGCCGATGAGGAGCACGGGTTATTCGGGTCGATAGTTAACGTTCCACCGCCCGGCCGGCAATGATCCAGAGCGATGACTCCGGACCGCCCCTGAATCTCACCACGGGACGGTTCGGAGGTGCTCGTCGTTCTTGCAGGCGAATATGGGACGATGGCCCATCAGGTCGTCAGCCTTACCTGCTTCTCTTTAGCCAAACGCGCAGATCTGTTTCGTGTCGCAAAGCAGCGCGAAGAAAACGATAACTTCACAACACTTCTGTATATTAACTGCTGTATATTAGCTCTTCACGCCCGGCGCTGAACACGCAATGAACGTATTACTTGTTTATCCAGAATTTCCAGACACTTATTGGAGCTTCCGGCACGCCCTCTCTTTCGAAGGTAAGCGCTCCGCTTTTCCTCCGCTTGGCCTTTTGACTATCTCAGCCATGCTTCCCGCAGACTGGTGTCGCCGGCTGGTAGATATGAACATCAGAGACATCAGGCTACGCGACATTGAATGGGCCGATGTTGTCTTTTGCAGTGCAATGGCGGTCCAACGCGATTCCCTGAAACGCGTTGTTGCCTTAAGTAAATCACGCGGTAAGAGGGTTGTGGTTGGTGGTCCGTACGTTTCCACTACCACAGAAAATCTGCCGGATGTGGACCATATCTTTGTCGGTGAAGCTGAAGAGACGCTACCGGAGTTTGTACGTGATTTAGAACGTGGAGAGGCGCGTCGCGTTTATAAAGCAACCGAGCGTCCAGCGCTCTCTGTTACGCCGTTACCCCACTTCAAACTCGCCTCGCTGAAACATTACTCGTCGATGTCGGTGCAGTATTCGCGTGGCTGCCCGTTTCAGTGCGAGTTCTGCGACATCATTGAGATCTATGGACGTGTGCCACGCACTAAATCGAATGAGCAAATGTTGGCTGAGTTGGACGGACTGCACCAGACTGGCTGGCGCGGACCGGTCTTTATTGTTGACGATAATTTCATTGGCAACAAGCGCAACGTAAAGAACTTTCTGCCTGAGTTGGCGGACTGGTCCAGGCGTCACGGCCGGCCATTTCCTTTCTTTACTGAAGCGAGCGTCAATCTGGCCGACGATGACGACTTGCTCGAGTTGATGCGACGTGCAGGCTTTTATCGCGTCTTCCTGGGCATAGAGACGCCCGTCAAAGAAAGCCTTAAAGAAGCCCAAAAGGGTCAAAATATGCGCGGCGACCTTTTGAAGTCAGTGCGCAAAGTGCAGTCTTACGGAATGGAAGTGATGGCCGGCTTCATCATCGGCTTTGATAACGACCCGGACGATATTTTCGAACGGCAAGTCAATTTTATTCGAGAGAGCGCCATCCCGCTGGCAATGGTTGGTCTGCTGACTGCGTTACCCCAGACTCAACTTTGGCGAAGGCTTCAGCGTGAGGGACGACTACTTCAGGAAAGCACCGGGAACAATACCGACTGCTCACTGAATTTCATTCCTCGGATGGATCCGAAGCGGCTCATCGAAGACTACAAGTCAGTTCTACGGACGATCTATAGTCCTGGAGAGTACTACCGGCGCGCGCTTGAATGTTTGAAGCGAGTGCCGCCCACAACGCAACCACAGTACAACAACCCCATCCGTGATTTGACCACGCTCATGCGCGTATTTCTGACACTCGGCGTGCGAGACCGGGAACGTAGTAAGTTCTGGCGCTATATAGGGCGCGTCGCAACTTCCCACCGCGAAACGTTTGCTCGAGCCATCGTCTTAGCAGCGATGGGTTATCACTTTCGCAAGCTGACTGAAGATTACTGCCGCTAATCGGTGAGTGACGGGCCGCGATGCTTTCAACAGCAAGCGTCAGAATGAAGACCAGAGGTTTTGAGTAGATGAATCAGAAGATTGTGGGCTTCGACAAGGATGACCAGGACCACTGGCGCGCAATTCTGGCATGTAGTCATCGACAGCACGTCAGACACGACCCACCATTAACTTCCCGCGAGTGGGTTCTTTCAAGCGAAGGTCGAAATTCTCATCTTGGTTTTGTACTCGATTGCAAACGTTGTGACGAAGAGACAGCAGCAGTCAGTGAATGACCTCAGTTCTCCATTCGGTGGCTCTCTAAAATCCAGAGTGGAATCGCCGGATCAGATGGCCTCTATTAAATAATATACTCAGCTGATGAATTGGCGGGACAACATAATTACAAACACTGCCGAAATATGGAACCTGCTAAAAGAGACACGGACCATAGCAGTGCTCGGCATCAAGACTGAAGCTCAAGCAGGCCAACCGGCATTCTATGTCCCAAGTTACCTTCAGAGCGCCGGTTTTCAAATTATTCCGGTACCTGTCTACTATCCGCAGGTGACGCGGATACTCGGGCAGCAGGTTTTTCGTCGGCTCGTTGACATTCCGATCGACGTTGATATCGTGAACATATTTCGGCGATCACAGGATGTTCCTCCTCACGTTCAAGATATTTTGGCGAAGATGCCTAAGGCAGTATGGCTGCAGTCGGGTATTCGTAATGATGCTGCCGCCGAACCGCTTGCAAAAGCCGGTATCAAAGTCGTTCAGGATCGCTGCATCATGGTAGATCATCGCTATCTGCAAAAATAGCTCTGGTATGGGCCAGAGCACACCTTTCTGCAGAACAAGTCGCTCATTTAATCTCCAGCTACCGCGAGTTCAATGTCCTGTAAAAGTGTGCCGGGATTAAAACAGAATGCTGCATTCCCAAGCCTCTGCCATCAACCACCAATAAGAAGAAGTTGCTGAACGTGGCTACATATTACTAGCCATCATCAAAAAATTTCTCAAGATAAATCATTAACCTGAGCAGTGTCTTTTCTGCGCTTTTTTGACGCGTTACCAAGTCAGGAACTTCCGTAGTCAATCATTGAAGCGGACAAGGACGGTAACGATTATGAATAGACTTCTTCTTTCACTGCTATTGATCGCCGCGGGCGTTGTTAACCAAGCCAACGCCCAGGACAACACAACCAGCAACACCCTCACGCTGGACCAGGCGATCACGATCGCGTTGAAGAACAACCGCGGGGCGAAAAACGCGCGGCTCGAAATCGAGAAAGCCGACGACAAAGTCGACGCCCTTCGCACGCGACGGTTGCCATCTTTCAAAATCAGTTCTCTGGTTTCGCAACCGTTTAATAGCTTCGATACGAAATTTGAAAGAGGGGTGTTTGGCGTTTACCCGGGCAACGTTCCCGTGCCGCTTCAAGACACCATAATCAAGTCGTCTACGAACACGACTTTTCTTCTCCACGGACAAGTGACTCAGCCTATTACGCAACTGCGCCGCATCAATCTTCAGATCAAGCAGCAGGAACTCGCTGTAGAGATCTCCGAAACGCAATTGCACGCAACCGAACAATCGCTGGTTAACGAAGTGAAGCGTGCGTATTACGCAATTCTACAAACCGAGGGCGCTGTGCAGGCCGCTGAAGAGTCAGTAAAGCTGTATCACGAACTGGATCGTGTGACTGGTGAGTACGTGGTCCAGCAGGTAGCGCTGAAGACGGATCTGATGGACGTGCAAACAAAGGTCGCCAAAGCCGAGTATGAGGTGTTGACTCTGAACAATTCGCTTAGTGCGCAAAAGGAACAACTGAACCAGCTTCTCGGACGCGACGTGAGAACCGAATTCAGTCTCACGGACGGTCTCGAAACCGCCCAGGCGACTATGCGCGAAACCGATTTGATCGAGGCGCGCAAACGTGCCCTCGAACAACGTCCGGAGATTCGCGAAGCGCGGTTGCGTCTACAACAAGCGAACCTCGATAAGCGCGTGAAGAAATCGGAACGTATCCCCGATGTGAGTCTCACCGTGAATACTGTGCAGACGGTGAATTATTCGAACTTCGTTCCGCGCAACGTCAACGGCGTGGGTATCCAGGTTGAATGGGAAGTGTTTGACTGGGGACGCAAGAAGCACGAAATCGCCGAGAAGAATCGCATCATCGCGCAGGCTGACAACACGGTTCTCGAAACGGAGAGCAGGGTGCTGTTGGAAGTAAACAACAGGTTTCGCACGTTACAGGAAAACTGCCATCTCATACGCATCGCACAGCTTGCCCAAACAACCGCGCGAGCAAACGTACAGATCGCCGCTTACAAGTATCGACTTGATGCCGTGTTGCTGAAGGACGTGTTGACGGCGCAGACGTCGCTCGCAAGTGCGAACTATGAATATCAAAAGGCGCTACTCACTTTCTGGACCGCCAAGGCCGATTTCGAAAAAGCTCTAGGGGAAGAAAAATGACGACGAAGCAAATTCTTACTGCAACTGTTCTGCTGATGATCGCTTTGCTGACGGGCTGTTCGAAAGAAACGGTGAAACAGAAGCCGGCCAAACCAGTGAAGGTCAAAGCAGTTGAAACACACTCAGCGCTGAGTGATGTGCGTTACTCGGCGAGCATCAAGCCCGCAGCGCAGGTCGAAGTCTCTTTCAAAGTGGGCGGCTACATCGACGACATCGCGCGTGAAAAAGATCCGGCTGGTCAGTGGCGTTACATCCAGGCCGGCGACATGGTCCATCAGGGCGCAACACTCGCGCGCGTGCGCCAGAGCGATTATGCAGCGCGAGTAAACGAGGCGAGGTCGCAGGTTGGTGAAGCCCGGTCAGCGTTCGAGGCGAACAGTTCTCAGCTTCAGGAAGCGATCGCGGCGGTGGACACGGCTCGCGCGCAGGTAACCGACGTGAAGGCTTATTTTGAAAGAGCGAAACTGGATTTCGAACGTGCGCGCGCTTTGTTCGAAACACAAAGCATCACCAAGCCGGAGTACGACGCGAGCAAAGCAGAGTACGAAATTGCCGCCGCGAAATTGGAAGCAGCCGAGGGCCAGTTGAAAGCTTCGGAGGCGAGAGTAGCCACAGCGCGGGCGCAGATCTCAATCGCAGAGTCGAGGATCCAGACTGCTGAAGCAACGACAGTTTCAGCCGTCATTCCGCTTCAGGACACACAATTGAAAGCCCCGATGAGTGCGGTCGTGATCGAACGCAGGATTGAGTTGGGTTCGCTCGTCGGACAAGGTACGGCTGCGTTTGTTCTCGCTGACTTGACGTTTGTTAAAGCGGTGTTTGGTGTGCCTGATACATCGCTCAAGAGTCTGAAGCTTGGAGAAACGCTGACGATCACGAGCGACGCGACACCGGGAACCGAATTCACGGGACAGATCTCGCGCATCTCTCCATCGGCGGACCCGAACAGTCGTGCGTTTGAAGTCGAAGTCACGATTCCCAACGAACTGGGACTGTTGAAACCGGGAATGATTGCGTCACTCAACACGCGCGAAGGGACGGCCGCAGAAGTGCCCTCGCTGATAGTGCCGCTCACCGCCATCACGCACGCGCCCGACAATCCGGAAAGCTACGCAGTGATGGTGATGGAGCAGCGCGAAGGAAAGACGTTCGTGCAACTTCGACCGGTGACACTGGGAGAATCAGTGGGCAATGCGATTGTCATTAAGACCGGCGTAACCACAGGTGAGCTCGTCGTCACAACCGGCGTCAGCCAGATCGTCGATGGCGAGCAAGTGTTAGTGGTCCAGTAAGGCCAGCCAAAGGCGCGAAATAAGCCAGGGCAAGCGTGAACAAAGTGAGGCGCCAGCGCCAAAGGCGCGAAATATGAAAGCCAGGGCAAGCGTGAACAAAGTGAGATGCCAGCGCCAAAGGCGCGAAATATGAAAGCCAGGGGCAAGCGTGAACAAAGTGAGATGCCAGCGCCAAAGGCGCGAAATATGAAAGCCAGGGGCAAGCGTGAACAAAGTGAGATGCCAGCGCCAAAGGCGCGAAATATGAAAGCCAGGGGCAAGCGTGAACAAAGTGAGATGCCAGCGCCAAAGGCGCGAAATATGAAAGCCAGGGGCAAGCGCCGAACAAAGTGAGGCGCGTCGCCCCTGGTAAAAACGCCATTGACCGTGAAGCTCTGAAAGAGCGGAATAATTGACGTCTGATATTTCGCACTTTCAGTGCTCGATTGAAAATTATTTGTTGTAACCAGGGGCGACGCGTTTCGCTTCGCTTCACGCTTGCCCCTGGCTTTCATATTTCGCGCCTTTGGCGCTGGCGTGGTGACTTTATAGTCCGCGCCTTTGGCGTTGGTATTAGCGACTTCGTGCAAGTCACGAAGGAACAGACACGAGGAACTGGAGATCAACCATGCGTCGCGGCAAAACAGACGAGGAGAGAATCAAGGGCAAGCGCAACACGGCACGATTCTTCGTCAAGAAGCGTCATGTCAGTTGGGTATTGCTAATCGCCACTTGCCTCTGGGGTGTCTACGGCTATCTGCACATGCCTCATCGCAAGGATCCGGAGTTCCAGGTGCGCACGGCGGTGTCGCTGGTGCCGTGGCCTGGGGCGAGTGCGGAGAAGGTCGAGCAGCTTGTCACCAAAAAGGTGGAAGAGAAGATCGCGGCGAACGCTAAGGTTACCAAGATCGAATCCATCTCTCGCACGGGTCTCGCCGTGATCTACTTCGAACTGGATGAGAGCCTGAAAGATACAGGCAAAGAATTCGATGACATCAAGTTGAAACTCGATGCGGTCACCGATCTGCCCAGCGGCGCCGGTCCAATTAATTTCATTAAAGACTTCCGCGAAACGCCGGCACTGATGTTGACGGTGGCCAGCCCGAAGACAGACGAAGAAGAGATCGCACTGCGCGCGAAAGCGATTCGATCTGCGATCGAAACAGAACGCGCAACTACGAGCAATCCAAACGATCTGTTTAGATTCACCCTCGTCTTAACGATTACGGACGCTGTCGATCGAAATTTATTACGCACTCCCACGGACATGTTTCTAGCCTTTGTCAAAGAGAATGGCTTTGCCCGTGATTTGCACGTCATCAATGGCGATGGCTTTATAGCCTTCGACGGTGTTTCAAATAAGACTGATGCGGAGATCCTGGCTGGTGTCGAACAGTTCGTAACTGAACGGATGCAGTCGTCGGAGTTTCATCCCGATGCCTGGCCGCCGTTCCTGGTCCACAATCCACAGGAAACCCTGACGAAGTTGAACGCTGTCGCGGGCGATAAATATACCTATCGCCAAATGGACGATTTCACCGATCTGATCGAAAAGACGCTCAAGACAGTGCCGCAGGTGTCTAAAGTAGCGCGCTCGGGAAATCTTGATGAAACGGTTTATCTCGTCTACTCGCAGGAGCGTCTTGCGTCGTACGGCGTGCAGCCGAGCAATCTCGAAAACGTACTCAAAGGCCGCAACATCACTACTCCCGGCGGACAAGTTAACGTCGACGGAAAAAACGTAAATCTCGATCCCTCTGGCGAGTTCAAGAGCGAACGCGAGATTGGTGACGTGCTGGTTCCGGCAGTTAACGGTTCGAGTGTCTATCTAAGAGATCTCGCACACATCGTTAGAGGTTACGAAACCCCGGCTCGTTATTTGAACTACTTCAACACCCGCGATGCGCAGGGCAATTGGCGGCGCAGCCGTGCAATCACACTGTCCGTGCACATGCGTTCGGGAGAACAGATCGACGAATTCGGCAAACAGATCGACGTCGCAATAGCCGGACTAAAACAACAGCTCCCCGCAGACCTGATCTACGCGCGCACTTCAGACCAGCCATTGCAGGTAGAGGAAGTTATCGACCTCTTCATGAAGAGCCTGTTCGAAGCGATCATTTTGGTTGTGCTGATTGCGCTGATCGGGTTCTGGGAATGGCGTTCGGCATTACTGATGGCTTTGTCGATTCCGATTACGCTGGCAATGACGCTCGGCATGATGTACGTGCTCGGCATTGATCTTCAGCAAGTTTCGATTGCGACACTGATCATCGCGCTCGGATTGTTAGTAGACGATCCCGTCGTGGCCGGCGACGCGATCAAGCGCGACCTGGCACAGGGACACAAACGATCTGTGGCTGCGTGGCTTGGACCAACGAAGCTCGCGACCGCGATCCTTTTTGCAACCATTACCAATATCGGCGCTTATCTTCCGTTTCTGATGCTCAGCGGAGCGGTGGGTGAGTTTCTCTACTCGCTTCCTGTCGTGCTCGTTTGTTCGCTGATCGCGTCGCGAGTCGTGTCCATGACGTTCATTCCGTTGCTGGGTTATTACCTGCTGCGGCCGAAAGCTGAGAAGACAATCGAAGAGCGCTGCCAAAAAGGTTTCGCCGCTCTGTACTACCGCGTTGGCACATGGGCCATCAATCATCGCTGGAAAGTCATGGCCGGCGCGCTGGGAGTTCTGTTGCTGGGCGGCGTACTGATGAGTCAGCTCAAGACTCAGTTCTTTCCGAAGGATTTGACTTACTTATCGTACGTCGATATCTGGCTGCCGAATGACGCGCCACTGTCTGCGACGAACGATGCCGCAGCCAAGTCGGAAGCAATCATTCGCGAAGTTATTGAGGAATACGGCAAGCATCATCCCGATGACGGCGGCAAGCCGCGCGCTGTTCTGCAATCGCTCACGACTTTTGTCGGCGGTAGTGGGCCATCGTTCTGGTTTTCAGTCATACCTGAGGTGCAGCAATCCAACTACGCGCAAATCATTATTCAGGTCAAAGATAAACATGACACGGAGAAGTTGATCCATCTGTTGCAGGAAGCTTTGTCGGCGAGAGTCGCAGGGGCGCGAATCGATGTGCGGCAGCTCGAGTCGGGCAAGGCGGTCGGGTTGCCGGTTGCGATTCGTGTGAGCGGCCAGGACGTGCAGATGCTGCATTCGTATGCGAGTCGCGTCAAAGCCATTCTCGAAGAGACGGAGATCGCGGAGCGAGTGCGCGACGACTGGGGCGATCAGAGTTTCGCCGTTCATCTAAAAACGGATCCCGATCGCGCCAACATCGCGGGACTGACAAACCACGACGTCGCGATGGCGTCGCTGTCGGCGACTTACGGTAAACAGGTGACGACGTTGCGTGAGGGCGATAAGCAGATTCCCGTAGTCGCGAGGTTGCGGATGGAGGAGCGGGCACAGTTAGGCGCTCTGAAGAATTTGTACGTCTACGGAGACCAGAGCAGTCAAAAGGTGTTGCTCAGACAGGTAGCCTCAACTGAGTATGGCATGCAGCTCGAGAGGATGAGATCCCGCAACCAGTTTCGCACGATCACTATCGCGGCGATGCCGGCGGAAGGAAAACTCACGTCGGAGGTTATGTCCGCAGCGCGGCCCAAACTGAAAGAACTCGAACAGACTCTTCCGGCCGGTTATCGCATGGAAGTTGGAGGCGAAGAAGAAGAACAGGTGAAGGGCTTTCTCGACTTAACGATCGTGCTGGCGATCTCGGTGGCTGCGATCTTCCTCGCGCTCGTATGCCAGTTCAAGAATGCTATCAAACCGTTCATCGTTTTTGCGGCGGTGCCGTTTGGCATGGTCGGCGCGCTGGCGGCGCTGTGGATCATGGGAGCGCCGTTCGGGTTCATGGCATTCGGAGGGATCGTGAGTCTGGTGGGGGTGATTGTCAGTCACATCATCGTGCTTTTCGACTTCATTGAAGAGAAACATGCCGAGGGCAAGCCGCTGATCGAAGCGTTGTTAGACGCAGGCATCATGCGTTTGCGTCCGGTGCTGATAACAGTTGGCGCAACGGTGATCGCGCTGTTTCCACTCGCATCGCACGGTGGACCATTGTGGGAACCGTTGTGTTACGCGCAGATCGGTGGATTGAGTGTCGCCACGTTTATCACGTTGCTGCTGGTGCCCGTGATCTATTCGATCTTCGTTCTCGATTTGAAACTGGTGAAGTGGGAAAGAGACAAGACAGCGAGCGATGACTTGCCGGCCGCTGTGCTTCAGCCTGCCGAATGAGGCCAGCTCATCCATTCCCGGAGAGAGCCGCAGCATTTATGAGTGGTTCAGTTTGAAAAGTATAAGTGTGCAGTTTGAAAAATACGCCGAAGGCGTTCGCTAATTTCAGCCCAGCGCCAGCGACAACCCTGGGTATGAATTCAAATACACGCTAAACCTGAAAGGGTTCGCCTTGTGAGAAACCCTTTCAGGGTTGGAACGACTTTGGTTAATGTGATCCCAGGGTTCTCGCTGGCGCTCGAACCCTGGGCTGAGGTTAGCGAACGCCTTCGGCGTTAACGACGGGCTGAGGTTAGCGAACGCCTTCGGCGTTAACGACGGGCTGGGGTTAGCCAACGCCTTCGGCGTTAACGACGGGCTGGGGTTAGCCAACGCCTTCGGCTTAACGACGGGCTGGGGTTAGCCAACGCCTTCGGCGTATTTTCAAACTGAACCGGTATGCATTCATGCACAAATGTACTTTTCGCAGCGGAGTAAGGCATACTGCGGCGAAAGAGTATGGTGGATTATTATCAGGTTCTTGGAGTCAAGAGCACTGCCTCAGTCAAAGAGATCAAGGCTGCATACAAGCGGCTGGCGCGTCTGCAGCACCCGGATCTGAACGGCGGCAATCCTGCGGCTGCAAGAGCATTCGTCCAAATTTCCCATGCGCGAGATATATTGATCGACCCACAGCGCCGCGCTGCGTATGACGCACAGCGCAATGCTGCCAAAGGCGCTTATGCTCCAGTCGTGAATCCCAACGTCGAAACTTATGTGCGACGCGCGCGATCCGATGCTCGCATCAACAAGAACCTCGAAAAATTTTTGACGACTGAACGGGAAGAGACGCGCGCGCTTCGACAAGCGGTCTTTCCAATAGTGGCTTTTCTTTTCGCCGCATTCTTTGTGCCGTTGATTCGTCCTCACTTCTGGCGTAGCTCGGGCTGGACCGGACGTACCGTAATATTAGTCCTGGTTAGCATAGGCGTATGGCATACGCTCTCGAAGATTTGGGCCGCCGTCAAATTGCACACGGATGATGATCGAATCGTTGCAACTGAGGATCAAGTGCCCGCAAAGCATTGGAGTAGACGCCAGGCATTTTTCTTCATCGCGCTCGCCGCAATCGGTTGCGGGCTGCTGGGAACTTTGATTGGCATGTCTTTCAGCGACTCTCTGTTGAGTGCAATGCCAATGTTCTTTGACCCGTCGATTCGGCTGGAGTTGCTGCTTTATCCATGGATTATGGTTTTGTTACTGGATGCCGGGCATGCGCTAAGTCAGAGAATTGACATATAGAGCCCGAGGCGCAACCAGCGACGGTTTGGCATTCAGGCAACTCAATCATTTAGCATAAGAGCCACGCTTCGTTCTTGCCATGGCGGCGCCCTGTTTCACCTTCACCCCAACATTCCGCCACTGGCCGTCGTAGTTTTTATCCGCCGGGTTATAGGAAACGCTGTAGAGTGTCTGGAGTTCTGAAGCGACGCGCTGATAGACCGTCAAGATCTTCAGCACGATCAGCTTTGAACAATGTGCCACGGCGGCCTATCCGGCCGTCGAGGCTGTGCGAATTGACTGGGCCGAATGCGAGCACGTCTAGTTGCGAGCTGACCGTTCCGTCGAGTGCTCTCAACGACAGATCGGTGTTTGCGGATTTTGGAAGTGAGAGCGAAATATCTCCGGATTCGGTCTGGACCGAAAGTGCATTCGTTATGCCTCGAATTGCAATCATTTCGGAGTCACCGCTGACCGCGAGGCTAACTTCACGCGGAACAAATACGAGCAAATTGATTGGTCTTTCGTTGCCGTCTTCGCGAACCTGGATCTTCAGGTCTGTGTCACTCACCTGAAAGCGAATCCGAGCATCAATTCGCCTGCCATCAGCCATGGTAGTGCAGGAGGCGGAAACGCGAATACGGTTGCTGTTCCAGGTTTCAACCTCAGTGCGACCGTTCGCGTTTTTGATTTCGATCGCGGCAAATTTTTGCGAAAACGTCTTTTCGTAAATGGTATCGCTGACCACGCGGGCCTGCGCTGGAATGGCAGCGTTGAAATAAATGCAAAACTGCGCAGCAATCAAAAGAATCGGCAGTGAAGAGGTTCTTCGGGTTTTCATAAGGCTATCCCAGGAATAGCAGCGCAGAATATTGGAACTCAAAGGCATTGACGCATACAGGGCCGAGAGTGTTAACAGGTTAGTTCTGAGCGCGTCTACGACGTACCCACCCGCTACCGCAGGTGCTACTGACCCGATCCAAGCGCGCCGTCTGACTTTTGAGGCAAAGCCTCTATTTACTTCGCGCTCGACGAGGTGAAGGTGCACGACCTCGGCGCGATGACAGCCGTTGGTGTGAGCTTCAGTGGTGTCAGATTGTTTTTGGTCAGCAGCGAATTGAAGTCGATGAGATCTGCGTCAAGCACCTTCTTCCAGCCGTTCGCAGTCATAGTGAACTCAGTGCACGCCGATTCCAACGTGTCGACGGCGGCTTTTGTTGGCGCCATGTCGATGCCGTTCTGTGAGAGTGGCCCGAGCACCGTGTTGAAAAGATTACTGACTGCTATGAACGACAGTAAGCTGCCCGGAGCTCGAGCGGGCGCGCCGAAACGGCCACCCCCACCACCTGGCCCACGTCCTCCGCGTTGCGGGCCCCCAAACGTCGCGAGCTTCGTATCAAGTGCGGTCGCGGCCGTTACAACATCAGCCGACATCGAGCTCTTTGGAATCGCCGCGAGCTGTGCGCGCACCGCAGCGACTTCACTATTAGCAGCATAGCTGTCCTTCATGCCTTGAACGGCAGCCATAGCGAGCTTGTCCTGTGCTCGCAGTGCCGACATCATCGCCTGACTCTCACCAACGCGCGGATCATTTCGGACGACGAGCGACTGTGAGTACGTCTGACCATCGACAAACAGTTTCACGGTGTACATGCCGGGCAACGCAAGTGGTCCATGCGGCGCGGGCGTCACGGAGCCAGGCGACGAATTCATCTGATTAACGATGTCAGGATTAAAGCCGGGTGGATCGTCGTAGCGAAGATCCCAATTGATGCGATTCATGCCGACCTCAGTCGATAGGGCACGCTCAGACGCAGGCATCAGCCAGTAATCCGGATAAGCAGGTCGAATGTACATTGGTGGTGGTGTGCTGGTGATGGTCCGGACGAGATGATTGGCTGAGTCGAAGATCTGCAGCTTGATTTCGCCCGACGGTTTCTTACTGAGGTTGTAGTAAAGAAGAGCGCCGTACGGAGGATTCGGTGCGTGGGGCATTTCCGGGTTCATCGGCTGGTCCCAGTTGGCGTTGGCGCGAGCGCGGATGGCGTCACTCGGCTTGAACAGATAAGCCGGCGCCGATGCTATCTGTTGTCCCTTTGCCGCGATCTCGCGCAGCGGAGTCATGTCGTCAAGTACCCAGAATCCACGGCCGTACGTACCGATAACAAGGTCGTTCATGTTGTGATCCGAGTGAATAACCATATCGCGGATCGACGTGCTCGGCAGATTGAGTCTTAACGATTGCCAGTGGTCACCATCATCAAACGATACGTACACAGTCGTCTCAGTACCGGCGAACAGCAAACCCTTCTGTTTGGGATCCTCTCGAATAACGTGCAGCTGACTGCCGGTGCGTTCATCGGTTGGTAGGCCGTTCACAATACGTGTCCACGTTTTGCCAGAGTCGTGCGTGCGATAGATATAGTGCTGCTGGGGACCCGCCGTAGGATTTCGGCTAAAGCCGAGGTTGGCGAGCACATAGGCCGTATTGACATCGTTGTGTCCGGCTTCAACAGTGACGAAGCTCGTGCCCTCCGGAAGATCGGTGAAGTTCGTCACGTTGTTCCACGTCTTGCCGCCGTCCATCGTGTTATAGATCTGGCCGTTGCTGCTGCCGGACCATACGACGCCCTGCTTAACTGTCGAGATCGAGAAATCTGAAATCGAAGCGCGGAACGCGAATGGACTCGGAGTTGCTCCGGGAGCGGGCGTCGGAGTCGGAGTGGGGGCCACACCGCACGGTACCATCGGTTGACCTTTCGCTGTGGTGAGATCAGGGCTGAATGTTTTCCACGTCTGTGCACCGTCACGCGTTACGACGATGCAGTTGTAACCGACGTATAACGCCTTCGGATCGAACCTCGTGTCAAACCGTTTCCAGAAATCAAAAGACTCAACGTAGAGATTTCTGTCCGTGCCGAAATTTGGCGCGACATTGCCCCACTGCCCGGTCGCAAGATCGATCTTGATTAAACCGTTGCCCTGGCCTATGCCATAGCCGACACCATAGACCGTCGTGGGCTTGAGCGGATCGGGCACAACGGTGCCGAATTCGGATGACGGCAACGGATACCAATCCATGACAGTGATCTGACCTTGGTCGCTTCGACTGCGAGTCATGATCGCGCCAGTGTCCTGCTGTGAACCCATGACCCAATAGGGATACTGATTATCAGTGGCGATGTGATAGATCTGCGCGATCGGGATCTGGTAATAGCCGCTCCATGTTTGACCGCCGTCGAGTGTGATGGCCGGTCCCTGATCGAAACCAAAGAAGAAACGTTTATTGTTGGTCGGGTCGAACCATGCATTGTGCGGATCCTCACCGCCGGGAGCGCCCTTGAATGCGCTAAACGTTTTGCCACCGTCGGTCGATCGATAGACGGTGGTGGCGATCGTGTAAACGATGTCGGGATTTTCTACATCGACCCAGACTCCGGAACTGAAATTACCCTGGCCATTGGCGATTCGCGTCTCATCGCCCGCCATATGTTGCCAGGTCTGACCGCCGTCGTCGGATCGAGATAGACCAGAGCCGCCTTGCAGCGGAGGACCAATCACATAAACTCGCTGGCCGGCTGTATGCATGGCGATTGCGACGCTTATCCGTCCGTTGTACTGCGGCAGCGTTGTGATTTTGGTCCACGTCTTCCCTTCATCGATCGATTTGTAGAGTGCGGTGCCGTTTGGTCCTTGTGACGCACCACCTGTGTTCTGCGACGTCGCGAAGATCACGTTCGGCATGTCGAAAGCGTATTCGACGTCGCGCGTGCCGTTTGCATTTTCAGGTCGCAGCCTGTTCTCCCATGTTTTGCCGCCGTCAGTCGTTCGATATATACCCTGTCCGTGATGGTTAGCATCACCTTGCGTCGACACGACAACGAGATTGGGATCTTTCGGATCGACGACCATCTTGTTGATCTTTGTAGTGTCCTCGAGACCAATGTGCGTCCACGTCTTGCCGGCATCGATCGATTTGTACATACCGTCGCCGGACGAACCGCCAACTGAATCGCCTGTGCCGAGATACACAATGTTGGGATCAGACGGCGCCACCTGAATGGCGCCCACGCTATCGACGTTTGTGAATTGATCAAAGATAGGAAACCAGGAGACTCCCGCGCTTGTCTTTCCAGCACATTGGGATCCTAAGCTTAGAATTCCACGTGGACAAGTTGTCGCG
>JADMIO011403873.1_pt1 | contig 43731 bp, 28 predicted proteins | sample 8958161 | NCBI WGS metagenome assembly JADMIO01 (sample SAMN16585339, study PRJNA669376) | soil metagenome | isolation source: Crop rotation soil | place: USA: Cullars Rotation, Alabama | collected 2011
GGCAGTGGTGTATCCGTATTCTTGTTCGACCTGAACCGCCAGCTCTGGGGCGGCCGGAACAGGTACGCAGGCGCCCGCGCGATGTCGGCCGTGACCTGACGCAACGGCGTGATGTCGTCGAGAATCCAGAATCCCCTGCCATGCGTGCCCGCAATCAAGTCGGCATCCTTGATCGCGAGATCGCGAATCGATGTCGCGGGCATGTTGGCTCGCATCGACTGCCACGAATCGCCATCGTCGAACGACACGTACACGGCCCGCTCGGTACCGGCGAACAGCAGGCCCCGCCGTTGCGAATCCTCGCGGACGACATTGGTCGCGGCACCCTCGGGAATACCGGCGGTGATTTCAACCCAGCGCTGTCCCGAATCGCGCGTGCGAAAAATGTGCGGACGAAGGTCGTCGAGTCTGAACGTGTTGACCGCGGCGTACGCGGTGCCGGGATCGAAGTGCGACGCTTCGATGATCGACACTTTGGCCCACGGCACGAGCGCGGGAGGCGTGACGTTGGTCCACGTCGTGCCGCCGTTCTTCGTCAGATGGATCAGTCCGTCATCGGTGCCGGCCCAAATCACACGGCTATCGATCGGAGACGGCGCAATCGCGTAGATCACGCCGCGCCGCGAGAAGCGCGCGGTGGGCCGGTCGCGATAGACGCCGACCGACGGAGGCGGGTCCCACGCGTCACGCGTCAGATCCGGTGAAATCTCCGCCCAGTCAATGCCGCCGTTGTTGGTTTTCCAGAGTGTGTTGGCGGCGAAGAGGAGCGTCCTTGAATCTCCCGGCAGGAACGCCAGGGGCTGCGTCCGCAGCACGCGATAGTCCGGGCCACGAGGCGGCGTGACCTGCTGGACCTGTCCGGTCCTTCGATCGAAGCGCGTCACGCGGCCGCCGTACACGACGTCCGGATCGAGCGGATCGGGCGCTACGTAGCCGTACTCTTCAACGCCAACCGGCGTCCACTCACGGACGGTGATTTGACCATTGTCGCCGCGGCTCGCGACACAAGCCGATCCGCTGTCCTGCTGGCCACCGCAGACGCGGTACGGAAACGCGTTGTCGGTACTCACGTGGTAGAACTGCGCGGTCGGCTGATTGAACCAGGAGCTCCACGTCGCGCCTCCGTTCAGCGTGACGATCGCGCCCTGGTCCGAAGTCAGGATCATCACCTTTGGATCGCGCGGATTGATCCAGATCTTCTGGTAGTCGTCACCCCCGGGCGCGCCGCGCAAAGCGGCGAACGTTCGGCCGCCGTCCGTGGATTTCCACGTGACGATCGTCGGCACGTACACGACATCGGCATTCGAAGGATCCACTCTGATGTCCGCCGCATCGGCCGGACGCGCGACGAGGCGGGGATCCGCGTTCACCCGCGCCCATGTCTCCCCGGCGTCATCAGATCGATAGATACCGGCGCGCGCGCCGGCGTCGACGACCGCAAAGAGTCGCGTATGGAGCGAGGGCGCGATGGTTACGCCGATCCGGCCGAGCCCATCCGCGAAGGCCGGCAGCCCCTGGGTCAGCTGACGCCACGTCGTCCCGCCGTCCGTGGACTTGAACAACCCGCTGCCGGGACCGTTCCACGTGCTGTTTTCCCAGGGCCCCAACCGGGCCTCCCACAGCGACGCGTACACCACGGACGAATCCGCGGGGTCCATCGCGATGTCGACACCACCGGTGTTGTCGTCTTTCGACAGCACACGCTCGAAAGTGCGACCGCCATTCGTCGAGCGATAGATCCCGCGCTCCGGGTTTGGACCGTAGGGATGACCGAGAACGGCGACGAACAATCGATTCGGATCGCGCGGGTCGACAACTATCTGGGGGATCTGCTGGCCATCGCGCAAGCCGAGATGCGTCCACGTCTTGCCCGCGTCGATTGATTTGTAAATCCCGTCGCCGGTCGACAGATCCGGCCGCTGCATCCCTTCCCCGCTGCCGGCATAGATGATGTTCGGATCGGACGGCGCGACCGCAAGCGCGCCAATCGAGCCCGTGGGCTGGCTGTCGAAGATCGGTTCCCAGGTTCTGCCGGCGTCCGTGGTCTTCCACACGCCGCCGTTGACCGCGCCGACGTAAAAGACGTACGGCTGGGACGGGACTCCGTCGACGGCCTTCGTCCGCCCGCCCCGGAACGGTCCGATGTTGCGCCAATGGAATTCAGTCAGGAGCGATGGCGCAATCGCGGGCGCCTGAGAAGCGCGCGCGAAATCCAGCGCGCAGAGCGCCAGAACCAATCCGACGCCCGTGAACGATCTCCGCATGTACTTACGACTGGGCGCGGTCGGGTTCCGGCTGCGCCGCCGGTTTGAATCCGCGAATCCTGGCGACGTGCACGGTGACACCCGTGGCGATGGCGAGCAGCAGCAGCCGAAGCCAGAGGGTATGCGCGGTCCAGACGATCGACACGCCGATGCTCAGCCAGAGCAGCACCAGCGTGATCGTCTTGTCGCGGCGCCGCATGCCGCGGCCTTCACGGCTGTTGCGAATGTAGACGCCCAGAAAGCGATGGTTGACGAGCTTCTGATAGAAGCGATCGGAACTCCGCGCGTAGCACGCCGCCGCCATCAGCAGGAACACGGTGGTCGGCATCAACGGCAGAAAAATGCCGATGACACCAAGAGCGACACAGAGCGTGCCGCAGGAGATCAGGAGGACGCGGAGGACCGTCTTGGGCATCCTGCGGAGATTCTAGCCGGAAGAGCCGAACATGGGGGGCGTGGAGAAAGTGGGGGGCGTGGAGTTTTTTGCTATAGGGACGGACCGCTTCTTGCCTCTTGGGAAAGGGATGGTTACTCCGAAACGGGATCCCCTGGCTGGGGAGATCATCGGTGCCGCGATTCGGGTGCACCGCGCGCTCGGTCCGGGACTACTGGAGTCGACATACAAGCGGTGCCTTGTGTACGAACTGCACACGGCGGGATTCCAGGCCCAAACCGAAGTGGCCATTCCAGTGAGTTATCGCGAGGTTCGGATTGATTTCGGCTTCCGGGTCGATCTTTTCGTCGAGGGCCGAATTATCGTCGAAATAAAAAGCGTGGAGCGTTTGATTCCGATCCACACGGCTCAGATCCTGACGTATCTGAGACTCGCCGATGCGGACCAGGCGCTCTTGATGAACTTCAATGCCGTTACGCTCAAGGCAGGACTTAAGAGCTTCCTCCGGGGTAGCAGGTACCCAGCGGCGTCAGAAGCTGGGTAGTGTCTTCCCAACCCCCAAAACCCCCACGCCCCCCAATTCCTCCATGTCCCCCATGTTGAGCTCTTGTCACACCCCGAACTCAATCCCCTGCGCCAGCGGCAGCGCGTCGGACCAGTTGACGGTGTTGGTCTGGCGGCGCATGTAGGCTTTCCAGGCGTCTGATCCGGATTCCCTGCCGCCGCCTGTTTCCTTCTCCCCGCCGAACGCCCCGCCGATCTCGGCGCCGGACGTCCCGATGTTGACGTTGGCGATCCCGCAGTCCGACCCCCCTGCTGAGAGAAAGCGCTCCGCGGAGCGGAGACTCTCGGTGAACATCGCGCTCGACAGGCCTTGGGGCACGGCGTTGTGCAGAGCGATCGCGTCTTCGAGCGCGTCGAATTCCATGACATAGAGAATCGGCGCGAACGTTTCCTGCTCGACGACCTTCGACTGCGCCGGCATGCGGATGATCGTGGGCTCGACGAACTGCGCGCCGACGTCAGACCGGCGGCGCCCGCCGCAGACGACTTCGCCACCCTGTGCCTTTGCCTGATCGATCGCGGCGAACATGCCGTCAACGGCATCCGCCGTCACGAGTGGGCCCATCAACGTGCCCGCCTCCAGCGGATCCCCGATCGGCACTTGCGAGTAGGCCGCCGCGAGCTTCGCGGTGAGCTCGGCGGCGATCGACTTGTGCACGATCAATCTGCGAGTGCTGGTGCATCGCTGTCCGGCAGTGCCGACCGCGCCGAACAGGATCGCGCGCAGCGCGAGGTCGAGCCTGGCATCGGCCGTCACCACGATTGCATTGTTGCCGCCGAGCTCGAGAATCGTGCGGCCGAATCGGCCGGCCACCACCTGCGCGACGCGCCGGCCAACGGCCGTCGAGCCCGTGAAGGAAATCAGCGGCAGGCGATGGTCGTTGAGCATGTGCTCGCCGACGGTCCTGCCCGGGCCAATCACCAGGTTGAAGATGCCGGAGACACCGTGATCGGCCATCACACGATTGGCGATGTGCTGCACGGCTACGGCGGTGAGCGGTGTGGGCTCGGCCGGCTTCCACACCACGGGATCGCCGCAGACGGCGGCAATCGCGGCGTTCCAGGCCCAGACGGCGACGGGGAAATTGAACGCGGTAATGACGCCGATCGGGCCGAGCGGATGCCACTGTTCCATCATTCGATGGCCGGGCCGCTCGGAGGCGAGTGTCAGGCCGTAGAGCTGTCGTGACAGACCGACGGCGAAGTCGCAAATGTCGATCATCTCCTGTACTTCGCCGTGACCTTCGACACGAATCTTGCCCATCTCGAGCGTGACGAGATCGCCCAGCGGCTCCTTCAAATCCCTCAACGCGCTGCCGAGATCGCGCACCAGGTCGCCACGCTTTGGTGCGGGGCGCTCGCGCCAAGAGGCGAACGCCTTCGTGGCCTCGGACACCACGCGATCGCAATCCGCGGGTGTCGCCGTCGACACGGCGGCAATCGGCTGGCTCGTGGCGGGATTGATCGAGACGAGCCGCGGGCCTGTGTCAGCGAACCACTGCCCTTCGCCGCACGACGCGCCGGCATTCACGTCCGAAATCCGAAGCTTGTCCAGCAGTGCCCGCGTGCTCATGTGAGGTCTCTCCAAACGAGAAACGATAACATTACGCCGATGACCCGGCGCACCGCGTTCGTCCCATACGTGCTTTCGCTGCTCCTCTCACTCGGACTCGCGCGTTCGGCAGACGCGCAGTGGTATTTCGCCGGCTACCTCGGCGCCAACACGACGAGACCGGCGACGGTCTCCGTCGATCTTCCAGGGTCGAATCTATCGCTGCAGTTTCACGAGGTGCAGTTCGAAGCCCGCCCGTTCGAATCGCCGCAGTACTACGGATGGCGGCTGGGCGAGCTGCTCGGAAAGAACCGGAGATTCGGCGTCGAATTCGAGTTCATCCATCTCAAGGTCATCGCGAAGACCGGCGCGGCGTACTCGACCAGCGGGAGCAGTGGATCGATTGCGTTCGCCGCGGGACAGCAGATGCGAACGGTGGTCGAGCGCTACTCGATGACGCATGGGTTGAATTTTCTCCTCGGAAACTTCGTCGTCAGGCAGCCCATCGGATCGGGCCGGGCTCAGGTAATCCTTCGCGGCGGCGCCGGATTCACGGTCCCCCACACGGAAACAACCGTGCTCGGCGGCGCCGTCGACAAGTACGAGGGCGGAGGCGCCGGCATTCACGGCGCGGCCGGATTGAACGTGCAGTTGCGCGGCAAGTGGTCGCTGGTCGCCGAGTACAAACTCAGTCGTGCGAGGCCGCAAATCTCGATCGCCGGTGGTGGCCACGGGCAGATGACCGCACTCACGCACCAGGTTGCGGCGGGCGTGGCGTTTGGCCTGAGTCGCTGATACGCTCTCCGCGTGTTTGGCTCATCCTGGGCGTTGCTCATCGCGGTGACGCTCGGATCCGCGACCGGCGCCGGCACCGCGGCTCAAACATCGCCCTCGAAGCCTCCCGAAACAAAGTGGACCGATGATCGGCCCGCGACACATTTCTTCCCGAACCTCTTCAGGGATCTGAAGGCGCTGCCGTCCAAAAACTCCGCCGGCGTCTATGGCATCGGCGGCGCCAGCGCGCTGGCCATCCATGCGACGGACGACAACATCGCGGACTGGACCGCACGCATCGACGATCCGTCCTACACGATCGTCGGCCGCGTGCTGGGAGACGGCTGGTTCCAATCAGGCGGCGCGGTCGCCACTTATGCGCTTGGCAGACTCGCGCACTCCGCCGAGGTCACCCACATCGGCAGTGATCTGATCAGGGCTCAGGCGCTCACGGGCGTGCTGAATACGGCACTCAAAGTGAGCGTCAACCGGACGCGGCCGAACGGCGGTCACTACGCATTTCCATCCGGGCACACCGCGGCCACATTCACGTCGGCAGCGACGCTGCACGCGCACTATGGCTGGAAGGCCGGCGTTCCGGCGTATGCCGCGGCCGGATTCGTTGCGTGGACTCGCGCGCGCGACGGCGTCCACTGGCTGAGCGATGTGGTGTTCGGCGCTGCGGTGGGAATTGCGTCAGGACGAACGGTCGCCGGCAAGCACGGACCAAAGCGCATCGGTGTCGTACCGACGGCTACGAAAGGCGGGGCGGCGCTGTATTTCAACTGGCAACTTACAACTCGCAACTACCAAGGGGCTCGTTGAGAGTCGTTCGTAAGCCGTAAGCCGTAAGCCGTAAGCCGTAAGCCGTTACCCCCCCGTCGATCCAAACCCTCCGCGAGTAACCCCAGGCGCTTCTGACGAGTCCTGCCACTCGACTCGAACGAACGGCAGAATCAATCCCTGGGCGATCCGATCCCCTTTTTTGATCGACACCGCCGCCTGCGTGAAGTTCAGGACCTGCACTTTGATCTCGTCCTTCGGTCCGCAGTAGTCGCTGTCGACGACGCCGACGCCGTTGGCGACCATCAGGCCCTTTTTCAGCGGCGTGCTGCTGCGCGCGAACACGCCAAGGAAGTGCCCGGGCGGGACACCGATGACGAGCCCCGTGGGTACGAGCGTCACTTCGCCGGGAGCGATGGTCATGTCGGCGTTTGAAGCGAGATCGAAGCCTGCCGCCCCCGCGCTCTCGTAACGAGGCAGGGGGACGGCAGGATCGAGACGGAAGATTCGAACGTTCAGGCTACTGGCCCCCGCCGCTCTTCGTCGCTGGTGGCGGCGGGACGATGCGCTTGAACATGCCGCTGACGTCGCGCGTGCCGCGATCGAGGAACGAGTAACCCTTGTCCATCCACTCCGGCCGCGGCTTCCCGAGCAGGTAGTGATCGAAGAACTCGTCCATGTGCACGGTCCAGTGCTTCATGTAGTCGCGGTTGTTCAACCCGTGCGGCTGCCCGTTGTAGTTGAACATGTAGGCTTCCTTGCCGAGCCGCCGCATCGCCATGTTGAACTCGATGCCCTGGTACCACGGCACCGCATCGTCACCGTCGTTGTGGATCGTGAGGTACGGCGTGTGGATGCGCTCGACCCAGAAGATCGGCGAGTTCTCGATGAACTGCAGCGGCGCGTCCCACAGGGTCTCGCCGATGCGGCTCTGCGTCTTCTCGTACTGGAACTGCCGCACCATGCCCGTGCCCCAGCGGATGCCGTCGTAGGCGCTGATCATGTTCGACACCGACGCGCCCGCTTCCACGGCCGCGAAGATGTTCGTCTGCGTGATCATGTAGGTGATCTGATAGCCGCCCCATGAATGGCCCTGGATGCCGATGCGCTTCGGATCGATGTAGCCCTGCGCCACGACCGTATTGATCGCCGGGATGACGCACTTCATCGCGCTCGGTCCGGGATAGCCGGTCTCGTACGAAATGTCCGGCTGCAGGACGACGTATCCGTTGCTCACGTAGCGCGTGATGTTGATGCTCGTGCCGACGTTCGGCGCGCGGTATCCGTGCAGGCCCTGCGAGAGCTCCTCGTAGATGTAGACCATCATCGGATACTTCTTGGTCGGATCGAAGTTGTCCGGCTTGATCAACATCGCGTTGAGCACCTTGCCGTCGCCGTTGATGTACTTGATGTTCTCGGCCTTGCCCCAGACGTACTCCGCCTGCTGCGGATTCGCGTCGGTCACCTTCTTCGGGGCGTTGAACGCGGTGTCGGTGATCCAGTAGTCCGGGAACTCGTCGAACTTCGATTCCGTGAACGCGACCACATCGGCGTTCTTCGCCTTGCTGATGTTGCCGATCGCCTTGTCCATCATCACGATCTTCTCGGGCGCGCCGCCCGCGAATGGAACGCGATAGAGGCCCGTCGCCTTCGTCTCGTCGTTCGTCGTGGTCAGCAGCATCGGCTTGGTCGTCGAAATCAGACCGCCGCCACCCGCGCCGCCGCCACGTCCGCCGCCGCCACCGCCGCCGCCCGGACCAGCGCCCGCCGCGACTTCGGCATCCCACGGCGCGCGATACCGGAACACGAGCTTCTGCTTGCGGCCTTCACCATTCGTGATGTTGCGGGGAGCGGTTCCGTCCGGCTTGATCTCCCAGACATCGAACTGGTCGTAGAGAATCACCGACTTGTCGCCGTCGGTCCAGCCGGCGGTGCCGAGGCTGTTCGGCGCATCCGGTGTGTCGTGGCTCTCGTCGTAGAACTTCACCGGCAGACGTTCGGTCAGATTGACGCGCACACCGGTCGCGATGTCCTGCGTGTACCAGTTCAGGGTCTTGCGGTCGAAGAACAACAGATACTTGCCGCCGGGCGACATCGAGACGCCGCCGCCCGCGTGATCGAGCATCTTCCGGCGCGAGCCCGTCTTCAGATCCACGAGGTACACGTCGTTGTACGTCGTGTCCCACGAGATTTCCTGGCGGTACGGCAGGCCATTCAGGCCGATTGCGCGATTCGGATCGGCACCGGGATTCACATCGGGCAGATCCGGCGTCGCGAGCTGCACGAACTGCTTGTTGTTCATGTGCACGATCGCGCGGTAGTTGCGGCTCTGCTCCTGCGTCGCGCGGACCTTCTGCATCGGCTGGATGAGCGGATCCTTGGAGCTCCACATATCGACCGGCAGCGGCGCCGGCCGGCGGACGTTCGGATCCGGCGGCGGCGGAGGCGGTGGCGCGGTGGCGAGCAGCAGACGCTGGCCATCTTCCGTAAACCGTGGAGCGGAATCCGCCACCACCATCCCCTGCGGCATGCCTCGCGTTGTCGCCGAGACGAGTTCCGTTGCCGCGGCGTCCGAAGTCTTCCAGTAATACAAACGGTACGGAGAGACCGGTTTGTCGTAGTCGGCCGCGTCGCTCAGGAACGCAACCTGATTCCCCGCATCGTCGAAGGTCACGCTCTTGTAGTGCCCTTTGCCGCTCTTCAGCGCGCGCACGCTGCTGTCGCTCATCTTGCGAGCGAACACGCCATCCTTCGCGGCATCAGTAGACGAGACGGCGTAGACCAGCCAGTTCGCCTTGTCGTCCCAGAGGAATTCGGTGACTTCAGGAATCGTTACGTCCGCGCCCGTCGTCAGATTGCGGATGATCAGATCGTTTCCTGGATCCTTGCGCTTCTCCTGCGGACCCGCTGCGCCCTGCGCACCGCCCGCGCGCCCGCCCGCGGCCTGCTGGCCAGCGGCCGGTGGCGTTGTCTGCTGCGCTGGAGGAGTCTGCGCGGCTGGTGGAGCGGCCGCGCCCTGCCGGCCTCCGCCACCGCCGGCGCCACCACGGCCACCGCGCCCGTTTGCACCGCCACCACCCGCGCGACCCTTGTGGAACGCGACCCACGTTGAGGACTCAGTCGGCAGACGGAACGTCGAGATCTGCTCGACGGTCGTCACCTGTCCGCTCGGCAGCGACATGATGCCCACCGAGTTCCGGTTGGCGTTCTGATTCTGCCCTCCGCGCCCTTCCGCGGGCGTCGCGCCTTCAGCGGCGCCCTGCTCGGCCGCGTCGTTGTTCGATCTCGGTGGCACGATCGTGAAGAGCACGAACTTCCCGTCGGGCGTGAACTGCGCGCCCGTGCCGCGCGGTTGCTTGAACTCCTGCCCGGATTTCACGTTACGGACCACCAGCACTCCGTCTTCGGCGAGTGACGTCACCGAATACGCGAACCACTGGCCGTCGTCCGACAGACGCGCGCCACCGATCGATTTCCAGGACTCGTAGATGTCGTACGACAATGGCCGCTTGGCGCGGCTCTGCGCTGATACGGGCCACGTCGACCACGCCAGTCCGGCGACCGCGACGCAAAGAAGGACCACTAACCGCCGCGAATGCTGCACTCTCATGGGAACCTCGGGTGATTTAGTGAATTCGTGGGAATTCTGGCCGGATATTATTCCCATTGCCCGACGGGTGCAAGGAGGCTGCATGCGGCATTTGCGGATCGTGACGTTGACCGTGACGGTAATGGCGGTGGCGGTGGCTGCCGCTCAAACACGTCCGCGCGCGAGGGACCTGGGCATTGCGCCCGGAATCGGCCAACCGGGGTCTGCCAACGCCATTACCGACGTCACGGGCGTGCGGGTCGGCCACGTCACGCTGGCGAGCGGCGACCGCGTGCGCACGGGGGTCACGGCCATCGTGCCGCACGGGGGCAATCTGTTCAGAGAGAAGGTCCCGGGCGCGGTGTTTGTCGGAAACGCCTTCGGCAAACTCGCGGGCTCGACCCAGGTGGAGGAGCTCGGCACGATCGAGACGCCGATCATTCTCACGAACACGCTGTCGGTCGGCGCGGCACTCGACGGCCTCGCGCGCTGGACGACCGCGCAACCCGGCAACGACAACGTCCGCTCCGTCAACGGCCTCGTCGGAGAGACGAACGACGGCACGCTCAACGACATCCGCGGCTTCCACGTCACGGCCGATCACATCTCGCAGGCGATTGGCGCGGCCAGGGACGGAGCGGTGGCAGAGGGCGCCGTCGGCGCCGGCACCGGCACGATTGCGTTCGGCTGGAAGGGCGGCATCGGCACCTCGTCGCGCAAGAGTGGCGACTGGATGGTGGGCGTGCTGGTTCAAACAAACTTCGGTGGACGACTCACGATCGCCGGCGTGCCGGTGTGGAGGGAGATTGGAGCGGGTACGCCGGGTACGAGGAACGGACTGACGCCTGCCATTCTTCTTTCAAAAGAATCGTTGGCACGCGGCAGCTCGTTCCGCGTACCCGACGTACCAGTCGTACCTGACGTACCTGTCGTACCCGAATCGGCAGACGGCTCCTGCATGATCGTCGTCGCGACCGATGCGCCCCTCGATTCGCGTGACCTGAAGCGGCTTGCCGCGCGCGCGGTGTTTGCGCTCGCTCGAACAGGATCGACGTACTCGAACGGCAGCGGCGATTTCGCGATCGCGTTTTCGACCAACGCGACCAACCGCGTGACCGCGACGAACGGTCCGCAGCCCAGAACGTTTCTGCCGACTGATGCGGTCTCCGGATTATTCGAGGCCGTGCTCGATGCGACGGAAGAGGCGGTCTACAACTCGTTGCTGCAGGCAACGACAACGACCGGCAACGGCCGCACGGTGCGAGCGCTGCCGGTCGATGAACTAAAGGCTGTGTTGAAGAAGTACGGCCGGTGAGGCGAATGACACGAATGACATTCCTGTCATTCGTGTCATTTCACGTATCGGCTCCTACCAGTTGAACCTGACCGAGAACTGCCCCAGCCGTCCACCTGGATCGAAGTTGTTGCCGATGTCGGTGTAGGCGCTGTTGACCTGGAAGATCGTGGCGCCGCTGCCGGGATTGCCGTTCGGGTTGAAGTTGATGTTGTCGAACAGGTTCAGGATGTCGATGCGGACTTCGATGTTCTTGTTGGTCGTCATCTTGAACCGCTTGGTCATGCCGACGTCGAACCGCGTGAAGAACGGCGCGCGAATCAGCAGGGTTCTCGGCCCGCAATCTCCGCCACCGATCTTCAACTCGATGCAGGTCGTGCTGTTCTGCGGCGCGAAGTACCGTCCGGTCGGTGCGCCGAGACCGCTGTAGCCGTCCAGCGTCGCCGTGCTGAAGTTGAAGGCGCGGCGTGTGTTCAGGATGACGTCATCGGGCGCCATCAGCACGAGCTTTCTGCCGGGGTTGTTCGGGTCGTCGGTGATGCGGTACTTGAACCAGGACTGCACGTCCTTCGCGGTCATGCCGACCATCCGCACGTTGCCGAAATCAACCATGCGAGCCTGGATGCGCGCCGATCCCGTGAAAGACCAGCCGCCGAGCACCCCGTCGATGATCGAATTCATGTTGCCGCCGTAGCGCTGGCCGCGGCCCACCGGCAGCGTCCAGTCCCACTGGCTCTTGATGGCATGCCGCGGTGAGTTGTCCGACGGATCCAGTATCCGGCCATAGTGGAAACCCAGGAACGCAGAGCCGTACTCACGCGCGTACTGGTAGCTGATGTTCGCCGAAAGCCCCTTCGAGAGCCTCCGCCGCGCTTCGAGTTGCAATGCGTGGTACGTGCTGAACGCACCGCTGTCCGTCACGTTCACTGTGCTTGCGGCCGGGTTGAGGACGAAGAAGTTCGCCGGCAGTCCCGCCGTGATCGCGCTGGCCCGCCGCGTTGCGTCGCCATCGAGGTCGCCCGCCGAGCTCAGCGGATTCGGATTCGCCCGGATGAATCGGCCAAGCAGCGTCGAGTTCGTCCAGCCGGTGCCGGTATAGGCGGCCGGTGTGTTCACGTTCGTGCTGGCACTGAGGTACGCCAGATAGATCGGCAGCGGACTCGTGCCCGTTCCCGGTCCGCGATACGCAAACGTGCACGCCGGATTGCCCGTCTGCCCGCAACCCTGCGCAAGGTGCGCCTGGAAGTTGTTCATCGCGAGCAGGAACTCGTTGTAGAACCCGTTCTCGATCATGTTGCGCTCGTTGTAGTTGAGCGTGGACCACTGATCGACGCCTTTCGTGCCGACATAGCGGACGGACACGGCCATGTCCTTGCTGACCGCTCGCTGGAGACCCGCTGTGTATGAGCGAGCGGACGCCACCTGAATGTCCGGATGGAACCCGGCGATGCTGTTGCCGCGGTTCGCCGCCAGCGCGATGGGATACGTCGGCGAGGCCGGGAATGTCTGCGGATACAACCGCGACGTCTGCGACAGTAGCAGCGGCCACGACTCACCCGCGGGCACGAGGCCCGTGGACGCGTTTCGATTGAGCGCCAGCGTACTGCCGGGGTTTGCACCGTACACCCCGGTGAACGCCCCGAATCCCTGCCGTTCGAACTGGATCGAGAATCCAGCCGTAACCGTCGCCTGCTCAGGATCGCCAAGGATCTTCCGCAGCAGACCGCTCTGGACGTTCGGACGCCATGCCACGTTGAGGTTCGGCGACAGATTGTTCCAATCCGTGTTGTACCCGTTCGTGCCGCTCTTCAACTGCGAGTAGACGGGCACTTTGCCCCCGGTCGCATTTGGTGTGAAGAAGTTGCACGCGCGGTAGATGCTTCCATCTCCCAGACCCGAGACGCCGCACAGATCGGCCAGGGTCACGCTCGAGAAGATGTCGTTGTTGGACTGAAATGGCGTCTGGATGTCCCACCGCAGGCCCGCGTTCAGCGTCACGGTCGGCTTCAGTCGCCACGAATCCTGCACGAACATCGCATAGTTGTTCAGTTTGCCGGCGCGCCTCCGGTTCCCGAGGAACTCGTACTGGTTCGTCTCGCCGTTGAGTGCGGCCTGGCCGCTGATGGAGGCGACGCGCCCCGTCAGCAGCGCGTAGAGATTGCGCGCGTTCGTGAGCGACGGATTGTCCGGATAGTTGGCCGCATTATTGATAATCGAAGCCGCCGGATCGTTTGTGGTGTCCAGACCGAACGTGATGCCGGGCACCTGCATCTGGCTCACGTCCCAGAACTTGCCCAGGAACACCTGGCCGCCCATCGTGATGACGTGCTTGCCCTTCTGCCAGTTCACGGACTCGTCAAACGACGTGGCGCCGGCGCTGCGGCCGGAAAGGGTGTTGCTCGTGTGCCAGTTCGTCTGGTTGATGCCCAGCGTCAGCGCGTAGCCGCCCTGATCGCGGAAGCTGTCAGGGCCGCCCGTGGCCACCTGCCCGAAGTAGATCGTTTCGCCGAGCGTGATACCCACGCGGAACTCGCTGACCATCGACTGGGACAACGTCGAGCGCAACGTGATCGAACGGGACGGCCGTCTCGCCACCGTGTGTGAGAAGTTCGGCGCGTCGGGGAAACGCTGATCGAGATCGTTGAACTGATCGGGCTTGCGATCCTGGAACAACTTGTTGAACGTGCCGGAGAGGCGATGCTTCGGCGTGATGTTGTAGTCGATGCGGATCGCCGGCTGATGCTCCGACTGCATGGCAGGACTGCGCCAGCTGTAGGACATGTTCATCGGGTCGCTTGTGTTCGCAACGGTGCCGGTTTTCTGCACCGCCGCCTGAATGTTGTTCAACACCTGCAGCACGGTCGGATCGGGCGTCGAGAACGGCGCGCCGAGCTGCAGCACGTTGACTTCCCTGACGACCACCTGGCCGTTGACGGTGGCGTTGTAGCGGAAGAATCCCTGCAACGCGCGCGGATTGAGAATCGTTCTCGTGCGCGACGCGTCGTTCGGGAGCCGCAGCATTTCGTGGTGGTAGAAGAAGAACGCCTTGCCCGAGCCGTTGTAGACGCCGGGAATGACGATGGGGCCGCCGATGCGATTGCCGAACTGGTTGAGGCGGACATCGTTACGCGCAAGACTGTCGCGGTTCTCGTTGAACCAGTAATTCGTGTTCATCCACGTGTCGCGGTAGTACTCGTACGCGCTGCCGCTGAAGCGGTTGGTGCCCGAGCGCGTCACGAAGTTGATCGTCACCGCGCCGTGTCCGCCCTGATCGGCCGCGCCCGCGGCGGTCGTGACCACGACGGCCTCGATGGCGTCCTGACGCGGACGGACCGGCGCGAAGAAGCCGTCCGTCGACTTGTTGAAGTTGTCGTTGTTCGTCACACCGTCGAGCGTGATGTTGAGGAACGACTCCGGCAGACCGTTCACCGTCGCATTGCCGCGGGCCGCTCCAGTGAAGTTCACACCCGTGAGCATCGTGACGCCGCCCAGCAGGAGGTCCCGGGTGGGCGTCGGCAACTGCGCGATCTGATCCACGTTCAGGGTCGACGAGACGGTTGCCGTTCTCGTGTTGACGAGTTCGGCCGAGCCGCCTGAGACCGTGACTTTTTCGGTGATGCCACCGACTTCCATGGTCACCTTGAGGTTGGCCGGCGTTCCCGGCACCACGCGTACGTCGTTGACGACCGCGGTCTTGAACCCCTGCAGAGTGACCGTGACTGAATAGGTGCCCGGCAGCAGCGCCGGCACGTTGAAAGCGCCTGTCGAATTCGAGACAGTGTCGAATTTGGTGCCGTTCGGGCTGGTAACCGTCACCGACGCACCGGGAATTACGCCTCCGGCGGAGTCCTGGACCACGCCGGTAATAGTGGAAGTAGTTTGCCCAGCGCTGGCTGCGCTGGCGAGGAGAGAGACGAACAGAACGAACACGAACACGTGCTTCTTGCCGCGACTCATAGAGGTAGACCTCCAGAACCAAGGGCCCTACGGACTTACGGCTTACGGCTTACGGCTTACGGAAGGCCCTACTCTAGGCCGACGCTCGATCGCGGTCAAGTAAACGTCCGGGGCCCCTGCGGCCGGAGCCCGGCTACCGCGGTCGCTGACCGGTGAGCTGCCAGCGAATGAGGGTCGTTGGGATAACGCCGGCATTGATGAACTCGTCGAAGAACCCGCGTAAGGTGAACTTCGCGCCCTGCTGATGAGCGCGGTCCTTGATCAGTTCGTCGAAGAGGTATTTGCCGGTGACGTAGCTCGATCCGTAGGCCGGCTGCCTCAGATAGAGCTGCTGTTCGAAATTGAGCAGGTCGAGATCGGGGCGCATCCAGCCTCGCGGTGTCCACTCCACCTGAAACGCCTTGGCCTGTTTGATGTCGAACTCGTTGGCCTGCGCATAGAGGGACGCGAGGCCTCGCGCACATCGCTGCGCCAGCATGATCCACACGATCTCGCGGGCGCGCGGATTGTCGTCGTAGTACCCCGCGTGAAGGATCAGCTCCTCCATCGCCGTGGCCATGCCTTCCGATCGGTTGTCCCAGATGTTGTAGAGCTTCGCAGCCCGCCGAATCGGACTCGGATTCGGCAGCTCCTTCATCCATGCGTGGTCGAACCAGTGGAACCAATGCGCGTACAGCGTCATCGGCTCATAGTGGCTGGCGATATTGAAGAAGTTCCGCTGCTCGATCGGAACAAATCCGCCGATGTGGGCACGCATCGCCGGCTCGAGATACGGCTGCACGGTCAGCACGTTCCTGTCCTTCAGGAATGCCAAGTACTTCGTCACGGCGTCGCCGGCTCGCCGCGTGAAGTCAGCGGCATTCGCGGCGGGCGTCAATTGGGGCCGGCCCTGATTTCGTTGTTCCTCAAGCGCAAGCGACGCGTGCGCGCGCGCAAGCTCGCGCTTGAGCAGCACGACCTCCTGATCCCAGGTCATGGGCACCAGATGGACGTTGCGCAGGTTCCACGTGTACTCCGCCTTGCCGATACCGGACGGCCCGGTCTTCGATGGCGCCTGCTTATCGAGCCACGTGACAAAGCTCGCGGTAGCGGTGCGTGCATTCTGAACGGCGCGAACCAAATCGGCGGACGCGCCGGTGACCTGCCTGGCCAGCTCGTCCAGGTCCGCGCTCTGCTGGCGCATCGTGCCGGCACCGGTGATCCACAGATCACGCGCGTTGCCAGTGAGATTGGCAGGGGCCTGACCGAGAAGCGGAGGGATTGAAGCCAACTGCCCCGCCAGCTTCCGCTGATCAGCCACGGAGAGCGGGAACGTGTACTGCCAGAGGTCGATCACCGCATGGTTCGTAGGACCTTCATGCGCGGGAGTGTCACTCTGCTCCGTCCAGATCGATTGGTAGAACGCCGGGTCTCGCGCCCACGGCTTCAGGACCCTCAGGTCGAAATCGAGTGCGTTCAGCTCGGCTTTGACCAATGCGTGGTCGACTTGCTGATCGAGCGGCCAGGATTTGGGATCGAGCGCAGCCAGCCTGGCTTGAAACTTCGCCAGTTCAGCCTTCCGGCGAAGCATTGATGGCGCCGAATAGTCGGGTGCTCCGTCCACCAGCTTCGGCGGATCGAAGGCAAGGAATTCCGTGAACAGCGCAACCAGTGCCTGATAGCCGGCAGGACTCTTAGCTTGTCCGCTGACAAGACACGTCAGTGACACCAGAACACCGATCGTCAGGGCCACCTTATTAAGGAGCGGTCTGGGCATGCGGAAGATCCTACAGCCAGGTTCGGCGAGGTAACGCGCGCCACACACCGGGACAAGACTGGGTAGCGGTCTTCCTACTGTTGGAAACGTGACGGAACGTTTACGGCGAAAAGCGCGCAATTCGCATGGCACGCGTCTTGGTAGTCCCGCAACGCAACTCATGGCCACCATTCCCCGATGGCGACGTCTGAACGCCTGCTGACACCAACTGAATCGCTGCCGGTTCCTGAGACGGTCGCCAACGAGCCGTTCTCGCGCCTGCTCCTCGATGCGATGGGCGAGCTGCGCGCGGGCAACTTCGACGTCCGGCTCCCGAATGACCTGCTCGGTCTCGAAGGCCGAATCGCCGGCGTCTTCAACGATCTCGCGATCCTGAACCAGCAGCGCGCGATGGAAATCGCGCGCGTCTGCCGCATGGTCGGCAAGGAAGGCCGGCTGAAGGAGCGCATCTCCGTCACGCCGGGCCTCGGCGCGCGTTCGGACGAAATCAGCGCGCTCAATACTCTGATCGACGACCTGGTCTGGCCGACGACGGAAGTCACGCGAGCGGTCGGTGCGGTGGCCAAGGGCGACCTCTCCCAGTCGATCGATCTCGAGATCGATGGCCGGCCGCTCGAAGGCGAATTCCTGAGGTCGGCGAAGCTGGTCAACAAGATGATCGACCAGCTGTCGGTCTTCGCGTCCGAAGTCACGCGCGTCGCGCGTGAAGTCGGCACCGAAGGCAAGCTGGGCGGCCAGGCCCAGGTGCGCGGCATGTCGGGCGTCTGGAAGGAGCTCACCGACTCCGTCAACCAGATGGCCGGCAACCTGACGGCCCAGGTTCGCAACATCGCCGAAGTCACCATCGCGGTCGCCAACGGCGACCTCTCCAAGAAGATTACGGTCGACGTCCGCGGCGAAATCCTTCAGTTGAAAGAAGCCATCAACACGATGGTGCATCAGCTACGATCGTTCGCCGCAGAAGTCACCCGCGTGGCGCGCGAGGTCGGCACCGAAGGCAAGCTCGGCGGCCAGGCCGTCGTGCCCGGTGTCGCCGGCACCTGGAAGGACCTCACTGACTCGGTCAACGGACTCGCATCCAACCTGACGCAGCAGGTCCGCAACATCGCCGGCGTCACGACAGCCGTCGCACGCGGTGACCTGTCGCGCAAGATCACGGTCGACGTCAAAGGCGAGATTCTCGAGCTCAAGGACACCGTCAACACGATGGTGGACCAGCTCAACGCCTTCGCATCGGAAGTCTCGCGCGTCGCGCGCGAAGTCGGCACCGAAGGCAAGCTCGGCGGCCAGGCCCGCGTCCCGGGCGTCGCCGGCACATGGAAAGACCTGACCGAGAACGTCAATTCGATGGCCTCGAACCTGACGGCGCAGGTCCGCAACATTGCGCAGGTTACGACGGCCGTCGCCCGCGGCGACCTGTCACGCAAGATCACGGTCGACGTCAAAGGCGAGATTCTCGAGCTCAAGGACACCATCAACACGATGGTGGACCAGCTCAATTCATTCGCGTCGGAAGTCACGCGCGTCGCACGCGAGGTCGGCACCGAGGGCAAGCTGGGCGGCCAGGCCGCCGTGCCCGGCGTCGCCGGCACGTGGAAGAACCTCACCGACAACGTCAACTCGATGGCGGCGAACCTCACCAATCAGGTTCGCAACATCGCGGACGTCACGATTGCCGTCGCGAACGGCGACCTCTCGAAGAAGATCACCGTCGACGTCAAGGGCGAGATCCTCGAGCTCAAGAACACCATCAACACGATGGTCGACCAGCTCAACGGGTTTGCCTCCGAAGTCACGCGCGTCGCGCGCGAGGTCGGCACCGAGGGCAAACTCGGTGGCCAGGCCGACGTGCCCGGCGTCGCGGGTACCTGGAAGAACCTCACGGACAACGTCAACTCGATGGCGTCGAACCTGACCGGCCAGGTGCGCAACATCGCCGAGGTCTCCGCGGCGATCGCGAACGGCGACCTGTCGCGCAAGATCACGGTCGACGTCAAAGGCGAAATTCTCGAGCTGAAAAACACCATCAACACGATGGTCGATCAGCTCAACGCGTTTGCGTCGGAAGTCACGCGCGTCGCGCGCGAGGTCGGCACCGACGGCAAGCTCGGCGGCCAGGCGGACGTCGGCGGCGTCGCCGGCACCTGGAAAAACCTCACTGACAACGTCAACTCGATGGCGTCGAACCTGACGGGCCAGGTGCGCAACATCGCGGAAGTCGCGACGGCCGTCGCGCGCGGCGACCTGTCGCGCAAGGTCACGGTCGACGTCAAGGGCGAGATTCTCGCGCTGAAGAACACCATCAACACGATGGTCGACCAGCTGAACTCGTTCGCGTCGGAAGTCAGCCGCGTCGCGCGCGAGGTCGGCACGGACGGCAAGCTCGGCGGTCAGGCCGCGGTCCCCGGCGTCGCCGGCACCTGGAAGGACCTGACCGACAACGTCAACTCGATGGCGTCGAACCTGACCGGTCAGGTCCGCAACATCGCAGACGTCGCGACCGCGATCGCGACCGGCGACCTGTCGCGCAAGATCACGGTCGACGTCAAAGGCGAGATTCTCGAGCTCAAGGACACCGTCAACACGATGGTGGACCAGCTCAACGCCTTCGCATCGGAAGTCTCGCGCGTCGCGCGCGAAGTCGGCACCGAAGGCAAGCTCGGCGGCCAGGCCATCGTCCCCGGTGTCGCCGGCACGTGGAAGGACCTCACCGACAACGTCAATCAGATGGCCGGCAACCTGACCGCGCAGGTCAGAAACATTGCCGACGTCACGATCGCCGTCGCCGCCGGCGACCTCTCCAGGAAGATCACGGTCGACGTTCGCGGTGAGATTCTGCAGCTCAAAGAAACCATCAACACGATGGTCGAACAGCTGCGGTCGTTCGCCGCCGAAGTCACGCGCGTCGCGCGCGAGGTCGGCTCCGAAGGCAAGCTCGGCGGTCAGGCCGCGGTGCCCGGCGTCGGCGGAACGTGGAAGGACCTCACGGATTCCGTCAACGCAATGGCCGGCAACCTGACGACGCAGGTTCGCAACATCGCCGAAGTCACGACGGCCGTCGCGCGAGGCGACCTCTCGAGAAAGATCACGGTCGACGTCAAGGGAGAGATCCTCGAGCTCAAGAACACGATCAACACGATGGTCGACCAGTTGCGCGCGTTCGCCGCTGAAGTCACGCGCGTCGCGCGAGAAGTCGGCACCGAAGGCAAGCTTGGCGGCCAGGCGGAAGTTCCAGATGTTGCCGGCACCTGGAAGGACCTGACAGATTCGGTCAACGTCATGGCCGCCAACCTCACGGACCAGGTTCGCGGCATCGTGAAGGTGGTCACCGCCGTCGCGACCGGCAATCTGCGCCAGCGGCTCACCGTCGAAGCAAAGGGCGAAGTCGCCGCACTCGCCGAGACGATCAACGACATGACCGATACGCTCGCGACGTTCGCCGAACAGGTGACCAACGTCGCCCGCGAGGTCGGCGTCGACGGACGTCTCGGCGGACAGGCGCACGTGCCGGGCGCTTCAGGCACCTGGAAAGATCTCACCGGCAACGTGAACCTGCTCGCGGCGAACCTGACAAATCAGGTGCGCGCGATCGCCGAAGTCTCCGCCGCGGTCACCAAGGGCGACCTCACGCGCTCGATTCAGGTCGAAGCGCGCGGCGAAGTGGCCGAGCTCAAGGATTCCATCAACACGATGATCAACAACCTCCGTGGCACCACGGAGCGGAACGAGGAACAGGACTGGCTGAAGACGAACCTCGCCAAGTTCACGGGCATGCTGCAGGGCCAGCGCGATCTCGTCACGGTCGGCCGCATGCTGCTCTCGCAGCTGGCGCCACTGGTCGAAGCCCAGCAGGGCGCGATGTACCAGATGGAAACATCGATCGAGCGCCCGGGCCTGTGGCTGCTCGCCAGTTACGCGTGCGGCCCCGGTCAGCCTGAACGGCTCGCGCTCGGCGAGGGCCTCGTCGGCCAGTGCGCGCTCGAAAAGCAGCGCATCCTTCTTGGCAAGGTCCCGAAGTCGTACACGCGCAGCCGGTTGCCGGGCGCCGAGATGAAGATCCGCTCGAGCCTTGGCGGCGGTAGCCCCGTCAACGTCGTCGTCCTGCCCGTGCTCTTCGAGGGCGAGACGCGCGCGGTCATCGAACTCGCGTCGTTGCATCCATTCACCACGACGCACCTGACGTTCCTGGAACAGCTCACGCAGTCCATCGGCGTCGTCCTCAACACGATCGAGGCGACGATGCGCACCGAGAACCTGCTGCAGCAGTCGCAGCAGCTCACGACAGAGCTCCAGACACGGCAGTCCGAACTTCAGCAGACGAACGAGGAGCTGGCTTCGAAAGCGAAGCAGCTGGCCGAGCAGAACGCCGAGGTTGAGCGCAAGAACGCCGAAGTCGAACAGGCGCGGCGCGCCCTCGAGGAGAAAGCTGCAGAGCTGGCCCTCACGTCGAAATACAAATCAGAATTCCTGGCGAACATGTCGCACGAGCTCCGTACTCCGCTGAATTCCATTCTTATTCTGGGTCAGCAGCTGGCGGAGAACTCAAGCGGCAACCTGTCGGGGAAGCAGGTTGAGTTCGCCAGGAACATTCACTCAGCGGGCGCCGACCTGCTGACCTTGATCAACGACATCCTCGACTTGTCGAAGATCGAATCCGGCACGGTCACGGTCGAGGCGGAAGAAATCACCTTCGCCTCCCTGCGCGACGCGGTCAACCGGACGTTCCATTCGGTCGCGGAGTCCAAGAACCTCGCGTTCCACATGGACATCGACGCGGGACTGCCGCGCGCGTTCGCCTCGGATCCGAAGCGGCTCAATCAGATTCTGAAGAACCTGCTGTCAAACGCGTTCAAGTTCACCGCGCAGGGACACGTCGCCATGACCATCCGCCAGGTGACGGAGGGATGGCCGGCGGATCATCCTGTGCTCCGGCACGTGCAGTCGGCGGTCGCCTTTGCAGTCACGGACACCGGCATCGGCATCGCACCGGACAAGCAGCGCCTGATTTTCGAAGCGTTCCACCAGGCGGACGCCGGCACGAGCCGCAAGTACGGCGGCACCGGTCTGGGTCTCGCGATCAGCCGCGAGCTGGCCACGCTGCTCGGCGGAGACATCCGGCTCATCAGCGCTCCGGGCCAGGGCAGTACGTTCACGCTCTATCTGCCGTTTGCCTTCATGGGCCCTGCTCGCGTTGCGACTGCCCGCACCGACGTGGGGCCCGCCGTGACCGTCGCGGCGACGCCGGCACTGCCGTCGACGGCCGAGGAGCCGATTCTCGACGACCGCGCGGAGGTCCAGCCTGGCGACCCCACGCTGCTCATCGTCGAGGACGATCCGCACTACGCGCGAATCCTGCTGGGCCTGGCGCGCGACAAGGGATTCCGTGGCATCGTGGCGACCCGCGGACAGACTGCCCTTTCGCTCGCGCGGGAGTTCCAGCCGACGGCCATTACCCTGGATGTGTTCCTGCCGGACATGCTCGGCTGGACCGTGCTGAACAATCTGAAGATGGATCCGTCGACGCGGCATATCCCCGTTCAGATGCTGTCGGTCGAGGAAGAGCGCCACCACGGTCTGTCGCATGGCGCGTTCTCGTACCTCGTGAAGCCGGCGACGACCACAGACCTGCTCGGCGCGCTCGATCGAATCAAGGCGTACGTGGAGCCGCGGACACGACGGTTGCTGGTCGTCGAAGACGACGCGCGAGAACGCGACAGCATCGTGGAGCTGCTCGGCTACAACGACATCGAAATCGTGGCAGTCGGCACGGGCACCGAGGCGATGCGCGCGTTACTCGAAGGGCCGTTCGAGTGTTGCGTGGTGGATCTGCGGCTGCCCGACATGACCGGGTTCCAGCTGCTGGACCTGATTCAATCCGAACCCAAGCTGTCGGACATTCCGATTGTCATCTTCACCGGCAAGGACCTGTCGCCCGCCGAAGAGGCGCATCTGCGGACGGCCGCCAAGAGCGTCGTCATTAAAGATGTGCGCTCGCCCGAACGGCTCTTCGATGAGACCGCCCTGTTCCTGCACCGTGTGGTGCCTAATCTGCCGGAAAGCAAACGGAATCTGCTGGCAAGGCTGCACGGATCCAACGAAGCGCTCGTGCAGCGGCGGGTGCTGGTCGTCGACGACGACGTCCGCAACATCTTCGCGCTCTCCAGCCTGCTCGAGACCCAGGGCATGGAAGTCGTCAGCGCCACGAATGGCCGCGATGCGATCGACATCCTGCAACGCCGGGACGACCTCAGCGTCGTTCTGATGGACATCATGATGCCTGGCATGGATGGCTACGAGACGATGCGCGAGATTCGCCGCGACGCGAAGTTCCGCACGCTGCCGATCCTCGCGCTCACCGCCAAGGCCATGAAGGGCGACCGCGAGAAGTGCCTCGACGCCGGCGCGTCCGACTACATCGCCAAGCCGGTGAACACCGATCAGCTGCTGTCGCTGCTGCGCGTCTGGCTGCACCGGTAGCCCTCGAGCTCAAATGATCCAGAGCACCACTCCGTGGACGCCCCAGACGCTGCACGACGGCGACCCGGGCGAAGGCGCCCCGATTCTGGTCGTCGACGATCAGCCGATGAATCTCGACGCCATCGACGCGGTCCTGGCGCAAACCGGATGCCGGCTCGTGCGCGCGTCGTCAGCCGATCAGGCTTTGCTGGCCCTTCTCGAGCAGGACTTCGCGGCGATCGTGCTCGACATCAAGATGCCAGGCATGAACGGCATCGACCTGGCGGACCTGATCAAGGCGCGGCCGCGATCGCGTCACGTCCCCATCCTGTTTCTGACCGCGCACATGTTCAATGAGCGCGAAGTTCTGCGCGGCTACGGCGCCGGCGCGGTCGACTACCTGACCAAACCGGTCCACGCGGAAATCCTTCGCTCGAAGATCGCGGTCTTCGTGGAACTCTTCCGCAAGACGCGCGATCTGGCCCGCATGAACGAGGCCTTGCGGTCAGAGATGGCGGAACGCGAGCGAGCCGAGGAAGCGCTGCGCGTCATCAATCAGGATCTGGAGGCGCGTGTCCGCGAACGCACTCAGGCACTCGAGCGCGCCGACCGCCGGAAGGACGAGTTCCTGGCCGTCCTGGGCCATGAGCTCCGGAATCCGCTTGCGCCGATTCTGTCCGCGATCGAAGTCATGCAGCCAGGGGCGCCGGAAGCCACTCATGTGCAGGCGCGCGGCGTCGTGCGTCGCCAGGTCCGGCAAATGGCCAGGTTGATAGATGACCTGCTGGACGTTGGCCGAATCACGAGCGATCGCTTTGTGCTGCGCACCGCACCGGTCGAGTTGTCCGCGATCGTCGCCGCGGCGGTCGAGACCAGCCGGCCGCTCATCACTGAGCGCAACCACGACATCACGTTGCAGATGCCCGAGACACCGATCGTGCTCAATGCCGACTCGGCGCGGCTCTCGCAGGTGCTTGCCAATCTGCTGACCAACGCCGCGAAGTACACGCCGCCGAACGGACGGATCGACCTCGCGATCGAGGCCGGCGACACGGGCATCTCCATTCGCGTGCGTGATTCCGGCATCGGCATCGAGGCGTCGGTGCTGCCCTCGCTGTTCGAGCTGTTCGCGCGCGCCGATCACGTGGGCGGGATGGGCGGCGGCGGTCTCGGCATCGGCCTCGCCCTGGCCCGGCGCCTGGTGGAAATGCACGGCGGGCAAATCCATGCCGCGAGTGAAGGACAGGGACGCGGCTCCGAATTCACGATTTGGCTGCCGCCAACACTGATCGCGAAAACCGAGGAGTCCAGCTCTGTCGTCGTGAAATCCAATCCGGATCCGCGCCGCCTCCGCGTGCTCGTCGTCGATGACAACGAAGACGCCGCAGACATGCTGACGACAATGCTGGGTCAATGGGGATACGACGTGCGGCCGGCCTCAACAGGCCACGCGGCGCTGTCGATCGCCGAAGCGTTCGCGCCGGAGGTGGTCCTGCTCGATCTCGGCCTCCCGGATCTCGACGGTTATCAGATCGCGGAACGGATGCGAAAGCGCCCGTGGGCGGAGGCAACGCGAATCTTTGCGTTGACCGGACTGGGGCAGGAAGACGACAAGCGTCGCAGTCTCGCGTCCGGACTGGACGAGCACCTCGTCAAGCCGATCGACCCTGAAGAACTGAGAGCGCTGCTCTACCGCGCCGGCGTCCGCTAGTCGTTCGGCCCGCCGGGCAGCAGCGCTTCGACGGCTTCCATTCGCGGCCCCTTGTCGTCGCAAACGGCGAACCGCACGTTCTGCGAGTACAACGCGACCCCGGCGTACTCACCTTTCTTGTTGAGCACGTAGAAGTTCACGTTGAAGTTGGGATTGCCCTGTTTGTTGAGCAGCCTTGGCGCGACCGTGTTCGCCTTGATCCGCCGGCATGCCTCGAGGCCGGCGTCCTTCGGATGTTTGCCGCGCCGCATCTCATCGACGATCAGGAACGAGCAGAGACCGTAGAGGTTGGCCTCGCCGCGTCCGGTCGATCCGGCCGCGCCGACTTCTCCATCGACGTACAGGCCGGCGCCGAGAATCGGTGAATCACCGAGGCGGCCCGGGATCTTCCACGCCAGACCGCTCGTCGTCGTGGTCCCGCTGATCTCGCCCCTGGCGTTCACGCCGTTGCAGTTGATGGTGCCGTACACGTGCTGCTCGTCGACCAGGCCGTTCTTCACCATGTCGAGCAGTACCTGCCGCTCGGCCGCCTCGCGCGCGAGCGGATCCTTGATGTAGCGCAGCGGATCGGTCTGCTTCTTCCATTCGAGCCACGCCGCACGCGAACGGGGCGTGTTCAGATCCGGCAGGATCTCGAATCCCAGGTTGCGCGCGAATGTCTGGGCGTCCTTGCCAACCAGTAGATGGTGGTCCGTACGGTCCATCACCGCCTTGGCGACAAGCGAGGGCGTCTTCACGCCTTCCAACGCGCCGACTCCACCGGCCCGCTTCGTGGGCCCGTGCATGCATGAGGCATCGAGCTGCACGACGCCATCGCCGTTCGGCAGGCCACCGTAGCCGACGCTGGTGTCCTCGGGATCGAGTTCGACGATGTTGACGCCGGCGATGAGGGCATCGAGCACGTCAGTGCCGGCCATCATCTTTTCGTAGGCCGTCTCGATCGCGGTCTTCGTGCCGCCATTCTTGAATCGATGGCCGTTATTCGACGCGATGACGACCGGGCGGCTGTTTCCCTGGACGATCACCGCCGGGCCGCCGGAGCCGGCGAGCGGCTGCGCGGCGGCAAGAATGCCTGCGCCTGCTGTGGTTGTCATGAAGTCCCGCCGGTTCATTTTTTCCATGGGCGTTCTCCGGCGGGTAGTCTACTGCCGGCGAGGTCGGTGCGGCAGATCCGATTCACCTTGGAGGCATCGAGCGCATGGAGCGATCGAGCCTGGTGGCCCGGCTTTGCCGGGCCAGCGGTGTGGAGCGCAATTCGGATCGACAAGAGTCCAAAGCGATTTTCAACGACTCTTGTCGATCCGAATTGCGCTCCACGCCGCCGGCCGCCGGAAGGCGGACCGCCAGGCTCGATCTGGCCTCTACGGCCCTCCATGTCTCCAAGGTAAAACCGATCTACGATCACAAGCTGCACGCATGACTCGAAACATCAATATCGATACAGTTCGCGCGGCGGTGCCCCGGATCGCACAGGTGGCGCGCCGCACTCCCCTCGTCCGTCTCGACCCGGTGAGCCGGGACATGCCGGAGATCCTGCTCAAGCTCGAGATCTTTCAACCGATCGGCTCGTTCAAGATTCGCGGCGCGATGAACGCCGTGGCGAAGCTCTCGAAAGACGAGATGGCTGGCGGCGTCTGGACCGTCAGCGCCGGCAACGCAGCGCAGGGCGTGGCCCTGGCCGCGCGCGAGTCGGGGGCCAAAGCGACCGTCATGGTCATGGACACCGCGCCCGCGACGAAGCTCGCGGCCGTCGAGCGCCTCGGCGCCACGATCGTCAAGGCCAGCTACGACGAATGCTGGAACGCAGTCGAATCGCACAAGTCGGACCGCATGCCCGGACGGCTGGTGCATCCATTCGACGATGACGATTTCATCAGTGGAAACGGAACGGTGGCGCTCGAGATCCTCGAGGATGTCCCTGATGTGGACGCCGTGATCGCCCCGATCGGTGGCGGCGGCCTGCTTGCGGGCATCGGCTGCGTGATGCAGGCCTTGCGGCCCGACGCGAAGGTCTACGGTGCTGAGCCCGAAACAGCGGCGCCGCTGTCGGCGTCGCTCAGGGCCGGGGCTCCCGTCCGCTTCGAGCGCTGGCAGGCGTCGTTCGTCGACGGCGCGGGCGGCAAATCCGTGCTGCCCTCGATGTGGCCGCTCCTCGAAAGCACCGTGAGTGATTCCATCGTCGTGTCGCTGGACGAGGCCGCGCAGGCGATGCGTTTCGCCGCCGAGCGCGCGCGCATCGTGATCGAAGGCGCCGCCGCGTGTGCGGTCGCCGCGGCACGATCGCCGCGCATCAAAGCCGCCGGCCATCGCAAGGTCGTCGCCGTCGTGTCGGGCGGCAACATCGATCTCGCGCGGTTCGCCCAGCTCACCGGCCTCTGTTCCTGATTCCGTGATCCTGAATTCCTGCGTGTGAATTGAAATGCACTCTTCTGTGAACGATTCCCTGCCCGCGCGCCTCTCGCGTCTGTCCGACCTCGCGCACGACCTGTGGTGGACCTGGAATGATGGCCGCGACGTCTTCAGACGGCTCGACTACGCCCTGTGGCGGCAGACGGCCCACAACCCTGTGATGATGCTGAAACGGATCGCGCCGGCCGCGCTCGAACGCGCCGCAGCGGATCCGGCATTCCTCGCGGCATACGACGCCGCCGTCGCCGCGCACGATGCCTTGCGGTCGGCGAACGCATCGACGTGGTGGCAGTCGCGGCTCGGCCCCCCGTCCCCGAATGTCATCGCGTACTTCTGCGCCGAATTTGCCCTGCATCAGTCCCTGCCAATCTACGCCGGCGGCCTCGGCGTACTTGCCGGCGATCACTGCAAGGAAGCCTGCGACCTCGGTTTGCCGCTGGTCGGTGTCGGCTTCATGTACCCGCAGGGCTATTTCCGGCAGCGGGTGTCCGCGGAGGGCTGGCAGGAAGAGAACTACGAACACATCGACTGGGATTCGGCGCCGATCGAACGCGCGCAGACCATCGACGGCCAGCCATGCGTCGTGCTCGTGCCAATCGCCGACCGATCCGTGCTGGTGCAGGTGTGGCTGGTGCGGCTCGGCCGCGTGCGACTGCTCCTGCTCGACACCGACCTGCCGCAGAACGCGCCGTGGGATCGCGAACTGTCAGCGCGGCTGTACGGTGGCGGCCGCGAAACGCGGCTGCAGCAGGAAATCGTGCTCGGACTCGGCGGCGTGCTCGCCTTGCGCGCGCTCGGCATCACGCCGGCGGTCTGGCACCTGAACGAGGGCCACGCTGCGTTCGTTGTCCTGCAGAGAATGCGCGACCACCTGGCGAATGGACGTCAGTGGGACGACGCGCTGACGGAAGTCCGGCGGACGACCGTGTTCACGACGCACACGCCGGTCCCGGCGGGACACGACGCGTTTCCGTTTCACATGGTCGAACAACATCTGTCGAGCAGCTGGGGCTCGATGAACGGACACGGCGAGCGCTTTCTCGATCTGGGCACCTACGACTCCGGCCAGGGACCGCAGTTCAACATGACGGCGCTCGCGATGCGGTCCTCGGGCGCCATCAACGCCGTCAGCCAGCTCCACGGCATCGTGACGCGCGACATGTTTGCTCCGCTGTGGCCGGAACTGCCCCTGGAGAAGCGACCGGTCGGCGCAATCACGAACGGCGTGCACGTCCCGACGTGGATGTCAGCCGAGCTCGGTCATCTGTTCGAGCGCCACCTGAGTCCGGCCTGGCGCGATCAGTACGAGGACCCGGCGATCTGGGCCCGCATTCTGGAAATTCCAGACGACGAGCTGTGGGCCGCGCGGGGCCGTCTGCGCGCCGCGCTCTTTCAGTTCGTGCGCGAACGTTCGCGCCAGCGGTGGACGGCCGATCAGGCTGGCGCCGCGCGGGTCGTCGCGGCCGGCGCGATTCTCGATCCCACGGCACTCACGATTGGTTTCGCCCGTCGCTTCACTGGATACAAGCGGCCGGATCTCGTGTTCCGGGATTTCGATCGCATCGCGCGCCTCGTGACCGACGCCGATCGTCCGGTGCAGTTCGTCTTCGCGGGCAAGGCGCATCCGGCCGATGACGGCGGCAAACATCATCTTCAGAACATCTTCCGGAAGGCGCTCGATCCACGCCTCGCCGGGCGCATCGCCTTCGTGGACGACTACGACCTTCACGTCGCGCATCTGCTCGTCCAGGGCTGCGACGTCTGGCTCAACACACCGCGCAAGCCGCTTGAAGCCAGTGGCACCAGCGGCATGAAAGCCTCGATGAACGGCACGTTGCACCTGAGCATCGGCGACGGCTGGTGGGCCGAGGGCTGCACGGGCACGAACGGCTGGGTCATCTCAGGAACGCCAGGCTCGCAGGATGCGGACGCGGTCGACGGCGCCGACGCCGGCGCTCTTTATTCATTGATCGAGAACGAAGTCGTGCCCGCCTTCTACGAGCGCGACACGAAGGGCATCCCGAAGCGGTGGATCGCGATGGTGAAGCAGGCCATTCTGACGGTGACGCCGCGGTTCTCGACACGGCGCATGCTCAAGGAATACGCGGAATCGGCGTACCTTCCAGCGTTCCGCAAACGGATGTCATAATTTCAGGTGCATGGCCCGCAAGACCGTCGAGACAACCAAGTGCGCCATCTGCGGCGCGAAGGAAGTCACCGAACCGCGCGGTGATGAACGGTATTGCCGCGTCTGCTGGGACAAGAAGATCGCGGTCGAGGAAATCGTCGCCCGCGAGTTCACGCTCAAGCGCTACATTCGGGCGCAAAGCGCGGAAAAATATCTCGTCTTCCACTCGACCCAGAAACGTCCGATCGGTCAGATTCTGGTGGTCGACGACGGCTACGATCTGTTTCTCACGGTGCTGCTGTATCCCACGTTTTCATGGGACGACCCTGCGTACCATCTCGAGCACGACCCTGAGCGCCGGACGTTCGCGGAGATCCTCATCGACGTGATCGCCGCCGACGTCATCGAGCCCTGGGGCGGCGGCAAGTGGCACCTCGAAGTCTTCCGATCCACGGCTCCCGACCCCGAAGACTGGAACGGCGAGCTCTAACTTCATTTTTTACTTACTTTTGACTTCTGCCCTGGGGCTTCTGCCCTCAGGCGACGGCTGACGGCCGTCGCCTGTCGTCCAACCTGACAGCTATACTTGCGGCTCATGGCACTGGACCTCCCAACTGTTCAGAAAACCCTTGCCGCAGAAGGACTTGACGGGTGGTTGTTGTACGACTTCCACGGATCGAATCCCATCGCGGTGAACGTGGCCGGCCTGGCCGGCAAGCACACGACGCGACGCTGGTTCTATTTCATTCCGTGCAAGGGCACGCCGCACAAGCTCGTGCACGCGATTGAGCCATTCGTGCTCGATGCGCTCCCGGGCGACAAGTCGATTTATGCCGGCAGGCTGGAGCTGGAAGGGGGCGTGTCCGAGATTCTCAAGGGATCCCGGACCGTGGCCATGGAGTACTCACCCGAGAACGCCATTCCCTACCTGTCCCGTGTCGATGCGGGCACCGTGGATTTCATCCGGCGGATTGGCATGAGCGTGGTGTCCTCAGGTGATCTGGTTGGCCAATTCGAGGCCGCCTGGAATGCGGAGCAGATTGCCACTCACCGCGCGGCCTCCGAGAAGCTCTATCGGATCAAGGATCGGGCGTTTGAATACGCAGGCGCGCGGCTGACGGCCGGTGACGAGGTCCATGAATTCGAAGTCCAGCAGAAGATGGTCGAGTGGTTCCGCGAAGAGCGTCTGATTACGGATGCCGACCCGATCGTCGCGGCGCAGGAGAACGCCGGCAACCCGCATTACGCGCCGACGCGCGAGTCCTCGCGTCCGATTCGGCCGAACGAGTTGCTGCTGCTTGACCTATGGGGGAAACTGGATCAAGCGGGCTCGGTATACGCGGACATTACCTGGACCGGGTTCGCGGGCGATCCGCCGGAAGACATCGCGCGCGCGTTCGCCGCGATTGTGGCGGGCCGCGATGCCGCAATAAAGAAGGTACAGACGGGAATCGCCTCCGGCCATCCGGTTCGCGGCTGGGAAGTCGATCGTGTCACCCGCGACGTAATCACGGAAGCCGGTTTCGGCAAGTTTTTCATCCATCGCACGGGCCACAGCCTCGGCGAGGAAGTGCACGGCAACGGTGTGCACATGGATGACTATGAAACACACGACGACCGTCGGCTCGTAACTGGTACTGGGTTCACGATCGAGCCCGGGGTGTACACGCCGGCGTTCGGCGTCCGGACGGAGATCAACATGGTCGTTGGCGAGCGATCGGCGGAGGTGACTGGCCCGTGCCAGCAGACGCTCGTGCGCATCGCCACACGAAAGTAGACAAGGGTCGTTCGCATTCATTCATCGACAAGGAGCACGGAGCTAGTTATGGCAGGCAGAAAATCAACGTTCTTTTATTCAGTGATGATTGCCCTGACCTCGCTCGTCGTCGGCATGGTCATCGCATCGCGGCTCGGTCTGGCCCCGATGTCGATCGCGGGCCCGCTCGAGATTCCCAAGACGAACAGCGCGCCGCTCGTCGGCCCGATCGACGCCGGTACGTTCCGCACCATCGCCCAGGAAGCCAGCCCGACGGTCGTGAGCATTACCACCACGGCCGAACGCCAGAGTGCGGGCGGCGGACTGGAGGAGTTCTTCGGCCTTCAGAATCCGTTCGGCGGCGGTCAGAATCGCCAGGGGCGGCGGCCGCAGCAGCCGCAGATGGTGATGGGCGCCGGCAGCGGCTTCATCATCGACAAGTCTGGATACATCCTGACGAACAACCACGTCATTGAGGGCGCGAAGGAGATCGAGGTCTATCTGTCCGACATGGACAGCGCCTCACCGGGCCTCGCGGCGAAGATCGTCGGCACGGACATCCTGACCGACAGCGCCCTGCTCCAGCTGACGGAGATGCCGGAACATCCGCTGGCCGTCTCGAAGTTCGGCGACTCGGCGCAGATGGCTCCAGGCGACTGGGTCATGGCGATCGGGAATCCGTTCACGCTCTCCAACAGCGTCACCGTTGGCGTCGTCAGCGCCGTCGGCCGGCCACAGCAGACGGCCGTCAACAAGCGCTTCGCGGAGATGATTCAGACCGACGCGGCCATCAACCGCGGCAACTCCGGGGGCCCGCTGCTGAACGTGCGCGGCGAGGTCGTCGGCATCAACACGCAGATCGTGAGTGACGGCGGCGGTGGCAATCTCGGCATCGGCTTCGCGATGCCGATCAACACGATTAAGAACGTCCTGCCCCAGCTGATGAAGGGCAAGGTCACCCGCGGCCGAATCGGCGTCGAAGTGGATCGCAAGGCGCTGTCGAGGGCTGATGCGGAAGACCTCGGTCTCACGGGCACGTCGGGCGCCATCGTCACGAAGATCCTGGACGGTCCGGCGAAGAAGGCCGGCATGCACATGGGCGATGTGGTCGTCGAGTTCAACGGCAAGCCCGTGAAGAACAGCGACGAGCTCGTGTCGATGGTGAGCGCCACCGAGCCGGGCACCACGGTTCCGGTGAAGGTCATCCGCGCCAAGAAGCCCGTCATGCTGAACGTGACGATCGAAGAGCTGAACGTGGCGACCGAGCGCGACGAGCCCGTTCGCGACTCCGCCCCCGGCCTGAAGAACGAGGAACCGGCGGCGACTGACTTCGGCATGTCAATCGAGGGACTCACGGCGAATCAGGCCCGGCGGTTGCAGCTGCCGGCCGGCACGACCGGCGCCCTGGTCAGCGACGTTGATCAAATGGGTTCGGCGGCGCGCGGCGGTATCGTCCCGGGCGACGTCATCACCGAAATCAACGGTCAGAAGATCGCGACGGTCGAACAGGCCACCAAGGCGCTCGCAGCGGTCGGAGCCGGACGCCAGGCACGAATCGTGGTCTTCCGCGATGGCCAAGAGGTGCTTCTGCTCGTCCGCAAGCGGTAATACTCAACGGTTCGACGCTCGACATCACGGCAGCGGAGGGTGCGGCAACGCGCCCTCCGCTTTTTTTGTTTGACCGGGGTACGATGCCCAGGTGCTTCCCGCGCTCGTGCTCACGGCAGGATTCGGAACGCGACTGGATCCAATCACGCGATTGGTTGCAAAGGCGGCGGTTCCGCTCGCGGGCAAGACGTTGATCGGTCGATCGCTCGAGCGCCTTGCCGCGCAGGGCGTCACGGACGCGGTTTTGAATCTTCATCACCGGCCGGCCAGCATCACGTCCGTCGTTGGCGACGGCGCGGGCCTCGGCATGCGCGTCCGTTATTCGTGGGAGCCCGTCATCCTGGGCTCGGCCGGCGGCCCACGGCGCGCACTGCCCCTCCTCGACGCCGATCGTTTTCTCATCGTGAACGGCGACACCCTCTGCGACATCGATCTCGCCGACATGATTCGCGATCACGAGGCCAGCGGCGCCGAGGTTTCGATGGCAGTCGTGAGGAATCCCGCACCCGATCACTACAACGGCATCGCCATCGACGAGGATCGCCGCGTGACGGCGTTCGTGCCGAAGGGGCAGGCTGCGGACACCTGGCACTTCATCGGCGTTCAGGTGGTCGAAGCCAGCGTCTTTGCGGGCTTGGAGGACGGTGTTCCGGAGGAAACCGTCCTGGGCATCTACCGGCAGCGCGTGGCAGCTGGCTCGAAGAGCATCCGCTGCTACTGCGTTGACTTGCCCTTCGTCGACGTCGGAACACCACGCGACTACGTCGCCGCTGCTCTCGCGCTTGCGGGCCCTCAGTCGGCCAACGCGGTCGAGCCAGGCGCCTCGATTCATCCGACAGCCCGGGTCTCGAACTCCGTCGTCTGGTCAGGCGCGACGATCAGCGCCGGCGCGGTCGTTGAAGACTGCGTGGTCACCGACGTCACTCTGCCCACGGGATATCGCGCCAGGAGCGTGGTGATGATTCCCGCCTCGGTGGCCCGCCCGGACGATGCCGCCGTGGCCGGTGACGTCGCGGCCTTTGCACTGAAACGATAGGCTGCCGCTACACTGGTCTCGTGGCCGAGTCGCTCCCAATCCCTGTTCAGATCTATCTCGATCGCAATCGCATCACCGACGCGCGCGTGGTGCCACTCACGGGCGACGCATCCGATCGCCGGTACTTTCGAATCCTTCCACGGCCGTCGGAATCATTCGTCCTGGCCGTCTATTCCGCGGCGTTCGACCTCGACGCGCTTCCGTTCGTGAACACCGCCACGCTGTTCGCGGCGATGCCAGTGCCTGTTCCGCGCATCCTTGGCCACGCAGCCGACATGGGTGTGCTCGCGCTCGAGGACCTTGGCGACGTCACGTTGCAGGCGCACCTCGGATCGGCGTCGCCAGGCAGGCATGCGGCCCTGTACCGCGAGGCTGTGAGCTACGTCGACACGATCCAGAAACGAGGGCGCGAGCTGGCCGATCCGAAGTTCATTCCGTACCGCGTGCGATTCGACGTGGAGAAGCTCACCTGGGAGATGGACTTCTTCATCAAGCATTTTCTCGAGGCCTATCGAGGCGTTGCCTTCGCCGGATCCGATCGCGAAGCCCTGCGCGAGGAACTTGGCGGCATCGTCCGGGAACTTGCCGGTGAGCCCGCAGTGCTCTGCCATCGCGACTATCACAGCCGCAATCTGATGCTGCGAGGCGACCATCTCTTCATCATCGACTTTCAGGACGCGAGACTCGGGCCCGATACCTACGATCTCGTATCGCTCCTGAGAGATTCCTACGTCGACCTTCCCTGGTCCGTCGTCGACGACCTGATTGCGTACTTCCTCGCGCTTCAGGGACGTTCTGCGGAGCATGAAGAGTTCAGGCGCCGCTTCGATTTGATGGCGCTGCAGAGGAATCTGAAGGCCCTTGGGACATTCGGGTATCAGGCCGCGGCCCGCGGCAATTCGGTGTACATCCAGTACATTCCGCGGACGCTCAACTACGTGCGCGAGAATCTTCATCGCTACGATCGATTCGCACGAATTGCCGGCCTGCTCTCCGCGCACGTCTCCGAATTGCGATGACGCCATTCGGCCTGACCTCCACGGCCTTTCGATCGACCCGGTTCTCAGACACTGAAGTCGCCCGTGTCGCCGCTGCCGGATTCGCCTCGATCGAGATCGTTGCCGCTCCGGGCCACTTCGATCCGGCCGACCGCAGCCAGGTGGACCTGATCGGTCATCGTGCGGCTGCCGAGTCTGTCGCCATCGGATCGCTCTCGGTCTCGCTCGACTCGGCGTTGGCAACGCTGCCCCTGGTTGTTGAATACGGATGGCCCGTCCTGGTTGCGAAGCACGGCCCGTGCCGCGTCAGTGGCCCTGAGACCGCAAACGCCGCGCTCGCGCCTGCTCTGGAGAAACTGCTGTCAGCACTCCCCGCAAAGGGTTGTCAGATCGCCGTTCAGGCGCCCGGTGGACCGGGCGGCCGCGCGGAGTCGCTCGTCGAGCTGCTGGAATCATTCGATGACGCGCGGCTCGGCATCTGCCTGGATGTCGGCCATGGACATCTGTCGTACGGCGCACCTGAAGCAGCCGAGGCATTTTCCGGACTCGTCGTCGCCACGCGCCTTCACGACAACAACGGACGCGAAGACACTCATCGAGCACCCGGCGAAGGCACGATCAACTGGCCTGAGACGCTGACCGCGTGCTGGAAGACGGGCGTCAACGGACCATGGGTGCTCGATCTCCTCGAATCACCAGGGCAGATCGACGTGCTTCGTCGTGCCGTTGGCGCGCGCACCCGCCTTCAGGCGATACTTGAAGACTTGGCGCAACCGATGACGTTCACGGAGTGAGGAGCATGCAGGCGCGGATTGAGGACATCGCCAAATACGAAGGCCAGACCGTCACCATCAAGGGCTGGCTCGTCAATCGGCGTTCGAGCGGCAAGATTCACTTCCTGCAGGTGCGCGACGGCTCGGGATTCATTCAGGCCGTGATGTCGAAGGCGGCCGTCGGCGACGACGTCTTCAAGACCGCCGATCATCTTTCCCAGGAATCCGCGATCGTTGTACACGGCGCGGTGCGCGCCGACTCGCGCGCCCCCGGTGGGTTCGAAATCGATGCGGCGGGCCTCGACGTTGTCAGCCCAGCCGTCGACTTTCCCATCACCCCGAAGGAGCACGGCGTCGATTACCTGATGGATCGCCGCCATCTGTGGATTCGCTCTCAACGCCAGCAGGCGATCCTGCGCATCAGGCACGAGGTCATCGACGCGGTCCGCGACTATTTCAACAGCCGCGGGTTCGTCCTCGCCGACACGCCGATTTTCACGCCATCCGCCTGCGAAGGCACCACGACGCTGTTTCCGGTTCAGTACTTCGAAGACGGCACCGCGTATCTCACGCAGAGCGGCCAGCTCTACAACGAAGCGAACGCGATGGCCCTTGGCAAGGTGTACTGCTTCGGGCCGACGTTCCGCGCCGAAAAGTCCAAGACGCGCCGCCACCTGACCGAGTTCTGGATGGTCGAGCCGGAAATGGCCTACGCGGATCTGGACGACGCGATTGCGCTGGCCGAAGGGCTCGTCGTCGAGGTGATCGGCCGCGTGCTCGAGCGGAGGAAGCGCGAGCTGGCTGCCCTCAGCCGCGACACCAGCAAGCTCGAATCCGTGAGGGCGCCCTTCGCGCGCATCACGTATGACGATGCGGTCAAGCTGTTGAAGGAGAAGGGTCTGCCCTTCGAATGGGGCGGCGATTTCGGGAGCCCGGATGAAACCGCGCTCTCAGAACACTTCAACGGGCCCGTTGCGGTCACGGGCTACCCGAGCGCGATCAAGGCGTTCTATTTCAAGCCGCAGGCTGGGCGGTCCGAGGTGTCGCTGTCGTGCGACATCCTCGCGCCCGAAGGATACGGCGAGATCATCGGCGGCGGCCAGCGCCTCGAGGACTATGACCTGCTCGTGAAGAGAATCGAGGAACACAAACTGCCGAAGGAGGCCTTCGAGTGGTATCTCGACCTGCGCCGCTTCGGCAGCGTGCCGCACTCGGGCTTCGGCATGGGCATCGAACGTGTCGTCTCGTGGATCTGCGGACTCGATCACCTGCGCGAGGCGATCCCGTACCCGCGAATGCTTTACAGGCTCTATCCCTAACCGCGAAGTCGCGAGCGTAGCGAGCGCGCTGAGCGTCCGGAGGCAAGCGCGTGGGGGTGGGGCCCCACGCGAACTCGAGCAAATAGACGCAGTCATTTCATGAAACTAGGTTTTGTAAGTCTCGGCTGCCCGAAGAATCTCGTCGACGGTGAGGTGATGCTTGGCCTGGCGCGCGATGCCGGGCACGAAGTGACGGCCGACGCCTCCGAAGCCGAGGTCATCGTCGTGAACACGTGCGCGTTCATCGACAGAGCCAAGGAAGAATCCGTCAACGCCATTCTCGAGATGGCGCAGCTGAAGCGCGACGGCGGCTGCAAGCGGCTCGTCGTCACGGGATGTCTCGCTGAACGCTACCGGGATCAGTTGAAGGCCGAGATTCCGGAAATCGACGTCGTGCTCGGGACCGGCGAGGTGCCGGAGATCGTCGGCGCGCTGAACGGCATCCAGCCGAAGGCGGTACCGCTCACTCTCTACAAGAGCAAGTTCGAAGTGCCAGGCTCGAAGTCGGAAGCAGAGCTCCCCACTTATCTCTACGACGCGAACACACCGCGGCTTCAGACAACTCCCCGGCACTATGCCTACGTGAAGATCGCTGAAGGCTGCGATTACACCTGCGCGTTCTGCATCATTCCGACTTTGCGCGGCAAGTACCGCAGCCGGGACGAAGATTCCATCGTCGCCGAAGCCACGCGTCTCGCGGCCAGCGGGGTCAAAGAGCTTCTCCTGATTTCACAGGACACGACGTTCTTCGGGATCGATCGCGGCCAGCGCGGCGCGCTCGCGCGCCTGCTGCGGCGGCTGAACGAAGTCGAAGGCCTCGCATGGATCCGGCTCCTCTACCTGTACCCGACGACGATCACAGACGACGTGCTCGACGCCATGGCGGAGTGCGAGAAGGTGTGCAAATACATCGACCTTCCGCTGCAGCACGCCTCGGCTGACGTGCTGAGGAGAATGCGCCGGCCTGGCAATCGCGACGCCTACGACAAGCTGCTCGCACGCATTCGCACGCGCGTGCCCGGCGTCACACTTCGGACGACCTTCATCGTGGGTTTCCCAGGCGAGACCGAGCAGGACTTCCAGGATCTGCTCGTCTTTGTGCGCGACACGGGTTTCGACCACGTCGGTGTCTTCACGTATTCCCACGAAGAAGACACTCGCGCGTTCGTGATGGAAGACGACGTCCCGGCCGACGTCAAGGCAGAACGCCGGGACGCCGTGATGAGCCTGCAGCGCTCGATTGTGGAAGGCCGTCTGGCGTCACGGATCGGTGAGCGCGTGCGTGTCCTCGTAGACGGACCGTCGCCTGAATCGGAACTGGTGCTCACGGGCCGCCTGGAGGGACAGGCGCCAGACATCGACTCCCTCGTCTATCTCGACGGTTGCGATCCGTCCGACTACAAGCCTGGCGATCTCGTCGACGCCACAGTGAGCGACGCGCGCGGCTACGACCTCGCCGCGGCGGTGTACGTCGAATAGCTCGGCCTCGAGATCTACCGCAACACGACGTCGACCAAGTGCACGGTGTGTATTGGAATCTGTCCAAACACAAACGGCAGCGGCAGTCCGCCATAGAAGCCGGCGCCGGCGGCCGGATCCATCGTGGTGACCCAACCTCCCGGCTTGGCTTCGATCGAACCGCGAGGTCTGGTCACGTCCGGCGGCACCGGAAACAGATTGACGTTCGGATACGGGATCGCGATGACGTCGCCGTCGCGCATGGGCGAGGTCTTGATGTCGATGGGCCGCGCACCCCAGTTCTCCATGTAGTACTGGAAGCCCCAGTGCCCTTGAAACCAGAGTCGCGACGCAGAGAGCGACGACGCCATTCGCTCCACGAGATCGCGGTTAGTGTTCGCGATCCGCAGATCCGACCAGGCAACCGCCAGCGCCAGCGCCGCAGCGGCCGCAAGAGGCAATCCGAGCGTGAGCCCTTCCCGAAGGCGAGTACCGGCTCCGCACGGTTCGAGCCGGCGCGCAGCCAGGATAGCCGCGGGCACGGCCATCGGAAGCACCGATCGTCCGTTGACGGTCCAGTTCACGAACGTCGCGAACACAAAGGTACCGAAGACCCAGACAATGAGCAGGATCGCGCCGGCATCACGGCGTTGCCACCAGTCCTGCCACGCCAGCGCGAGTACCGAAACGCCGGCGAGCGCCCAGCAGGCAATCTGGATCGCCAGGGGCCAGGTCGAGGTGAGGCTGGCGGTCCGGAATCCGCGGAGCGAGGGCGCCTGTGCCGTCGCCCACGCAAGAACCGCCGCGCCGATCAATCCCCCAACCAGCACGCGCGCGCTCCAGAGCCGAGGTGCAACCGCAGCCAGCGTGGCAAGGCAGCCGCCAGTGAATGCGAACGCAACAAGAATGCTTGTCGGAGCGAACCGACTCGCGGCGGGATCGGGATCGGTTGCATAACCGGCCGCGTCCAGGAGCAGGCTGTGTCCGTACATTCTCGCCGTCACGAAGTGGTACGCCGCGAGCACCGCCAGCGGAAACGCCAGGTGCCACCACCACGCGATGCGGCGGGGCGTCCTGGTCGCCGCGTAAAGGACGAGCAGCGGCAGCAGCGCGATGCCGAAGTATTTCGTCAGAGAAGCGACCGCTGCGAGCACCGTCGCGAAGGCCAGATCGCGATGGTTCCCTTCATCAATCCCCCGCAGCCAGAACCAGACGGCGAACACCCACGCGGCGAGCATCGGCACGTCACACATCAGGGTCGTCGCGGACACGACGAATGCCGGTGTGAGGACCGCGAGCGCGGCCGCCAGGAAGGGCCGCGACGTCAGACGCGAGGCGAGCAAGAACGTTCCCCCTGCCGCCAGCGCCGCGGGGATGAGCATCGCCAGATGCAGGGCCAGGGTGCCCCACCCGCCCAGCCACGCCGCACCGGCGAGGTAGTACGCGACCAGGGGCGGGTTTTTCGTGACATCGGCAATGCTCGCGGTCTGGCCGTACCAATTGACGTTGAAGCCGTAAGGGTCGAATACGTCCTGCTGGACATGCTGGGCAGTCCAGAGAAAAAGCGGATCGTCGACGTGGGCCGCCTTGCCGGCGAACGGCAGCAGAATGGCGGCCGTGAGCGCCATCACGAGCCAGAACAGAGGGCCAGTGCGCGGTTTTGCTTGCGCGACCTGCTTCGCGACGGGCATGGGGATACGCTATACTTTCTGACGGTCTAGGCGGGAAAGACTGAAGCATGGTAAGTGGGCCCGTGCCCACTTTTCGTGTTTCAGGGAGTTTTTTCAGGCAGCCGGTCTGGTGAACACGCCTCGAGTTGATGAGTCGGATCGCCTTCGCATGCGGGTCGCGGGGGTGGTGGAAAGCTACGGCTTCGATCTGTTCGACTTGCAATTTCGGCGTGAATCGCACGGCTGGGTACTTCGGGTGATGCTCGACCGTCCGTGGACCGACGAATCGGCGGCCGAACCGCTCAACCGGGAGGCCGTGACCGTCGAGGACTGCAGCCGGGTCAGCCAGGATCTGAGCGTGATTCTGGACGTGGAACCGGAGCTCGTCGGCGGAATCGATCGGGCGTACACCCTCGAGGTGTCATCGCCAGGTCTGGATCGTCCGCTTCGCGGTGAGCGCGACTACCGGCGCTTTGCCGGCCGGCTCGCGAAGATCGTGACGGAACGTCCGGTGGACGGCCAGTCGCATTTTGCCGGCCGGATCGCGGGATTGGAAGACGGTGTGGTGGTGCTCGTTGAAGGACGCCGCACGCACCGCGTGCCGTTCGACGCCATCAAGCGCGCGCGGCTCGACGTGGAGTTTTGAATCTTATGGCTACCGAACTGCAGCAGATGATTGATGTCGTGGCGAAGGACAAGGGCATCGACCCTTCCATCGTCATCGGCGCGATTGAAGACGCCTACCTCGCCGCTTCGCGCAAGGTCTTCAAGACCGAGGAGGACCTCCGCACGCGCTTCAACCTGGAAACGGGCCAGGTGGAGCTCTACGCGGTGCGCTCCATCGTCGCGGACGTGACCAATCCGTCACGCGAGATTTCACTCGACGAGGCGCAGGAGCTCTACGGCGAGGAAGCCGAAGTCGGGATGGAGATCGAATTCCCGAAAGAGACGGAGAAGCTGGGGCGCATCGCGGCACAGACCGCGAAGCAGGTCATCGCCCAGCGTGTCCGCGAGGCCGAGCGCGAAAAGATTCACGGTGAGTTCGGCGAGCGGATTGGCGAGGTCGTTACGGCGACGGTCAAGCGCTTCGAGAGCGGCGACATCATCGCGGAGATCGGCCGCGTCGAGTGCCAGATTCCCCGCAAGGAACAGTCCCGCGCCGAGAACTACGCTATCGGCGACCGTGTGCGCGCGGTCATCAAGGCGGTCAACCGCAATGCGAAGGGACCGCAGGTCATTCTGTCCCGCACGGATCCGGCGTTGCTCGTGAAGCTGTTCGAGCAGGAAGTGCCAGAAATCTACGACGGCACGGTGATGATTCGCGGCGCAGTCCGGGAAGCCGGAGACCGAGCCAAGGTTGCCGTGTTTTCGCGCGAGCGCGACGTCGATCCGGTCGGCGCGTGCGTTGGCATGCGCGGCACCCGCGTCCAGGCGATCATCCGCGAGCTCCGCGGCGAGAAGATCGACATCGTCGAGTGGTCGGAAGATCCCGTCACCTTCGTGACGAAGGCCCTCTCCCCCGCCCGGGTCCAGCGCGTGAGCATCGTCGACGACGAGGCGCGCGTGATGGAAGTGGTGGTCGAAGATCGGCAGTTGTCCCTGGCCATCGGCAAGAAGGGTCAGAACGTCCGCCTCGCCGCGAAGCTTACGGGCTGGAAGATCGACATCAAGAGCGACGAAGACAAGAAGAAGGAAGTCGAGCTGCAGCTGGAGGGGATCGACTTCGGCAGCGGCGCGGAAGCCGCCCGCACGCTCACGCTTCCGGATATCCACGAGGAAGTGCTGGCCACCATGCGGGCCGGCGGATTCGACACGGTCGAGAAGGTCCTCGAGGCGACGCCGGAATCGCTGCTCGCGCTGCCCGGCTTCGATCAGGACACCGTCGATGCGGTCGTCGCCGCAGCGAAGTCGGTGCAGGCTGCGCAGCCCGCCGCCGAGGTCTCCGCAGGCGAGACGACGAGCGAAGAACAGAACTAAGGAGTCTCTTTGGCCACTGTCCGGATCTACAAGGTCGCCGAGCTGCTGGGTCTCCAGAGCCAGGACGCCATCGATCTGCTGAAGAAGGAAACGGGCATCGACGTGAAGAGTGCGTCGAGTTCGATTGAGGAAATCGTCGCGCGGCAGTTCGTCGAACGTCAGGCGCGCAAGCGGAACATCCAGCTGCCGCATGGCCACATCTTCGCGGACCATCCCGTTGCCAAGAAACCTGCCGGCAAAGCCGGCAAGGCGCCTGAGCCGCCAAAGCCGGCCGCGCCCGTCCTGCGTCCGCGACTGGTCAAAGCCGTCAAGGCCGCGCCGGATGCCGTCGCCGAGCCGGCAGCCGAGCCGCAGGTAGAAGCGGCGCCGGTCGCTGAGGCGCCGCCTGTCGTCGAGGCGCCGCCGCCCGTGCCGGAGCCGGAAATCATTCCGGAACCGGTCGCCGCCGTACCGGCGCCACAACCGGAGCCGGAACCAGAGCCCGAACCGGTCGCCGTGATTGACAGTCCGCCGGTCGTTGAAGAACCGCCGCCGGCGCCGAAAGCTCCGCCGATTACCTTGCGGCAACCTCCGCGAGTTGTGCCGCCAACGCGCAGGCTGCGCATCGAAGATCCTGTGACTGGCGAAGCGCCAGCGGCCCGTCCGGTCGCGGCGCGTCCCGTCGTTCGTCCGCAGCAGGCGCCGCCCGCGCCGACGCGGCCGTCGGCCACACCGCCACCGTCATCGCGGCCAGCCGCGCTTCGTCCGGCAACGCCGTCGTCGCGGCCACCGCTTGGTGGTCCACGACCGCTGCCTTCGCAGCCAGTGCGGCCGCAGTCACCAGGCGCTCCCCGTCCGGGTTTCCCTGGCTCGAGACCGCCCCAGCAGTTCCGCCCGGCCGGTCCGGGACGCCCGCGTACGACGCGGCGCGAGGATCGGCCGTCGCCGATTCAGATTCAGGAAGCACTGCCGCCGGTCACCAAGTTGATCACGCTCGCCGAGGGCATGACGGTCAAGGACCTGGCCGACAAGCTCGAAGTGAAGGTCAAGGATCTGATGAAGAAGATCCTCGATCGCCGCATGATGATGACGATCAACTCGACACTCGATTCGGACACCGCGCAGATCCTCGCGCGCGATTTCGGCGCCGAAGTCCTGATCCGCAGCTTCGAGGAAGAACTCACGGAAGTCGAAACCGAAACGTCCAAGCCCGAAGATCTGCTGACGCGCGCCCCTGTCGTCACCATCATGGGCCACGTCGATCACGGCAAGACGACGCTGCTCGACGCCATCAGGGAAACGAAGATCGCCGAGCGCGAAGCCGGCGGCATCACGCAGCACATCGGCGCGTACTCAGTCGACGTCAACGGACGCCGGGTCGTGTTCCTCGATACGCCCGGCCACGAAGCGTTCACGATGATGCGCGCCCGGGGCGCCAAGGTCACGGACATCGTCGTCCTTGTGGTCGCGGCTTTCCAGCACAGTGGGATCCGAAGCTTGGAATTCACGTGACTTGAAGTCGCGGC
>JADMIO011281655.1_pt1 | contig 43723 bp, 46 predicted proteins | sample 8958161 | NCBI WGS metagenome assembly JADMIO01 (sample SAMN16585339, study PRJNA669376) | soil metagenome | isolation source: Crop rotation soil | place: USA: Cullars Rotation, Alabama | collected 2011
GCGATCTGCCTCGTCCTGGACCCGCCGTTCTGCCTCCAGACGCGCCTGCTCCACTTCGCGACGCGCCTCTGCCCGCACCCGCTCCTCGGCTTCGCGGCGGGCAAGCTCGACGCGCTCCTCCGCTTCGCGGCGGACCCGCTGGGCCTCGTCCTGCACCCTACGCTCGGCCTCCGCGCGTGCTCGCTCTTCGGCATCCTGTCGCGCCCGCTCCGCTGCAGCGCGAATCCGGGTCTCAGCTTCTTCCTTCGCTCGGGTGGCTCGCAGGTCGGCGTCCTGCTGGACCTGCTCGGCCCGCTCGAGGCGCCGCTGCGCCTCCGCCCGGATTCGCTCCTCCTCGGTGCGGATCTCGTCGACCCGACGGCGGACACTTTGCTCCGCGTCCGCGGCGGCCGTGTCCGACAAGCTGAGCACGGGCTCGGGTGCCGGTGGTTCGGGCTCTGGTGTGGGGGGTGCCGGCTCAGGTGTGGGGGGTGCCGGCTCAGGTGTGGGAGCAGCAGCCGCCTCTCGCGAGAGCTCCTCGAAGGTGCGAGGCCGGTCGGGCTCGGGCGGCGCTGGCGGAGCCTCTTCGACTGTCGGAGGCGCTGGAGCCTGCATCGCGGGGGGCGCCTCTTGCTCCCGGCTCGGCGCCGCAGCTGCAGCCGCGGCCGCCGCCGCAGCAGCGGCAGGCGCGACCACGGCCGCATCCGCCGGTACGCCCTCGCTCGGCGCAGGCGCTACTTGGGGAGGGCGGGCCGGCTGCGTCGGCGCCCTCTTGGCGGCTTTCATCGCCTGCTTACGCTGCTTCTTGGCGGCCTTCTCTCGCCGGCGGCGCTGGCGCCGAGAGATCGGATTGGGCTCGCGCCGGACGTTCTGCACCGGCGCTGCGCCGGGCTGCTGCGTCCCCACCCCGGCTGCGGCGGGTGGACCCGCTGCTTGTGGCACCGGAGCCTGAGCCGCCGGCAGAACCATCGGAGCGGAGCCGCCGCCAGTCGGCGTCGCGGAGGCGTCGGCCCCAGCAGACGCGGTCGCCTTCTTCTTCGCCTTGCTCTCGGCTCGCACTCGCGCCAGCTCTTCCTTGCGCATCCGCGTTTCCTCGGCACGCCGCTTGCGCTCGAGATCGCGCTCCTTACGGCGAGCGTCGCGCTTGCGCTGCCTCGCGTTGCGGCCCTTCTTGCCGCTTCCGGCAGACGCCGCCGCCGCTGCAGCCACCGGTGGAGCCTGCGAGGCCGGCTCCGGCTGTGGAATTTCCGCAGTTTTCGACTGGTCGGCCGCGGCGCTCGCGGCCGAGACCTCCGGCGCCTTCGCCTTCTGGTCGGCAGGTTTGGCAGCGGCGCCCTTCTTCGCGTTCTCGCGACGCTGGCTGACAGTCACGACAACCAGTAGCCCAACGATCGCTGCGAGCAACCCGCCGACAAAAAGTTCGATGTGGTCGTTGACGAAGTCGCTGGCCTTGTCCGGGAAGCTCTTGTCCTGGCCACCTGAGGACGTGGTGCTCGGTGTCGAGGGGCCGGTGACGACATGTGTCGACGGCGCCTCCGCGGGCGATTCCGATTCGCGCTGGTTGGCGGCGATGACGGGAGAAGCCCCGAACGTCAGCGCGGCAAGTCCCCCGACCATCAGCAGAAGGGCGAGATGGCGGCGCATGCGGCCCAATCCTTGCACGCAGAGGCGCTTCGGCACGGCCACGGCAAATCCTTGCCTAGGCCGCCTACCGAAGGCGTCCTTTGAACTCCCGCTCGACTTCACGGCGCATGTCCCGATCGGCGATCTCGCGGCGGCGGTCGCGCCCTTCCTTGCCCCTCGCCAAGGCGAGCTCGACCTTCGCGCGGGGCCCTTTGAAATAGATCCTGGTCGGAATGAGGGTTAGACCTCGCTGCTGCGTCTTGCCGATTAGCCGCTCGATCTCTGCCCGCCGCAGGAGCAGCTTGCGTGGTCGCTCCGGCTCGTGGTTCTCCCGGCTAGCGGGGAGATAGGGAGCTATGTGGAGGTTCCGCAGCCAAACCTCGCCGCGGTCGACGACGGCGTAGGCATCGCCCATCTGCGCTTTCCCCTGTCGCAGCGATTTCACCTCCGAGCCGCGGAGCTCGATTCCCGCCTCCATCTTCTCGATGAGTTCGAACTTGTGACGCGCGCGGCGGTTTGTCGCCACGTCGCCGGCCTCGGGGGCACGTCCGCTCTTCTTTGCCACCCCGATCAGCCCTCCGCGGGCTCGAGGTCGACCCGCCCACGCAGAGCCTCAACCCGCTCGACCTGCACCGTCAGCGGATCGCCGAGACTGACCGTTCGGCCGCTCTTGGCGCCGACCAGCGCGGTTTCCGTCTCGTTCAGCTCAAACCACTCGCCGCGCAGGCGACGGGCGGGGACGAATCCTTCGTAGACGTCACCGAGCTCGCCGCCAAACGCGACGAACGCACCGGCGCCGACCAAACCCGTCACCTCTCCCTCGAACTGCGTATCCCAACCGCTCTCGAACAGCTCGCGTTCGAGTAGGAATGCCGCACAGACGTCATCGGCCCGATGCTCGGCCCGCGCTGCCTCGCGCTCGCGCTCTGAGCAGTGGACGCCGGCCTCGCGTACCGGCTCCCGCGGCGGCGGGTCCTCCGCCTCCCCGACCGCCGACAGCAGACCGCGATGAACGATCAGGTCGGGGTAGCGGCGGATCGGCGAGGTGAAGTGACAATAGGCCTCGCTGGCAAGGCCGGCGTGGCCGACGTTGCGGTCGCTGTAGTGGGCTTGTTTCAGCGCCCGGAGCACGAGCGATGTATACGACCTGTGGCCGTGGCCTCGCCGGGCGGCCTCCGCCGAGGCGAGCCGGCTCGCCTCGGCGGCCAGGACCGCCGCTTCGCGCGGGGCCAGCCGCTCCGGAAGCGCTGGGGTCGGGATGCCAAGCGACGCGAGCTGGGCGACCAGCTGCTCGATGCGCTGCGGATCCGGCTGCTCGTGGACCCGGAAAAGAGTCGCCACCCGGCGCCGCTCGAGGAGCTGCGCGACCTGCTCGTTGGTCAAGACCATCAGCCTTTCGATCAGCCGGTGAGCCTCGGTCTGCGGCACCGACTGTGCGCTAACCACGTGACCTTCCTCGTCGAAGGCGAACTCGGGCTCAAATGACTCGACGTCCAGCGCCAGCTCAGCCCGCCCTCCCCCTAGCGCCGCGGCCGCTTCGCGGGCGATTGCGAGCGGCTCGGCGACGACCGCGGGCGCGGCCGCGCTGCCGGCGAAGATCTCGTCGAGCTGGTCGTAGTCGAGGCGGGCGTCGGAGCGGATTCGGCTGCGGTAGAAGCCGGCGGATCGCGGTGCGCCGTCGCCGCCGAGCTCGATCTCTGCCGTTACGGCAAACCGGACCTCGCCCGGCGTCAGACTGCAGGCGTCGGCGCTGAGAGCCAGCGGCAGCATCGGCTCCACCGACCCCGGCACATAAGTGCTGTTGGCTCGCGCGAGGGCCTCACGGTCGAGCGGCGAACCGGGCCGAACGTAGGCGGCGACGTCGGCGATGTGGATCCACAGACGCACCCCGTCTCCGGCGCGTTCGGCCGAGACGGCATCGTCGAAGTCGCGCGCGGTCGCCGGATCCACAGTGAAGGTGGGCAGCGCCGTGAGGTCGCGGCGCTCGCCGGTTCTCGAATCTGCGGAAGCCATGGCAGATTTCGCGTCCGATTCGAGCGCCGGCGGGAAGCCTCGCACCCCCGTCTGCTCGTAGAGCAGCGCATCGACGACGTCACGGGCGAGGTCAGGCGAGCCCAGCTCCTGAAGCACGCGGGCCCTCCTCGGCTTGAACTCCACCAGGGCAAGCCGGCCCTCGAGCCGTCGGTCTCGGCGATCCAGGGTGACTCTGGGGCCGCGCTCGAAGACGGGCTCAGCGGCGATGAACCGGCCACGCCGTTCGACCAGGGCGACGTGGGTCCCTGCAAATGGGCCCGAGGTGCGGCGAGGACGAGAGCTCAACCGCCCGATCCCGTGCCGGCGCCTGCCAGCTCGCGGGAGAGGGTCCCGTATGCCGTGTTGAGGGCCTCGTCGACCTTCGTCTTCGGGTTGTCGCGCGCCTCGACGTCCGGATGTACGCCCTTGCCCGCGAGGTTCTCACCGTTCGGCGTGAAGAACTCGCCGGTGGTCAGGTCGAGCGCCCCGCCGTTCGAAAGACCGATCACGTTCTGAAACACGCCCTTGCCGAACGACCGCGTTCCCACGACGGGCGCTGCGGCATCGTCCGCGAGTGCCGCGGTGAGGATCTCGGCCGCCGAGGCGGTGTCGTGATCGATCAGCACCACGATCGGCATCTTCGGCAGGTTTCCACCGACCGTCTTGAAGGTGCTCTCCCCCTGGGTGCGGGAGCGGGTCGAGACGACGACCTCGCCCTTGGGCAGAAAGATGCTCGAGGTCAGCTGCGCTTCCGGCAGCAGGCCGCCGCCGTTGCCCCGCAGGTCGAGCACGATCCCCTGCGCCCCCTTTTTGCGGACGCGCTGCACCGCGTTCCGTAGTGCCTCATGGGAGTCCTTGCTGAAGGTGACGAATTGGACGTAGCCGAGCTTGCGCCCGTGGAAGTTGCGGATCCTGCCGGCCGCCACGGGGACCTGGATCTTCGCCCTGGTCAGGGTCACCTGCTTTGGCTTGTGGGCCGGTGGATGCACCAAGCCGATCGTCACCTTGGTGCCGATCGGACCGCGGATCATGTCGCTGGCCTTGGTGGAGTCCACGCCCGCGATCGATTTTCCGTTGACCGAAACGACGATGTTCCCGGGCTTGATCCCCGCCTGCTCCGCCGGGGAGCGAGGAAAGACCCGCTCGACCCGCAGACCGCGTTTCAGCTCGCTGACGCTCAGGCCGACGCCGGAGAAGCGGCCGCTGATCGCCTCTTCGAAGTGCGACAGGTCCTTCGGGTCGAAATAGTGCGAGAAACGATCGTGGTAATGGCGCCGCAGGGCCCGGACCATGCCGTCGATCGAGGCATTGGTGAGCGGCTCAGTGCCGACCTTACGGAAGTAGTTGTCCTCGATCACGCTTCTCGCCTCGGAATTCAGGCTCACAGCGTCGTCGACGAACACGTCGCGCAGCGGCTTAGGCAGATCCTCCGGGTGCCCGCCCCACCAGAGACCGACGCAGAGCGCAGCGACGATCACGGCCGCGACGGCGACCGCCTGCACTCCTCTCACCGCAGGCTCAAACCTTCAGGAAGCGGCGCAGCGTGATGCCGGAGCCGATCGCGGAGACCAGCACGGCGGCGGCGAAGAGGATCACGACGAGCGCCGGGAACGACAGCGTCGTCTGATCCTGAGCCGCGAGGAACGCAAAGCGGTCGGAGAGGGGATCGACGATGGTCACCTTGCCCACCCACAGCACGAGTATGGCGAGTAGGCCGCCCGCGAAGCCGACCACGACTCCCTCGATCATGAACGGCCAGCGGATGAACCAGCGGGTCGCCCCAACGAGGCGCATCACCTCGACCTCGCGGCGCCGGGTGTAGATCGAGAGCCGGATCGTGTTGCCGACGAGCAGCAGCGACGCGGCGATCAGCAGCGCTGTGATCACGGTGAGCACGATCTTCAACGCGCCGGTGACCTGCTCGATCTTCTGCGCGTCCTCCTGCCTGTCGTCGACGCCCTGAATGATCGGCGAGATGAAGGTCGGCTGCCCAGCCTTGTCCGGAGGCTTCAGCGCGACTTGGATCTGGTCGAGGTGGGCGGCGTCGTCCGGCTTGACGATGAAGTTCGCCGGCAGGGGGTTGGAGTGCAGCTCCTTGAGGACGTCACGATGCTCCTGGTCGAAGTCGCGCTTGAACTCGGCCAGCGCGTCGGCCTTCGAGAGGTAGCGGACGGACTTCACGTGGTCGATCGAGTGGATGTCCTGTCGCAGCGCGGCGACCTCGCTCTTCGTGGCGTCGTCATATAGATAGACGCGCAGCTGCAACTGGTTGCGGACCTCAGCGCTCTTCGACTGCGTCGTCTGGAAGATCGGGATCAGGACCCCGAGGAGGATCACGGTGACGACCGTGGTCACCACGGCGGCCATGCTCGGCGCAGCGTTGCGTCGCAGCGCGCGGTAGGCCTCAGCGATGAAGAACCAGAGCCTTCCCATCAGGACCCGTTCGTGTGGCCCTCGACGCCGACGCCCATCTCGGCCCGCATCCGCATGCCGAACTCGTTCGTCGACTCCTCGGTGTAGCCGCCGCCGGCCTCGTCGCGCACGACACGGCCCTCATAGAGCTCGATCACGCGGCGGCGCATCTTGTCGACCATTTCGCGGTCATGGGTGACCACCACGACGGTCGTGCCGGTCTGGTTGATCCGGTAGAGGAGCTGCATGATCCCGATCGACGTGACCGGATCAAGGTTTCCGCTCGGCTCGTCGGCCAGCAGCAGGGGCGGGTGGTTGACGAACGCACGCGCTATGGAAACGCGCTGCTGCTCGCCGCCTGAGAGCTGGTCCGGGTAGTTGTGCAGCTTTGTTGAGAGGCCGACCAGCCGCAGCGTCTCGGGAACCTGCCGGCGGATCTCCGCCCGGCTGGCGCCGATCACCTGCAGCGCGTAGGCGACGTTGTCGTAGACGTTGCGGTTCGGCAGCAGCTTGAAGTCCTGGAACACCGTGCCGATGTTGCGGCGGAGCTGTGGGATCTTCTTCTCCGCCAGCACGCCGATGTCCCGGCCGGCGATCTGGACCGCGCCCTCGGTCGGGTCGAGCTCGCGGATCAGCAGCTTGATCAAGGTCGACTTGCCGCAGCCGGTCGGCCCGACCAGGAAGACGAACTCGCCGCGGTCGATGGCCAGCGAGACCCGCTCGAGCGCCAGATGGCCGCCCGGGTAGACCTTCGTCACGTCGCGCAGTTCGATGATCGGGGCGCCGCCCGGACGCGCTCGCGGCGCTTCTTCCCTGCTCTTCGGTCGTTTTCTCAGTCGCATCGTGCGGTGGCCCATTCTGCGGCCTTGACGCCGGTCCTGCGCCCCCACCCGACGCGATGAACCGGCACTTTCAGAGTGAGCGGAATCTTAGCGAAGTATTTGTGAATGCTTGCACTTTTCGGACGGCCTTGCGGGAGTGAGTGCATGCGTCCAGACCTAAGCTGCGGCGGTGCTCGCCTTGCTCCTAGCCGCTGTCGGTACCGCCCTTGCCACGGGACTCGGTGCAATCCCGGTCTGGTTTCTAGGCGAGCGCGCCCATGCCCTGCGGCCGCTTCTGCTGGGCGTCGCCGCCGGGGTTATGGGCGTGGCATCGATCGCGGGGCTGCTGCTGCCCGGGCTGCACGAGGGCTCGACCATCTCTGTCCTCGCCGGGATCGCGATCGGGGCGGCGTTCCTGCTCCTGGCGCGGCGCCTCCTTGAGGCGCGCCAGCGCGATGTCGCCGAGGCCTGGAGCGAGGGCTTCCGCACTTCGGTCCTCGTCTTCGTCGTCCTCTTCGTCCACAGCTTCCCCGAGGGCTTCGCAATCGGCACCGCCTATGCCTCGGACACCGCCGGCCTGAGCCTCTTCGTGATCGTGGCTATTGCGATCCAGAACATTCCCGAGGGGACGAGCGTCGCGATCCCGATGGCGACCGCTGGATTCAGTCGTGCGAGGCAGTTCTGGGCGGCAGTCGGAACCAGCTCGCCGCAGCCTGTCGGCGCCCTCCTCGCCTACCTCTTGGTGCAGGAGATCTCGGCCCTCCTGCCCTTATCGTTTGGTTTCGCGGCCGGGGCGATGCTGGCGCTGATCGTGATCGAGCTGTTGCCCCAAGCCTTGCGCGAGAACCCAGGCTCGGCGGGGATCGGCGCGCTGGCCGGGGCCGCGGCGATGCTCGCGTTCAGCGCCGCGCTCGGCGTCTGACCCGCTTCAGCTACGGGAACACCGTTTCCCCGGTCTCGCCGTCGATCACCGTGATCGCCAGCGCCGGGCAGGCTTCGGCGGCCGCGATAATCGTCTCATCGGGCCCGTCGCCGATCACGACGGCCGTCTCCTCGAGCGCAAAGATGCCCGGGGCTATCGCGACGCAGTCGCCGTGCGCGCTGCAGGCGCTTTCGTCGATCTCGATCCGGTAGCTCATGCTGCCTCCTCTCTGTTCTCGGGTCCATGCCAATGCGACTGTTCGATACGGCGGCGCATCGCAGCGATGGCGCGCGGCCGCCCGGCCGCCAGCGCCGCCACGGGAGTGCCGCCGGAGGTGAAGACGGCGACGAAATCGCGCTCCCCGGGCTCGCCCTCGATGAACACGCCATCCGATCGATCCGCGTGGCCCACGTAATGGATGCGGATGCCGTATTGGTCGCTCCAGAAGCTCGGCAGCGGCGGCGTGCCGGGGTAGACCCCGAGCATCGCCTGCGCGGCCGCCGCGCCCTGATAGGCAGCCGCATCCCAGTGTTCGGTCCTCCTGTGCAGGCCGAAGCGCGGCTCGAAGGGAGCGGATGCGTCGCCGGCAGCGAAGACTCCCGGCAGCCGGGTGCGTCCTGCGGTGTCGGTGGGCACCGCGGGTCCCGCGAGGCCGCTGCCTGCCAGCCAGTCGGTCGCCGGCTGTGACCCGACGCCGACCACCATCGCGTCGCATGACAATGTCCGGCCGTCGCCAAGCACGATCTCCTCGACCCGCTCGGAGCCACGTACCTTCTCGACCGAGGCTCCGAGCAGCAGCCGGGTGCCCTCCTCTCTGTGCAGGTCGGCGAACCAGCGGCCAACACGGTCGCCGAAGATTCCAGCCAGCGGCAGCTCCTGGGCCTCGATGATCGTGACCTCGAGGCCAAGCCGACGAGCGGTGGCCGCGACCTCCTGACCGATGAAACCGGCGCCGACGATTGCCAGGCGCCCGCCGGGCCGCAGATCGGCGCGCAGCCGCCGCGCGTCGGCCAGCGTCCGCAGCGTGTGCACGTTCGAGTAGCCATCGAGGAAACCGAGCCGCCGAGCGCTGCTGCCCGTCGCGATCAGCAGCTGCTCGAACCGCAAGTCAAAGCCGCGGTCGTCGGCCACGGTCCGCGCCACCGGGTCGAGTCGCTGCGCGCGTCGGCCGAGCAGGAGCTCGACCTCGTTCTCCTTGTACCACGCCGCAGGCCGGTAGGCCACGGTCTCCTCCCCCACCTCGCCGGCGAGGACGTCCTTGGAGAGCGGCGGCCGATCGTACGGCGGGTCCGCCTCGGCGCAGAGGATCCGAACCTGGCCGTCGTATCCGCGGCGGCGCAGAGTCTCGGCGCAGCGCTGAGCTGCAAGCCCCCCACCGACGATCAGGATTCCGTTGCCCTTCATCAGGCGTCCTCGTGCACCGGGATCGGCCGCAGTCTCGGCTTCGCCGCCCGCGCCGGCGCCGGCCGCTCGAGCTCGCGACGCCTTGCGGCCCGCGACCCGGCACCGAGCCGGTAGAGGAACAGTCCTGCGATCGGCACGCCGGTGGCGAGGAGCCAGGCGCGCAGCCAGGTGGTCGACGCGTCCGTACCGGCGCCGAGCACGTGCACGATGCCGAGCAGATAGACCACGACGGTGAAGCGGTGCGCCTTTCGCCAGAGCCGGGCGCCGATCCGCTTGCGCGCGTAGAAGCTCAGCCCCAGCAGTGCCGCCAGGTAGCCGGCGATGATGCCGAAGGCGGTGAAGAGCGGGCGATAGCCCATCTTGAACGGCACGGCGATGCCGGCGACCCCGGGATGCAGCCAGGGGTCGCCGAGCAGGGTGATGCCGTGGACTGCGATCGCGACGATTCCGGCCACTGCGGTGTGCTCGTGGATCGCGACGAGCGTCCGGCCGATGCCGGGACGGCGCATCAGCTTGCCGGACATCGTCAGGCCGAGACCGACCGAGATCGTCACCAGAACCAGCGCGACAAGGCCGGAGGCCCGGCTCGCGAGCCACCAGCCGTGGGTTGCGAGCGTCTGTGAAACCGCGGTCATGCCGCCAGCTCCAGTGATGCGTGTGCGGGAAGGCTGATCCTGGGAAGAACGGCGAGCGGACCGACCAGCTCGACCCGTCCGCTCTCGTGGACCAGGAGGCCTCCGCGCTCGCGCAGAAGCTCTCGGCCCCCTTCGGGCCCGGAGAGCAGCGCCGCCTTGGAGAGCGTCTCCGCCTCGAGCGCCGACTCGCCGAGCGCCGTCGCGCCGATCAGACCGGTCCAGGCCGGCTCGCCGGTGGAGGGGTCGAGAAGGTGGTGTGCGTAGCTACCGTCGGCGCGGCGCCAGATGCGAACGTTGAGGCCCGACGTCGCCACCCCCCCGGAGCCGAGCCGCAACACGTGTGCGCGCTCACCGGTGAGGGGATGGTCGACGTAGACGTCGTAGGGCCGGACCAGGGCGTCCGCGCCCCCGATCCGGATGTCGCCGCCGCAGTCGACGACGAAGCGGGGGTAGCCCTGAAGGTGGCTCGCGACCAGGTCGGCGGCGAGGCCCTTGCCGATCCCGCCGCTGTCGAACCGCAGGCCCTGGGGGCGTGTGATCGACGCCCTCGTGTCGTCGACCTCGATTGCTCGCCAGCGTCGCTCGGGGTGGGGCTCGGCCGCTCGCCGCGCCGGAGCGTCCGCGAGCGCTTCGCGCAGCGGTGCGCCGGCGACTCCTGCGCGCGACCGGAGATAGCCGGCAGTCTCGATCTCGGTGACCAGCGTCGGGTCGACCAAGCCGCCGCTCCGCTCAGCCGCCCACACGCCCGCCCGGACCGCTTGCCGCAGCAGCCGCGAAGCCGGGACCCGGCGGCGCGGATCGGAGTTGAGGGCGCAGAGCTGGCTCTCGGGACGGAACCGCGAAAGCGCGCGGTCCAACTCGGCGACGAACCGCTTGGCCTCCGCCGCAGCCTCCTCGGCGGGCGGGAGATCCGGGCCGGGCTCGCCGATCAGGAGCCGCACGTGGGAGCCCATGGCGTCGAATGTCAGGTCGTATTCGTTCATGTCGTTCATACCTACGAGGCGCTGGTGGTGACAGGGGCGGGAGCCGGCGCGGCGACGACCGGAGCCGAACTCGTGCTCACGGGGCCGCTGCTGACGCTGGTCGGACCCGGAGCGGGCACGACGCGGGTGACGATCCGCCGCTTGACGACCCGTCGCACGAGAACCTTGCGCGGCGCGGCCTGGGCGGCAGCCTGCTTGGACAGCGAGGGATCGTTGCCGTTCGCGAGCTGATTGGTCAGCAGCGCGAACAGCACTGCGCACAGGACCACCGACCCCCAGATCACTCCACCGGGACTGGGGCGGCGCGGCCTGCGGGCCGAGGCTCGGGCGGGGGAAAGCTCAGCCATCTCCCCCCCGTTCCCCCTCGGACTCGCCTTCGCCGCCGGACGCTCCGCCGCCCGCTCCGCCCGCCGCGCCGCCACCGCTCGTCGCGGTGGTGACCGGAGTGGACGGCTGGCTGCTCGGCGCCGATGCGCCGCTGGTAGAAGTGCTGACCGGCGTGGGGGCGACGCTCGGCGCGGGGGACGAACCGCTTGTCGACGTCGAAACGGGCACCGCGGCCGGTGCCGAGCCTGTAGAGGATGCTCCGGTGGACGGCGCGCCGGCCGCGGCCGAATAGGTCGCGCCGGTCGCAGCGGCGGGTCGCGCGGCGCCGATCGGGTGCTTGGGCTTGACGTGCCGCGTGACGTGGATCGTGCGCCGGATCGTCTTCGTGCGGATCTCCGGCTTGGTCGCGACGGGGGCCTGGGCAGGCTTGTGGCCGGGGCCGGAGCTGAGGGCCACACCGGCCAGACCGCCGAGGCCGATGATGGTTGCCCCGGCGGCGATCTTTGTCTTGAAGGTGTTGAGCACTGGGATCTCCTCGCGACTAGCTGATCGAGAACCGATTGTCGGGAGGCACGGGAAAACCCCCTGCCATGCAGGGGTAAAGACGCGGCAAAACCTGCCGGGGCGGTTTGGACGGAGCCCGCGGCGCCACTACAGTGGCTGCATGGAGATGACCGGTCCGAGCGCCGGACGCATCCTCTTCGTCGAGGACGAGGAGTCGATTTCGCAGCCGTTCGCCGAGACCCTCCGGCGGGCGGGTTTCGAGCCTCTCGTGACGCGGACCGCAGCCGAAGCTCTGGAGCTCGCGCAGGAGGCGGATCCCGACCTGGTGCTGCTCGACCTGGCGCTCCCGGATGGAGACGGCCGCGACGTGTGCCGCGAGCTACGGCGGCGCTCCGACGTACCGATCGTCATGCTGACCGCACGCGGCACCGAGATGGATCGCATCGTCGGACTCGAGTTAGGCGCCGACGACTACGTCGTCAAGCCATTCAGCGCCCGCGAGGTGATTTCGCGGATTCGGGCCGTCCTGCGGCGCAGCGCAGCGCGGACCGATTCGAACGAGCCAATGATGCGCGTTCGGGCGCTGGAGGTCGACACCGAAGCCCGCATCGCCCGCCTCGACGGAGAGCCGCTCACCTTGAGCCGCAAGGAGTTCGACCTCCTCGCGGAGCTCGTGCGACACGCGGGCAACGTCGTGAAGCGCGAGGACCTCATGTCGCGCGTCTGGGACGTCAACTGGTTCGGGCCCACCAAGACGCTTGACGTCCACATCGGCTGGCTGCGGCGCAAGCTGGGCGACGATCCCGCCGACCCGCGCTGGATCGAGACCGTGCGGGGGGTCGGTTTCCGCTTCGCCTCGCCGGAGGAAGGCAAGCCGTAAGCCTCCGAGCGACCGTTCTGCTCGCGCTGGCCTACGTCTTGCTGCTGGCGCTGATCGCGCTCGGGGTGCCGCTGGCCGTGAGCCTGCGCGATCGCGTCGACTCGGAGGTCAGAAGTCAGGCGCAGGGGCAGGCCGACCTCGTCGCAGCGAGCGCGAACGAGCTCCTCGAGGCCCCGCGCCCCGCCGGGTTGAGGGGCCTTGTCAACGCGGCCGCGCGCGACGTCCGGGGACGTGTTCTTGTCGTCAACAGGCGCGGCAAGCTGGTGGCAGATAGCGCCGGCGCCCCGGCCGGTTACTCCTACCGCGATCGACCGGAGATCCGGGCCGCACTCTCGGGAAGAAGCGCCCAAATCACACGAGATAGCCGCAGCCTGGGCGAGCAGATCCTCGCCACCGCGGTCCCGGTGCTGAGCCGCGGCAACCCCAACGGGGCGGTCCGGATCACGCAGAGCGTGGCCGCGGTGCACCGCGCGGTGCGGCGCTCGATTCTCGATCTGGCGCTGCTCGCCGGGGTCGTCCTCGCCATCGGTCTGGCGGCCGGCGCCCTGATCGCCCGACAGATCAGTAGGCCGATCCGAGATCTCGATTTGGCGGCGCGCAATGTCGCCGGGGGCGACCTCTCGACAAAGGTGGCGGTGGCCGGCAGCTCGGAGCAGCGATCGCTGGCACGCGCCTTTAACGAGATGACCGAACGCGTACGACGGCTCCTGCGCGGCCAGCAGGACTTCGTCGCCGACGCCTCGCACCAGTTACGGACGCCGCTGACGGGGCTACGGCTTCGACTCGAGAATCTCGCCGATCGCTTCGAGGACGACGCAAGTGTTGAGGCCGAAGTGGAAGCCGGCATGCACGAGGTGGACCGTCTTTCACACATGGTCGACGAGCTGCTGATTCTCAGCCGAGCCGGCGAGCGCGAGCTACCGGGAGCGGCCGTCGACCTTCAGACCACTGCCCGGCGCGCCGCCGGGCGCTGGCGGCAGGACGCCCTCGACAGAGGGATCGGGCTGGAGGTGACCGGAGCCGGCTGCGGAGCCGTCTGGTGCGCGGCTGCAGACCTCGACCGATCGGTCGACGCGTTGGTCGAGAACGCGCTCTCCTATTCGCCGGCAGGCTCGACGGTCACGATCGCCTGCTCTCCCGGCAGCATCGAGGTCCTCGACCAGGGTCCTGGGCTGGCAGTCGGGGAAGAGGACTCGGTCTTCGAGCGATTCTGGCGCGGCAGCGCGAGCCGCAAGGCTCCCAAAGGGACAGGGCTCGGCCTGCCGATCGCGCGCGAGCTGGCACGCGAGTGGGGCGGCGACGTGACGCTATCGAGCCGCACCGGCGGAGGCGCGAGGGCGGTGATCTCACTGCCTGCGATCGGAAACGGCGCGCCCGCCTCGGCTAGCCGCCGGGCGGTGGATCCTTCGCGTAGAGGGCGCTGATTGCGCTCCCGAGGCGATCCTTCTCACTCGCTGAGAGCTTCGCCGAGGGGTGGATCAGCTTGTACTGGAAGGGCGGCATCTCGCCACTCGTCACTTTCTCGACGACCTCGCCGACATCCGGCTGGGCGCGATCCCACTCGGAGAAGTTGAGCGCCTCACGACCGCCGTTGACGTCGCTCTGAATCAGCCATGAGACCGGCGCGACGTTCGAATACCAGCGCCAGTCCGTGAGGTTGCTGTGGCAGTCGTAGCAGGCCGCCTCCGCAAGCTGCTCGCCGCGCCGATCCGGCCATTGCGCAGCGCGGGTGACCGGCGGGTTCGAATGGTCGCGCCCATAAGGGACGAGCTGGATCAGAAGCAGCAGGCCGAGCGCTCCGAGGGCGATGATTCCGGCGATGCGCCGCCGGCTCAAGCGCCGACCGCCAAGCCCTGCGCCTCGGTGGCCGCGACATGGGTCAGCGGAAGGCCGGTCATGCGACCGATCCTGTGCGGGAGGCTGAGCCGAAGCCAACGCGAGATGCCCGCGGGCAGTGTCGCGACGACGATCTCGTCATAGCGACCGACTCTCAGCTGGTCGCCGACCGCCGCTACGGGATCCGGATCGCCGATGATCGCCGAATCGACCTCAAGCCCCGCCGCGCGCATCCGCTGCGCCGCTGCGGCCGCTTGCTCGCGGGCCGCGGGCTCGCCGGACTTCATGTCCGCCGCCCAGGCAAAGCCCCGCGGAGTCGCCGGCACCAGCAAAGTGATGCGAGCGGCTGAAGGCGCGGTCCGGTCGAGGAGCGTCGAGATCAGCTCGTGCGAGCCGGCGGTTCGATTCGCCACGACCAGGATCCTCGGCGGCTCCATCGGGCTACTCCTCGTCGCGCTCGACCGTGGCCGGCGCGCCGCTGGTTCGAGTCACGATGCGGGAGACCGTGGTGGGGCGGCTCGCGTTCGCAACAGGCGTCGACTGGATTGCCGAGCCGCCGCTCGTCCCCGTCACAATCGGGGCCCGGGCGGGCTTTCCGGCCACCGCGGCCGGGCCGCCGACGGGGATTCCGTGATTCGACTCGAGTGCGATTCCACCGAGCCCCGTGAGAGCCAGGGCCGTGGCGATCGCCGCTGTCTGTCGCTTCAACCTCATGCCGGCGATTGTCCGCGGCCCTCGGTAAAGGGTCGACAAAGACCGAACCAAGAAGGCTGAAAACCCGCTCCTTTCCCGGCCCTTTACCGATCGAGTCCTATGGTTTGCGGGGTGAACCCGTCTGCCGACGCATCCGGAATCAGGCTCGGCACCTGGCTCAAGTGGCTCGGGCTGGCGTTGCTTGGGATTGTCATCGCCGCTGCAGTCTCGATCGCGGCAAGCAGCCTGTCCAGCCAACCGATCGGCCTGACGTCGGAGCCAATCTCGGCCGGGGACCGGCTCGTATCACCGGAAAACCGGCCCACTCAACCGGCGCCCAACCAACGTCCTCAGCAGACCTCGCCGCCACCGGCCACCGCCACTCCGACAGCGCCCACGACGACGCCGGTGCAGTCATCCACTCCTGCGGTTCCCGCCGAAGCGGCAGAGCGCGACAACGACGCCGACGACTAAGCGGCGTCGAGGCTGCCCGTTAATCGGAGCGCGGCTGTACTACCAGCACGTCGCAGGGCGAATTGCTGACCAGCGCGCTGGAGACGCGTCCGATGACGGCCTGCGGGAGGATCGCCCGCCCGCGCGATCCCGTGACGATCAGATCGGCACCGATCTCCTCGGCAACGGCCAGGATCGCGCTCGGCGGATGGCCGTCGATAGCACGGAGGCGCGCGTCCTTCGCCTCCGGAAGGGCGCTCACGGCCTCGCGGAGAGAACCGATCGCTTCCGCCTCTGCCTGAGGGTCGGCGGGTTGGACCTCGAGCATCTCCGGGGATGTCTCGAACTCCCCGGTGCAGCGAACGAGGGTGAGCTCTCCTCCTCCGGCCCGTTCCAGTTCCACCGCCTTGGCGAGCGCCGCGCGAGCGCCATCGGTTCCGTCAAACGCGACGAGGATGTTCGTGTACACGGGCCCAATACTTACGCACCGCCCCGGTCGGGGTAGGCTGGCGTCGATGAGCGGTCCCGGCTCCGACAGTCCCCACGTTGTTGTGGCAGGCGGCGGCATCGCCGGCCTGGAGACGCTCCTCGCCCTGGCGGATTTGGCCGGGGATCGGATCCGGACGACCCTGGTTGCGCCGGAGCCCGACTTCACCTACAAGCCATTAATCGTTGAGGAGCCGTTTTCGTTCCAACCCGCCGAACGGCACGAGCTGCACCCGATCGCTGACGAGCTTGGGGCGAGCTTTATGCAGCAGGCGGTCGCCGGTCTCAAACCGGCCGAGCATCTGATCGAGCTCTCCGACGGCAGCACTGTTGCCTACGAGGCGGCCGTGATCTGCGTCGGCGCCCGCAACCGCCCCCCCTTTGCAGGAGCGACCACATTTCAGTCGGCAGGTGAAAGTCTCGAGCTGGCCAACCTGCTGACCCGCCGCGAGGGCGCCGAGATGAACCGGATCGCGTTTGTAGTCCCACCAGGCAACAGCTGGCCGCTGCCGATCTACGAGCTGGCGCTGATGACCCAGCGGCGCGCACACGACCTCGGTCTGCAGGACATCGAGTTCGCCATCTACACGCCGGAGGAGGCTCCGCTCCTCGTTTTCGGAACCGTCGCCAGCGACGCGGTCGCCAACCTGATGCAGGCCAGAGGGATAACGGTGCATGCCGGCGTGCTGGTTCATGAGGACGACAACGGCGGACTGACCATGACGCCGGGTGATGAGCGGATCGACGCCTCCCATGTCATCGCGCTGCCAGTCCTCGAAGGGCTGGCCATCCCCGGCGCGCCTGCCGACGACGGCGGCTTCCTGCCGATCGATGAGCACGCCCGCGTGAAGGGCGCCGAGCACCTCTACGCAGCCGGAGACGGAACAAACTTTCCGATCAAGCAGGGCGGAATAGGAACCCAGGAGGCCGACGCCGCTGCCGAGCACGTTGCCGCTCGGTTTGGCGCCGACATCGATCCACAGCCGTTCCATCCGGTCCTTCGCGGCATGCTGCTGACCGGGGACGAATCGCTGAGCCTCGAGCACTCGCTGACCGGCGGCCAGGGAGAGGGGGCCGCATCAAACGACTATCTGTGGTGGCCGCCGCACAAGGTGAGTGGTCGCTACCTCGCAGCCTGGCTGGCCGGCGAGACGGCCCACCCCGATCCCGAACCGCCGACCCGCACGCTTGACGTCGAGGTCGCGCTGCCGAAAGAGTGGCATCACGAGCCGATGGCCCTCGACCCGCTCGCACCGCCGCCTGATTGATCCGATGGGGCAGGCGAGGCCGCCGGCCCGGACGTAGTCGGCCGTGGACGCCGGCCTCGCCGTTGCGGTTCTGCTCGCTCTCGCCTTCGCGGTCACCAACGGCCTGCACGACGCGGCCAACGCAATCGCGACGCTGATCGCCACCCGGGCCGCGCGCCCGCTGCAGGGGCTGCTGCTGGCAACCGTGTTCAACATGCTCGGTCCGTTGCTCGTCGGCGCCGCCGTCGCCGACACGATCGGTGGCATTGTCGCGGTCGACTCGTCGGCGGCGATAGCGGTGATTGGGGCGGGGCTGGCGGCCGCCGTGACATGGAACCTGACCACCTGGCGGTTCGGATTGCCTTCGAGCTCGGGGCACGCGCTCGTCGGTGGCCTCGTCGGCGCAGCGCTGGTTGAAGGCGGGACCGGCGCTGTGCTTTGGGGCGGCCTGGACGGATGGCGCCCGGTCGGGGTGTTCGGCACATTGATCGCCCTGGCGGTCTCACCCGTGCTTGGTGGCCTGGCCGCGCTGCTGATGATCCGCGTGTTGCGCCGGCTGGCGATGCGAGCCACACCGCGGTGGGGAGCGCAGATCCGGCGTGGGCAATGGGTGATGTCGGCGGCCCTCTCCTTCAGCCACGGGGCTAACGACGCACAGAAGGCGGTCGGGGTTGTCGCTGCCCTGCTCGTTGCCGACGGACGGATCGACACGCTCGGGGATTCGCCGAAGTGGACCACGGTTGCCTGCGCCGCGGCGCTCACGACGGGCACCGCCCTCGGCGGATGGCGGATCATTCGCACCGTGGGCCGACGGATCTACCGGATCAAGTCGATCGACGGACTGGCCAGCCAAACCGCCTCCGCCGGAGTCATCCTGGGCGCGTCGTTCGCCGGCGCCCCGACGTCGACGACGCAGGTGGTCGCCTCCTCCGTCGTCGGAGTCGGCGGCGGCCGGCGCCGCTGGCGTCACGTCCACTGGGCGATAGTGCGGCAGATGGGCATTGCTTGGCTGATCACCATGCCAATTACCGCCGCGCTGGCGGCCGGCACCTACGCACTATGGGAGTGGGTGACGTGACGCGGGGACGTTGGTTTCTCCCCGAGACCCCCGATCTGCTCGGACAACTGCGCGGGCAGCTCGGCGTGACAATCGAAGGTCTGGAAGCGCTCGCCAGGTGGGCGGCCGGGGACGCTGAGGCGGCTGAGGCGGTGCGCGAGGCAGAGAAACGTGGAGATGCAGCCAAACGCGAGCTCCTCAGCTCTCTGCGCGCCGCATTCGTCGCACCCCTCGAGCCAGAGGACCTGTTCATGCTCTCGCGAGGAATCGACCGGATCCTCACCTATGCGCGCGATTTGGTCACTGAATCTGAGGTCATGTCGAGCCCGCCGGATTCCGGGCTGGCGGATATGGCAACCCTCCTCGTCCAAGCCGTTCGCCAAATCGACGATGCCTTGCGGGTTCTCGATTCCGACCAGGCAGCGGCCACCGATTCAGCCGATGCCGCTCTCGAGACCGAACGACAGCTTGAAGCCACCTATTACCGAGGGATGGCGTCGCTGCTCGACCTAGAGGATCGCCAGGAGCGGATCGCGCGACGCGAGCTCTACCGTCGCTGCACGCGAATCGGCGAATTGGTGGTCGACGTGGCGGAACGGGTCGTCTACTCCGTCGTGAAGGAGAGTTGAGCGTACGATGGCGCGGTGAGCCTCTTCGCCGTAGTCCTGCTGATCGTCATCGTCCTCGTAATCGGCCCGATCGTTTTCTGGATCCTGCTGGGACTCTTCCGCGGAGCCCGGAAAGCCGGGCAGCACGGCAAGACCGACTAGCTGATCAGAGTCTCGAGCTGGCGGAAGTACTCGAGTAGCCGGCCAATCGCGAGAAACTTCTCCTTCACCCGCTCACGAGCAGCCTGCCCGATTCGCTCGGCCGACGCAGGGTCAGCGAGGAGACGATCGATGGCAGCGCCGACGGCCGCCAGGTCGGCCGGATCGTCGACCAGAAGACCGCTTTCGCCATCGTTTATCTGGTCCTGGATGCCGCCGACCCTGCCGGCGACCACCGGCCTTGCCTTCCACATCGCCTCTGCGACGGTGAGACCGAACCCCTCGGCCAGGCTCTTTTGAACGACTACCTCAGAGCGCCGCTGCAGCGCATTGACCATCACAGCGTTCTCCTCCAGATCATCCATCGGCAGACTCACGAGATGGACCCTCGACCGGGGGCCGTCCGCCAGGCCATCGCGGATGGCGCGGACTTCGGCCAGCACCTCAGCTCCTTCGGGGTCATCGTGGACGGCCTCCACGTCCGGGCCCGCCAGGACAAGGTGGACCGAGGCATTCCGCATCTGCTCGCTGAAGCAGTGAAGGAGCCCCACCGGGTCCTTAAGGCGATCCCAGCGTGACACCTGGGTGACCAGCGGCGTGTCCTCCCCCAACAGCTCCTCCTGCACGATTCTCGCCGCGCGGTTGACTCGACCGGGCGTGCCGTCGCTGCGCTCGAATGTGGGCGACCCGTGGCGCGCTCCGTCAGTGAGGCCGATCACCTGCAAGATCGCCAGGACGGCCTCGAAATTCAGGTCTTGGTTCTTGGGCGAGAAGGGGTCGATCGTCGGCGGCACGAGCCAGACGCGGCGCTCGTCGAGGCCTTCCCAGACAAACTCGCGGCGCGAGAAGACCCAAGCGTCGGCGTTGTCCACGTACGGACGGAGGAACTGCCAGGCCTGCCGAGCCAGGTCTCCGGGTTTGTCGACGCCCACGTGACAGCGCCAGACAACTGGGGTGTCCGCATGGCTCATCGAGTCGATCAGCCCGGCCGTTTGCGGGTCATGCAGGAAAACGACGTCACCGGGCCGCACCAACGCGGCCAATTCCTCGGCGCTCGTGGCAAGGTTGCGCTCGTAGATCTCGCGAGCGGCGGCATCCAGACCGCGCCCGTCACCAGGACTGTTGTGGAGAAGGTTGTGAATGCGCTTTGTGACCTCGAAGAACTCGGCGTCGCCGCCGATCACGATCCATCGGATGTCGATGCCGGCGCCCCGCACGTAGGCAAGGTGCGAGCGCAACATCTCGGCGACTCCGCCCCCACGGGCGGTCGAGTTCACGTGCCACACGACCCTTCCTCGCAGCTTCTCGCGGGCGCGCTTGATCTCCGGCGCCATCTCGTCGAAACGTTCGCCCAAGACCGACGCGAAGCGTTCCGGGGGCACCGGCGCGACAGGCACCTCTTCAAGAGGCGGCATGCAGCCATTCTCGCTCAGCGAGAGCTATAGAAACCGGGAAATCGGCTAGGCCGGAGAAGTCTGAGCGTCGCGCCCAACCGAAGTCGGCACGAGGAACGCCGCGGTGCAGATGAAGCAGAAGGCGAGTGCCTGAAGCGCAATCCCGAAGGCCGAGCCCGCCATGGGATCCCCGAAGACGAGGATCCCGCCCGAGATGTTCGAGACGTTGGCGGCGAGCCCTGTGATGGCGATCACCGGGACCGCCTCGCCCTCTTGCAGTGCGCGGACGGCGGAGTACTGGGCGCAGATTCCGGTCCCGACGGCGACGATGAGCCAGGGGTCGGCCAGCACCGCGTCGGGTCCAGCGGCGGCGGTGCCGGTCAGTGCCTTGATCGCCACGTCGGAGACGCCGAACAGGGTCCCGGCGGTGGCGCCGAAAAGGACGCCGCGGTGCTCGGCGAAGCTGCCACGCCGCAAGCTGAGAACGAAGCCGGCCGAAATCAGCATCAGCCCGCCCTCGAACGCGGCCATGGTCGATGCGGTGAACTGCGAGTGCGAGCCGTGCATCGTCGGCAGTGTCAGCGCCAGCAGCGCCAGGCCGGCGGCGCTGAAGGCGACCGCCCACCACTGCCGGGTGCCGACGGAGTAACCGAAGAATCTCTCGGCGATCACGGCGAGCAGCACGATGCCACCGGCTAGGACCGCCTGGACAAGCGACATCGGCGCCATCGCGATCGCCGCGAAGTGGAGAAGACCGGCGGCGACGGCGACAATCGCGCCGATCACGAACCAGCGCGAGGCGAGCAGGTGTCGGAGGGTCACGATCGGGCGCCGGATGTCGACCAGCGGAGCATTCCGGGCGCCGCGGTGCTTACAAAGGGCGCCCAGGTTGGTGCCGACCGCGCCCAGCAGCGCCAGGGCGATTCCGATCTGTACCTCGATAGTCATTGGTCGTCTATCGACAAGTTGATGAGGCGCCTGAATCGCCCCTGGGGCCAAATCGCCCCTTCGTACTAATCGAAACTTCGACTTCCGACGCCGGTTTCCGTCCCGCACGGCCGAACATCGGGCGGGTCGGCCTACGGAAGGCCTACCCGAAGCGCGGCAGATTACCCAATATTCCTAAGCGCGGCCTCAGTTACAGCTAAAGGCCGGCTCAGCCCCACTCGCCGCCGTGGATCGGCGGATGCGAGACGATCGGCTTTTTCAGCAGCGCCTCGCGGGCGTGGGCGACGATCCCCGCCGCAGTGAGTCCGAAGTGCTCCATGCACGCATCGGCAGTGCCCGATACGCCGAATTCGTCCCCCATCCCGAGGGCGAATATCGGCACCGGATGCTGCTCAGCCGCTGCTTCGCGGATCGCGTCGGCGAGCCCACCGACAACCCGGTGCTCCTCCGCGGTGACGCCGAGACCGGTCTTGGCGAGCGACTCGATGACGGCGTCCGAATCGAGCGGCTTGATGATCGCGACGTTCACGACCTCCGCCTCGACCCCGTCCTCGCGGGCAAGTGTCTCGGCAGCGTCGAGCGCTCGCCACACCATGTGACCGCAGACGAAGATCGAGATGTCGGTGCCCTTGCGCAGGACATCCACCCCGTTGCCAAGGGTGGCGGGAATCTCGTCGTAGACGATCGGCGTCGCCGGGCGGCCGAAGCGCATGTACATGGGGGCGTCGAAGCGCTCATAGGACTCGAGGACCGCACGGTAGGCCTGGTTGTAGTCGGCCGGAACCACGACCTGCATCCGCGGCAGCGCGCGCATCAGGGCGACGTCTTCGATCATTTGGTGCGAGGCGCCGTCCTCGCCGAGCGAAACGCCCCCGTGGCTCGCGCCGATCCTGACCTTCAGCTCGTTGTGGGCGATGCCCAGCCGCACCTGGTCGTAAGCACGCCCGGCCGCAAACACCGCAAAGGTGGACGCGTAGGGGACCTTGCCCGTCGCGGCCAGTCCGCAGGCCATCGACATCATGTTCGCCTCGGCGGCGCCGCAGTTGAAGAACCGCTCGGGGAACTCCTTGCCGAACTTCATCGACTGGGTGGAGACCGCCAGGTCGGCGTCGAGGGCGACGACCTCGTCGTGCCCCTCCCCCAGCTCGACCAGCGCGTCGCCGTAGGCGTGCCGGGTCGCGATCGGCTCGGTCTTCGCCTCAGCCATCGCAATGCTCCTCGGCGACTGCCTCGGCGTGGGCCGCGTTGCGCAGCGCCTCCTCCTGCTTCGAGAGAGTCGCCTCCAGCTCCGCCAGCGCCTCTTCGGCCTGCTCCTGGCTCGGGGGCTTGCCGTGGAAACCGAAGCGGCCCTCCATAAAGGAGACGCCGCGGCCCTTCTTTGTCTGGCAGACGATGGCCGCCGGCTTGCGCAGCGTGCGGCTGCGCTCCAGCGCCTCGACGATCTGCCCCATGTCGTGACCGTCGATCTCGACCGAGTCCCAGCCGAAGGCCTCGAACTTCGCCCGCACGTCCCCGGTGTCCATCACTTCCTCAGTCGTGCCGTCGGTCTGCAGGTGGTTGTAGTCGACGATGGCAGTCAGATTAGGCACCTTGTAATGGGCAGCCGCAGCGGCGCCCTCCCACGTCTGTCCCTCCTGGCAATCGCCGTCGGAGAGGATGCCGAAGACCTGAGCTGTCTCGTCGAGCCCGTCGAGGCGCAACGCGAGGCAGATGCCGACGCACATCGAAAGGCCCTGTCCGAGCGAGCCCGTGGAGACCTCGACCCCGTTCGTCCGGTTCATGTCCGGGTGTCCCTGCAGGTGGAAGCCGATCTTGCGCACTCCCATCAGATCCTGATGGGGGAAGTAACCGTGCTCGGCCAGCGCCGCGTACTGAATCGGCGCTGCGTGACCCTTGCAGAGCACGAAGCGGTCGCGCTCGGGCCAACCGGGGTTGCGCGGGTCGTGGCGCAGGACGCGGTAGTAGAGGGCGGCGACGATGTCCGCAGCGGAAAGCGATGAGTCGAGGTGGCCGGACTTGGCGACGGCGAGCATCCGCACGCAATGCAGGCGCAGCACGGTCGCGTAGCGCTCGAGCTCCGCGATCGACGGCGTGCGCCCAGGCTCGCTGAGCGGCTCGGGGTCCGGTACTGGCGTGAGATGCATCAGGCGGCTCCGGTGATCTTCGCCGGGGTCGGGGCCGGTCAGGCTAGCAGCGGATGTCATCTCGCGAACACTGGTGCCAATCGACTCTTGATGCGAGGCTACGAGGCGGCACGGATGCCACAGAACGCTCTGCTTGCCGCAAAATGCGGCGTCTATGACCCCACCTGGAATTCGCTGCGGCGCCGCCATCGCCACCATCGCGGCGCTGGCGCTGAGCTCCTGCGGTGGCGGCGGCGGGGACACGGCCGCGCAACCGGGGACAGCGCCGCCCACCCACGCAACAGCACCGCAGAGCGCCGGCGAGACGGTGCCGGATGCGCCTGATAAGTCGATCGAGGATCGCCCTGGCGGCCCCGGTGGCAGTCACCAGCAGGAGGGGCAGCCGACAAGCGACGGGACCCGCGCGCCGTCCGCGAGCGACGAGCGGCTGATTGAGCAGACCGTGCGTCGCTATATCGCGGGGCTAAACGCACACAATGGCGCGGCAGTGTGCGCGTTGCTGGCCCCCGGCGCGCTGGACGGCGTTTCACTGCCCGAGCGGCGCGGTTCCTGCGCAGCTTCCCTCGATGCTTCGATCGGCCACAAGCCCCCCGGTGGCGCACCCCGCTGGATCCGCACTCAGTTGGTAAGCGCCGACGCGGTTGTCCTGGTTCAGGGGGGCGACGGCCGGCTCACGGGGACGGTCGTGCACCGACTGGCCGGCTCACGCCAGCCCTCGATCGAAGACGACGTCGTCTATCTGCGCAAGGTCGGCGGCCGCTGGCTGATCGTCAAGCCGAGCGGGACGTTCTATCGCGCGATCGGGGCGAAGGACGTACCGCTGTCGGCGCTGGCGCCGCCAAAGAAATAATCGCGGACGGGCTAGCGGCCGACGCGAACGATCCGCGCGCTGACCTGGCCGGAGCGCTGCCGTAGGAGCGTGACGTAGGCCTTGCCCGGCGCGAGGGCGGTCGACCAGATCGTGTCGTTGCTGCGGCGCCGGTCGGGCGGCGGGATCAACGTCGGCAGCCGATGATGCCCTGGATCGTGATCGCGGTCCCGGAACGAGGTCGCCGGGAGCGCGAATATGACCTTGCCCTTCCCCTTGCGCGCCATGCGCCGGACGCGGAGCTGCTGGCGATCGTTGGTCGTACGAACGTAAGCGAAGGTACGACCGATAACCGAGGGGTTCGAGAGCAGCCAATGGTGCGACGCGATCAGCGTCGACTTCTTACCGCTCCCGAGCGCGCGCTGGGCGACGCTGCTGCCGCCTCGAGTCGAGCGGGCGTAGACGAGTGTGGTGCGGTAGAGACTCGGGCGACTCAGCTCGTCCGGCCCCGACGCCTTGGCGACGATCGAAGCCGCGCCGATGACAGGGCCGCTACCCGGCCCGACGCCGCCGCTCGCGCCGCCGATACGGCGCGCGCGCATCACGTCACTGCCGCCCTCGCGAGCCCGGTAGACGAGCCAAAATCGCGATACGGCGATCCCGTCGACGCCGGGCGCCGTAACCCGCGCCACCTCCTTCAGGCCCTTGCGAGCGAGAAGCGCGATGTTTCCCCCCTTGCTGACGGCGATGAACGGGCCGCCGATGGCCGGGTTGGTTCCCGGTAGCGACTTGTCCTCTCCGTTCCGGCGCAGCACGCCGCCCTGGCCGACCTTCTGAAAGACAAAGTCCCCTTGGCTGGCGGAGGGGTCGCCGGCGCCGGCGGCGGCCGGCTGGGCGGCCCCGGCCGGGGCCGCGACCACCATCACCACCGCAGCCAATGCGAGCGTCACGGCATCGCCGAACCGGAACCCGCGGTACAGGGCGGGGCGCTGGGTCATCATCTCGGTCACTCGGATGCCGCTGGGCCGGTCGCAGACCGGCGCGAGGGTGAGGACGGGGATCGCCCGGCCGACGCCGAAGGCCAGACCGATCGCAACCCCGGCGGCGGGGTCGCCGACCGCAAAGCTGATGCCTGCCAGCGCCCAGACGCCGAAGCTCAAAACGAAGGTCGTGAACCCGAGTCCGAGCAACGCCCCGTAAAGGAACGCGGCGACGGGCATCGGCATCACACGCCGCCAATGCTCGGGCAACTGGCGGCGGATCTGCGGAACGATCGGCAGCCCGCGCGCGTCGGCGATCGCGGCGAGAAGGGCGATCGCTGCGGCGATCCCGTAGGCGAGTCCTCCTCCCTCGCCGTGGACGGCCTCGCCGATCAAGGCCAACAGGCCGAAGGTGACGACGCCCCCGATGAGCGCACCGGGCACGAAGGTCGCAAGCGCAGCGAAGGTTGTCGGGCGGCCCCCCGTGTGTCCGGTCGGGCCGATCGTCTCGACCATCGAGAATCCGCAGGGCGACCAGGCGCCCGTCAGGCCGATCAGCAGCGCGGCTGCAGCCAGCGCGATCTCGACGGGACTCAGCACGGCACGGTCGTCTGGTGGTACGTCACACAGAAGACCTTGCGGCCCTCGTAGCAATAGCCGGTCAGTGCCGCGTCCCCGTTGATGCGCCGGCTGCTGTAGGAACAGCAATCCATCAGCTTGCGAACTCGGCCTCCGCAGCAGCGATACCAGGAGCCGTCGAGTTGCGTGTTGAAGCCGAACCGGCGCTCAACCTCCTTGCAGACCGGCGTCCGCGGCGCGGGCGGCAGTGGGCGCCCCTCGAGATCGCGCAGAAGCCGGCCGTCCTCGTCGAGCGGGCGACCCTCGTCGTCGATCGGCCGCCCGAGATTGTCGATCGGAGCGCCGTCCTTCGCCCGCAACGGCAGACCGCGGGCATCGATCCGCGGCAGGCCGGTCGGGTGCGGGCAGGAGCCGGTCGTGTAGGTGTGGCCGCAGAAGTGATAGGCGTCGGATTCCTCCGGGTCGAGGGCGGCCGTCACGGCGCTGCCTCCGACGGCAACCATCAGGACCTTGCTCGCCTTGGAGAGAAACCCGCGGCGCGAGGTGCCCTGCGCGAGCCGTTCGGTCGCGCTGGGCTCGGGGCTTCGGTCGCGATCTTCAGGCATGGCTCACGGGGTCGAGGGGAGATGCGGCGCGGCGGCGCTCGGCCGTCGCAAGAACGCTCTCTATCTGGGCCAGGTTGTTGAAGCTTCCCTTGGCGAGGACGGTCCCGTCGAGATCCATCGCGACGGCGTAGGGACTGCCGGGCACGTTCATCTCGCGCCACGCGGCCGTGTCGCGGACCTCGTCGAACATTCCAACCGACAGGATCGGGTCGGCAGCGAGATTCTCGAGCGCCGGCTCGACCGAACGGCAGGCGTGGCAGCCATCGGAGAGGAAAGCGGCCAGCAATAGCTCCGTGGTCTCGCGGGTGGGAAGGGTCTCGGACAGCGACATCCGCTCGCCAAGCGGCGGGCCCTCCTCGGGGATCTCGAGCGCCGACTGGGGGCCGAGCCGCAGCCGCAGCATCCCGACCTCGCGCGCGAGGGCCAGTACCGCGACTGCGAGGCCGGCGCATGCGATCAGCGCCACGCCGAGACCCAGTCCAAGCCACTGGTCCGTGCTGAGGCTGGACGTGTGGAGCATCGGTACGGCAGCAAACGCGATCGCCAGCGCGAAGTTGCGCCAGACCGATGGCCAACCGACCTTCGAGCGGGCACCGAAGCAGGCGCATGGCGCGCCGACGCGGCCCCGCTGAATCGCGCCGATCATCAGCAGGCCGAAGAAAGTGAGGAGGCCGGCGGTGGCGTAGGCCGCAAAGTCGGAGCCGACGGCCACGCCCACCGCCAGCACCAGCTCGGCGGCAATCAGTGAGCCCCAAACCGCCCAGCGAAGTCGCGGCTCGGAGAAGCCGAAAGTGGCCAGCGCAGCGGCGCTGGACCGAGGACTTGCAAGCTTCAGCAACGCCGCTCCCCCAAGCACCGCTGCCAGAGCAAGGCGCGCAATCACTCCAACCACGCGCGGGAGGCTAACCGATAGCGACCATTCGCTCGATGGGTACCCGCGCGCGCTCCGCGAGCTCTGGCGGGACCCGCACCTCGAACTTCATGTCGCGCAGCGAATCGCGCAGCTTCGGGAGGGTGATCATCTTCATGTACTTGCAGAAGGCCATCCGGTTGGCCTCGATCAGGTTCGCTTGCGGCGCGGCCTGCTGTAGCGGGTAGAGCATCCCGTTCTCGGTGGCGACGATGTAGGAGCCATCGGGGTTGGCCTCCACGTGGTTCAGCATCCCCGAGGTCGAGAGCATGTGGACCCCCTCCGCCTCGATGTCGCCGGCCGCGACGTACTCCATCGCCTGCGTCGAGCAACCGCATTCGGGATGGATCAGGAACTCGGCCTCAGGGTGCTCGGCGCGGGTCCGCTCGATGTCGTCGGGTCGGATGCCGGCGTGGACGTGGCATTCGCCGTCCCACACATGGAAGCGGGTCCTCCGCTCGGGGTCGTCGCGCAGCCCAGTCTCCCGCTCGACGAAGGCGCCCAGCCACATGTCGGGACCGAAGAGGATCTCGGTGTCGGCGCCATGCTCGGCCCAGATGTGCTCGACGACCTGGACCGCGTTGGAGGACGTGCAGCAGTAGTCGGTCTCCGCCTTGACCTCCGCCGAGGTATTGACGTACATCACGACCAGGGCGCCCGGGTGCTCCGCCTTCCAAGCCCGCAGCTGGTCCGCGTCGATCGAATCTGACAGCGAGCAGCCGGCGTCGAGGTCGGGGATCAGCACCGTCTTGTCGGGCGAGAGCACCGATGCGGTCTCGGCCATGAAGTGGACGCCGCAGAAGACGATCACCTCGGCGTCGGTGGTTGCGGCGCGCCGTGAGAGCCCCAGCGAGTCGCCGAGATGGTCGGCGACATCCTGCACCTCCGGCACCTGGTAGTTGTGGGCGAGGATCACCGCGCTGCGAACGGCGGCCAGCTCGCGCACCTCGGCGCTCAGCTCCTGGATCTCGTCCGGGGCGAGTGCGGTTGGGGAGATGGGTTGGAGCGTGGGCAGCTCCTGCATCAGCCGATCCTCCTATGTTCGCTGGCCCGGCGGGAACGCCTAAAACCAGTCGAATGAACGTACGTCAAGTTTAGCGAGGCAATCGAGCCGCCCTCGTACGCTTTCGGTCGTGCCCGAGCTCCCCGAGGTTGAGATCGCAGCCCGCCGGCTCGACGCTGCCCTGCACGGCGCGACGGTGGAGTCCGCTCTCGCCACCGGCTTGAACGTGATGAAGACGTTCGACCCGCCGCTGGATTCGCTCGCCGACAGCTCGGTGGCTTCGGTGCGGCGAATCGGCAAGATGCCGGTGGTCGCCTTCTCCGGCGACGTTTCGCTGCTGATCCACCTGATGTCGGCAGGTCGGTTGCAGATATTCGACAAGAAGGGATCGCTACGCGACCGCAGCTCGCGGCTACTGATCCGCCTGGATGACGGGCGCGAGCTACGACTACGCGAATTCGGCACCCGTCAGCGGGCCTGGGCGAAGTTGCTTCCCTCGTCGGCAGTCGGCGAAGACGAAATGGTCGCGACGCTCGGCCCGGAGGCCTGGCCGGCGCCGCCGGGAGAGATACTGGCCGACCTCGTTGACCAGCCGCGCCACCTGCATCCGCTCCTGCGCGACCAGCGGGTGATCGCCGGCATCGGGCGCTCATGGGTCGACGAGATCCTCTGGGAGGCGCGCCTCTCGCCATTCAAGAAGGGCTCTGAGCTCGACGACGAGGAAGTCGGACGGCTTCACGAGGGCCTCGCCGTCCTCGGTGGCGCAATCGAGCACTACGAGGAGGTGGTCGGCGACCGGGTGCCCGACAAGCTGCCGATGCCGCTCAAGGTCCACCGCCGGGAGGGCGAGCCCTGTCCGCGCTGCGGGACCACGATCGAGGCGGTCTTCTTCGCCGAGCACCAGACCAATTACTGCCCCCAGGAGCAAACCGGCGGACGAGTGCTGAAGGACCGCCGCCTTTCGCGGCTCCTGAAGTAGGTTGCGACTCGTGCTCAACAAAGCACTGGTCGCCTTCGTGCTCGTCTGCGCCTTCGCGGTCTCCGCCCAGGCGGGCGGGTCCCCAGGCTCAGGTAAGGGTGACGCCGGCCACACAAGCAGGGCAACGCCTCACCACCACCATCACCACCAACGCAGGTGCAGGCGAGCGCACCGCAGGAACCACAAGCGGCACGGGTTCTCTCCCTCGCCCGCTCGCTGCCCCCGCGACCCGAGCGCCGATGTCGCGCATGCACACCACAGCCGGCTACACGGTCATACAACCCACGGTCCATATCCCGCACGGAGCACACCCGCGGGCGAGGGGGATGCCGGCGTGGAGGAAGCAACCGAAATCCCTCCCGGCCCCTACATCCCAGAGCATGGCGCCTCGACCGTCGCTGCTCCACCGGCCGCGGAGGAGCCGCAGGCACGGCTGCCGGTGGCCGGCACTTCGGCAGTCGGGGACATCGCCTTGATCCGAAACCGGAGCCTGCGTCTCAACGGCGCGGGATCGCTCGCGCCGCGCGACGGCGGCGAGTCAAGCGTCGCAACTGATGGGCATGTGGTCCTCGTCACGAGTAACAACCGCGACGCTGTCTCCACCGACGGCGGCTACAGCTTCACCAAGTTCGACCCGTCGACCACCTTTCCGGCATCAGCGGGTGGCTTCTGCTGCGATCAGGTCGTCACCTACATCCCTTGGCTGCACCGGTTTGTCCTCGTCCTCCAGTACGACCAGGGCGCCGGCGGCAAGGACGACGAAGCGAAAGCGAACATCTTGCGCATCGCGACTGCGACAGCCGCACAGGTCGCGAGCTCCCACGGGACCCACTGGACCTGGATCAACCTGAAGCCGGCAACTTTCGGTTTCGGTACCTGTAAGCGCACTCCCGACAGCAAGGACACATTTCAGGACTGGCTGGATCGACCGGAGATCGCCTTCACGCGCGCACACCTCTACCTGACCGTCAACGGCTTCCAGAGCGAGAAGTGCCACAAAGAGGACGAGAGCGGCATGCTCGGCACGGCGGTCATCCGTGTGAGCCTCCAACAGCTGAAGAACTTCGGGTCCGGCAAGCCGATCGGCACTCAGTACATCACGGTCAGCGCCGATGACGTGGGCAAGATCCGCCCGGCGCAAAGCGCCTATCGGACGACGGCGGCGTCCGCCGGGAGCACCGAGTGGCTCGGCGGCTACGAGAGCACCAGCCGGATCGGAGTCCTGCAATGGCCGGATGCGAGCAACGAGGTCGAGCTTCAGGAGGTCGACGTCTCCTCGATCGCGACGAAGGACGGGCGCAGCGTCGACCCTGACGGCGACAACTGGACTGAGCGCTACTCGAAGCAGTTCGGCGCCATCCAATCCGGCGCCCAGTCCGGCAACACGCTGATCTTCGCCTACATGGCCGGCCGCAGTGCCCGTGTCGTCAAGGACGGGCGGGCCCAGACTGTGAAGATCCACGACCAGCCGTCAATCCGCTTCCTCTTCATCAATACCGATGTACGGCCTCTCGAGCGGGTGGCAGGCGACTTCATCGAGTTCGACGGCCTTGCCGCTGTTGCTCCGCAGATGCGGATGAACACCAGGGGGAACGTGGCAGTGAGTTACGAGTTCGGGGGTCCGCGGCGCTATCCCTCGGCCGCCGTCGGCTTCCTCCTTGAGTGGGGGACGTCAAACATCGCCGTGGGACAGCGATCCTCGCTTGTCGATGACGGCGGCAACGACTACATCGGGCTGGCGAATGATCCGAGCCAGCCGCGCTGCTTCGTCGCCACCGGCTCGGCGAGCAAGCACGGCGGCACCGGGACGGGCGGGCTGGTGGATTACGAGGACATCCACTATGCGCTTTTCGGCCGCACCTCGGCTGGTTGCGTAGCGCCGCGACCGCCCCCGCCGCCGCCACCACCGCCGCCGCCCCCAGGTCCGAACCCCGATCTGTTGATCGACTCGATTACCGGCGGCAGGCAGATCACGGTCGTAATTCGCAACCAAGGCGCCGGCGATGCCGGCGAGAGCGTCCTCGGGTCGAGTTTCGACGGCGGTGCCGAGCTTCAGGATCAGATCGGAGCGCTACCGGCCGGCAACTTCGTGACCTTCACGATCCCCTGCCCTCGGCCGGGTCAGATCCTGGTCGACGAGCGCGCCGATGCGACCGATGCAGTCGTCGAGGAGGACGAGACCAACAACGAGCAAGCGGTGAGAATCGACTGCACGGTCGACCAGCCCGACCTTGTGATCACGAGGGTGGCGATCATCAACGGCGTGATCTTCGTCGACGTCAAGAACGTCGGCGCCGCAAGAGCAGGCCCATCGACCACGCGAATCATCCAGACGGACGGCCCGACCTTCCTGCGCGACACGCCAGCGATCGATCCCGGTGCGACTGTCACGGTGCAGGCGGGTTGTGGCGACACCGGCGAGGACAGCGCGACGGCGACGGCGGACGCGACCGGCGTGGTCGCCGAGAGCAACGAATCGAACAACGGCGGCTCGGGCAGCGGGAGTTGCTTTGTCGCGCCGCACCGGATACCGGCGGCGTCGACTCTCAGCGGTTGGTGACCTGCCGCAGTAGCGCCCGGCTGATCGTCAGCGGATGGTTGACGATCGTCGCCACGCGCCCTGTGGCGGTGAGCGGATCGTGGGCGATCCCCAGCTGGCGCAGCACGGTCGCCGAGTCGAAGTAGACGCGCTCGCAGACCAGACGCTCCTCCTCGAAGACAAAGATCGCGCAGAAGCGCATCTCGAACTTGCGCCCAGTCGCCGGCAACCCCCGGTAGTTGCCCTCATGAGTGCCATAGAGGTTCGCCTCGACGATCACCGCGTCATCGCAGTGGTGCAGCGCGATCAGCTCATTCCGCTGGTCCGGGAATGCGGTGCGTGTCTCCTCGAAGTAGCGGGCGACAGCGTCGTGGCCGTCGTATACGTCGCCGGTCCCGATGAGCTCGTAGCGGGGATGGTCGAAGGTCTCGATCGTCGCGTCGAAGCGGTGCTCGTTCTCGGTCTCCATGTGCTCGATCACCAGCTTCTCGCGCTTGTCGCGTAGTGCTTTTGTCGGTGGCATGGCGCGAGCCTATCCGCAGTAGTCAGGCAGGCTCGATCAGCATGCTGAGGTCAAGCACCGGGGCTGAATGAGTGAGGGCGCCTACGGAGATGAATTCGACTCCGGTCTCCGCCACCTCGCGGACCGTCTCGAGAGTGATGCCCCCGGATGCCTCCAGGCTCGCCTCCGCACCCGCCGCATCCCGCAACTCGACAGCGCGGCGCAGGTCGGCGGGGCCCATGTTGTCGAGCAGCAGCCGATCCGCTCCCGCCGCGAGCGCCGTCCGCACCTCGTCGAGGTCGGAGCACTCGACCTCGACCGGCATTGCCGTCGCCTTCGCATCCGTCACCGCCTGCTCGATGCCGCCGGCGAGGGCGATGTGGTTCTCCTTGATCAAGATCGCGTCGTGGAGCCCGGCGCGGTGGTTCACGCCGCCGCCAGCCGCAACCGCCGCCTTCTCCAGCACGCGCATCGCCGGGGTCGTCTTGCGAGTGTCGAGGATCCGCGCCCCGGTCCCGGCCACAGCTTCCACATAGCGCGCGGTCAGCGTCGCGACCCCCGAGAGATGGGAGAGGAAATTGAGCGCCGTGCGCTCGGCGGCAAGCAGCGAGGCGGCGGGCCCTATGGCGAATGCGACCTGGGCGGGCACCTCCTGTCGCCATTGCCCCTCGACCACCAACCAGTCGGGACCTTCGATCCCGCACTGGCGCAGCGTCTCTTCGACCGCAGCGAAGCCGAAGACGACACCGGACTGCTTCTGGATAATCCGGGCCCGGCCGCGGACTCCCTGCGGCACGACGGAGTCGGCGGTGACGTCGCGGCCGCCGGTGTCCTCGGCAAGGGCCCACGCAACGAGCGTCGAGAGGTCGTAGACCTGTCGTGGCACGGGGCCAGAGTATTCGTCGATCTCACGTTTCGAACCGCGGCGGCGTTTAATCCACGGTTTGAGCGATTTGCCGCCATTCCAGTCGCTGCTCGACGAGCACTCGCGTGACGTGCTCGGCTTCCTGATCGCGGCGGTCGGCCCGCAGGAGGCCGAGGATTGCTTCCAGGAGACCTTCTTGGCTGCGCTGCGGGCCTATCCGCGGCTCGATGACGACCGCAATCTGCGCGGCTGGCTGCTGACGATCGCTCACCGCAAGGCAATCGACCACCACCGGTCGCGTAAGCGAGGGCCGGAGCCGGTGGGTGAGCCGCCTGAGGTCGCGGTCCGTGATCGCGAGCCCGGCAGCTGCGGAATCTGGCGCGCCGTCGCGATGCTGCCGCCGAAGCAGCGAACGGCGGTGGCGCTGCGCTTCGCGTGCGACATGCCGCACCGCGACATTGCCGCCACGCTTGGTGGCAGCGAGGAGGCAGCACGGCGGAACGTCCACGAAGGCGTCAAGAAACTGAGAGAGGCACTGGCATGAGCAAGAACAAGGAGATCGCAGCCCCCGAGCGGGCGCTGCGCCAGCTGGCGAGCAACTCGGACGCCCTGGCGGCGGAGCTGGCGACCCGGTTCGCGGATCGGGCCGCCGAGGCAGGCCTGCTCGACGTCGCCTATGCCGTCACCGACTCGCCGTTCGGTCAGATCAAGCTCGCGGCGACGCCGCGGGGGCTGGTCAGCGTCGGTCTCCCGAACCAGGACGAGGCGAGCTTCCTGGATCGCTTGGTGACCAGGATCTCGCCTCGCGTGCTCGAGAACCCCGCCCGCCTCGACGAGGCGCGGCGCGAGCTCGATCGCTACTTCAACGGGAAGCTCACTGACTTCGACCTGTCCCTCGACTGGCAACTGACACAGGGCTTTCGCCGCAAGGTGCTGCGGCAGACGGCGAAGATCCCGTTCGGCCAGACCCGCAGCTACATGGAGATGGCCAAGCGCGCCGGCAGCCCGCGCGCAGTGCGGGCCGCCGGATCGGCCCTCGGCGCGAACCCGATCCCCATCGTCGTCCCCTGCCACCGGGTGCTTCGCACCGGAGGCGCCCTGGGCGGCTACGGCGGTGGCCTGGAGCTGAAGCAGTCGCTGCTCGAGCTCGAGGGGGCCCTGGGCTCTCCTCAATCAGGGTAGGGCGCAGACGACCGGCTTGTCCGCGTCGAGGCGGACATAGCCGCCGCAGAGCTGCTGCCGGGCCGGGTGGAGACCGCGAACGATGCTCACAGGCATCAGGTAGATGCGGCCGGTCCCGCAATCGATGCCGGCCTTGCCGGACGCCGTGCGCGAGCCGAGACCGAGTACGAAGTCGACGCCGGCCGTCGAGCGTCCGCGCAGCTCGGGATGCCTCGTGTCACGGGCGAAGGGCCCGACCGATCCGACGGCAGCCCTCAGGACCGAGAATCGCTCGCCGTCCGCGATCCTCCGAAACGCCGCGTAGACGGCCTGCGGGGTTCGTGCCTCGATCCGCTTCGCCTGCGCGCTGCGGCCGAGCGCGATGAAGAAGCCGATCAGCTCCGGGTTCGGCGCGACGTAGGTCACCGCGGTCCCTCGGTCGGCCCGGTTGATCGCCGAGAGGAAGCCGCCGAGCAGCTGTTTGACGGATGCGGGCCGACACCCCACCGGCAGTTGGACGGCCGTCCGCGAGGAATCGGAACTCGAACTCGAGCCCTCCCCCGAATCACTCCCGCAAGCCGCGAGGGCGAGGACCAGCCCGACCGCGATGAACGCTACATACCTCACATCTCCTAGTACGGATGCGACCCGCCCGGAGGTCCCCGGTGCGGCGTCAGCGCGTCGCGTGGTGCTCGCGGCAGAAGGCGTCGCGCTCTGCGCGGTGGCCGGGCTGGCCGCCGCCGGCGATCAAATGGGCCCAGGCATTGGTCGTCTCGTTTATCTGTGCCATCACCTGGGCGTGCTGCTCGGGCGTCTTCGCGGCCAGCAGGCGCTCGGCGCTGCGCCACGCCTGCTCGCGCCAGGACTTGACCAATTCGAGCGTGCCGATCTCGTCGAGCGGCGAGGGGCCGCCATCGATCTCGTTGAACACGGGGTCATAGTGGGCAGCGATGTAATCCTCGTCCGGGTTGAAGACGCGGGCGTTGATCTCGTTCACCGCGTCGTGGTCGGGCTTGTGAGAGGCACCGTTGCGGGCACGAAGCCCCATCCGCTCGTAGGCCAAGGGCAGGTCGTGCTGGACGTGGACGTTGGAGAAGAGCAGCACATCCTGGCCTGCGTTGGCGTCGCCGTGCGCGGCCGTCTCGAAGGCGACCCGCCAGCCCTCCGGCAGCGGCCGATGCTCGCGCCAGGCGCGGTACGCGGCCCAATAGCGGTTCGAGAAGGCGGTGATCAGGTAGGTCATCCAGCGACGGTCCTTGACCAAGCCTGGATGCGGCAGGGCCAGGTCTTTGCGAAGGCCGCGGGTGATCAGCAGATAGCTGTAGGCGACCACCGCGCGGTGATCGCAAGTGCGGTCGAACCGCAGCCATTGCCCGTGTAGGCGTCGAGCGAGCAGGTCGACGCAGCCGATGGTTGCGTGGCGACAGTTGTGCACCGGGTGCGGTTGCACGGTGTTCGGGACGTCCTGCGGCGGCAGCGCTTGCGGCCACGGGGGGTTGGGCACCGTGCCGTCGTCGGCAAATGCCAGCGGTGCCGCCAGCGCCGCGGTCGCAATGAGAACGGCGACCAACCGGCGGCCGGTCTTCCGAGCGCCTCCCATGCAGACGAAATTACCGCCTAGCCGGCCGTCTTGAGCAGGTAGTCGCGGACGAAGTCGTCGATGTCCCCGTTGAGAACGCCCTGGGTGTCGCCCGACTCGTGTCCGGTGCGGTGGTCCTTTACCCGCTGATCGGGATGGAGGAAGTAGCTGCGGATCTGCGAGCCCCACGCCACGTCCTTCACCTCGCCCCTCACCTTCGCCAGCTCCTCTGCCCGCTTCCGCTCCTCCAGCTCGATCAGCTTCGAGCGGAGCAGCTGCATCGCGACCGCCTTGTTCTGCGCCTGCGATCGCTCGTTCTGGCACTGGACGACGACGCCGCTCGGGATGTGGGTGAGCCGCACCGCGGAGTCGGTCTTGTTCACGTGCTGACCCCCGGCGCCGGAGGCACGGTAGGTGTCGACACGGATATCGCCCTCGTCAACGTCGACTTCGACGTCGCCCTCGACCAGCGGCCCGACGTCGACCTGAGCGAAGCTGGTGTGCCGGCGCGACGAGGAGTCGAACGGCGAGATCCGCACCAGCCGGTGGACCCCTCGTTCGGCCGCGAATAGCCCGTAAGCGTTTTCGCCGCGGACCACGAAGGTGGCGGATTTAAGGCCGGCCTCCTCCCCGGGCGAAGCCTCCTTCATCTCAACAGTGAAGCCGCGTCTCTCCGCCCAGCGCAGGTACATCCGCAGGAGCATCTCGGCCCAGTCCTGGGAGTCGGTGCCTCCGGCGCCGGCATGGACGGTGACCACGGCGTCACCGGGGTCGTACTCGCCGCTGAACAGGCGCTGCTCCTCGAGCTCCGCGAGGCGACGCTCGATCGAGGCAAGCTGCTCGTCGAGCTCTGACCGCATCTCCTCGTCGTCGGCGGCCATCTCGACCAGCTCGTCGAGATCGTCCGTGTCGGTCTGAAGCGTGCGGAAGCTCTCGAGCTTGCGCTGAGCACGGGCGTGGGCGGCCGAGGTGCGGGCCGCCGCCTCTTGATCGTCCCAGAAGCCAGGCGCCTGCATCCCGGCCTCAAGACGGTCGATCTCGGACTGCAGCGACTCCGGGTCAAAGGTAGTCCGCGAGCAACTTCATTTGCCCGCGGATCGCCGCCAGGCGCGCCGGAATCGGCTCGGTGGAGGCGGCTTCGACCATGGCCCTAGCTTACGACCGTCGTCACACGGTTCTTCTTCAAGCCGTCGTTGGCCCGGTTCGAATCCTCGTTGACGAAGTAGACCCAGTGCGTGAGCGATTCCCGTGGGCGAACGACCGCCGTCACAGTCAGAGAGGCTCCGGGAGGTAAGTTCCGGAAGCTGCAGAGCGCGCCCCGGTGCTCCGCGAAAAACGTCGCGCGCCGGCAGGAGCCGCGCGTCGCATGGATTCGCACATAGCGGGTCTGCGGGACCGGCTGGGCGAGTCGGAACGGCTTCGAACTGATCAGCCCGAGCTGGTTGGTCATCGGGACATTGCCGCGGTTGGTCACCCGCACCGTGTAGGTCACGGTCTGACCGAGGCGGATTTGCTTCCGCGAGGCGCTCTGGGTGAGCGAAAGGTCGGGGACAGGGACCGGGCTCGCCTTGAAGTCGAGGGCAAAGGGCCCCTGGACGGTCGGGTTGGTATCGCTGGTCACGGCGATCCAATAGGTGATGCCCGGGATCGATTTGAAGGCCACGCTCGGGGCCGGCTGGCAGTAGTCGGTGTCCGCCTGGGCGACCCGCTGCAAAGAGCCGAGGGACGAGCCGCGATAGACGGCGACGCCGGCGATGATGTTGTTGGCGCCGCAGGCTTCGAGGCGCACGTTGTCCGGCTCGGACCCGGCTTTCCACGAGTACCAGACCGAGACCGTGTCGCCGACGGGATAGCTCAGGTGGTGGGGCTCGCCGGGCTCGGAGGTCGCCTCAGACGTGGTGCCGTTGATCGTCCGCGAGAGCGGCCCGGTGCCGATGGCCTGGGCGTTGCTGAAGGCGTCGTTGGCGGGCGGCGCGGCCAGGGCTGTCCCGGCGAACGCCAGCCCGACGAGGAAAGCGGCCCCGAGGAGAGCAAACCGGCACTTCGCTGCGCGGCGCATCTCGCCTCGAAGCTACACCTCGATCCCGGCCGAGGCAAGCGCAGCGGCGCGATCCTCGGCGGTGACGACGCGGCCGATCAGACCGTCGCGCAGCTCGAAGACCGCGCCGAGCTCCTCCTCTTCGGCGAGCTCGTTCTCCTCGCGCCACCACCACTGGCGGCGAAACAGCGCCACGGCGCGGCCACCGTGCTCCCGCACGCCGTCGAGGACGACGCGCTGCTCCAGCTCGCCGCCGGGGTTTCGCGTGGCCCAAGTGCGGGCGCCGGCGTGACCGAACCTGGGGCCGCGTGCGGTGACCAGCTCGACGTCCTCGTGCAGCGTGGCGACAAGGCTGTCGAGGTCTCCCTCGTTGAAGGCGGCATAGAAGGCGCGGATCAGTTCCTCGGCGCCCTCAGGCGCCATGGCACTTCTTGTACTTCTTGCCCGAGCCGCACCAGCAGGGGTCGTTGCGGCCGATCTTCTCGCGGTCGCCCTTGACGACCGTCTCGGCGACGTCGGAGGCGGACCCGCGACCGTCGCCGCCCCCCGAGGCGGCAGCGTCTGCCAGCTCTGCCCCGGCGGCCGCGGCGCCTCCCGCTGCGGCGATCTCGGCCAGCGCGGAGGGCTGGGCCTCGAGCGTGCCGCCCGAGTAATCGAGCGAAGCCGGGTCTTGCGCCGGCGCAAAGGCCTCCTCCGCCTGCGACGGGGCGATGTCGACTTCCACGTGGAAGATCAGGCGGCTGAACTCCTCCCAGATCGCGTGCATCAGCTCCTCGAACATCTGGAAGCCCTCGTTCTTGTAGGCGACCAGCGGATCGATCTGAGCGAACCCGCGCAAGTGGATGCCCTCGCGCAGGTAGTCCATGTCGTAGAGGTGCTCGCGCCAGCGGGTGTCGATCACCTGGAGAAGGATCGAGCGCTCTAGGTAGCGCATCAGCTCGTCACCGAACATCTGCTCGCGCTCGTCATAGGCCTTCAGCGCGTCCTCGATCAGGGCCTCGATCAGGTTCTCGCGATCGACGGTCTCCGGAGCGAGTCCGCCGACGTCGATTCCGACCGGCCAGATCTGGCGCAGCTGGGTCTCGAGCTCCGGCATGTCCCAGTCCTCGAGGACGTCGCCGGGCGTGTACTCCTCGACCAGCCGCTCGATCACGTTTTCGAGCTCCTCGCGGACGACGTCTGACATGTCGCGGCCCTCGAGGATCTCGCGGCGGTACTTGTAGACGACGCGGCGCTGCTCGTTCATCACGTCGTCGTACTCGAGGACGCGCTTGCGGATCAGGAAGTTCTGCTCCTCGACCTTTTTCTGGGCGTTCTCGACCGTCCGGGTAAGCATCTTCGCTTCGAGCGGCATCTCGTTGCCCTCTTCGTCGATCGGGCCGAGCCGATCGAGGATCCGGTAAATCCGGTCGCCCGCGAAGAGGCGGATTACGTCGTCCTCCGCGGAGAGGAAGAAGCGCGATTCACCGGGGTCGCCCTGGCGCCCCGAGCGGCCGCGCAGCTGGTTATCGATCCGGCGTGATTCGTGGCGCTCAGTGCCACATATGAAGAGCCCGCCCAGCTCCTTCACCTCTTCCGCCTCGGCGTCGGTCTGGGGCTCGAGTTCTTCGGTCTTGGCGGCGAGTGCCTCCTCGTATCCCTCGTCGCCCTGGGTGACCCCCTTCTTGGCCAGCTCGATCTTGGCCATCGCCTCGGGATCGCCGCCGAGCTTGATGTCGACACCGCGACCGGCCATGTTGGTTGCGATCGTGACCGCGCCCTTGCGGCCGGCCTGGGCGATCGTCTCGCCCTCGCGCTGGGCGTGCTCGGGCTTCGCGTTGAGGACGACGTGTTCGATCCCGCGGCGCTTCAGCTCCTCCGCGATCATCTCCGAGACCTCGACCGAAACGGTCCCCACGAGGATCGGCTGTCCCTCCTCATGCCGCTCGGTGAGCTCCCCGATCACCGCCTCCCACTTGCCTTCCTTGGTCTTGAAGATCTGGTCGTTGTGGTCGGCGCGGACCATTGGCCGGTTGGTCGGGATCTCGACGACCGGCATCTCGTAGATCTTCATGAACTCGGTGGCCTCGGTGAGGGCCGTGCCGGTCATGCCGCTGAGCTTGTCGTAGAGGCGGAAGTAGTTCTGGAGGGTGATGGTCGCGAGGGTCTGGTTCTCCTCGCGGATCGCGACGCCCTCCTTGGCCTCGATCGCCTGGTGCAGGCCCTCCGACCAGCGGCGGCCTTCGAGGATGCGGCCGGTGAACTCGTCGATGATCATCACCTGGCCGTCGATCACCGCGTACTCCTTGTCGCGCTTATAGAGCGACTCGGCCTTCAGCGACTGGGAGAGGTGGTTGACGAGGTTGCCGTGCTCGGAGAGGTAGAGGTTCTCGATGCCGAGGAACTGCTCGGCGTTGTGAACGCCCCGCTCCGTAGGTGCGACCGTCTTGTGCTTCTCGTCGAACTCGTAGTCGTAGTCGACATCGGAAGTGTCCTTCGACTCGCCGAGCGAGCGCAGCTTGTCCTTGGCGGGGACGCCCGTCAGCTGCTTCGCGAGGCGGGCGAACGTGTAGTAGGTCTGGGCGGCCTGCTCGGGAGCGCCCGAGATGATCAGCGGCGTGCGGGCCTCGTCGATGAGGATGTTGTCGACCTCATCGACGATTCCGAAGTGATGGCCACGCTGGACGCAGTGCTCCAACGCCGGGGCCATGTTGTCGCGCAGGTAGTCGAAGCCGAACTCTGAGTTGGTGCCGTAGGTGACGTCGCCGGCGTACTTGCGCTGGCGAGTGGCGTGGTCGTCGCCTTCCTGGATCGCTGACACGGAGACGCCGAGCGCCTCGTAGACCGGGGCCATCCATTCGGCGTCACGGCGGGCGAGGTAGTCGTTGACGGTGACGACGTGAACGCTGTCGCCTGCGAGTGTGTTGAGGAAGACGGCTAGCGTGGCAGTCAGGGTCTTGCCCTCGCCGGTCCGCATCTCGGAGATCGCGCCGTCGTTCAGCACCATGCCGCCGATCAGCTGCACGTCGTAGTGGCGCTGGCCGATCGTCCGCCGCGCCGCCTCCCGCGTCAGAGCGAAGGCTTCGGGCAGCAGGTCGTCGAGCGATTCGCCCTCGCGCGCGCGCTTGCGGAGATCGTCCGCCTCCTGGCGCAGCTCGGCATCGTCGAGCGTCTCCATCTCAGGCTCGATGCGGTTGATGGCATCGACCCGCTTCTCGTAGGTGCGGAACTTGCGCCCCTCGCCCACGCGAAGCGCGCGGGTGACCATGTCCCTGGCAGGCATGGTTCTAGGTTAACTGTCGGCCTCGGTCAGGCTGCCTCTGATCGAGCCCGAGCGCAATCCGCAGGTCAGCCACGACGAGCTCTGCCTCCTTGGCGACCTGCTGCCAGGTGTAGCGGAGGACCTTGTAGCCGCCGGCCCGCAGGACGATTTCGCGGTGCCGATCTCGCTCGTTTGCGGCGGGGAGGCCATGGGAGTGGTGGCCGTCCAGTTCGACGACGAGGCGTTGGTCGCGCCAGAGCGCATCGACGGTCAGGCCGCAGACTGTCGCGTTGGCCTCCGGCAGCGGCAGCCCGACGTCCTCACAGAGGACAAGGAAGCGCTCCTCGAGGACGCTGAGCGTGGCCGCGAGTTCGGGCAGGTGGGCGTCAAGCGCCCGGCGCAATGCAGCCGAGCCGTGTCGGCCCCGCCCGAGAGCCCGTTCAACTTCCCGCGGCGCAAGAAGACGCTGGTGGTCGGCCTCCGCGAGGGCGCGGCGGAGCTGCGCGTACGGAAGGACGGCGGCGATGTCGAGGAGGGTCCGGGCGACGGGTGTGACCGGGAGGCCGCGGTGGCGGGTTACTTCCGGCCGCCGCGAGTGATGGATGCGAACAGCAGGCAGTGAAAGGCGGCGGCCCGGGCAGATCAGATGTATGCGCTTCGGCTCAGCATCTACGAGCTTCCAAAGCCATGCCGCGGTGGTGTGACTGAAAGCCGCCTCTGGTCCGGCATAAAGAAGCGCTGCCCAGAGGCGTCCGAACAGCGGCAATGAAGGGTGGCCCAATGCGTAGACGCCTGGGTGGATCCGGTGTAGACGACCGCCTTCGGTCCATCGGACCACGGCGGCTTCGCTCAGGCCAAACGAGTGGAGTTGCTGGAGACTCAGCACCCCGAATTGCTGCCCCGCCACCTCCGCCAGGCGAACTGCGTCTCGAGACCTTCGCTGAGCGGAGGTAACGCGACGCAGTTCGGGCATAGCGGCAGGTTGGCGCCCCAGAACGCACGCAAGGCTTGAGTCTGTGCCCCCCTACCTGCCTGTTTGTCTCGTCTGCGTCGCCTGAGCGGCTCAGCCGCCCTCGACCCGCTCGCGCTCGGCCTCGCGCAGCTCGATGCGGCGAATCTTTCCCGTCAGGGTCTTCGGCAGCTCGTCGACGAACTCGATCCGGCGCGGGTAGGCGTAGGCGGAGAGGTGCTCGCGGACAAAGCCCTTGATGTCCGTCGCCAGGTCGTCTGAGGGCTGCTGGTCCTCGGACAGGACGACGAACGCCTTGACGACGTTGCCGCGGCGCTCGTCCGGGGAGGCGACCGCAGCCGCCTCGCGGACCGCCGGGTGCTCGATGCACGCCGACTCCACTTCGAAGGGGCCGATGCGATAGCCGGCCGAGATGATCACGTCGTCGGCCCGCCCCGCGTACCAGTAGTACCCATCCTCGTCCCGCTCGGCCGCGTCCTTCGTGTGGAACCAATCGCCGCCGAAGGTTTCCTCAGCTGCCTCCGGGTTGTTCCAATAGCCGAGCGGGTAGTGCGGGTTGCTTCGCGCCCGCAGGCAGATCTCTCCCCGCTCACCGACGCTCACAGGGTCCTCGTCCTCGTCGAGGATCTGCACGTCCCAGCCCGGCATCGGCTTGCCCATCGATCCTTCTCGGACCTCCATGAACGGGAAGTTCCCGCACAGCGGATAGGACTCGCTCAGCCCATAGAAGTCGAGGACGGTCACGCCGTACTGGTCCCGGAACCAGCGGATGGCCTCCGGGTTCAGCGGCTCGCCCGCGGAGCAGGCGACGCGGAACTGCTGCGGGTAGCGCTCCCCAGCGTCACCGATCGCCATCATCGACCGCATCGCCGTGGGTGTCGTGAACACGTTCGTAACCCCATGGCGAGAGAGGACCTCGAGCTGCTCGTGCGGGTCGAAGCCGCCCTCACGCTGGAAGACGAACTGAACCGCGCCGTAGCGCCACGGCCCGATCAGAGGGCAGATTCCCGCGGCCCACGCCCACTCCCCCATGCCATGGAACAGCTCGCCTTCGCGCACGTCATGGCAGTAGAGGAACTCCTCGTGAGCGAGGATGTAGCGGTGTGCGTGGAGGATCCCCTTCGCCAGCCCGGTGGTCCCTGAGGTGTAGTAGATCTGCGCCGGGTCATCGGCTGAGGTGTCGACCGTCTCGAATGCGTCGTCCACGCCGGCCAGCAGCGACTCGTCCAGCACGATCACGTCCTCGACCAGCTCTCCCGGCATCCGATCGACGTTCTCGCGGTCGGTGACGATCACCTTCGCGCCCGAGTCCTGGACCCGGTGGCGGATCCCGTCGTCGCCGTAGAGCACGGAGAGCGAGAGCAGGATTGCGCCCAGCTTCCCTTTCCAGCACATTGGGATCCTAAGCTTAGAATTCCACGTGGACAAGTTGTCGC
>JADMIO011478665.1_pt1 | contig 43719 bp, 61 predicted proteins | sample 8958161 | NCBI WGS metagenome assembly JADMIO01 (sample SAMN16585339, study PRJNA669376) | soil metagenome | isolation source: Crop rotation soil | place: USA: Cullars Rotation, Alabama | collected 2011
CCGCCAGCGGCTCCGTCGCCTCACTAAATTCGAATACGCCGCCGCTCCCGTTCCCTGCGCGCCCGGCCAGGTCCGCGACCCGCACGATCGCCAAACCATCATGAACCTCACCGCCAACCTGGACCATTGGTTCGCTCGCCACAGCCGCGGTTCCGATACCGCCGCAGTGGATATCTACGAACTCAACGGCGAAACCTGGTTCACCGTCCGTCACGGCGATGTCTTCAGTCGCGTCCGCAAGGTGAACCGCCGCGAACGCGAAACCCTCAACTTTCGTCCGGAAAAAGATGATGTCGTCGTCCTTTCCCACAACCGCCGCGAAATCCGCGTCAATGCCCACTCGGATGCGGAACGCGACCTGTATTTTCGCGAGTTCGGCCTTCATCTGTTCGGGAGCGAAAATTACTTCGCCTGTCGCAACACCGTCACCCTTGACCCATTGCGCAGGTTGGGTGATGATGCCTTGAACCCCCGCGGCATCCGCAAGATTGCCGAGATTAATCTCAACCTGCTGGAAGTGTTTGATCCCAGCCTGGAGGATACTTTTATCCACAGCAATCCTCGCGGGCTCTTCCGCATGGCCGCTGCCTATCCTTCCCGGCCGCATCCCGTCCCCACGGATGGCCTGCTGTCTCGCGCCGTCTTTGAAATCCAATTCATCGGCGCTGCCAAATCGTTCGCTGTCGAAGTCCGCACTCCCAACTTCGTCAAATTCAGCCGCGCCTGTGATTCTCGCGATATTGAAGCCTGGCTGCGGCAAAGCCAGTTCCTGAACACACCCGCCTTAAACCCGGATACTCATGCAACCCTCTCCGCTTAACTCTCATCTCTCCATGAATGCCCTGGCCGCATCCACCCCCACTCCCCAGGTGAAACCGCCCGCCTCGCCTGTCTTCTGGCGCGCGCTCGAGCGCGCAACCTGCCTTGAAACCTATCTCGCGCTTTGGCGTCGGTCTCTGGGCGATGATTTGGAGGTGTTCCAGCAAGCCTTCCTCGATCGACTCCCCGCCACCTCCCCATCTTTCTTTTGTGAACGCTGCCACTGCTCCCACCAGATCATCCATTGGACCGTCGAAGAATGGCAAAAAGTCTGTCACCAATGGGGCGGCACATTTGATCTGGCGAACCTGCCGGACAAAGTAAAAGCCGGCGTCATCGAGGCCTGCTGCCGGTGTGATATCCAATGCCGTCCCTTTGAACTCAAGCAGGAGGATATCGCCATCTGGTCCTTCAACCTCAAACGCTTCGCCCGCGCCCTCTGCCAGGCCTTCGAGCTGGATTCCGCACTCACCGAGCTGCAACCCGGCCGCCTTTGGCAAATCGGCGCCTGGTCCTGCGACACCGTCCCGGTCATCCTCAGCTTTCAACCTTCGCCCGACGCCCTGCAACAATCCATCTACTACCTCGGCGTCACCCTGCGCCGGCCATTCATCCTGCTCACGCCCACCGCCCAAAACCTGAACGCCCGCACCCTGCAAGGCCTCGCCAGCGTCCACGCCGAAGCTTTCGCCCTGGAGGCTCACCTGCGCGTCACGGAACACGGCACATTCGTGCCGGTGAAACTTCCTGGCGAGCTGTTTTCGAAATTCGCTCCCCGGCCCGTCGACGAAACCGCCGCCGATGCCCTCCGCACGGCGTTCGCCTTAATTGATGAGCTCGATAAAGAGAGCGCCCTCGAACCAAAAGCCTCGGAGGTTTTCCGCCTCCACTGCATGAAAGGCAAAACCACCAGGGACGTGGCCTTTGACCTGAAATGTGGCACCGCCACGATCAACCGCCGCCTCAAACAAATCCAGGAACGCACCGGCAAACACCCAAAATATTTCCGCCAATTCTCCGGCCATTACGAACGCGTCAAAAACCAACTCCGCGACTCCCGCGCCCGCCACATTCACGTCAAATCAACCCTCGACCAACCCAACGACGGCGACGACTCCTTCGATTAATCAACCACACAGCTCATCCCCATTCAAACCAAAACCACCTGCGTTAGCGGTCATCCGAAGTTAGCCGTTCCGTAACTGCCCAAAAAAATTCCCTCGCCCCACGGGAGAGGGATCAAAGGGTGAGGGGTTCTTCTTTGACCGGCTGTCTCGTCACCGGAGAGCTGCAAAACCCGTTCCCAAACATAGTAAGCACCGCCCGTGCGGCTCGCACTTCCACCCGGGCCTCCATTCGAAGCACGGTAGGGACCCCTTCCACCCGGGTCCCCAATTAGAACCCACTGGATCCATTTTGCATTCTGCGCTTAACGCTGGCCGTACACTCTGAAAGCCCCAACGGGGCGCCAAGACATTAGCCCAGGGTCAGGACGTCCGCTCTCTTCCCTTTTTGCGCCGCACGGGACCCTATTCTACATTTTGCCTTCTGCAATCTGCATTCAATAGGTCCGCCACCTTGGGTAACTCGCCCAAAAAAATATTTCCCTCGCCCCACGGGAGAGGGATCAAAGGGTGAGGGGTTCTTCTTTGACCGGGTGGTTACCAGTAGTTAAACTCCAGCATGCCCAGGACGAACATTCGGTGGACGGAATGACGATGGGAGCAACTTCTTTCACGATTTGCGCGATGATAGGCTGCCATCATCCCTCACCGTCTGTCAGGCCCTGATTCGTGAAAAGCTCACCATCACGGTTCAATGCAGTGCAAAGATTCTTGACTGCCAAGATCAACATTCCTCGGGACATTCGGATCGCTGCTGGGTTTTCGGCGCTGGGTTTTATCCTCGGGTGTTCACTGACTTGGTATGCGATTTCAAAGTCTAGTCTGAACGTTCTGGCGATGCAACGAGGGCGAATTACTAACCTTCATTCCAGCAATTCTATGCCGGCCAAAGCGTCTGTAACCCTTGTTCGAACGTCCTCTGGTTATGTTGCCGAACTAACGTTTGAAGCCATGACAACGTATGGCCCAGGATATAAGTCGACACGGCTTGGACCAGTTGCCTCCCGGTCAGAGGCGATAGAGAAGTGGGCATGCTTGCACTGGCGAGAGGACGGTCTCCACGTCGGATCAGAAACTAACGAATGTTTTTTGCCAAAAAGTGAATTGGAGGATTGGTCGCGCTGATCAACTCCGAAATTCATTTCTTTCAAAGGGCCGTTGCCAAATGAACCCTGGGCCCTAACAACTCCCACCAAACCATGGTAAGCACCGCCCCTGCGGCTCGCACTTCCACCGGGTCCCCATTCAAACCAAAGCCACCTGCGTTAGAGGTCATCCGAAGTTAGCCGTTCCGTAACTGCCCAAAAAAATTGTTTCCCTCGCCCCACGGGAGAGGGATCAAAGGGTGAGGGGTTCTTCTTTGATCGGCTGTCTCTAACCGGAGAGCTGCCAAAAATTTTGGCCCAAAAACTAAGTGGCTCCTTTTATAAGCCAATACGCCGCGGTACGGCCATGCCGGCTCCTTCATCCCAACGGGATGAGAATCATTCAGCGAAGGGTTGGCCCGCTCATGGTCCCGCGGGCCTACCCTGGTACAATCCCCTCCAAATTCCAACCCTGAAAGTGGTTGAACTCCTTCCATCCATACTCCTAAAAGATTGGGTACCTTGTTATGCTGCTCGTGTAATCATCATCGATGACACCGAGATCTCGAACCGTCCTGGTCCTTGCCTCACTGGTCCTTTTAGCTTCTGGCACTTGCGCTTATTGGCTGTCGCGTCCCAATCTTCCCAGTTATCGCAACTCCTCTATAGCGAGAGAAATTCCGCCCGGCACCACAAGACGCCAAGTCGTGAAACTCTTGGGGGATCCAGTTGGTGAGTCAAACGGCTGGACATTGTTCACTCCGAGTCCTACCGGGAAAACGATCCGTGCTAAATTCGGACCGAATGGTAAGATTCAGTCAATCGACTGTGGGGACGGGAAAGTGAAAAATTTGACCGAGTAAGTAACCAAGGAGTGCAGTTGGACACAGGATTCGCGTTCTGTTCGCATGCCCGCCGTCATCGTCCCACTGCCATTCTACATTTTGCCTTCTCCAATCTGCATTTAAAAGGGGGGGTTTTCCTTTGTCCCGCACATTCTCCAACATTGCTGGCTTCCCTTGACGAAACCCTGCCGGGGCATGAGGATTCTCGTATGAACCGCTCATCGTCCCAGACTCAGGGTCCCTGATCGGTCTTCACTGTTAGGCAATGCCAATGAGCATTCGACTTTTTGTTCTAGCCGTCCTCTCTATTGCGGCGGTGCTCTACGCCCCGATTCATTACAGCTGGCGCTGGAAACGGAATGACCAATTGTTCCGAGACAGACGCATTGTGAAAGACGACTGGGCGGCAGACCAGATTTTCATACCTGTTGAAGCTTGGGGCTTGAGAGCCGCAGGAGTTTGCGGGGCAGGCTTCGTGGTTTGGACTATTGTGAAAAGGAGGACTAATGCGGCCTAATAAAATTCCGGCTGCAAGACCCGAATGAAACCGCGCACAGTAATCATCCTCACTATCATCGGAGCAGCCCTTATAACCTTTGGCCAGTGGTATTGCGTGATTCCGACCGACAATTTCACAGGTATGGTTATTGGGGACCGGTCGCTTAAGGTTTTTCGATACGGATTTCCTTTCCGGGTCATAGAAGGTTCGCCGGGGCTGCCAATAGCAACACCGGAGTGGCAGACTCCGTGGCGCATCGCTGGCAACTTTGTTACTTTTCTGTTTGCTGGCTTGCTTGCGGTTTGGATTATTCGGTCCATTCGCAACAGGATGCCTCATGATGAACAAACGGTTGTCAGGTCTAACCTGTGAATGAGAAACCGCATTTCCATTTCCCTCGTCCCCTTCGAAAGCCAACGGGGCGGCAAGACCATAACCCAAGGTAAGGACCGCTCCCTTCCCTTTTTGCACGGGACCCTATTCTACATTTTGCCTTCTGCAATCTGCACTTAAACATGCGGACGACCAAACTCAGACTTGCCGCAGTTAGCATGCTGTTGATCCTCGGCGCATCGGCACCGTGGCTGATTCAACGCCAATCCGACAGCAAAACAATCAATTCTTTGCAGTCGCAGTTGACTCAACTCACCCAGCAGCGAACCGGGGACGAAAGCCCCTCCAACCAGATTGCTCCAGGTAGTAGCCCGCTGCCGAACGACCAGTTGAGCGAGTTGTTAAAACTTCGCAATGAAGTGAACTTGCTGCGAAAGGAAACGAATGAGCTGTCCAAATTGCGCCCGGAAAACCACCCGCTTTCCTCCACCAGGGCCCCCGCAAGACCCCAGGGGCAACCAAATCTGGCCTCCGGCGACGCAGTGCCTGTCGAGGCACTGGCCTTCGCGGGATACGCCACCCCCGAGGCCACGTTCGAATCAACTTTGTCAGCTCATGTTAAAAACGACATGAAAACGTTTTTCGCAGGCTTTACTCCTGAACGCAGACAGGACGAGGAAAAAGGCTTTGCCGGAAAATCCGAAGACGAACTTGCGGCACAGGCCGCAAACCAGGCGGCTCAGTACGCCGGAGCCGACGCGCGGATTCTCAAATCCAGGCTTTTGTCGGAGGATGAAGCCGAGCTTGTTGTTTTCCTCGGGGCAAAGGAAAACCAGTTGGTTACCATCACCATGAACAAAATAGCCGGCGAGTGGAAGATTTCCAAAGAAAGGCATTAATGTGCGATGAATGAACGCACATTATCAGCGCCCACCCATTTCTATGCCCCACTCGTTGCGCTGCGGACGTGAGCCATCCAGCAAGCGAGTGAATGACACAGCGACAATACTTCAGGAGGAAAACCCAATTTCTCTGTGTAGTGCGTTCGTTCTGGACGATGGGTACGTAGTGTCTTTCGGCTTGATGCCGCATCATTCCTCGCCAGCATTCCCGGGCCATCGCGACTACGGAAAGTGGAAGGGGACTTATCTCTATCGGCGGAGGAGATCGTTAGTTGCTCGGATGAGACTGGCGCCACTGGGTACGCATCAAGAAAAAGCGTTCCGGTTCAGCCGGACCGGTGACAAGCACCGCACCCTTTGGGGCTGGGTCGGCAACTTTTGCTACCGGCGTTTTTTGGTTTCGCGCGAAAAGGACCTAAAGGTAATGCAGTTTACTCGCCAACCGGAGATGAGGCTGCGATGGACTGATCCGGGCGACTCGGTCGCTTTGTTCCTGGAGGGGCAACCATGGGCATTCATTCACCGAGAGAAAAACCACGGCTACAGCAAAGGCGTTTTGCGCCCTGGATATGGGAACACCTGGGATGAGAACCTTTTCGCGCAAACATTCGGCAAAATATGAACGTGGAGACACACAGCAGCCCAACCCGGTGCCGCAGCTGCTGCCGAGAGACCGCGGAAAGCCCCAACGGGGCGGTACATAGTAGCCCACGGTAATAACGTCCGCTCTCTTCCTTTTGCACGGGACCCTATTCTACATTTTGCATTCTGCAATCTGCATTTAACCGCCCTGGGTAACTCGCCCAAAAAAATTATTTCCCTCGCCCCACGGGAGAGGGATCAAAGGGTGAGGGGTTTTCCTGGGGTTTTCCTTTGTCCCGCACATTCTCCAACACAGCTTGGCTTCCTTGACGAAACCCTGCCGAGCCATCAAAATTCTCGTATGAAGAGGCTCAACGTCCCCAGCTTTAGGGCTCCCGGACGGATTTCCGGCCAAAAAAACTGCTATGCAACCTGACGAGCTCCTGTATCCAGCTCTCTTCCATGAAGGGCATGCTTACTTCCTCGAGAGGTCTAATGCCCGCACGGCGTCATACTTTGGTGGCCCATTCGAGGGCACGACCACTGGTGTCCAATACGGTCCTCGGCCGCTTCACCACATTGCTACTCTCAACGGAGACTGCTTCGAGCCGCTCTGGCACGTTATCGGTGGGGGCAGCCTGCGGCTCGTTTATGGCATGTGCTACAGCGGTTGCCACATGAAGTACCGGAATTCCGCGAACGAGGTTCACCTGCTGGAAATCAAGCCGACGGCCTCCTCGTCCCACTGGCCGTACCCAGACTACCCGAGCTATCTTCCCTATTTCCCGCTGCGTTTACAGCGACGGTCTACGTGCAATGTGCAGCAGTTTTTGGAGCTCTCTTGCCAACCACTCGAAGTTAGACCATCAGAGGTGCTGGTCCTGGTTCCGGCGAGTCCTTTATTGGGTATGTCCCTTTGGGGACCATCCGGCGACGCAGAGGGGACGCAGATTGTGTTCCGGTGCGATCTTGCAAAGCGGACAGTCGAAGCATACAACCAATGTGGCTAAAGAGGGATGCATAACGGGATGCTTCACTCGGCACCGCCATGACCATGTTGCATATTGAACATCCCTGGCGCAGCGCGACTGAGTTTTCTCGTTCTGCGAGGTGATATGTTGCCGTTTTCTCCAAGACTACGAATCGCTCTCGCGACCTCGGAGGCGTGCGCCAAAGACGGGCAACGTCGCGAGGTGACGTGCAAGGATATCCTCTCCGGGATTGTGTCGCTCACTGGTGGCGTGGCGGACAACTTGCTGAAAGCGCGGGGTTTTAAACCGGGGGCCACGCCCGCGGTTCCGCTGGACAAACTGGACCATGAGGTCAGAGGGTACTCGGGGGAAGCCCTCCGAGCACTTGCCGCCGCAATGCAGGACGCTGCTAGCCGGTCACGGACACTTGTCGGCATTGAGGATATGCTTATTGGGATCCTTTCGCCACCCAGCGCCGAAATTGAAGATCTTTTCAAAACAATGAACATCAGCACAGAGGATCTGTTGTCGGAAGTCCGCAAACAAATTTGAGAATACAGAACAAACGGCTGCACAGAAGCGTTCGGCGTTGAGAGGCCAGCAATGAATGAACGCACATTATCCTCCGCTCAGACCTTCTGGATGAAGTTCGTGTTTCCGGCCACTTGGATCCCGATGTTTGGACTTGGCACCGTCGCCCTGTTTCTGGCGGGATGCGGTCACCGCAGCACACCCGAGGTCCTCACGGCTGATGAGAGGCTACATCGGACTCTGACGGGGACCTGGACAAACGGGGCAGGGTTACTGGTTCTGGAGTTGGACGGCAGCTATTGGGAGCAGTGGAGCACGAGGACCAGCCCGACGCGTATTTGGGCTTCCGAGGGGCTTTGGTCGGCTACCAATGACGTATTGGTTTTCACCTGCACGAATAGCCGCTCTTGGGGCACAACGAACCGGCTGCCGGAAGGAACGGAGTCGGCTCGGATTGTCAGCATAGGTGACCGGACATTGCTTCTGTCCGGCTCTGCGTACCAGACGAGCTCACTTACACGGAAGTACTGATGTCAAACCATCGCGCTGCATTCGATGCCGGGATTTGCGTTTTGTTACATATCGAACGTCCTAAGTCCGGCATGAATGAGCGAAGGTCGTTAGCCATGGCATGATCACACCGCGAAGAAATCTGCGTCGGGTCGGGCTGGTGCTTGTGATACTTTCTGTGCTTTTCGTCTTTCCTGGTTACTCACTGATCCGAACTGCTCGCGATATGCGGAGGGCAGCCCAGTTTCTCCAGGCGCACCATACTGAAAGCCAACTTCGAGCGGCATATCGAATGCCTGCGAACGCATACGCGGATTACGCTGCTGTCCCGGAGTATTATCGGCGGGGCTTTAGTGCATACACGAATTGTGAGTTTCAAGTCTACCAAAGGGAAGGTCTTCCATATTGGTTTTTTGTAGCCGCAGTAAGCCGTCAGCCGCGGATCATTGAGTGCGGTGTAGTCAGGAAGCTTGGAAAGTGATAAAGATGGCCGATACCAAGCATTATGAGCGAATTCAATCCACGCCTCATTCAGGTCCGCATCCGCAAAGTCGTTCGTAGCATTGATGCGCTTCCCGACACTGTCGCGGACGACGTCGCATTCCATATGACTGACTGGCTTGAGGACCTTGCTGCCTATTATCGCTTTTGCGCGGACCCGAACTCAATGTCTGACGCAGATCTCGGTGCATTCCGCTCAGAGTTTCTCGTCCATGTTCCAAATCATCTGGCCGCAGCCAGCAAGCTTTACACTGGCGTTCCCGTGACCGATATTTTTGGAGTGGGCGCGACCTCGGAGGAGACTGATGAGGTCGGCTAACCAACCCAAGCCAGGCATGAAAATGAAAAAGCAAAACCTGTTAAAGATGGAGATCCATTTCACGAGGCAGCAAATCGCCAGCGCCGGACGAGTGCTGGCGGGCACCGGGAACAAGCTCGACCTCAGGCGAGCCAATGAGTTGTTAGGGACACTCGTGACGAAGGCCGCCCTCGTGCATGACATTGGGACCGCGGAAATTGTCCAGTTGGTTACCGAGGCTCGGGCACGGTTTGATCGGACCTTAGCCAGGCGGGAGGCTAAGCTGCGGAAGCGATCGAAATGGAATTAATTAAACACTCCACTCTTTTTGGGAATCGACCGGACCAGAATCGGTGGGGCCGCCGTTTTGAAAGTCCTGGAATGTGACATTTCCAACCGGCCTGTAAGTGTTCGTCACTTGCGGCTCCTACGAGCCAAACGAAAGCCCCAACGGGGCGACAAGACATTAGCCCAGGGTCAGGACGTCCGTTGCTGCTTCATTTTTCGGACGTCCGCCACCCTGGGTAACTCGCCAAAAAAAATTATTTCCCTCGCCCCACGGGAGAGGGATCAAAGGGTGAGGGGTTCCTAACCTCGCACGGTGTTCCATCACTCCCCGAAGTTTGGACCGGTCATTCTACATTTTGCATTCTGCATTGCTGGCTTCCTTGACGAAACCCTGCCGAGCCATCAGAATTTCTCGTATGAAGAGGGTAAAGGTCCTCGGCTTTAGGGCTCCCGGTTGGCCAAATATATTGTTGGAACGAGGTGTCAATATGAAGCGAACACTACTGATGTCTCTTGCGATGGTCTGGCTGGCGGGATGCACGAGCATCCATAGGTTGGAGGCTACACAAGATGCTATTGACAAGGGCTTGGTCGAGGGCATCCCTCCTTCCAGCCGCTTTGAGGCGATACCATGGAGTATGCCAGCGAAGCCGCTCGGGCCATACAGCAAATTGGGCGGATTAACCGCATACTTCACAAACGCTCCGGACGGGGGACACACTTATGTCTTCTACTTGGGGAAGTCCAGACAGACCAAGGAATGGGAGGTTTTCGCGAGCATGATGTACCGGGACGGTAAGTGGGAGCCGGTGCCCGTGAAACTTCCGCGGGGCACGAGATGAGCGGGTTCCAACTCGAAAGGGTGCATTGCTGCGGAGCTAGTTGAACACCTTTTAAGAGCAGTTGGTTCCCAATGGCACTCGTGTTCGCGCGATAATTTCCGGAATAGAGTTTATAAGGAAATTGAGCCGTAAATTGTAAGTGCGGAGGGATTGGCTGCTGGAAAAATGTTTGGCAAGGATGCAGTCGAGCACTCCCTGGCTCTCTTGACGAAACCCTCCCGACCCATCAGAATTCTCGTATGAAGAGGCTAAGCGTTTCCGCCGGACTTCAGCCCAAACCTACTATTAGCCGTCATTCGCACTTCCGATTATGAAACGCGCCATCATTGCTCTTCTAATCTCGGTCGTGGCTTGCGTGATTTGCTCACTGGTCACATATAGCATCGGCTATCGCACGGGCTTCGCCCGCGCCAAAATATTCCAGCAAGGCACTCTCGTTGGAACGATTGACGCACTTGAGAAGATCAGGGCCGGTCAGTTGGATCAGGGCACTCGCCGCATTGAGTCACTTTGTTTCTCGGCAGCCAACGGCCTCTATGAAGACCCCAGTTACCGTGACCATTTCATCACCAAGACATTTGCGCAGCCGTTGATTCATTACCGTGACACCTACCGCACTAATCGCGCGGAGTGGACACCCGCAGAGGAACGGTTGGAGGGACTTTTAGTGACTTGGAAGAAACTATGACGGCTAGCGCTCCATTGAACGACGTCTTTGTTCCAGGTCATGTGCCATCGGCGCCGGGTCGGTGATACTTTTGCATCGAACTCTAAAACCCGTATGAGTTTTCACCGACAATTCCGGATCACTGCTGGTGTAATCGCTCCAGCCTTTCTCGGTTGGGCTCTATACTGTGCGGCGGCGCTGGTGGTATATCACGATAGTATCAATTACCGCGTTGCGGATGCCGGTTTCGAGTTTGTTAGTCATGCCGCCGAAGAACTTTTCGCTCTCGGTTCATTTGCCTCGGCTGCACTCGGTTTCGTGGCAGGGTTTCCGACCATGCTGATCTGTCTGCGGGGTGTCGGTTCAGTCCTGCCAGTCGCTGTCCTGAACCTCTTGGCGGTCCTTATCGTAATCTGTGGCCTGGGCTCGATGAACGGCGGAATATTTGCGGCCTCTGCCGGATTAGGGATCCTCGCTTGGATTTTCGGCACGGCGTGGGCAGCCACACGCTCGGGCTCCACATCCCTAACCACAAGAAATCCCGGCGCAGTTCAGGCCAAACTTACGGTATAAACTTCTCCCGCACCTTTGATGTAATTCCTGGCTCAATAGGAACACTCATTTTCCGCCTGGAAACCTGTGGACACGCTGTTTTGCAAGAAATATTGTTTGCTTATGGCGCCTTATATTGCGTCAAATATGAGGTCTATTACTGGTTGGGCATGAATCTTCTCCCAGACAACGCCCCTTTCGTTCCATCACTCGACGAGTTTACTTGTACCGCTCGGCGGGAGTTCGCGTTTCTGGTGTCAGAGTTGGATTTCGCCGAAGAACCCATGCCCGCTTCTGAATTTGGCAATGTATTTCAGGTGCGGTTCATCGGATCCGACTGTCGTGTCGTCGTCGAGGGACGGAGCTTCGGACACGCGGTGGCAGTCACGTTTGAAAGACTATCGGGCGGCTGGGGGCGCCTGCTGGACATCATGAGTTTGAGGTGTCCCTCCGAGGCTGAGCCCTTCCGTCGCTTTGGTGATCAGCGAATGTTGCTTAAGCACGCGGCCAGATGCACACGCCAACACGCATCAGACGCACTCAGAGGGGAAGCAGAAATTTATTCCGCCGCCGAGGCACAGCGGCACAGTTTGTCGTGAGCAACGCCCTGCCCAACAAAATCACTGGAGTGAATGCGGGCGGAGCGCGTCGCCTGCAGATTCGAGCGATGCGGGCCGCCCGCATCGCTCAGTTCCGCCGTTAGCAACACTCACCGCTTATGTTTGTGTATCGTCCACCAAAAGGCAGTTGCTGGGGTCACTCGATCGGCAAAGACCAAACCACAGCAATGCCCAAGCTCGAAGCATTCTTCGATGCCTTTTTCGAGCGTGTCGAGCAACACGATTCAACGGCCGGGGTTTTGGCTTGGAAGGACCCGGTTCTGCCCAGGGTTGAGTGGCCGGATTTGTTTTTAGGGCCAGACAGCCAGAAGCTTAGGCAGTTTTTGTTCAGGGTGATGGGCAATCGGGTAAGCTTCGTGATGGGTATAGTGTTTCCTCTTTCGATTTGCGAGCCAGCCTCATTTGAGTTTCTCAAACGTTTCAGCGCAGCTGCCCCGTTCAAAATGAGCGCCAAGCACTTCATGGTCGGAGTTACTGCCGAGAGCGGAAAGTTCGCTTGGCGAAAACCCGACGCAGATATTTTGGTAAAGTTGGAAGAGTGTGTAGGCTAAGTATGCAGAAGCGTGCTAACAGACGTGATCAGGCAAGGGCGGGATTACCGTTCTGTTACATGCTGAACGCGCTTGACGCGCCCTGCCCGACCGCGAACGTTGCGTGAAGGTGCCATGAAGACCGGTTGGTATATTAAGGCTTTCGGAGCGCTCGGGATTGCCGTGCTTTGCTTGGGCCTACAGTATTCTCTTCGTGACCAGGGCTACTCCACCGTGCGGCTGTTTGGGGGAGACTTTGGGTTTGCTCGCCTCAAGTCGTTTACTTTCCTCGTGTGGCGAGGTGACCTCTTGGAGTTTCCTTTCGATGCCGCAGTGTTTCTTCTGGCGGCCGCCTGCACGGTTTTGGCTATGGTTGTAGCCTGCAGGCATTTCACACTGAGGAGTACTAATGCAAGTTCGGTAACGTGATCTCACGAAAGTCCATTTCAGGATGTACCCTTGCTGCCGCAGTACTTTGGGCTTCAGGTTGCAGCGATCGTGGCGTGAAGCAGGTGCCGTTTCAGGCCGCCGCCTGGAACTCAGCGGATCCAGGTCACGCCAACAAGCAAGAAGACTTCCGCACCGCGCGCAGCCACATGATCAAAGATTTGCTCCGGCGTTATAAGTTTACCGGCTGGACGCGGCAGCAGGTTGTTGAGTTGCTCGGCCGGCCGACCGAGAAGTGGTCTGGCTTCCAGCAATGGGACATGATTTATGTCTTAGGAATGGAGCGAGCCGGTAGTCTCTCGCTCGACGATGAGGCTCTGGCATTCAAGTTTGACGCTAATGCCAGAGTTGTGAAGTATGGATTATCAGCCAACTGAGGGCCGAACATACCGTCAGCCCGCTTGAGGCGTATGAAAACAAAATTCATTCTGAAGGTTGCAGTCGCTGTCGCGCTTCTGAATTGGATTCTCTTCTACGTGCTTCTTTTTTGTTTCGACGATCACTTTCCGGGCAACCCTCCGCCCGATAGGGTAGAGCTTGCTATTTCTTACACGGGTAGAATTTTAGCGTTCCCGGCTTTATTGGTCGTCCGCATTCTCGGACACGATCCACCTTATTTTTTCCTTTCCACCAGCGTGCTCTTCTTGTTGAGCGGCGTTAGCTGGGGTCTGGTCATTGAGAGAGCACTGCAAATCATGCGGCGGTTCAGTTCTACTCCAGTATCACCATGAGCACACAACGGCGTACGAGACGCTGCACCGAATGCCGCTCCGCCGCCAGCCCTCACTTTTCAAGTTAGCAGCGAGATCTTCTAGATGCACCTTTCTCCAATACTTGCGGAAGCCCTCGGAGGGTGGTTCGCTATGTACGCACTGCTCTGGCTCACAGCAGTTTCCCTGGCCACCGCTGGAATGGTTGCCGGGTACCTGAAGCACTGGTCCGCTCTGTTGCTCTCGGGGACTTCATTGCTCATCGGCATTTACTTCGTGCAATCCATGTTTCAGGGTTCCGGTGAGGTGCTCTTGATTTTTAGGCTGACGGGACCGGTCCCGGTTATACTCGGATTACCAGGGCCTGTGCTGTGGTTTGTCCGGAGCCGGGATAGGTTCAACCCGAGCAATGTGCAAGTTATCTTTTATGTCTGCCTCGTCTGTGCGGTCGTGTTGGCCCTGACTATTGCATTTGCAGCCCGTTAGCCTTCCGGCCAGTCTAAAACTCTGACCCCGCCTTTCTTGTCCCTCTTCCGGTCCTAATACCACACCTACTCGCCCTCCTCGCGGATCACTCGCGGATCGCGATCCGCTTGCATAAGTAGCTCAACAGAAATGCCTTATCTATTTCACACCCCCTCCAAGCGGATCACCCCCGCTAAGTATAGACCAGTGACATGAAGCCACCGGTCGAAAACGAAAAGAAAGGTCCGAAAATGAAAAACCGATTTGTTACGTCGACCGGTAATGAAGAAGTGAACGTCCAAGGCGCTCCTCGCGTCCCAACCCATAACCCGCCGCAGGCACATATTCCGTCTCTTGCCACTCAGCGGCAGCGTATCCCAACCCCAGCGGAGGCCGAACAAGTTTCGTCGCCTGCGAAACCTTTTTCCCTGGAAAATAAAGACGGCTTTTGGGAGCTCACCTTCGCTGGCCAGAAAGCCACCCTCACCCAGAACCCTGCTTTGTTCTACGTTGCCTGGCTCCTGGCCAACCCACCCGTTGAACCCATCAGCCCCACTGACCTGTCTGCCGCTGTCTATGTCAGGTTTGAGTCGCATCCCGATTTCATCCGCGACCTCGACTGGGTCCTTCAACATCACGTCGACGCCGTAGCCACCAAAATTCTCAAAACCAAACAAATCCAGCTCGAATCGATTCTCGATAACCCCAACGAACCGGCCGAAATCAAAAACGAAGCCCTCAAGGAAGTCGCCGTCATTTACCAACTCCAGGAAACCCACGCCGCCGAGTCCCTGAAAACCAATCAGCGGCTCATCAAAAATATTAACGCCAGCTTTCGCAAACTCCTCACCGACCTCGCCTCGGCTGAGGATTTCTACGGCCGCCCACAGCAAATCCTTCGCGCCTTCGGTCGCCACCTTCTCCTTTACATGTTTCTTCCGACCGTGCGCGCCGGCGGAAACTACAGCTACGAAAAGCCTGCCGACATCACTTGGCAACCCATTTCCTGAACTCCACCAACAAAAAATCAACCACGAAATCGTTATGCGTCTCAAATCAAAAAACTCTCAACCCTCAACACTCAACACTCAACCAAAAGTGCGCATGCTCTTACTAGCCCCTGCCCTCGCACTTTTCACCGGCTGCCAGGTGTTAACGTACCGCAGTCCGCAGGGCGAGCGCTTCACGCGCAGCTCCCTCGGCACGAAAACCTCCATCCAATCCCTCTCCGTCGACAGCGACACCAACGGTGTCCGACGTGTAAAACTCGAGGGCTACCAAAATGATTCCACCCAGGCTCTCGGCGCCGTAACCGAAGCCGCCGTCAGGGCAGCCCTGCAGGGCGCCAAGCCATAACATTTATTTCAACACGGTAGGGACCCGTTCCACCCGGGTCCCAAATAAAAATTTCGTGTTAATTAGTGAAATTAGTGTCTCGCAGTGTCCCTCAAATCAAAAATCAAAAATCAAAAATAATATGATCTCTCAGCTCCCTACTCCCGCCCCCGGCGACATCGAGAAATTTCTCATCACCGCCACTGCCATTCTCTCCATGAGCGCGGTCGGCAAGAAATTTTTCTCACCCAAACGAAACGATTCCGATCTCGTTACCAAGGCCGAGCTCAATTCCATGGGCGATAAACTCGACGCTCGGCTCGTTGCTCTCGTCGAGAAAGTCGATCAGCTCAGCAAATCCGTTCACGAACGCCTGACCGAACTGCAATCCAACCTCGCTAGAGTTGACGAGCGCACGAAGCAGTAAACGACCGCAACTCACCCACCAGCCGAACTTAAAGTATGACAACAAAACCTCGCCCCGACGGCTGCCTCAAAACCTTGCCCCAGGAGCGGCAGGACGAAATCGCTGACTACGCCACCGATCACACGATCACACAAACCGTCACTTGGCTCGCCGCCGAAGGGATCCAGACCTCACGTACCGCCGTCTGCCGGTTCCTCTCCTGGTACCGCATGCGTGAGCAGTTGGATACAAACCGGGTGGTTGCGGCCGAACTCGTTGCCGAACGCAGCGAAAAGGATCCCACCCTCACACCCGAAAAGCTCGATGAGCTCGGCCACACCTTCTTCGCCGGCATGGCCATCGAGCAGCGGGATCCCCGCACTTGGTACATGATCCAGCAAATCACCCTCCGCAAATCGGAGCTTGAGTTCGAAATTCAAAAATATAAGGACCTGCTGCAGGCCCAAAGGGAAGCGATCGCTCGTTCACTCAAAGCGGCCGAAGCCTCCGGCGGTATCTCCCCGGAAACCGTCAAAAAAATCGAGGCCGACCTCGGCCTCGGCTAACCACAAAACACCACACTCAATACCGCCCATGAGATTCTCTTTCCTCTCCGGAGAAAAATTCTTCATCCGTTTCCAGGCGAACTGGAAGAACGACAAATCCCGCCTCCGCCTCTGCGTTAAAGGCCGGCAGCTCGGCATGAGTTACACCGATAGTTACGACACAGTCATCAAAGCCGCCACCCGCGGCGGAAAAGATGTCTGGGTTATGTCCCGTGATGACATGCAGGCCAGGCTCTATATCCAATACTGCCAAAAATGGGCCAAGGCCCTGGGCCACGCCGCCCAGGATCTCGGTGAACAGGTCTTCACCGCTTCCAACGGCAAACCATTTAAAGTCCGCGTGCTTACCTTCGCCAGCGGCGCTTCCATTTACGGCCTTTCCTCCAACCCGGACGCCATCGTCGGCAAATCCGGCCATGTGAAATTGGATGAGTTCGCGCTTCACAAAGATCAGCGCACCCTCTTTGCTCTCGCGAAACCGGTGATCCAATGGGGCGGTACCCTCTCCATCATTTCCACCCAGCGCGGCGCCAATACTCTCTTTAACGAACTCATCAACGACATTAAACACAAAGGGAACCCCATGGGTTGGTCCTTCCATGAAATACCCATCCAGAAAGCGGTCGATCAAGGGCTGGTCGAAAAAATCAATTCCGTTAGCGGCTCCAATTATACCCGGGAGGAGTGGCTCGAACTCCAGCGCCGCGAATGCATCAGCGAAGAACAATGGCTCCAGGAATACTGTTGCATTCCGGCCGATGAATCGGCCGCTCTCATCCCGCACACGCTCATCACTTCCTGTGAGGACATAGCTATCCGGCTCCTAACCTCGCAGCAACTCGTCAATTACGCGGAGGAAAACCCAGGTGCCTGCCTCTACCTCGGAAACGATCTGGCTCGCAAAAATGACCTCTGCGTCATCGATGTCGGGGAAAAAATTGGCGATGTCGTCCACGATCGGCTCCGCCTGGAGTTGCAGAACAAAACCTACTCGGAAATGCGTTACGAACTGTACCGGCTCCTGCGCCTGCCTCAACTCAAGCGCGGTTGCATCGATGCTTCCGGCCTTGGTAATCAGATGGCCGAGGAAGCCAGAGAGGAATTCGGGTGGAAAGTCGAACCCATCGTCTTCACCGCTCCGATCAAAGAAGAACTCGCCTTCGGCCTCCGCCGTGATTTCGAGGATCGGACCCTCAGGCTGGTCCGCGAGGACAAACTTCGCGCCGACCTCCGCGGCCTGCGCAAGGAAGTCACCATTTCCGGAAACATCCGCTTCACGGGCGAATCACCCGACAGCCATTGCGATCGCACCTGGGCCTTGGCCCTGCGCCAGCACGCCGCCAGATACCGCCAATCTATTGGCGCCATGGTGGGTTAGGCACCCAGCGCTCACGACGTTCCGCATAATTCCGCACAATTCCGCATAATTCCACCACACCACCATGGAACAAATCACCACCCGCCCATGAAACTGTTCGGCTTCAACATCTCAATTGCTCGCCCGCAACCGGCCGGCCAGAAATCCATCGATCCACAATTACAGACTTGGCTCACCGGCGATAGCACTGAAACTTCCAGTCCAATTCTCTCCAACGCTTATCAGCAGGTAGTCTGGGTCTATCGCGCCGTCAATGTCATCGCCGAGCAAATCGCGAACATTCCCTTTCTCTTCTCGGCCGGCGACCGCGGCCGGGAAAACCTCATCACCACCGGCCCCCTTCCGGACTTTTACACCCATCCCCACCCGCATCTGAATAGCTTTCAATATTGGGAGCTCCGCGTCATCTGGCTCATGCTGCGCGGCGAATGCTTCCGCATCCCCGTGTTCGAAAAGCGCAAGCTTACCCAAATACTCATTCTCGACCCCGCCAACTTCCAGCACATCATTGACGATCATAAACTCGTCGGCTGGCGCTACACCGGCTTCAGCCGCGAAACTCCCATGGAGTCGCAGGTATTTCTCCCTGGCGAAGTTTGGTTCGAACGCCTGCCCAACCCTTTCAGCTTCTGGCGCGGCATGGCCCCACTCTACGCCGCCGAACTCGCTGCGCACACGGATTACGCCGCTGGTTCGTTCATGAAAGGCTTGATGGAAAACAACGCCGATGTCGGCACCATCATCCACACCGATCAGCAGCTTTCCGACGATCAACGAAGCCAGCTCATGGCCGCAATCAAATCTCGCAAGCGGAAAGCCGGTAATGCCGATCGTCCGCTGCTCCTCTGGGGCGGTGCCAAGGTCGAGCAACCACAGCTCTCCAGCAGTGATCTGCAATTTCTCGAGAACCGGAAATTCTCTCGCGCCGAAATTTGTGCGGCCTTCGGGGTCCCGGAAGAAGTCATCACCGCAACGGATCATGCAAAATATGACGTCATGCAGGGAGCTCGGCTCAACTTCATCGAAAATCGGGTCATCCCGCTCTGCCGGCGCCTCGAAGCTGAAGAGCAGCGCACCGTTAGAGCAATCGATCGTAAAGCCACCGGCTGGTTCGATATCGATTCGCTTCCGATAATGCAGGAAAACCAGCGAACCAGGCTCGCCGCCGCCAAAGTCGGATTCGACATGGGCATCCCCTTCAACGAACTCAACCGCGTCTTTGATCTCGGCTTCAAAAGTCTGCCCTGGGGCAACACCGGCTACATCCCCACCACGATGCAACCAGCCGGGAATCTTCCTCCGGCAGCTCAGCTCGAAAGTCCCAATCCCAAAACCCAAACTAACACCGAACCACTCGAACAGTCCGCCGCCGCTCTGAACGAACTAACCAAACTTCTAAACGGAAAACGAAGTCCGCGAACGCATCTCCTCTCCTGGGGGAGAGGACACAGGTGAGGGCGAGCCGACCTATTCCAAATCAAATTTCCAATGAGTCCCAACGGGACGACCGAAAATAGCCCCGCGTTTTAACGTGGGGAATCAAAACCAAAACCGATTCAAGTCCCGACGGGACGGCAGAACCAATCGAACTTTCCTCAACTCAAATAGTGAAATTAAATTATGCGCTCTTCGTTAACTTCGTCTCCTTGCTTACCTTACCAGGGCCCCGGCTCCCATCTTCCTGTAGGCCGGGTGACCCCACTCGGCGTTCGGAAAGGACTGCCGGTGCGGCTCGCACTTCCAAGCAGGTCACAAAATAATAATTTCTGTGCTCTCTGTTTTACTCCTGTAAAAAAATCCGGCAACACCTTCGTTTCCTTAGTTGCCTTCTGTAAAAAATTTCGGATTCCGGTCCCTGAGATCAAATTCGTGAAAATTAGTGCAAATTCGTGTCACGCCCCCTCATTCGACGTTTTGCATTCTTCAATGTGCAATTAGCTAGTTCGTGTCACGCAAATCCGGCCCTCAAATCGCAAATCAAAAATAACCATATGGCCTCCCCAAATCTAAAAAAAATCACCGACAAAATGATAATGCTCTCCGATGGCTCCTTCGGCCTTCGCGGCACCATCCAAACCGAAGTCCGCGAACCCATCTCCTCAGGTGAGGGTGAACCATCCGACTCTCAACCCACTTTGGATTTCATTTCCAGCGACGAAACCATCGACCGCTATGACGAGATCGTCTCCGCCTCCGGTTGGCGCCTGAAAAACTACCAGCGCAATCCCGTTTTTCAAAACGCCCATCAATATGGCGACATCCTCTTCACCCTTGGGCGTGCCCTCATCACTGAAGTGCGTTCCGTTTCCGGCCGCACCGTACTCTTCCAAAGAATCCAATTCGCCACTGATGCGAATCCCTTGGCGAAAATCGCTTATGGCCTCTACAAGGGGCAATTCCTCAAAGCCGTTTCCGTCGGCTTCGTGCCCTTACGCTGGGAGGATGGCACCGCCCAAACAAATTACCGCAGAAAATTCCTTGAGCAGGAACTGCTTGAAGTTTCCGCCGTAAGCATTCCGGCAAACCCCAACGCACTCGCGCTGGGCTTCAAATCCGGTGCCCTGGAAAAATCTGATATCCGCGAACTCTCTCAACTCCTTCGATTCCTCACCGGCAAATCGAAGAAAGCCGCTAATAACGAGTTGGCCCACAACCTCCGTCTCGCAAATTCAGTGAGGGAGCTCCTCCAGTCCATCTGACAAAATGCAGTTCTCAGGTATCTCTGTGATCTCAGTTTGCTCCTGTTAAAAAAATCCGGCAGCACATTTGTTTCCTGTTAAAAAATCTTTTTGGAAAGTTTCTCCCGTCCCTCAAATCGCAAATCAAAAATCAAAAATCGAAAATCAGCCAAAACACACACAACACATGAACGACACCACACAAACAACCGAACCGTTAGAGTCTTCCTCTTCGTTACCTTTGTCTCCTTGGTTACCGGGTCTTATCTGTTGGCTCCCGGTATTATCATCCGAACTATCCCATCCCTTAGTTTCAATTCATGAAAGTTGATGATCAATCCAACCGGGACATCCAACAACTTCATATAGCTCAGCAGTTGCGCTTTATGAATCTCCAGGATTGTTTTCACACACTTAAGTTCGAGGAGAAGACAGTCTTCTACCAAAACATCACATCGCAACGGCTCCTCAAAAACCAGGCCTTTATACTCCACGCGGACCAGTCGCTGATTCACAGATTTTATCTTACGCAACTCCAACTCACGCATGACGCACCTTTCATAAATGCTCTCAATCAATCCAGGTCCTTTCAGCCGGTGAACCTCAATCGCAGCCCCAATAACCAACCGGCTCAAATCGTCGGCTTTCTTAAATAGCGAATGCATAAAATCTTTTACGATAAACAAACCCTGGAACTGAAGCTTTTCTTCGTTTCCTTCGTTACCTTCTGTAAAAAAAATAATTTCCCGTCTTTGCCCCACAACCGCACAACCGCACAACAACACACACAACACACACAACACACACAACACATGAACGACACCACACAAACGATCGAAAACACCATCACTGGCAACCCCTCCACGGAACTCGAAACCGCCGTCAAAAGCATTGCCGACCAACTCCCCCGCCTCCAGGGCCTTCACGACACTGTCAAGTCCCTGGGCCAACAAACCTCAAGCCTGGAACAGCAGTTCACCGAACTGCGCCGACTTAACCAAAATCAGCGCCCGGGCGTTGCTCCCGCTCGGCCAGGAATGGTCAGCGACAACTGCGCGCGCCACCTCGCCGCTCAGTTCGTTATCCACTGCGAACGTAGTAACAAAATGGAAGGCCTCTGCTCCATGCCCTTGCAGCGCGGTGCGCTCCTCGACTTCGCTCGTGGTGAGCTCGGCGTCTCCACCAAAGCGGCCCTCACTACCAGTGACATCCCGCTCCCAACCGAATACACGGGTGAAATTCGCGAACTGATTTCCCAGTTCGGCGTTGTTCGTCGCCAAATGACCCCATACCCAATCGGCATGGGCACATCCCGCCCACCACGCATGGGCACGCGTCCGGCGTTCGGCTCCATCGCCATGTCCGCGGCCATCACCGAAAAATCGCCTACGGTCAGCTTCGCCTCACTGGAATCTCACAAGATCGGAGGCATTGTCCGCGTTCCTCGCGAAATTGATGAACAAAGCGTCGTCGCCATGGGCCAGTTCCTCGCCCGCTACGGCGCCATCGAATTCGCCCGCGCCGAAGATCTTTGGGGTTTCCTCGCGGACGGCAGCGGCACTTACGAATCGGTAAAAGGCGTCGTCCAAATTGCCCGGGATAACGGCAAAACCGTTTCTCTGGCGGCCACAAAAACGAAACCCAGCGACGCCACGTTGGCTGACTTCCGCACCCTCCGCACCAAAGTCAACAAAGCTGCCCTGAATGGCCGGCTCTCCGCCTATTATTTAGACAGCACCTGGGAAGCCCAACTCCCCAGCTTCCGCACCGCTGCCGAACCAAACGTCTATCAACGTTTACCCGATGGTACCGCTATCCTCGATGGGTATCCCATCATCTGGACGGATGTCATGCAGCCCTACAGCACCTCCGCCACCGTCGACACTCCCATCGCCGTCTTCGGTGCCATGTCCTTCTGGTGGTTCGGCGAGCATCGCAGCCCGCGACTGGATACCTCTGAACACATCTACTTCGCCAACGACCAATTGGCCGTCCGCTTCATCGAAGAAATCGACTTCGACTACGCAGCGGTCGATGCGACAGCCGCCCTCTTAACCGCCGCCAGCTAAACCCTGGTAGGGCCGGCTCGCCGAGCTGGCCGCATTCCTAAATAAAAAACAAAACGGGGCGGGCAAAGCCGTCTCATAGAGCTTGCCCGCCCCAGTTACCCTTATGTCCCGTCCCTTTTTTTTCCCAGAGCTACGGGCCAGTTTATCCCGCACTCTAAAAAAACATTTAGCCATTTTTATGCCAACCAAACCAATCGACCCCCAGGAAAACTCCGGTCCGTAACGACCCGTTCCGTCCGCATTTCCATCAAATTGCAAATGAGTCCCAGCGGGACGACCGAAAATAGCCCCGCGTTTTAACGTGGGGGATCGGGTATCTCCGTTATCTCTGTTTGCTCCTGTAAAAAAATGCTTTCCGAAAATTTCCCGGTCCCTCAAATCAAAAATCAAAATCAAAAATCGCAAATAAGAGTCCTTCGTTCCCTTAGTTGCCTTCTGTGAAAAAACTTCGGATCCCAGTCACTGAAATCCAATTCGTGTTAATTCGTGAAATTAGTGTCTAGCAGTGTCCCTCAAATCGAGAATCAAAAATCGCAAATCAAAAATGACTTATGCCCTCACGTATAATAATAAGACACAACCCGGTGCGGCGTCCCCGCCGCCTCGCTGAACTCGGCGAGCCACTCTGGGCGGAAGTCGCCCGCATCCGTAAAGCAAACATAACGGTCAGTAAGAAATATGCCTTCGCCGCGTTCGTCTCTGAGTTCATCCGGACGGAAACTTCCCCGGCATTCAGGGCACGTCACCTTTGCGCCGCCAAAATCAATCTGCTCAAGCTGCGTCTCCTCGTCCGGACAATACAGCTTGTTCAACGGCTGCGATACATCAGCCAGGCAGTCCGGACACCGCGGCTCCAGCGGCGTGGGATCTTCAGGAACTATTGTGATTCGCGGATAAATAAAAATAACACAGCTATGAAACCCGGGTTCCCAGTCTTCGCGTGCGTTAAATGGCTCCAATGCCGAATCACCGACGCCGAAAAATCCTTTTTGGCCGAGTACACTTTCAAGTTCACCAACGATCTGTTTTCTCAAAAGAAAATCGGTTACTCGCCTGATATACTCGGTCCGCTTCGGTTCCGGATTCAGAGGCACCAGGTACGTATACGTGTAGCTCACCCGCCCATCATACCAACAGGCCGGTTTTCTCTCAATCGGCTGGCTGATCTGGGACTCCCAATAAATGCGTTCTTCGTTCCCTCCATTCGAGAATCCAAATCGCAAATCGAAGATGAACTCACACCACTCAACTCTCCATCCTTGAAGAGCGCTCGCCATGTGCCGCCTAACAAAAAATGGGGCCGCTACCTGTGGAAGCGCGGCCCCCGAGTCTTCTCAACCTCCTTGCGACTCAACTCTCGACTGTCAAAAACCGACCCGCAATTACGGTCTGTCCCTACAATTGATCAACAATACCTACTGGCATGCAGCGTTCTGCTTCGTATTTAGGCCAGTCCCTCAAATCGAAATCAAAAATGTGTCGAAACCTTCCATACATCCACAACATACCAACCCACCAATTGACCGAAGAAAGGGATGCGAGCAGTCCAGATAAGTGGGGCATACACAACTTCGCCAACCCCATCCGGAACCAGGTTGTATTTGATAACGGGTCCAGTGCTCAAAAAATAAACCACGAGAAAAACACCGCCCCACACCACCCACGCAAATCTCGAAGACGATTCACTCCGCGCTTCCATAGCACAATAAAACCACAACTTTCCCGATGAAGCCACTCTCCGTTATCTCCGTTTGCTCCTGTTAAAAAATCAGGCAACACTCCTTAGTTCTCTTCGTTGCCTTCTGTTAAGAAATTTTTCTGTTCCTATCCGCTCAAAGTAAAATCGGAAATTCGTGGGAATTCGTGCCAATTCGTGTCACACCCCCCTCATTCGATATTTTGCATTCTTCAATCTGCATTTAGCTAGTTCGTGTCACGCCCCTTTCCCCGTCCCTCAAATCAAAAATCCAAAATCTAAAATCGAAAATAACTTCTATGTTAACTCAACTTTCGACCGTCGAAGACCCCCTCGCCGTCATCAGCTTGCTTCCAATCCGGCCTAATGCTAAAAACCAGAACCAACCCATGACCTTCAAAGCCAGAATCGCCTGGTTCATTTTAATCCTGGTCCTGTTGCTGCCATTCGCAAACATCGGCTCAGACGTGGTCGTGGCTACTTTCCTCGGGGGCACCGCCGCCAACTGTAAAATTGTCGATGGAAGATATTTCTTCTTCAGCCACGGCAAGTATACCGAGGTGTCCCACGAAATTTACGAGTATAGCAAGATTCATGGATACGCAGTTGTGGGAATGATAGCGCTGTTCTTTCTCGCCCTTGCCGGAATCGGTTGCCTCAAGCTGCTTACTATCTTCCTGACCTGGAAAAATCGCTACCGCCGGCTGGAGTAAAACTTTTTACCCGGCACCCGCTTTCCGTCCGTGACTCCGTTACCTCGCCTTCTTTGTTAACGCTCTTGGAAAAAGGGAAATGCAGTTCTCGGATATCTCTGTGACCTCCGTTTGCTCCTGTTAAAAAATCCGGCAACAGTCCTTCGTTGTCTTCGTTGCCTTGTGTGAAAAATTTCGGATCCCAGTCACTGAAATCCAATTCGTGTTAATTCGTGAAATTAGTGTCTAGCAGTGTCCCTCAAATCGAAACTCAAAAATCTAAAATCGCAAATCGAAAATAACTTCTATGTTAACCCAACTCTCCACCGTCAAAGATCGCCTTGCAATTACCGTTTCTACCTACGACACCCTTCTCACCAACGCCATCAAAGCCGTCTCCGATCGCTTCGATCAACTCACCAACCGCACACTCTCCCGCACTGTCGATGCCACCCAGGAATTTGCCGCCAACGACACCGAAATCATCCTTGCCTGTTATCCCGTTGAAACCATTTCCAAATTCGAACTCAAAACCAACGAAGCCGAAGGCTGGGTCGAACAGACCGATGTCGACTACCTCATCCGAAATTCCTGTGTAGTTTCCCTCAACACTCGTCTCGGCACTGAGTATCAACAAGCACGCATTACCTACACCGGCGGCTACGTTCTGCCCGGAGCAACTCCCGGCGCCGGCCAAACTGCCCTCCCCAATGATCTCGAACAAGCCGCCGTCGAAGAGGTCGCCTATTGGTATCGCAACAAAGATCTACTCGGCCTCATCCGCAACTGGCCCAGCGGCGGCACCTACCAGGTCTTCCGCAACGCCGAACTGCTCCCCACCGTCGAAGCCACTCTCAAAACCTATGAGCGCTGGGTCATCTAGCTCGTTTCTGGCTCACCAATATGCGGTTCGGTTTCCAGTTGCGGTTCCGCACAGTCGGAGCACACTCGCGATGGAGCACGGAGTTATGGTGAAAGCCCCAATAGCCAGGAAACGGCTCGTCTTGATTTTTGTGGCCGGGAGTGTCGTGTTGGCAGCACTGCTTATGCTGTCTCTAAGGAGAGACCTCGCCGAGCCAGTGTATAATGGGCATAGGCTTTCGTATTGGTTGGAATGCGACAACCTCGATCCCACTTACATACGCGGTGGTTTACAGCCGAGTAAAAACGAGCGCACCGTGAATGAAAGACGGCAGGTGTTTAATTCTATCGGTCCAGAAGCTCTCCCGTGGCTGAATCGGGGATTAGAAGATTTTATTACTCGGAAGAAGTTCCGAAGCGCCACGCACATATATGTCAATATACACAGCGGAGACTGGGGGCTCACGCGGGAACCATGGACTCAGAAACCAATCTACGCTTGTTACAACACAATGAACTTGCTCTCAAAATTGGCTCCCGGAACTGCTTACGAGCGCAAGGCGGCAAGTTTAATCTCACAGGTACCCAATTTCCGCGGGGGATTCCTGGAATATCAAATCTTTCTTTTGTCGCATTTTACCAATTGTCCTTCGATAGTAATTCCGGTGCTGCTGGCCGATCTTACCAACTCATTCACACTGGAGGACAGTATTAATGCTCTTGGCATATTTTCGGAGCAGGCGACGCCCAAGCTCTATCAAATGGCTCTGGCTGAAACGGGTTCTGTGGTTACCGCCAGCCAGGCATTGAAAGAGGTAAATAGAGAAGCGTACTCGAGGATGCGAAAGGAGAAGCACTACGGCCTCGGAATGCGATAGCCCAATTTTTACCATGAACTGGAAAAATCAGTGGACGAGATTTTGGGTCGCCGGGTTGGCAGTTTTGCTGGTGGGGATGGTGGTTTTTTGTTTGCTGCACTTTTCGGGTGGATCGGTCATTACCGGAAACTTACCCAGGGAGGAATGGCCAAAGGTTCAGGCTGCGGTGCGAGACTGGCGGCTTCAAAAAGCTACGAAGGCGTTACGAAGCGGGAAGTGGCGACAATTGCCGGCACTTTTAGCTGATTGTCTGGGACGCCCGATCGTGCGGAGTGTGGCTTTCTCGAACCACGAGATCATGGTTGTGACCAGAGGTAAAGAGAAGGATGGCCGTGGGAATTGTTATTTTCTTTCGAAGAAGGGAAGGAACTGGACGCTCGAAGGAGAAATGTCGACGGGACCAAGTACTGTTTTGTCACCTCAGCCGTCATCATTGAAGGCAAGCCAGGCAAATTAAGGGCATTTTTTTGAGGTAACGACCCGCTCGGCGATCGGGCCCCACCAGAAAGCAATTCATGTCGGACGGAAATGGAGGGGGGCTATTTTAGCTCGTCCCTTTGGGACTACAGACTGGATTGGGTGCGCCCATTTATTCCGACAATGAGTGGGAACGCAGGGTTGGCTTGAGGGCGGAAAAGGGAATGATATTACTGGAAAGGGTGTGCTCCGGATAATTACTCCAATCGCGGTAAAGGGTCGCGAGGGTAAGGATGAGTTGATCGAGGTTGCAGGGTTTCTCGAGCACGAGCTTGGCGCCAAGTTGGTTGGCTTCGTGCAGGGATTTTGCGGGTGACCCGGTCAGCACGACGATGGGGAGATGGCTCAGGGCAGGGACTGCGCGGACGTAACGGAGCAGATCGAGGCCGTGCGCGCCGCCACGCAGATGGAGATCGAGGAGAATGAGGTCGGGCAGCCGGTGTTTTCCCAAGGAAGCACTGCAGGATTCGAGGTGAGCGATGGCGGCCTCGACGGAGTGAGCCACTTCCCATTTGATAGGAATGCCGGCGTGTGCGGATGCCGCCTGGAAAAGGGTCTGGTCATCGCGATTATCCTCTACATGCAGGACGAGCAGCGGCCTGAAATTCATGGCGTCGGCCGGAGTAGACGAACGCTTGGTATGAGGCATGGCGCATCGTGAGGCGTTGCCGAAATTTAGGCAATAGTTTGTTATTAGATATTTCCCTGGGGTGTTTACCTACCTTCGTGCAGCGCGAAGAAAAGTTTGATTTGAACCCGGATTTGAGGAGAGTGGGCGGCGTGAGATGCGCACAGCGGATGAAATGATCTATGACGCGAACAGCGGAAATTCCAGGTAGTGATGCGAGCTCCGACCCAGGACCGCTCGCCGTGCCCGAGCCGAGGCGGTTTCGCGTCTTTCATGTGAATGACAGCACGGATGACCAGGTGATTTTTCAAGCGGCGTGCAGAAGGGCGCAGGTGCCGTTTGACTGGCATGTGACAGATTCCGCAGTAAAGGGGATTTCTTATTTATCCACGCTGTTGCAGCAGGCCGGGACGATCCCGGTTTGCTGGCCGGACTTGATCGTGCTGGACATTGTGATGCCGCTGACGAGCGGGTTTGAGGTGCTGCAGTTTATTCGCCAGACACCGGAGCTGAAGCGGTTGCCGGTGGTTATGTTTACGGGAGATGGGTTTGAAAAAACGCGGCAGACTTCGCTGCAGCTCGGTGCCAGCCTGCACCTGATCAAACCCACACAGTTTGACGAAATTGTGGCGATCGCAAAAATGCTGCATGCGATGCTGCAGGGATGGACGGCGGAAGGCGCGACGCCGGGCCGCTGAACCTCAGGCCGTGCGCAGGCGGGTGAGCAGGCCGGAGAAGCGGGTCTGCAAACGGTTGTTGGCGATGGCCAGGGAAGCGGCCTTTTTCTGGCCGATGATGATGACGAGTCTTTTGCCGCGGGTGACGGCGGTGTAAAGCAGGTTGCGTTGCAGCAGCATGTATTGCTGGGTGGCCAGGGGGATGACGACCACGGGAAATTCCGAGCCCTGCGATTTATGGATGGTGATGGCATAAGCCAGCGCCAGTTCATCGAGCTCGCCGAACTCGTAAGTGACGAGACGTTTATCGTATTGGACACTCAGTTCTCGCTCGGCGGGGTCGATTTTTGCGACGTGGCCGATGTCGCCATTGAAAATTTCTTTATCATAATTGTTCTCGGTCTGAATGACTTTATCGCCGACGCGAAAGACGGTGCCAAATTTTTCCACGGAAGGGTCCTCCGCCCGGGAGGGATTGAGCTGGGTTTGGAGGCGCAGGTTCAATTCACGAATGCCGAGGGAGCCGCGGTTCATGGGGCAGAGCACCTGGGTATCGCGCACGGGATGGAAACCGAATTTTTTGGGAATGCGGTTTTTGACGACGTCCAGCAGCGTATCGACGATGGCCTCCGGCTGGTCGCGCTCGATGAAATAGAAATCCGAATCGATTTCTTTTTCGGGGATTTCGGGCAGGAGGCCTTCGTTAATACGATGGGCATTGGTGATGATGTGGCTGTTGGCGGCCTGGCGAAACACTTCCCGCAGGCGGGCGACGGGCAGAATATTGCTTTCGATGAGGCTCTTCAAAACGCTGCCGGGACCGACTGAAGGGAGTTGGTCGACATCGCCGACGAGCAGGAGATTGCCGCTGCGGGGCAGAGCGGAAAGCAAGTGGCTCATGAGGGACATGTCCAGCATGGAGCTTTCATCCACGACCAGCAAATCGCACGGAAGGGGATTGGAGGAGTTGCGCAAGAAGCGGCCGGTGCCGGGGGCGACTTCGAGCAGGCGATGGACGGTTTTGGCTTCCATGCCGGTGGTTTCGGAGAGGCGCTTGGCGGCGCGGCCAGTGGGAGCGCAGAGGAGGCAACGGACTTTCTTGGCGGTGAGGATGAGCAGGATGGCATTGACCAACGTGGTTTTGCCGACGCCCGGGCCGCCGGTGATAATGAGGGCGCGACTGGTGAGCGCCTGCTGCAAGGCCTTACGCTGAGTGGGGGCGAGTTGCTTTTGAGTCCGGGCTTCGCACCAGGCGACGGCTTTTTCAAAATCGATGGGCGGGTAGCCGGGAGCGGCGCCCTTGAGCACCATGGCTTTGATGGAATCGGCGACGGTCTCTTCGGCGCGTTTGAGCCAGGGCAAATAAATAAATTCTTCATCGCCGACCTGTTCCTGAACGAGTTCCTGATCCTGCAGAGTGCGGGCGACGGCGGAATCGATGAGCGTGAAGGGAATGTCGAGCAGTTGGTGGGCGGCTTCTTTGAGGTCGTTCGTGGGCAACGCGCAATGGCCCTGACCCATGGCTTCCTGAAGAACGTGACTCAGGCCGGCACAGGCGCGGAGGAGTGATTCGTGCGGGATGCCGATTTTTTGGGCAATCTGATCGGCGGTTTGGAAGCCGATGCCGTGGATATCGCGGGCGAGGCGATAGGGATTTTCGCGAACGGCTTTGATGGCGTTCTCGCCGTAGGTTTTGTAGATGCGAACGGCGCGGCTGGTGCTGACGCCGTTCGAGTGCAGGAAAACCATGATATCGCGAATGACTTTTTGCTCGGCCCAGGCATTTTTGATGAGCTGGCGCCGCATAGGGCCGATGCCTTGAACGTCCTGGAGGCGGCCGGATTCCGATTCGATGATGTGGAAAATTTGCTCGCCGAATTTGGCGACGAGTTTTTTGGCGTAGACGGGGCCGATGCCTTTGACCATACCGCTGCCGAGATATTTCTCGATACCTTCGCGGGTGGTGGGGGCCGAGCTGCGGAGGAGATGGGCTTTGAACTGAAGACCGAACTCGCGATCGCGGATCCAGCGGCCTTCGGCGGTGAGCCATTCGCCGGCGCTGACGGAGGGCAAGGAACCGACGACGGTAATTTCATCCCGGTGGTTTTTCGCTTTTACTTTAAGGACGGAGAATCCGTTCTCTTCGTTGAAGAACGTGACTCGTTCAATCAACCCCGATAAGGATTCAGGCTGAGTATCCGTTTGCAAGCGGAGGAAAAATAGCGGAAATGCGGAACGAAAACACCGAAAAGAACGCAGGCGCGAAAAAAGGAGCGATCAGGCGGCCGGGGCATTCTTCCGCTGCATGAGGGAGGCGAGACCCGCCTGGACTTCGGCGACGGGCAGATTGCCTTCTTCGAGTTCGGCCTCGCTGCGAGTGAGGAGCCGCTGGTAAAAGGAGATGCCGAATTCCAGGACGGCGGGATTCGCGGACTCCAGCTCCATGACGGAAAAGAGGGAATCCTCGCCTTTGCCAAATTGTTTGGTTTGTTCGTAATACTGCATGAGACGGACATGAGTGGTCGGAGGAATTTCGTCCGCAGAAAGCCGGGCAACAAATGCGTCAACGCGCGGGACGAATTCGGGAATATCGGCGGCGACATCGCGGGCAATTGCATCCAGGAGCAGATGCAGCCCTTTCAGGTGGAGAGAGCGAGCGCGGGTGGAGTCCTCTTGTTGCTCGGCAAGATCGCCGGCTTCCTGAAGTAGGGTACAAAGGATGAGACTTTTCTCACGAACAGCCAGGGTGTTTTCGGTGCGAATTAGAATAGCGAGAAGCTCCGTTTCGCTGAGTCGAACCAGATCGTCTGGCGTTAGGCCGGTTTGATGTTTGAATTCCTCCTCAATAGAAGCGCGGGCTTCTTCCCACTTTTTGGCTTTTTTGAGCGAACGTATTCGGCTGAGTGCCTCCGCGAATTCCTGAATCATCCGCAAGACATAATCACGGCGAATCATTCGCTTTACGCGATGAACGGGCAGGAAAAACCGAATTAGCGGCCGTGTCCGCCGCCGCCACCGCCGTGGCCGCCACCACCACCACCGCCATGTCCACCGGAGAAGCCACCACCGCCGCTACGGCCGCCACCGGAGAATGCAGCATGTCCGCCGGAGAATCCACCGCCGCTGCGGGCGCCACCGGAGAATCCTGCCCTCGCACCGGAGAAATTTCCAGCAGGAGCAAATCCTGCGCGAGTGCCTGTGAAGCCCTGGCGACCGGAGTAGCCGGCTTGCGCCAGGCCTCCGCCCATTCTGCCGTTAACAGTGTTGCCGTTATATCCGGCGTGCATCACCGCGCCATTATTGTGACCACCGTTACCGCCGTAGTTATTATGCCCGTAATTGTTGTGACCGTAAGAGCCGTTATGACCATAGGCATAGAGACCGTGGCCATAGCCATAGTGACCGTAATGGCCATAGTGACCATAATATCCGTAACCGTAGTAGGGATAGCCGCAGTAGCCATATCCATAATAAGGCCAACCAAAAGAGAACGAAACCGGCCAACCGTAGTAGCCGCCGTAACTGTAGTAGGGGTAAGAATATGAAGAAGCGTAATAAGGATAATAACTATTATCGTAGTAGCCGGCGTCACTTGGGGCGGAAGTAGAATAGGCGGGGTAAGCAGGATCCGTGGGGCCCTGAATACTGGTGCCATACCCAGAAGACATCGGCGTCATCGGAGCGGTTTTCGCTTGCTGTTGCTGACTCCTCACCTCGACATTGTGCTTCAACATGCTCGTGAGAATTTCGGAATCAACGCCGCGGTCTTTGAGCGCGATGATGTCCGAGGCATTGAGTGTGAAAGTCGTGTGGGAGTTTTGGATGAAGGCCGTGATGACGGCTTTATCAACGCCGGCGTCCACCATCTTGACCACTTCATCGACCGAGCTGCTTAACGCATGTTGAGCGGGAGCAGTGGCCCCCGGAGCACCCGCGGTGACGGTGGCCTGACCGGCAACGGTGACGGCGCGCGAAGGCAGCGCACTCACGGCCAGGGCGGCGCAGATGGAAAGAATAGAGGTTGCCGAAAAGGGAGAAAAGGACGCGGAGAAGATTTTCATAACCGGTTGCTGTTGTTGCTACTTATGGTACTCTTGTGTGTTTTGACGCTTTGTCAAGGAAAAGCATTCATTTCGGTAATGTGAGGCAGCAACAAGAAAAGCCTACTTTTGGGCAAGAATGGCGAAGTAAACTATTGCTGTGCACGTTATTACGTTCGCTGAACGTTTGAGCAGTTCATTCAAGCGAAAGGGAACACGTGAAAACATTTGGACTCGGTTTAGTGCTGGCGGCCATTTTTTTGAGCGCCGCTCCGGGCAGCGGCGCTGAGACAGGGAATTCGACGCGCGATTTCATGCGGCAGAAGCTCGGCTATACGCAAGGCGTCCTGGAGGGAATCACTCTGGAAAAGTATGAACTGATCATTACTAATGCGATGTTGCTGCGGAACATGAGTCAGACGAACGCGTTTTATGTTTTAAAAAATGCGGAATATCTGCAGAGGATTACGAACTTTCAGAGCAGCGTGGATGCGCTTTCCGAGGCGGCGAGGGCAGGCAATCAGGACAGGGCGGCGGGTGCTTATTCCCGCGTGATGCAAAGCTGCATTGAATGCCATAAATATTTTCGGCGAGACCAGTTTGTGAAGCGCCATTCGGCAACGCCCTGACAGGAGGAGCTTGATTTTGGGAAAATCTGCTGCAGGCTGCGAGAATGGACCTGCTGGGAAAGAATATGATCGGCGGTGAGTTTTCGGCGCGAGGATCACGAACTTTCAGAGCGACGAATCCAACGACGGGCGAAGCACTGGAGACGGTCTTTACTGAGGCGAACGAGGCCGAAATTTCGGCGGCGGTTACGGCAGCGGAAAAGGCTTTTCAGATTTACAGTCGACAGACACCCGAGCAAATCGCGAAGTTCCTGGAGAAAATTGCGGAAGAAATTCTGGCTTTAGGAGAGGGATTGTTGGAAATGGCGCACGCCGAAACCGCACTGCCGATGGCCAGGCTGACGGGGGAGCGAGGGCGGACGATAAACCAGATAAAAATGTTTGCGGAGTTGGTGCGCGAAGGATCGTGGCTGGAGGCGAGCATTGATCGGGCGCAGCCGAATCGCGCGCCGCTGCCGAAACCGGATTTGAGGAAGATGTTAATTCCGCTGGGGCCGGTGGCGGTGTTTGGAGCGAGTAATTTTCCCTTGGCATTTTCGGTGGCAGGGGGAGACACGATTTCTGCGCTGGCGGCGAAAAATACCGTGGTGGTGAAAGGTCATCCGGCGCATCCGGGAACTTCAGAGTTAGTGGCGGGTGCGGTGCAGCGGGCCGTGCGGGCGATGCAGATGCCTGCGGGAACGCTCTCGCTGATTCAAGGCACAAGCAACGAGGTAAGTTTGCAGCTCGTGTGCGCGAAAGAGATCAAGGCGGTGGGATTCACAGGGTCGTTGCGAGGCGGGCGGGCTTTGTTTGATGCGGCAGCGGCGCGGCCCGAACCGATTCCGGTGTACGCGGAGATGGGCAGCACGAATCCGGTATTTATTTTACCTGGCGCCTTGGAAGCAAACGGTGCGGCCATTGCGGAAGGGCTAGTGCAGTCCGTGACGGTGGGTGTGGGACAATTTTGCACGAACCCGGGCCTGGTCTTTGGACTCGAAAATGAATCCCTGAAATCAATGATCAAAAAGGCGGGCGAGCTGATGGCAGTGGTGCCGCCGGCGCCGATGCTGAATCCGTCCATTTGCCAGCGTTTCAGTGATGCGGTCGCTCAAACGGGAAGTTTAAAAGGGGTGGCGCTAGCAGGCACAACGAAGCTCGAGGCCAAGGCGGGGCAAGGTTCGGCGCGGCTGTTCAGCACGACCGCCGAAATATTTTTGAAGCAACCGGAGTTGCATGAGGAGATGTTCGGGCCCGCCAGTATCATTGTGACCGCCAAATCAACGGCGGAACTGGAGAACATCGCACTACATCTTCCGGGGCAACTTACGGCTACGATCCATGGCACGCCAGCCGAGCTGGAAAAAAATCAGCGGCTCATTTCCATTCTGCAAAGCAAAGTTGGACGATTGATTTTCAATGGGTTTCCCACCGGGGTGGAGGTGTGTCCCTCGATGCATCATAGTGGGCCGTATCCGGCGAGCACGGACGTGCACTTTACATCGGTGGGCACGGCGGCAATCAAGCGATTTGCGCGACCGGTTTGTTTTCAGAATTTTCCGCAGGCGGCGCTACCGCCGGAACTGCAGGACAACAACCCGCGGAAGATTTGGCGAATCATCGATGGTCAGTTTACGCGCGGCAGCGTGGGAGATGGTGCGCCGGTCGCTTGAACAAGGGCCCGGTGTTGGGGTAAGGACCTGAGTGCTGTTGGCACGGAGGGGAATTAAGCTGAGCAGGTTCCGCTCTTAAGCGACGCCCCGGCGTGCTTCGGATCAGGAGGAACCACAGAAATGAATCGCGACATCAGGCAGTGGCTGAAATCCTTCACGCTCGAACTGGTGGTCTATGCGGTATTGGTAGTCGGTTATTATTTCCTGGTACTGCACCTGGTGGGGGATTGGTTGAACCGGGTTTTTCACGCGAATCGACCGGTATACGCGGGAGTGGCTCTCGGGCTTATCATTATTCAGGGCGTGGTTTTGGAAGGGTTGACCCGGTGGTTGCTGCGGTTGATCAAGCCGGATTCGGAGGATGAATGATTTTCCCGATCTCCGGCACGCACCTTCCTCCGTTGGTCCTGATCGGCATTGGTTTTGTGGTCGGGATTTTGGGAGGATTCTTTGGAGTGGGAGGGAGCTTTCTGGCGGGTCCGGCGCTCTATGCTTTGGGGGTGCCCATGAACTTTGTGGTGGGAACGGACTTATCGCACATCGTGGGCAAGTCGATTGTCGCGGCGCGGAAACATCGCACGCTCGGAAATATCGACATGAAATTGGGGTTGTTTATGGTCACGGGCACCATTGCCGGAGTGGAAACGGGCGCGCAGGTTATTCAATGGCTCAAAAAGACAGCACATGTGGATATTGCGGTAGGGGTGACTTTCATAATCATTCTGCTCGGGATTTCTGGATTTATGACCTGGGAGAGCTTGACCCTTTTGCGCCGGCAACGTTCGCAACGGCGGAGTGTGCCAAAGGCAGGAAAGGGTGGACATCCATCCCGCACAGATAAAACAGCGGCTGACCATTTTGTCCGGAAAATTCACCGGCTGCCGTTGCCGCCGTATGTAAGCTTGCCGGTTTCGGGCATTGAACGGGTTTCGCTCTGGGCGATTTTATTAGTGGCGTACGGCGGGGGATTTTTCAGCGGATTTCTGGGAGGCGGGGCTGGTTATATTCGAATGCCGTGCCTGATTTATGTGCTGGGAATTCCAACTCATATTGCGGTGGGAACGGATCTCTTCGAAATCATTATTTCGGCGAGTTACGGTACCATCACCCATGCGATTAAAGGCAATGTGGATATTCTCATTGCGCTGGTCATGCACACGGGTGCCGCGATCGGGGCGCAAATTGGGGCAACGCTCACGCAGTTTTTTGCCGGGCAGAAAATTCGGATGGCTTTCATTCCGTTACCTTTGCTGGGTGTGGTGATTATCCTGCACGGGTTGTTAACTGGTCATCCGGCAAAATAAGCCAAGTCATGAACATGCTGCTATGTAGTGATGGTTCGGAGCAGGCAGAGCGAGCGGTGCGCCTGGCCGCCGCGATTGCGGGCGGTGCGCAGGCTCAAGTGACATTGCTGGGGATTGTGGAAAACCCGGCCGATTCGAAGCCGTTGCTGGCGGCGCTGCAACGGAGCCAGAATTATCTGCAGGAGCGCAAAATTGCGTATGAGCTGGTCAGCACATCGGGTCAGCCGATTGCGGAGATAATGAAACGGACGGAGGAGAATCATTATGACCTCGTGGTGATCGGCGCTCCGCGAAAACAGGCCGGCGGACGATTTTGGGTAGCGTCTAAGGCTTACAAAATTATTAAAGAAATCAAACCTCCGGTGCTGAGTGTTTCGGGGAAGAATACGACGCTCAAGCGGATTCTGATTTGCAGCGGAGGAAAGGGATATATTGAGCCGGCAGTGCGGCTCACGGCGGAAATTGCGAAAGCGGTCGGGGCGGAGGTTACCTTACTGCATGTCCTGCCGGAGTTGCCGGCAATTTACTCAGGGCTGCCCAGACTAGTGGAGTCTTCGGCGGCGATCCTTAACTCGGGGTCAGAGCTGGGAAGAAACCTGAGGCAGGAAAAAGAAATGCTGGAATCATTTAACGTCATTACGGACGTGGTGGTGCGACAAGGGGCTGTTCTCGAGGAGATTCTGCGAGAAATTCACGTGGGCAAGTACGATATGGTGGTGACGGGCTCGGCGCTTAGCCGGAGCCTGCGCACATATGTTTTGGGGGACATTACCCGGGAAATTGTGAATCGCATCGGTTGCGCCGTGCTGGTGGTGCGCAGCCATCGGCAGCCGCGCCGCCCGATATTCAGTTTTAAAATGTTATTGGGCCGGCGCATTACGAAATAGGCAATTTGTGATTTTTCTGTCAGGACAGATGTCGCGCCGTTATGCTGCGACGCTTCATGGCTCCGTTAACACATCTGCTGACCAGTTGGGTTATCGGCGCCACCTTGACCGATAATCCGAGAGACTGCCGATTGGTGACGCTTGCCGGTGTGCTTCCTGATCTTGATGGGCTTGGCCTGGCGGTTGATCTATTTAATCGATTCGTGAGGCATCATCCGACCAATTATTACCAATATTATCATCATTATCTTTTGCACGGAGCCTTCGGAGCCGTGGTAGTCACATTGCTGCTGACGTGTTTGGCGCGGAGCTATTGGCGCGTGGCCGTGCTGAGCTGTGGGTTGTTTCACCTGCATTTGCTTTGCGATTTGGTGGGTTCGCGCGGGCCTTCGCCGGAGGATCTTTGGGCGATATTTTATTATGGGCCGTTTGATAAGGATCCGATGTGGATTTGGAAAGGGCAATGGCCTTTGGATGCGTGGAGGAACCGGCTGCTGACGCTGGCAGTTTTTATTCCGGCACTTTGGTTGCCGCCGCGGCTCGGATATTCTGTGGTCGGTGTGTTCAGTCGGAAGGCGGACCGGGTATTTGTAGAGACGCTGCGTGGGTGGCGCGCCAAGCTGGAGCAAAGATTTCTGAAGGTCAGGACCTGACGAACGCACGCTACGTTCTTGCGCCGGCCGAGCAAGAAGTCTTTTATTCCCGAGATGTCATTGCCGTATAAGGTTGCGACGCTGCTTTATTGCTTCAACCACCGAAATGAGGTCTTACTCATGGAACGCACGCAGGAACCGAACCTGGGCTTGTGGAGTCCTTGTGGTGGGAAGTTGCACACGGATGACGGGGAGTCGCCTTATGCCTGCGCTTGCCGCGAAGCCCAGGAGGAACTTGGGTTGATTATAGGCATCCAGGATTTGCATTTAACGGGCATCGTGACCGAGCACGGTTATGAAGGGCGGGCGCACTGGTTATTATTTTTATTTGAGGTTAAGCGCAGACTTGCAGAAGTTCCACCGGTGCATCGCGAAGGGAGATTTGAATTTTTTACACCGGCAGCGCTGGAAACTCTGAGGATTCCGAAAACGGACCTGGAATCACTATGGCCCCTGTTTTGGAAACATCGCGGGGGATTTTTTGCGGCGCATTGTCGGTGCCTTTCGGAAAGCAGTAATGTGTGGAGCGTTGAGGAATCAATTGTGCAATAGCTTATGGAACAACCGATTATTGACCTCCAAAGTGATCATTATTTCATGGGGGAAGCGCTGCGGCAGGCAGCCAGGGCCTATGAAGCGGAGGAGGTTCCGGTAGGGGCCATTGTGGTGAAGGAAGGGCGGGTCATTGCGCGGGCGTTTAACCAAGTGGAAATGTTGAAGGACGCGACGGCGCATGCGGAGATGCTCGCGGTCACTCAGGCGGAGGAGGCGGTGGGGGATTGGCGGCTGAACGAGTGCACGCTTTATGTCACCAAAGAACCTTGCCCAATGTGTGCCGGGGCGCTCGTGCACGTGCGGATGGGCCGAGTGGTGTTTGGCGCGAGTGATGTTAAAGCGGGTGCAGCAGGCAGCGCCATGAACCTACTGCATTTTCCGACATTGAATCATCGCACGGACATTACTTCAGGTGTGCGGGAACCTGAATGTCGCGCGCTGCTGCAAACATTTTTTGCGGAGCAACGAGCCAGGAATAAAGGAGGCCCGGTTGACGGAAGTCAATAAACGCAGACTTAGCTGACGGCCAGGAGCGAAACTTTTTCACCCTCGTGATTGCGGGCGGTGCCATGCGCTTTGGCATCGAGCATCGGTTTGCCATCCACGATATAGCGATAATGATGATGGCCGTGAGTCAGCGGCACCTGAATGGTCCATGCGCCGTCGACCTGGCGTTTCATAGGGTGCGACGAAGGATCCCAATCATTAAAATCTCCCGTGAGGAAAACTTCGCGAGCGTCCGGAGCGACGCATACGAAATTAACCGGTTTGGCCATTTTCTTTGCTGAATAACGATCGGGTGAGAAGAACGACGAGGCTTGCTGCATGTGATTTGCTCTACAAAAAAATTCTGGAGCAAATATACCGGCGCCCTGCTGGTTTGCAAAAAAAATAGGAGCGCGGAACGGGAGGTTTTACCCTGGCAAACGCATGGTAAAGGTAGAACCCTTGTTTTTTTCGCTCGTGACGGAAATGATGCCGCCATGCGCTTCGACAATGGCTTTGCTGATGGACAACCCCAAACCGGCTCCTCCGGTTGAACGGGACTTGTCGGCTCGGTAAAAACGTTCAAAGACGTGTGGGAGATCGAGTTGGTCGATGCCTACGCCGGTATCGGTCACCTCCAGGACGGCGAATCCATCCTGTTTTTTGGTCGCGAGAGCAACGCGGCCATTTGGCTGGTTATAAGCGATCGCGTTCATCAATAGATTAGTTATCACTTGCGCGATTCTACCCGCATCGGCCCGGCATTCGGCTGGTTCCAAAGTGGATGTTAATTCTATTTTGGCTTGTTCGGCGAGCGGTCGAACCTGCTCTGCACATTCGCTGGCAATTTTTGCCAGGTCCACCGTGGCCCAGGAGAAGCTCTCCTGGCCGGCATCCAACCGGGCTAATTCCAGCAAGGACTCGAGCAGGCGTTTCATCCGTTGCGCCGCGCGCTGGCAGGCCTCGAGAGCTTCGCGGTATTCCGGTGCAGAACGTTCCCGAGTTAGTGCGCTTTGGGTCTGCGTCAACAGCACGGCAACGGGTGTGCGCAATTCGTGGGCGGCATCGGCGGTAAAATGCTTCTGTTCAGAAAAGGCGGACTCGAGCCTGGCGAACGTGGAGTTGAGCACGGTAGCCAATTGGCCAAGCTCGCTTTCTTTATGGGAGGTATTGATACGTTGAGAAAGATCTCCTTCGGCAATGCGAACGGCCGCGGCGCCGATTTCGTCGATAGGTTTGATAACGCGAGAGGCGTTCCACCAGCCCCCAGCCAAACCGAGCAGCAGCACGCCACCACCAACTCCCGCGAGCCAAATTCCCGAGCGCTGCAATTCGTCGATTTCAACGGAGACGTTTTTACCAACCAAAAGCGTTTCGCCGCCGGGGGTAAGCAGCACAGTCTCCCGGTTTCTTCCGCGCAAGACGGGCTGCTGCAGGCCAGGGCGCACGGGTCTGATCTCTGCCAGGCCAATCAATGGGGCATTGGTGCTCTTCGACAACTCTTGTTGATCCCGGCGCCAAATCCGAAAATAAAATTCTCCCTTTGCCGTGTCCTCAAATAAATTTGCGAGCCGTGGAGGCAAATGGAACTCCTGCGGCCCGAGATTCGGCCGGCCTGGGAAATCTCCTTCGCCTCGCTGCATGTCGGGGTAAGGGCGCTCAGGGCGGGGTCGCCCGGGAAAATTTTCATCGCGCGGGGACGGCTCAGGCAATCGTTCCTGCGAATTCAGGAATCCAGGAGGGCCCTGGCGCGGGCGAGGGCCTCTCACAACATTGGCTAGCTCAGCCATTCGCCTTTGCAACTCCTCATCTGTTTGGCGGAATTGCCGTGCTCTTTGCAATTGGAAGACTGTTATGCCGAAGCCGCTGAGGAGCACGAACAAGAGCACCCCATAATAAACCTGCAATCGCCACCGAATAGAATTGAAGGGGAGTTTCAACGCTCAATGCAGTAACCATGGCCACGGCGAGTCACAATAAAATCGTGTCCTAACTTCTTGCGAATATTCGAAACATGAACATCCAGCAAATTAGAAAGTGTGCTGTCGTTTTCATCGAACAAGTGTTCGTAAAGGGTTGTTCGCGTGACGACTTCGCCCTGGTGCAGCGCCAGGTATTCGACCAATCCATACTCGCGCGCGGTCAAGGTTACGGATTCTCCTGCGCGGCGCACTGATCGCGCCGCTGTATCGATGATGACATCTCCGAGTTCAATGGCTGCACGAGTCTGGTTCGAGGTTCGCCGAATGAGTGCCCGGGTTCTGGCCAACAACTCTGAAAGATCGAAAGGTTTGACAACGTAATCATCTGCGCCGGTGTCCAATCCGCGGACGCGGTCGCGGCTTTGATCTCGGGCGGTTAACATCAGAACGGGGGTTTTTTTGCCTTTGCGCAATCCTTTGAGAACTTCCCACCCGTCCAGCTTTGGTAACATGACATCGAGAAGGATCAGGTCGTAATCCCAGGATTGAGCCTTATAAAGCCCCTCCTCGCCGTCCCCCGCAGTATCCACCGCATAGCCTTCATCCCGCATCGCCTGAGCCAGTGCCTTCAGGAGGTCGGGTTCGTCTTCAATGATGAGGATTCTCATCGGAGTTCATTGGTTAACATTTTAAGGCTTCGGTGCCAAGCGGGCCAGGGAGGAACAATCGCATTTCGCACCTTAAGCTCAGATGAAGAACCCATGATTTCGAAATAATTTGGGCTTCACGTTCTCTTAATGTGAGGCGTGGCAGATTCACGGCGTTGAAAGAAAACCAAATAATGAAACGAAACATATGAAACTAGTCACAAAGTTAACATTGTCAGCCATGGCCATTACGGCGTCCGCCGCGCTGGTCATTGCCCAGGATGGTGCACCGAACTCCGAGCAGACTCCCCCTGCGCGCGGGAGACATTTCGCCCCGCCACAGGCGCAGGATGGAAATGGGCCCCGCCCCGGCATGCCTCATCGTCCGCCACCTCCCTTATTTGCGGCGCTGGATGCCAATCACGATGGGGTCATCGATGAAGGTGAAATCGCCAATGCGAGTAATGCACTCAAAACATTGGACAAGAATGGGGATGGCAAATTGACCATGGATGAATTAATGCCGCCGCCAGGACCGGGCGGAAGACCTGGACATCGGCCCCCGCCGCCGCAATCGGATGGCAATGGCGCTCCGGGCGAGGCGAATCCCAATCAGTAAATTGTTTCTGTTGAGGTAACGCTCTCGAAAATAAATAAAACGGGGTCGCGCAGGCAAACCCCGTTTTACGTTTTAAGACGAGAAAGGTTTACTCTTTGACGGAAAGTCCCATGAGCCGGCCATTGACGCTCTCAAGGATGGTCTCATCAGCGGCCTGCAGAAAACTGATGTTTAAGCTCACGCCTCTGGCCTCATTTTTGCCAACGAGGCGCAAGCGTGTCCGCGCCGAGCCTGGGGAGTAAGTACCGGTAAGGGTAACAGGCAAGCTCCGGCCATTCGAAAGCACGATATTTCCTCCGCCGCCCAATGTGTCCAACGCGACGATATTAACATTCACGGCAAAAGAACCGTCACCCAGATTATCGGGCAAAGGCATTTCGGCAATATCTCGACGAATCCGCGCACTGCCAAATTTGGTAAAGCGAGCGTTTCCGCGAGCGGTTCCAAAAAATGTGCCGCTGTTCGGATCAACATCCAGACTGTAAACGATGGAAATGTTAAAGCTGGTTAAGGTTCCGCTTATGGTGTCATTCCCGGTCAATTGCACATTCAGCGTGAGATGCGGCAATTTACTGCCTCCTCGACTCGCATTGCCGGTGACGCGATACTGAGCGGCTACGGCATTACCCCCGACCATCAAGAGCGTAGTTCCAAAGCCGCTTACTTTGCCTCGGGGATCTTCGGTGGTGGAAAAACCAAAACTCAGATCTGACCCCACTCCGCCAGGGCTGAGCATCGTTTCGGTGAGTTTGTAATCACCGCTGAAATCATAAACGAAGGAATTTGTGCCGCCTATTGTGAAACTGATGTTTCCACTGGGGGCCTGGGCTTGACTGACTTGCGATGCGATTAATAGGAAGACGGCTACACCCAGCCGACGAATCATGGTGGTCATCATAACTTTCACAGACGTATTCGGTTCGGAGGATGAGCAAGCCATGAGTTTTCGTCAAGACATACTCTTTTTCCGGCAGAGCGCTTGAGTCTCCTCCGTAACCTGCCTAGATTGCCCGGATAATGAGTACAGGGCTGAATGAACAAGTCCAGGCGACGTCCGGCTGGATAGGGAAATTGCGCAAAGAAATTGGGCAAGTAATTGTTGGACAGGAGCAATTGATTGATCGCTTGCTGGTCGGCCTGTTGGCCAATGGCCACGTCCTGCTGGAGGGAGTGCCGGGATTGGCCAAAACCATGTCAGTGCGGACTCTGGCAACCGCGATTCACGCCACGTTTCATCGGATTCAATTTACGCCGGACCTCCTCCCTGCCGATATTGTCGGCACCCTCATTTATAACCCGCAAGACGGGCGCTATCAGGCGACCAAAGGCCCAGTATTTGCCAACTTTGTCCTCGCAGATGAAATCAATCGTGCTCCAGCGAAGGTGCAATCGGCCCTCCTGGAAACGATGCAGGAGCGACAGGTTACCCTGGGCGGTGAAACGATGCCTTTGCCTTCCCCTTTTCTGGTTCTTGCGACGGAAAACCCAATCGACCAGGAAGGAACCTACCCGCTGCCCGAAGCGCAGGTTGACCGGTTCATGTTCAAGGTGCTCCTGGATTATCCGTCCTTTGAAGAGGAGCGTAAAATCCTGGATCGTATGGCATTTACCGCTCCGGAAAACAAGGTCCAGCCCGTCATTCCACTCGATGAAATCATGCAGACCCGCAAACTCGTCGATCAAATCCATGTGGATGAGAAAGTGCGTGATTACATCGTTAATATTGTGTTCGCCACGCGCAAACCGGACCAATACAAATTGGATCTTAAACATTTAATCCAATTCGGCGCGTCTCCGCGGGCAACCATCTTTCCAGCACAGTGGGATCCGAAGCTTGGAATTCACGTGACTTGAAGTCGCGGC